>Ga0315287_10007605_pt1 | contig 10874 bp, 8 predicted proteins | sample YL17G11_0_MG_FD_205037 | JGI IMG/M metagenome (GOLD analysis project Ga0315287, IMG submission 205037) | Sediment microbial communities from Yellowstone Lake, YNP, Wyoming, USA - YL17G11_0 | ecosystem: Environmental > Aquatic > Freshwater > Lake > Sediment | place: USA: Wyoming | collected...
AATTCAGCTATCTGTTCGAGGTGAACGGAGAAACTGATTGGATGTCGAAATACTTCTTCACCGGCGGCATCATGCCAGACGATCATCTACTGCTATACTTCAACGACGCTTTGAAAGTCGAGCAGCACTGGCGGGTGAGTGGTACGCACTACCAAAAAACCGCCGAAGCGTGGCTTCGGAACATGGACAACGACCGGGCGGATATCATGCCGATCATCGCATCAACATATGGAAATGACCAGGCGAAAAAGTGGTGGGCGTACTGGAGGGTTTTCTTCATGGCGTGTGCTGAACTCTGGGGACACGGCAATGGTGAGGAGTGGATCGTCAGTCACTACTTGTTCAACAAAAAGGGGGCAACACGACAATGACATTTCCTTCAATCATGATGATGGCACTGAGTCTCAGTCCTGGTCTTTCGACCACTCGAGTCTTTGTCGGCACTGCGACCGACATGAAGCTCGGCACGCCTCTGTATGCCGAGGAGCATGAAGAGCTACATAAAAACGGAAAACGATCGCGTCTGACCTCAACATACCGCGACGAGTCGAAGAACGTGATCGCGACGCGAATCGTGGATTTCTCTCAGCACACGTTTATGCCCAATTTCCGTCTCGAGAATCGACGGACGGGGTATGTGGAGGGTGCGGAAATGGTCGGCACCGGCCTGCGTCTGTATGTTCGCCGGACGGCACATGAGCCCTTCGAGGAAAAGGTTATCTCCGTCTCCCAGCCTACCGTCGTCGACGCAGGATTCAATAGTTTTGTGCAGATGCATTGGGATTCGCTGATGTCCGGGAAGAAACTGTATCTTAACTTCGCAGTTCCTGCCCGACTTGAGTACTACGGATTTCGCCTCTATAAGGAAAGTGAGGCCACCATCAGTGGCAAGAACGTCGTCGTCGTCAAATGTGATATTGACAACTTCTTCCTTCGATTTCTTTTAGAGCCCATTGTCCTGACGTACGACGTCGAATCCATGAGGCTTATCTCCTACGAAGGCATCTCGAATATCAGCGATAACAAGGGAGACAATTATTTCGTCAAGATCGCTTTTAACCCTCTGGGTCCATAGTTCTCTGCGAAGCAACAAAACTGAAGGATGAAGCAACATTCTATGGCATCAATTGCGATCATAGGGACAGGTATTGCGGGCATGGGATGCGGATACTTTCTGCATCGCAGCCATGACGTCGCGCTGTTTGAGCAAAACGAGTATGTCGGCGGCCACACAAACACTGTCACGGTGGACGAAGAAGGAACTCCGATCCCGATCGATACCGGCTTCATGGTCTACAATGAGGTCACGTATCCGAATCTCACGCGCCTCTTCCGCGAGCTTGAAGTGCCCACGATGGAGACCTCCATGTCGTTCAGCGTGCAACATGTTCGGTCGGGACTCGAGTTCTGTGGTTCAGGCCTCAATGGATTGTTCGCGCAGAGGAAGAACCTGTTCAGCCCCAGATTCTATCGGCTTCTTCTTAACATCAGCCGATTCAACAAAGAGGCGACTGAAATCCTTGACGATCCGCGCTATCTTGACTACACGCTTGATCGATACGTTGCCGAGAAGGGATATAGCAATGATTTTCTGTATCGCTATTTGATTCCCATGAGTTCCGCGGTCTGGTCGACGCCGCCGGAGAAAATGCTGAACTTTCCCGCCATGACGCTGATTCGCTTCTTTAAGAACCACGGGTTCCTTGGCCTTGACACGCAGCACCAATGGCGAACCGTCTCAGGCGGAAGCAAAGTCTATCGCGATCTGATGGTTGCTCCATTCAAACAAAACATCCATGTCCACATGCCCGTTCGAAGAGTCTTCCGTCAGGCACTGCAGGCCGTTGTCGAAACCTCCGACGGATCCCGGCGATCCTTCGACAAGGTGATCTTCGCATCTCACGCCGATCAAGCGCTTGCGATGCTCAGCGACGCCACAGAGAGCGAGCAGCGGCTTTTGAAGGAATTCAAGTACCAAACGAACATCGCGACGCTCCATACAGATTCGCGTGTGATGCCCAGGAACAGGCGGATCTGGTCCTCCTGGAACTACCGCATGGATACCGATGCCCATGGAGCGGTGAGACCATCAACCATCTATTACATGAATAGCCTGCAGAATGTCTCCCGGCAGAAAGACTATTTTGTGTCGATCGACGACCCGGGCACGGTGCGACCCGATCAGATTCTCAGAACGATCACGTATGAGCATCCTCTCTATACGCCGCAGGCGGCAGCGGCACAGCTGGAGTTGCCATCGCTGAACGAACGGGGACCGGTCTATTTCTGTGGAAGCTATTTTCGCCATGGATTCCACGAAGACGCCTTCAGCTCGGCGATCCAGCTCTGCGAGAAAATCACCGAAGGGAGCGTGTGGTCATGAATTCATCACTCTACCGATGTCGCGTGATGCATCATCGTCTCGAGCCGGTGGAGCACCGATTTGTGTACGACCTCTTCATGTTCTGCCTTGACCTCGACGAGATCCCGAAGATCGCCCGATCGCTGCGGCTGTTGGGACACAACCGAAAGAGCGTTTTCGAGTTCAGGGACAAGGACTATGTGCGCTACGGCGCAGGCAGTGTCAAAGAACGGGTGGTCTCTTTCGTCCGCTCCAAAGGCGTTCACGACGAGATCCAGAAGGTCCTTCTTGTCACGCATTTGCGTACGATGGGATACGCCTTCAATCCGGTCTCATTCTATTTCTGCTTTGGAGTTGGCGATCAACCAGTGTGCTGTGTTGTAGAGGTGATGAACACCTATCGTGAAATGAAGCCGTATCTGCTTGCACGGAACGAATTCGATGGAGAAAGTTTTCACGCTCGCAGGCAGAAGTACTTCTACGTTTCGCCGTTTGTGGACCTTGACGACACGTTTGAATTCCGCCTGGCGATCCCCGGCGACCGTTTGCGCGTGCATATTGACGATCTGGACAAGACACAAACGAAGTTCCTCCTCACTTCCCTGGTCGGAGAACGAAAAGCACTTACCAATGCCCGACTTCTGGGATATGCGTTCCGCTTCCCGCTGATCACGCTCAAGATCATTGCGGCGATCCATTGGCAGGCGCTGCGGCTGTATCTGAAGAAGTTGCCATATCATAAGAAAGCATCACATCCACATCTGCAACAAGAGGTTTTTCATGCACAACACTGATGTCCTTCAATATTCAAAAACCGTGTCAACCAGGAGATCCCTTTCTGAAGCACTTGTCATCAGGGCACTCACAGGAATGGATCGGGGATCGCTGCGCGTGACGTTGCCCAACGGCGAGGTGCTGCAGCTCGGCGACAGCAGCGCTGAGTTGCACGCAACGGTGAGAATCGTCCGGCCGGAGTTCTTCAGAAAATGTCTGCTCTACGGCGATGTCGGCTTTGGTGAAGCGTACGTTGACGGCGACTGGGAGACGGACGACATCACCAAAGTTATTTCGTGGTTTTTGCTCAACGTGGAAAGCGCTCCAACGATTTCAGGCACCAGCCGACGGATGTGGCTGCTGAACCTGATGAAGATCATCAACAGGATGGGGCACCGCCTGCGCGACAACACCCTTACCGGTAGCCGTGAGAACATCAGCGAGCACTACGATTTGAGCAATGACTTCTTTCGTCGCGTGCTCGATGCTGGGATGACGTACTCTTCGGCGTATTTTTCGACCCCCGACCTGACACTGGAACAGGCACAGACGGAAAAGTACGACCGTCTCTGCCGGCAATTACACCTTCAGCCCACGGACCATGTACTTGAGATCGGGAGCGGTTGGGGGGGCTTCGCACTGCACGCTGCAACCAACTACGGATGCCGAGTCACCACGGTCACCGTCTCCGAAGAGCAATTCCGCTATGCGCAGGAACGGATTCGACTCAGCGGTCTGGAAAACCGGATTGAGATTCGTTTTCAGGATTACCGCGAAATCACGGGGTCCTTTGATAAGATCGTCTCCATCGAGATGCTTGAAGCCGTCGGGCACAGGCACCTGGAGACATTCTTCGCAAAATGCGATGAGGTTCTCAAGAAGAATGGATTGGTGGGATTGCAGGTGATTGCTTCGCCCGATGCCCGGTACGACTCACTGCGAAAAGGGGTCGATTGGATTCAGAAACACATATTCCCGGGCTCTCTCTTGCCTTCGATCGCACGCATCAATCAGGCCGTCAATCGCACAGGCGACATGTCCCTCCATGATCTCAAAGACATGGGACTGCACTATGCGAAGACGTTGCACCTGTGGCGCGACAATTTCAATCACAACTTCGATAAAATCCGTGATCTTGGATTTGACGGACGCTTCGCGAGGAAGTGGAACTACTACTTCAGCTACTGCGAGGCTGCATTCGCAATGCGAAACATCAATGTTGTGCAAATGATCTACACACGTCCAAATAGCGCTTTGCTCAGGCGCCGATGACTCGACAGAAGACACCAATACACCGAAGGAGTGCTCAGGCCCACCATCACACGGTTGCGGCTTTGCTTTTCCTTCTCATCCCATCTTTTGCCATGGCAATCGAAGAACCAAAATACACAGTCGTAACGAAAGACCGTGACATCGAGGTCCGCTTGTACGAAATGCACATTGTGGCTGAAACCGTTGTTGACACTTCAGACTTTGATGAAGCATCGGACCAGGGATTTCGGCGACTTGCGGGTTACATTTTCGGCGGGAACAAAGTGCAACGGAAGCTCTCTATGACTTCACCCGTGACAACCGAGCAATCGCAGAAGATCGCCATGACTGCTCCCGTAGAAATGGTACAGGACGGAACATCGCTGAAGATGACATTTATGATGCCTTCTGAATTCACCATGGAAAGCCTTCCCATCCCGAACGATTCGAGGGTAACGCTGCGCAGGGTGCCGGAAAGGAAGCTCGCAGTGATCAGGTTTTCAGGACGCTGGACGGAAGACAACTTCCGAGAGCATACAAATGAACTGATGGCGTGGATTCAGAAACAGGGACTGAAGACCTGCGGGGCGCCCGTTGTTGCGCGATACAATCCCCCGTTTGTACCTTCTTTCTTCCGGCGGAACGAAGTCCTGGTCCCCGTTGAATAGATTGTCGATGCCCATCATTCTAGCAGCGCACAGATCTTGCAGCTTGAGACAGGTCATCGGTCTGAGCTGAGAGAGGAGCAGCAAACCATGGAGTATTCTCAATACATTCCCGGCGTTTGTAACATCGGGCAGGCTGAGACCGCGATCAGGAAGCGTACCGGTTGGATAGGCGCAGCCTCTAACGCGGTACTGTGGATGCTGCTCGCATATTTCAACGTCGAGGAAATCTGGTATGTTCTGCTCGTCATCCCCTCCACGGTGTCTGCAACAGGTTTCATCCAAGCGAGGATGCATTTCTGCGCGGCATTTGGATTGATGAGTCTCTTCAACTTTGGGTCAGAAGTCGGCAAAACCGATACCGTGATGCAGGCGGAGTTTCGAGCACTGGATAGAAAGAAAGCGTGGCAGATCCTTGGCTATGCCTCGCTGGCAGGAATATTGGTGACGCTCGTCGCATATCTGCTGAAGCGAGCTTTTCTTTGAGGATCGAAATCTCTCCGAAGATGCAGCCTTGCGCGGTTTAGCGCACTCGTGTGGCAACGTAGGCCTTCACCACCAGAAAGACATAGTCCTCACACGCTTCGCCCGTTTTCGGTTCATATGCCTCGCGGTTTGTCGTGTTATCGGACACCACACGGACGCCCAGAAACGCGATGTGGAAGAGACCCGCAATCTGTGCCGATGACGCCGTCTCCATGTCTTCCACCGAAGCCCCGTACTTGGTGTGAAACAGCTCGATACGATCGATTTCATCATTCCACATATCGGCTGAGCCGATGGTCCCTTCGAGGACACGCCCGCGCTTGTAGAGCGGAGCCACGCCACGAGCAACTGCCAGGAGGAGACTATCCCCGGAAAATCGTGCCACGGTGCGCGCAGTGGAATCATTGGCGGCGCTCCCCTCGAACATCAGGTTCATCGGGGTCCAGTCGAGCGTTGAACTCCCTGCTCCAGCCGGTCGGTACGGAGTCTTGAAGGCTCCCAGATGCACGGTGCTGACGCCAAGAACGATGTCATACAAATGAAGAGTGGGCTCGTACCCCCCTGCTGTGCCCTGATTGATGATCGCGATAGGATTGTACCGCTGGATGGCAATCGCCGTCGCAGCCGCCGCGTTCGGCATGCCCTTGAGTGTCCTCGAAACAATGACAGGATAGCCATCGATCGTGCCTCGCCAGAATGTCCGGCCCCGACCTTCTCAGTGCTGACGTTTTCGAGACGGCCCACCAATTTCTCAGTCTCCGACCGCATCGCTCCTTGCACAACGACCGGGCGCACGCCGGGCGGTGATGCTTGCGGAAATGCCTGCACAAAAAGAGTGAGCGAGACCAGAAACAGAAACGCGATGCGGCGTGTCATTGAAGAACTCCCTCCTTGCCTAGAATCTCTCGTTCACGGTTCGAATGTCAAACCGAATGAAACTGAAATTGAGGCAGTAGAATCCGAGACCTGGCGGATCACAACAGCCGGCAAGCATCGAGACAAGGTCGTTTTCGGGTCATTCTGGATTCGTGCTGTGGAAGGCCAACTACTGCTTTTTCAAAGACGCCTTCATCGACAGATGAATCCCGTCCAGCATTTGCTGACGAGCTTCTGGTGTCATCAGAACGTCGAATTTTCCCACCGCGCGCTCGAGCTGCATATACGCCACAAAGAAATCGTATACACTATTTGCCGCTACCAAGGCGGCGCGTAGAGAAGTGTTTTGAGCATCAAGCAGGCTGAGGATCGAAACACCTCCGCGGGAATACGCATCGGTCACAATTTCCAGGCCCCGACGCGCGGCCTCCTGGGCCAGCTGGGCCTGCTGAATGGCAAAGTGCGCAGCCTTGACACTTTCCATTTGTGCCCTAGTCCTCAACGAGATCTTCTCTTTGACAGCATCCCGTTGAAGTCGATACTGCTCGAGGTTCTCGCTTGCCTGAGCTTGCCGGGCGCTGGTGGAAAAACCTTGAAAGATGTTGAACGAGAGCTGAACCCCCACGTTCCAGTCTACCTTGTCTGGAAGCCTCGGAGTTACGGCCGAGAATAACTGGCCGAGATACCCGGGAAGCTCAGGGGGAAGCGATGAAGGAGGAGCCGGCACGTTCTTGAGGTCGTAGGGAGAGCTCACCTCGGATTTGTAGAATGTGTTGGTGTACCCTCCGAACGCAGCAACCGTAGGCAGAAAGAGCGAATTTCGGACCGAAGCGTAGCTCCTTTCCTGCGCCGCAATGACTGCGTCTAGCTGCCGAAGCTCGTGTGAATTGACGAGCCCTTCGCCGACAAGATAGTCCGTCAGTAGATCGAAGCTCAGAGGATCTTCCAGGTAACCGAGCAGCTTTTTGTTTGAGAGAAGGAGTACTGGGTCATCGAGGGAAACGTCTTCGATGTTCACTAGATAGACGAGGGGTACATTCATCGACTGCTTTAGTGCGAGCAACACCTGGTTCATCTGCGAGTACAAGTCCATAACACTCTTCCGAAGGCTGGCAATCTCTGCCTCCCACCGTAACGGTTCCTCGGGTCCCGCTGCGCCCGTCAATTGGCGAATCTGGGCAAGCTCCAGGTTAGAACGTGTCAGCTTGAGGTTCTCGAGCAAAATGTAGTACGATTTCCTCGTTCTGAGATAGTTGAGGTAGCTTGTGGCTCCCTCAGTCACGGCGTTGAGACGAGTGAGCTGAAGATCGCTTTCACGCGAATTCTGAATGGAAGATTGAATGCTCATATTTGCCCACGCAGGCTCGGAAAAGATGACCTGCGAGATGCTGAGATCGGCAGTGCCCCGCTTTTCGGGCTGCATTCCTGCCTGAGCCCGATCCTGGTCAATTTGGAGACCGGTCGCATTGAAGTCGATCTTTGGAAGCAGGTTCGCCCGCGCAATGCCGACGTTTTTTGACCCGGCTGAGATTTCGCGGATCTTTGACCGAACATCAAGGTTCTCATCGACAATTCGCTGCACCGCAGTCGCCAGTGTGTAGTGCTGGGCCCCCACGATGGCGCTGCTGTCAAGTTGGATGAGCTCCGCTTCAAGGATGGAATTCCATTTCGGCGACACGCCGACGGCAAAGGCGGTCTTTAGATTGATGAACAGCCGTTTGCCCGCAGGGAACGAGACGGGCAACGTTCCGGCGTTTTCTCCCAGCACTATACGGTGAACGTTGAGGGCGATACGCCTGATCAGGCGCGGAAAAATGTCTGGATTCGCGGCAGCCATCACCCCGCGGCGGACTTCGCTCTCCCCCATCATTGAGAAGCTCGGAAGATGCCTTTCGATCAGACCCGCCACAAGTTTGTCGAACTCGCTGGATGGAAGCGGAACGATGTCAAGATACACGGCATCCGCATCCTGTGGAATTGATTGCAACGCCTGGTCGGCACGCTCATCAAATCTGATGGTCACGAATGATGCTCCAAGGATCTTGCTGATCTCTTCATCCGACGGGCGTGTAGCAGGAATCCCCTCGTGATAGCGCTTGCTTGTGAGAAAGGCGAGCTTTTTGAATGGCACAAGGTCCCGAAGGAGTGCGTGATCACGGAGAAACGTTTGGGGAAAGATGAGGTAATTCAGGTTCGCGGTATTGCTCGTCCCTGACTGCAACGGCAAATGTTGTCTCACCGGATCGATCACAATGGGAGCGATGGCCGGCTTCGACAGCGGCGTCCGACTGCAGAGGTCCTGCGAGGTAAAGACGCCGAATCCGATGACGAGGTCCACGTCTTTGTCCGCCAGGAGCCTGCTGTTCAAACGTACTGCGCCGGCGTACGTCCAATCCCCCTCAAGAAACTTTTGCTCGGGGAATGAAACCGTTGCCTGCCCCTCAAGAGCGCCGGAGATTTCTTTCTTGAGAAGGTCGAACAATTCTTTGTTTCTTTCCCAAGGCCCATCGAATACTACGCCGATACGCAACGCGGGTTGAGCCGGTTGAGCTGCAAGTCCAGAAAGAAGGCCGGAAAGCAAGATCATCCCGACAAGAAGTGTTCCCCATGATGTTTTCATATCAATTCCTCGGAGTCGTGAACATGCACCTGCACTCATTCGTCGCGTCTCAATCTAGTGAACCTGATCCGGCGATGTGCCTCCGGCCAGGGCCTTCATGCGCTTCAGCCTCTGGATAGCAAACGGCCTACGGAACAAGGCCGGGATACTAACACGGAGCCTCTCAACTTTTGCATAAACCGCGGGAACGACGACGAGCGTCAGAAACATTGAGCTGATTAGCCCACCGACAAGCGCCCATGCCAGACCATTCTTCCACTCGGCCCCCGCCCCCTTCGCCAATGCAATCGGAAGCATACCAAAGACCATGGAAAGGGTGGTCATGAAAATCGGGCGTATTCTTGCCCGCCCGGCTTCGAAAAGGGCGTCGTGCACAGAGAGACCCCGTTCCCTGTTGTCATTGGTCCTGTCCACAAGCAAAATTGCATTCTTCGTCACAAGCCCGATCATCATGATGATGCCGAGAATAGAAAAAATGCTCAGTGCGTTCCCCGAAAGAGCAAGCGCAATGAGCGCGCCGATCATAGCCAGCGGGACCGCAAACATGACCACAAAGGGATAGATGAACGAGTCGTACAAACCGACCATAATGAAATACACAAACAGAATGCTGGCCAGCAATGCAATGCCAAGTTGTCCGAAGCTGTCCGCACGGTCCTTTTCCTGACCCGAGAACTCGACCGTTGTGCCTCCAGCCTTACGATCGCCAGCGATCTTGAGGTATTCCTGGACTACGTTGCCAATCGGCATCGTGTTGTCCACGTAGGCAAAGATGCTGAGCGAGGAGTTCCGGTTCTTGCGTTCGAGTCTCGTCGGACCGCTTGCCTGAACGATGTTGCCGAACTGTTGGAGCTCAATCTGCCGGCCTGTGGAACTGGTGAAGGGAAGGTGAGCGAGGTCATCAGGGTTCGAGCGGTCAAATTTGTCCAGTGCAACCCTGATGGGGTGTTCGTACTGGCCTTCACGGAACATCGATTCATCGTCCCCCGTCAGAGCGACTCTCAACGTGGAACCGACGTCGTACACCGTCAGTCCAAACGTGGACATCTTTTGACGGTCCACTTCAATGCGCGTTTCGGGATTTCCCGTTTCCACAGAACTCTTCACTTCAATGACGGTGGGTGTCTTCCTCAATGCTTCCATGATCATGCGACTGGTTGCCTCGAGAGAGTCCGGATTGCTACCGCTGACAAATATCCATATGGGTGCGCCCCCGGGTGCGCCGGTAATGGAAATTTCGTCGACGTAGACTTTGGTACCGGGGATTTGACGCGTCCGCTTTTTGATTTCGTTTGCAAGATCGCCTGTCGAGCGGGAGCGCCTTTTGCGGTCGACGAGGGTCACCATCAACTCTGCTTTGTTCCCCGCATTGATCCCTTCGGAAGTCAGACCTACGGTTGTAAACACTTTTTTTACCTCTGGCAGCGAGGCAATAATCCGTTCAACCTGATGAGTTGTCCTGTTGGTGTTCTCCAACGTCGAACCGGGAGGAAGTTCCAGCTTGACGATGAACTGTCCCATATCCGACTGTTTCATGAACTCCGAACCGACGAGGCCGAACGCAGGGAGCAAAAGCGAAACGATGAACAACAGTAACATTCCAAGAAGGACTTTGCCCGAGTTCTTCAAGCTGTACGTGAGCACCTGGATATAGCGTTCCGTCATTCGTTTGAAGGTGTTCTCAAACCATAGTGAGACGCGCCCCAGAAGCGTGTCACCGGACGCGCGTTCAACCCTGGAAAACCTGGACGCAAGCATGGGAGTGAGTGTGAATGAAACAAAGAGGCTCATGAGTGTCGAAACAACGATGACGATGGCAAACTCGCGCATGATGTCCCCG
>Ga0315287_10007606_pt1 | contig 10873 bp, 14 predicted proteins | sample YL17G11_0_MG_FD_205037 | JGI IMG/M metagenome (GOLD analysis project Ga0315287, IMG submission 205037) | Sediment microbial communities from Yellowstone Lake, YNP, Wyoming, USA - YL17G11_0 | ecosystem: Environmental > Aquatic > Freshwater > Lake > Sediment | place: USA: Wyoming | collected...
TGGGAGCGGTTCGTCCGCCGTGTCCTCGACGAGGAGAAGGTGGAGGTGTTCGTGAGCGGGTCCTCGGCGGCGCTGCTCAGCCGCGAGGTGGCCACGGCGATGCGCGGTCGCGCGTGGGAGGTCGTGATCCACCCGTTCAGTTTCGAGGAGTACCTCCGCCATCACGCGCTCCCGGTCCCCAAGCGGCCGAGCTTCCTCCCCGCCCGGGAGCGCTCGGCGCTGGAGCGCGCCTTCCTCGACTACCTGACGGTGGGGGGATTCCCCGAGGCGCAGGGGCTCGCCGCGGCCACGCGCGTCCGGCTGCTGGCCGACTACGTGGACGTGGCGATGCTGCGGGACGTCGTCGAGCGCCACGACGTGACGAACGTCGCCGGGCTCCGCTGGCTCGTCCGGCACCTGCTCGGCAACGCCGGCGGGATGTTCAGCGTGGAGAAGTTCCACGCCGCCCTGCGCTCGCAGGGGCTGAGCATCGCGCGGGACACCGTCCACCAGCTGCTCGCGCACCTGGGCGACTGCTTCCTGGTGCGCACGGTGTGGCTGGAGTCGCGCTCGGAGCGCCGGCGGATGGTGAACCCGCGGAAGGCCTACCCGGTGGACCCGGGGCTGATGCGGATCTACCAGCGCGACGAGGAGGCGGACATCGGCCACGCGCTGGAGACTGCGGTGCTCGTCGAGCTGGAGCGGCGGGGCGCGGCCGTCACGTACGTGCGCACCAGAGACGATCACGAGGTGGACTTCCTGGCGCGCTACGCGGGCGGCGCAGCGGAGCTGATCCAGGTCTGCGCCGACCCGTCCGGCGAGGCCGCGGCGGAGCGGGAACTCCGCGCGCTCGTCGCAGCTGGGCGGGCGTACCCCAAGGCGAGGAAGCGTCTGCTGACGCTCACGCGGGACCGGCTCCCGGCGTCGGCGCCGCGCGGCGTGGCGGTGGAGCCGGCGTACGTCTGGCTGCTCGGGATAGCCGATAGCCGATAGCCGGAAGCCGGAAGCCGGAAGCCGGAAGCCGGAAGCCGGAAGCCGAAAGCCGATAGCTGAGCGCGCTTGCGGAGCCACCCAGGCTCGGCGCACCTTCCTCCCCCATGCCTCCCAGTCGCAACAATCCGTGCCCGTGCGGCTCCGGCCGCAAGTACAAGCGCTGCTGCTCCGCGAAGGACGGCGCCTCCTCCCCGCTGCGTCTCGTGTCCGAGGAGGGCGACGCGGAGGCCCCGCTGGACCCGACGGTCGCCCCGCGTTCAGGCGTGGCCTGGGAGGCGGACCTCGTGCCGCTGCCGATCAGCTTCGGCGACGATGCCGACGCCCGGCCCGCCGGACTGCTCGTGGTCGCCGACGGGTTCGTGCTCCACCACGACGTGCTGGCCCATCCGCCCGCCGATCCGGGCGCGGTGGCCGACCTGATTGCACAGGCGATCAGGGCCGCGGCGCAGCGCGTGGGGGCGCCGCCCTCGCGCGTGCTGGTGCGGCACGCCGCCGTGGCGGCCGCCCTGCGCGATGCCGCGCTGCCCGGCGCGCCGCAGGTCACGGTGTCGCCGCTCCCCGATCTCGATGCCGCGGCCTCGCATCTGATCTCCCACCTGATCGGCGCCCCCGTCGATCGTCCCGTCGCGGCCTCGAGCCCGGAGACGTGGACCGCGTGGGGACTCGGGCGCCCCGCGGTCGCGGACCTCTTCCGGGCGGCCGCCGCCTTCCACCGCGCCAAGCCGTGGCGCGAACTGCAGAACGAGGACGTGCTGCAACTCGCATCCCCGTCGGGAAGTGCGTGGACGGTCTGCGTGATGGGCGCGGGGGGAGCGCAGTTCGGCGTCGTGCTGTATGAAGACCCTGACGACTTCCGCCGCCTCATCGAGGTCAGGGAGCCAAGGAAGAGGCTCCACGCCATGCGCAGCGCCGTCCTCTCGCTCACCTTCGATCGGCGCGCGGACCTGCCCCCGCGGATGCGCAAGGAGATCCTGGCCGCCGGCTGGGAGGTCGCCGGGCCGGACGCCTACCCGTCGCTGATCGCGATCAACACGCCCGGCGGCGGCGTCACCGCGGCCCAGGGCGCCGACCTCACCGTCGCGCTCCGGGCGGTCCCCGCATTCGTGAACCAGTTCCGGGACGAGTTGCGGATCAGGATGGGCGAGCGCCTCGAGTGGCGCGATCCCGAGACGGGCGTGAAGCTCACGCTCCCGCGGAACGACGACGAGCAGGACTTCCCGCCGCGCCCCGACGTGCTGACCCCCGCGTTGCCCACGGGGCCGGGCGCCGCACCGAAGAGGGCCATCCTGCGGCACGAACCGGAGAAGCTGTGGCGACGGGAGGAGCCTCTGCTCGAGGCGTTCGTGTCCTCGCTGACGCTGCGCGCGCTCTCGCTCCGCACCGCGCAGCGCCACGCCACCAACGTCGGACTGCTGCTCGACTACCTCGCGAGTTTCGAGTCCATCCCCCTGAACGCGATGACGGAGTACGACCTCCGGATCTTCGTCCACGACTGGTGCCTGCGGCGCGACGAGCTCTCCGTTGCCGATATGCGCGGCATCCCGGTCTCGCTCAAGCAGTTCTTCGCGTTCGTCGCGGACCGCGAGCAGGTGACCTTCCCCTGGGCGGCCGAGATCCTCGCGGACCGCACGAAGTTCGAGCAGCGCCTGGCGAGCCGCCCGGACCACATGACCGACGACGACGCGGTGTTCCTCTGGCAGGCCGACGTGACGCTCGATCTGTCCGAGCGTGAACTCCTGCCCGGCAACGACATGGCCGAGGGCGGCACGTGGGGCGAGACGATGGGGTCCGTGGAATGGACGCTGCACCGGGAACTCGGGCGCCGCTGGCTGATCTGGCGCGACGAGGTGATCGCCTCGGGGATGGTGGCGCCGGCCGATGTCCGGAAGGCACTGCTCCTGCGCCAGCGGGAGTGGGAATTGCGTTCCAACAAGGGCTGCGGCGGCGTCACGCCGGTCGCGGCGGTCGCGCGGGAACGGGGAGGGGGAGGGGGAGCCGCTAGCCGCTAGCCGTCAGCCGTTCCGCAATCTTTCGGTCACGCACCTCGGCCTCTGCCGTCTTACGTTGGGGCGCTCCCCAACCAGGCAGGGCCGATGGACTTCCGCTGGGACATCCGCCGAGAGGGCCGTTCCTGGACCGCGGGCGAGTTCGAGAGCCGCGTGGCGATGCGTCCCGAGAAGCTCGAGGTCTTTGAAGGGAAGCTGCTCTGGAGCCACGAGGAGCGCCTGGCCCTGTTGGGCCTCCTGCTCGAGAACGTCGGCGCGGACGAGGCGGTGAAGCTGGGCGATCCGCGCGTGTGGGCCGATGCGGTGCAGCATCGGCCGCGCCCGCTGCTCGCCGACCCGCTCGACCGCGAGATGCTCGCCCTGTTCCTCCTGACCTGCCTCGTCACCGTCGGCTTCGCGTGGCTCCTGCGGGCCGCACCGGTGCCGTCGGCCAAGGTCGCGTGCGTGCTCCTCAGCGTGGGCGTCGGCATCTGGGCTTCCACGGCCGTCAACTTCCTGCTGCGTGACTGACCGCTCCGCTTGACAACTGCAATTGCCACAGTATTTTCCACTTTCCAGAAACGGGAAACTCGGCCCCATGCGGCACAGGCAGGCGGCACTCAAGCCAGGCGACATCGCGGTCGCCCTCGCGCTCGTCCTGGAACCGGGGGAGCGCTACGAGGCGCTCTCGCGGGCGCTGCGGCTGAGCCTGAGCGCCGCACACCGTGCCGTCGGGCGGCTGGAGGCTGCAGGTCTGGTCTTGCCGAGAGATCGCCACCCGAACAAGTCCGCCCTGCTCGAGTTCCTCACCCACGGTGTGCGCTACGCCTTCCCGGCCTCGCTCGGCGCCGAAACGCGGGGTGTCCCGACGGCGGGAGGGCTGCCGGAGTTCCGCGGGGAGATGCCGGAAGGGAGCGGCGCCGTGTGGCCGAGCGTGGACGGCACGGTACGAGGGCCGAGCATAGTGCCGCTGTATGAGGGGGCGGCGGCCGCGGCGCTCGCGGACGCACGACTGCACCGGCTGCTCGCGTTGGTGGACGCACTGCGCATCGGGCCGGCACGCGAGCGCCGCATCGCAGAACGACTGCTCCGTGCCGACCTGGGTCTCGCGTGAGCTCACCGAACCGCGACGCGGTCGTCCGGCTCGCCCGGCTGCTTGGCCCCCTCGTCAACGAGTTGGTGTTCGTCGTCGGCCGCGTGGCGGACCTGCTGGTTACGGATCCCGTGGGCCTGCGCATCCGGCCGACAGACGACACCGACTGCGTGTGTGAAGCCGCGACGCGGGTGGCCTACCATCGGCTGGGCGAGCGCCTGCGCGCTCTCGGCTTCGTCGAGGATGCCACGCCCGGAGCTCCCATCTGCCGGTGGCGCACCGCCAATGACCTCCTGGACGTCATGCCCGTGGAGGGCGCGGTCCTCGGTTTCGGCAACGCCTGGTTCGCCCACGCGATGCGCCTGAGCGGACGCGTCGAACTGGAGCCGGGAGTCGCAATCCGCCTGGTCTCGGCCCCGGTCTTCCTCGCCACCAAGTGGGAGGCGCACAGCGACCGCGGCGGGGACGCCTGGTACGGCGATGCCGACGTCGAGGACATCGTCCGCGTCGTCGCGGGCCGACCCGGGATCGAAGGCGAGATCCTCGCGACGGATTCGGACGTGCGGGCGTTCCTGGCGGCTGAGACCCGCCGTTTCCTGGATGCGGGCGTGGCGGGCGATGTGATCGCCGGCGCCCTGCCGGACGCGCGGGACGTACCTGGCTTGCTGGACCGGGTCGTGGCGCGCTTCGTGGCGATCGCGCGGAGCGTTCCGTGACCGCCTGCCCCTTCTGCCAGCGCCTCGCCTCCGGCGACGGGACGGAGGCCAACTCCCACGCCGTGGCCTTCAGCGACGCCTTCCCCGTGGCGGCGGGTCACACCCTGGTGGTGCCGCGGCGGCACGTGGCCAGCGTGTTCGATCTTGCGGCCGAGGAGTACGCGGCGCTGTGGGCGCTGGTGGCGGCGGTGCGCGCCCGGCTCGCGGCGGCTTCGGGGGCGGACGGCTTCACCATCGGCGTGAACGACGGCGCGGCGGCGGGGCAGACGGTCGGCCACGCGCACGTCCACGTGATCCCGCGGCGCGCCGGTGACGTGCGCGACCCGCGCGGGGGCGTGCGCTGGGTGTTGCCAGAACGGGCGGGGTACTGGGAGGGCAGCTGATAGCCGTCAGCCGTCAGCCATCAGCCGTCGCGCCAATTCCCCGGGCAACAGAGTGGTGAGGAATGCCTCGACGGTCAGGCCGAGCGGACTAGGCCACGGCGACCGTTTGGATGCCTCGGCCTCTTCAGTCCCTGCGGATCCGCCGCGCCCGCCCCGGTGGGTGCCCAACAAGAACCCCGGCGTGTGGCGTGAGCCAGACACCGGGGGGATTAAGCCCGAGTTCCCGTGGGTTCTCGGGGTGCACCGCAATCTCCGCCGGGATTTCTCCCCGTCAAGCGCGGTCCCCCTTAGCCGGGGATCTTGCGTGCAAGCAGAATATCGAAGCGCAGACTCACGTGGGCCAACTCCTCCCTCGATGCGAGACTCCGGAGCTTGGCCAGGCCCTTCTCGTGCCCCCCGTTTCTGACAAAGCCGTAGCGTGCGTACCAGGCGACGAGCTTCTGCCGCTTGAGGGCGTCGAGCGTGACGTAGCGTATTCCCGCCTGCGCCGACAGTTCGCGCGCCAACCCAACGACGTAGTCCAGTATCCACGTCCCGACGCGTTGGCCCCTATGTTCCCGGGTCACCCCCATTCGCCCGAGCTTCAGTGCCGGGGCAGCGGAATAGGGGCAGTCTCGGGGCCGTTCCCTCGTTTCAAGGCGGATCGCGTCCGCGAGGACGCTGAAGTAGCCAACCAGCCCCTGCTCGTTGCGCACGAGGTAGGTTCTGGCCATACCGCCGGCTTCGTCTCGCGCCGCGGTTCCGTCGCACAGGTAGTCGGTGAGGTCTGGTTCCCCGCAGTCAAAACCCCCGGCACGAAAGGCCGGGGGCAAGGGCTCGACCATCAGCGTGTCCAGCACGGACGACACGCCGACTACTGCTGAAGGTCGTCGTGCGTGCGGCGGCTCGCCTTGCGGTACACCTCGTCAGCCCTGCGAATCGTCTCTTGACGCTCGGTGGTATCCGGGGTGCCCCGCAAGATCTCCCGCTGAATGTTCTCAGCCGCCTTGCCCTTCACTGGGGGGGTGGCGGTAATCGGCTTGGCCACTGTCGCTCCTCCTTCCATGCTCCAGCGGTGCGATAATGCACCGGCCTGGGGCAACGGTCAATGTCGCACATCACAGGACATTCCGCATCGCGGATCAGGAGGTTCCCGACGTCCCCCGGCCACAGGGGATCATACTGCCCGTCCCGCCGCCCCCCGTCATCCTTTCCACTGCACCCGACACCACTCCCTTGCGCCTTACGGGGCGGGGCTGCGAGAGGCGGCCGGTGTTCCGTCCTCTGTCGTTGTCACACCCTCGGCCGAGGTTCGGGGCGAGGGGCGTCTAGCGGCCCCGGCCTCCGGCAGGCATTGTGGTTAGCGGATGGACCGTTCCCTATGACGACGCGCGCCCCGGTGACGGACGCGATCGGACGAGGGCGCATTCACCGCGACGTACAAGTACGCGGTGCTGCTCGGCCTGCTCGACGTGGTGATGGAGCGCACCTCGGCGACGGGGGAGCCGCCGAGCGTCGTGACGACGCGCCAGCTGGCGGAGAAGGTGACGGAGCTGTACTGGCCGCAGGCGGACGCGTTCGCGGTTGGCGTGGTGCCGCGGGCGCTGCGCCAGATCACGACGGGGAAGCGGGACATCCTGGGGATGATCCGGGAGTTCCGGGAGTCGGCTCCGGGCGACCCGGGCGCGCCGTCGGCGCGCTCGCGGGCCGCGCGACGGGCCGAGTACGAGGCGCTCCGAAAGAAGAGCCGCTGCCGCGACTGCAGCGGTTCGGGCGGACGGTGGACGAGTTGGGTGAGGGCTGCATCGCGGCAGCCACCGTGGACGCCTACGGTGAATCCGAGCAGTTGGTCGGGTTCCTAACGGCGCTCGAAGACAACTTGGCTGTTCCGTTCACGACCGAGCTGCTCGGCGTGGCTGTCACAGTGGTGGGGGTGGACCTGACGGACGATGACCGGATCGTGGCCCTCTGCCGGCGCGGGAAGGCGTGCCAGCGGATCTCGATCCTCGACCTGCCGCTCCCCGAGCCCCCGCCGAAAGGTGCGGAGTGGATCCACGCGTATCGGCGGCGGGTGGAATAGCGGCAGCCCGTTTCAGCGTATGGTGAGAGGACCGGGAAGCGTGATACCCCTGCGGCTCCAGGAAGTCCGCGATCGTCAGGCCGACGTCGCGGGTGTAGGTCTAGCTGGCGCCCGAACGCCTCCGCATGCCACGCACGTTGGTGACCTTCCACAGGAGCGCCGGGTGCTCCGCGAAGCGCGCGGCCTCCGCGGCGTCGCTCGGAAAGAGCAGCTCGGGTCGAAGTTGGCCGTCGAGAATGGCGGCGAGGTACGCTTCCTCGCGGGGCTCGAGCGCGAGGAACGGCTCCACGATCGCCCACGACCGTCCGACAAGATCTTCGGCGCCGGCGACCTCGGCCGTTGCCAGCATCGGCACCAACTGCTCGGCGACGTCGCGGTCCGTGATGAGGCCCCGCAGGCGCCCACGCGTGTAGGAGGGCAGGGGGCGGCCGAGCGTTGCGGATAGGGCGATGAAGCGGGCCCGGAAGAGCGGCGACCCCAGCATCTCGATCGCCGGCTCGGGCAGGTGCGCTACATCCCACGCGTCGCGGACTGCGCCACGGTCCAGGAGTGCCAGCATCTTCCCGGCCACGAGTTCCGCCAGGCCGACGACGCGGACCTGGGGCCGGTCCAGCTCACCGGGCTGCCACAGGGTTCGCGTTTCGATCCCGGCGATCGGGACGCGGAAGAGGTAGTTGCGCCAGGACGGAACGGTAGCGCAGGTACAGCTTCCGCCCGGCGAAGGCGTCCGCCGACTGCTGGACGGCGTACCCCCGGCGCCGCGCGACTTCCGCCACGGCCTCCTCCACCAGCGGCCGGTCCTGCAGCATCCGCTCCCGCTCGACGTGCCCGATGTAGTTGTAGTCGAGGTCCACCGACAGCCGCTGCGGCTGACCGAAGCAGAGGGTTAACGCGGCGTGACCCGATGGCCGGTCTCAGCCGAGCAGCGCTCCAGGTACTCGAGACTAGGGCTCATCGGCCCCACCCGGGCCGGCGAGGATGGGCGGCAGAATCAGGCCCCACCTCGCGGCGAGAGCACCGCCGCGGCGACGCCTCTCCAGGTATTGCGGCGAGCGCGGGCGGTGGCGCTCGAAACGCTCGAGGACTCCCTCCGGCACGTGTAGGCTCTGCTGGAACCGCTCCAGGAACCAACCGGTAGCTGCCCAGAGATGGGCAATGCCGTAGCGGCGCAGGACCTTCTCGATCAGATCGAGGTCGAGGGTGGGGAACCCGCTTGCCGACTGCACCAGCTCCTCCAACCCGCCGGCGTGGGCGGGTCGGTGAAACCCCTCCACCAGCGTGCGCTCCGGCCCCGTCACTTCGAGCAGCCTGCCCCGGCGTTCGACGCGCCGCGTCCCCACGTGGCGGCGGTTTCCCACGGCCAGTGGAGCGGGGTCTTCGAGGAAGCACACCGTGGCTCCCGTCAGTGCGAGGGACCGGCGCCGCCGCTTCGTATACACAGTGGTGCGGGTCCCCACCGTGTGCGCGGCGCCGAGCAGCTCCAGGGCGCTGTGGTGCGAGAAGACGGCGTCGGGTCGAGCGGCGGCCGCGACGAGGAACGGGTCCGGCCGGAACCGGCTGGTGGGGACGCCCGGCGGGACCACGGCGTACACGGCGCGCGTCGGGAGGGTGAGCCGGCCTGTCTTGAGGTGGTGCTTGAGGCGCTCCACGGTTCCTGCGCGGCCGCCGGGAGGGGCCAAGGTCTTGGCGGCCTCGTCGAGCGAGAATACGGGGTGAGTGGCGAAGAACTCCATGGTCTTCATTTTACGATCCGTGTGGCTATGGGGAGGAGTATCCCCTGTAGAGACACGAATCGTCAAGTACGCTTCTGGGCTTCGAACGCCAACGGCGACGGACTACGCCACGGCGACGGTCTGGATGCCGACGAATTCCGCGTCGAGGGTGGGATCGCCGTCCTGGAGCAGGAGGGTGACGACTTCCTGCAGATTGCGGTTGAGTTCGTCGAGCGTCTCGCCCTGGCTGTGAGCGCCGGCGAACCCGGGGACGTACCCGACGTACAACCCGGTAGCGGGATCGCGTTCGATGACGGCGGTGAAGGTCCGCATGGATGAGAAGGGCACGACTTGACTCAGCAGCGGGGAATCCCCAGTCCCTGTGTATCCTCGCCCGAGCGTTTGCTGCCCGAGCGGGCGGCGTATTGAGAGAAGCGGGCTCAGGCCCTGTAGCAGTCCTTGAACCACCCCTGGTCCAGCCGGATGAAGGCGTTCGCGACCGACGCGAGTTGCGCGCCGGAAGATGGCGAGGCGACGTAGACTCTCTTCCCCGCGGAGCGGACGGCGCTCACCGCGTGGGTGAAGTCTCCGTCGGCTGAGAGCAGGTAGGCGGCGTCGAACTCGTCGCGCTCGGCCATCACCACCATATCCACCGCGAGCATCACGTCCACGGCCTTCTCGACCATCACGGTCGCGCGCTGATGCCTGCGTGCGAGGGCGAGGAGGTCGTGGAAGACGTCGGGAGCCAGCCGGGAAGGCAGGTGGCTCAGATACTGGAGCAGTTCGGCAGCCGTCTGATCCTTCACCGTGCGGGGCTCGATCCGGCCGAGGTGGCAGGAGATGCGCCGGTCGGAGGCGCGCAGGCTCGAGAGGAACCGCCGCTGATCCGCATAGAGTTGGGTGTTGCCGACCTGTCTGACCTGTCCGATGTAGTATCTGGTGCCAAGCCATTCGGACGGCCCCACGAGCTTGCGCGACAGGGCAGCGTAGTCGAGCCCGGCCACGTTGTGGAGGCCGAGGTCGCGGAGCGAGTGGTACCAGTTGTTGCCGTCGATGAAGAGGAGCGCGCGTGCGGCCACGGGCGGTCACCGACCGGCCGGACGGCGAATAAGAACCCCGGCGTGTGGCGTGAGCCAGACACCGGGGGGATTAAGCCCGAGTTCCCGTGGGTCCTCGGGGTAAAGTGCAATCTGTGCCAGGATTCCTCCCTGTCAAGCGCCTGACCGGGCCGACCGCGGAGCCATTCTACTGCTGGTCCCGCCGCCCCCATCATCCTTTCCACTGCACCCGTCACCCGTTCCTTGCACCTTGCGGGGCGGGGCGGCCGGGAGCGGCCGTCCTTCCGTCCTCTGCCATTGTCACACCCCCCGCCGAGGTTGAATCCGGGCGGCGCTCTGGCGGCGGCGGCTTCCGGGAGCCATTGTGGAGCCCTCGTGGACGGTTCCCTGTGACGACGCGCGCCCCCGTGACCGACGCGATCGGCTTCGCCGAGCGGGTGGTGGCGCTGCTGGACGAAGGCGCCTTCACCGCGACGTACAAGTACGCGGTGCTGCTCGGCCTGCTCGACGTGGTGCTGGAGCGCACCTCGGCGACGGGGGAGCCGCCGAGCGTCGTGACGACGCGCCAGCTGGCGGAGAAGGTGACGGAGCTGTACTGGCCGCAGGCGGACGCGTTCGGGGGCGGCGGCAAGCCGCGGGCGCTGCGGCAGATCACGACGGGGAAGCGGGACATCCTGGGGATGATCCGGGAGTTCCGGGAGGCGGACCCGGGCGATCCCGGAGGGGGGGCGCCGCTCACGCGCGCGCGATCATCAAGAAGGGCCGGGTACGAGGCGCTCCTGGGCCGCGTGGAGTGGACGCTGATCCAGATGCCCTTGCCGCGGCTGCAGCGGTTCGGGCGGACGGTGGATGAGTTCATCTACCGGATCGGGTGGGACGAGGGGCAGCGAAGGGG
>Ga0315287_10007607_pt1 | contig 10873 bp, 8 predicted proteins | sample YL17G11_0_MG_FD_205037 | JGI IMG/M metagenome (GOLD analysis project Ga0315287, IMG submission 205037) | Sediment microbial communities from Yellowstone Lake, YNP, Wyoming, USA - YL17G11_0 | ecosystem: Environmental > Aquatic > Freshwater > Lake > Sediment | place: USA: Wyoming | collected...
ATATGTAATGTCCCCTTGCGTCAAGACACTTTCCTCCTTCGTATGAACCGGTACCCACGACAACACCGTCATAGATGGCCACATCTGTTTCGACGGCCTCGTGAGTAAATACATTGATCACCCTGCCGCCTTTCAATATAAGGTCAGGTGCAATTTCACCGCGTGCCGCCCGGATACGATTTCTCAACACACCGTCCATGCTTGGCCTCTTTATCATTTCATGTCCGGCCTATACTCCATGTAGAAGCGGTAAAATGCCGCGATAACCAGCGCATGAGAAATTGCCCCCTCCCTGATTAGACGGGGGATTTCTGAAAGCGGCTGGAGGACCACTTCGATGTCCTCCCGTTCATCCTGAACCAGTTGTCCCGCGGGAAAAACATTTGCGGCAAGGAAAGTATAGCAGAGATTGTTCTGAATGGCGGGGTTCGGATGAACGGAGCCAAGAGGAATCAGCGTTTCTTCCCGGTAGCCCGTTTCTTCCCGCAGTTCGCGTCGCGCCGCTTCCTCCGGTGAGTCGGACGGTTCCATGAGTCCGCCGGGAATCTCCAGGGTCATATCCCGAATGCCGAAGCGGAACTGTCGGATCAACACTACCTCCTTCGTGGGCGTCAGGGGGATGATATTTACCCAGGATGGCGACTCCAGAACATAAAAATCGTGCGTTTCGCTTGTGCGCGGAGAACGGGCGCGATCACGTCGCAGGTTGAAAACCCGGTAGGATTTGTCAACATGACTTGAAATAATTGTCCAGGGTTTGAGAAGCATAAGAAACCTCGAAAATCTTGGTTTGGATTACAGGGAATCGTTTTGGACGTGTTACATCTTTCTAAAGAATAGATCGTTTCATCTGGTGCAGGGATTTTTCCCTCCGGTTCATTAAGTAAGAAATGGTTATCGGACCGAGGCTGTATAGCACGACGCCAGGAAAAAATGAAGAAAAACAATCATAGAGAGCCCGGCATAGAATGTCTTTACAAACTGTATTTTTCAATGCTAACTTTAAATGCTAGATAACTTCTCTTACCCACGACCTCAAGGAGACGAAGATGAGCTTCATAAAAGTAAGATTTACGGATGACATCGGAGATATCAATAGAGAATTAAGAAAGAGCATCGATGAGATGTTCTCGCTGATCAATTCAACTTTTACGGTGTTTCAAAACGTCTGGCGGCCCCAGGTGGATATCTATGAATCTCCTGATGAGATCATGATCGTGACCGATATTGCCGGTGTGAAGACAGAGGATCTATATGTGGAGGTTCATCGCAGGGTACTGAGAATCTATGGGAAGAGGGTAACGCCGGCTGGGGGAAACACGAGGTATCACCTTGCTGAAATACCGTACGGTTATTTCGAAAGAAACCTTTCCCTGCCGCTGCCCATTGATACCGAATCAATTACAGCAACGTACGCAGACGGGCTTCTTCAAATACGCATGGCACTGCCTCTGAATAGAGTTCGTAAAATACCTATTCAGGATGACTAATAATACCAAAAGCAACTCGACTTACGCCGCTCACCCAGGAATTCATTTTGGAGGTTCCCATGGCAGAAGAAAAATCAACCGAGGAATTAAAAGTTCTTAAGATACCGGACATTCTATCTATCATACCGCTATTTAATGTCGTCGTATTTCCGAATATGGTGTTTCCGCTGGAGGTATTTGGCGAGCAGACTATGACGCTCGTAGATGAGGCGATGGCTGCAGACCGCATCGTGGGACTCGTCATGTCCAAGAAATCACCGGCGGAAATCAAGAATCAGCCAGAGGATCTTTATGGCATAGGGACAAGTGTTGTGATCGTGAAGATGGCAAAAACGGGTGAGAATGGGGCGACCCTTCTTGTACAGGGCGTCAGCAGATTCAAGATCATGGAATTTGTGGATGGCAGGCCTTACATGCGGGCCCGGGTGGAAGTCGTTGAAGATGAGGTCGAAAAGGATATCGAGATAGAGGCGCTCATGGCAAATCTTAACGGGTTATTTGACAGGATGGTCAAATTGTCGCCTGTTCTGCCCCAGGAGTTTGGCGCCATGGCCAAGGCAATCACTTCTCCAAGCGTGCTGGCTGACGTAATTGCATCTATCATAAATTCCGTTCCTGCCGAAAAGCAGAAGATTCTGGAAATACTCGACGTGAAAGAGCGTCTGAAGGAGGTTACGAGGCTCATAAGCCATCAGTTGGAAGTTCTGGAGCTGGGTAATAAAATACAGTCTCAGGTAAAGGACGACATTGACAAGAGTCAGCGGGAATACTACCTCCGTCAGCAGCTCAAGGCAATAAAGCAGGAATTGGGCGAGACGGACGAAACAAATGTTGAAATCGCAGAATACCGGGCCAAGATTGAGAAAAAAAATCTTCCCGGAGAAGCAAAGAAGGAAGCTGAGAGGGAACTTGGGAGACTCTCCCGCATGCATCCGTCTTCAGCGGAATATACAGTGGCATCAACCTATCTGGACTGGATAACCGGCCTTCCCTGGAGTGAAAGCACGGAGGACAACCTTGACATCAAGAAGGCCAGAAAAATTTTGGATGACGATCATTTCGGCCTGGATAAGGCTAAAAAGCGCATCATAGAGTATCTTGCCGTACGCAAACTCAAGCCTGATTCGAAAGGGCCTATCTTGTGTTTTGTGGGCCCTCCCGGCACAGGCAAGACATCACTCGCCCTTTCCATAGCACACGCCCTGGGCCGCAAATTTGTCCGTATTGCTCTGGGGGGTGTGCGTGACGAAGCGGAAATCCGCGGACACCGCAGAACATATGTGGGAGCCCTTCCCGGCCGGATTATCCAGGGTATAAGGCGGGCCGAATCAAATAACCCCGTATTCGTACTCGACGAAATAGACAAGGTTGGCAGTGATTTTCGGGGAGATCCGTCGTCGGCTCTGCTCGAAGTACTCGATCCGGAGCAGAATTATTCCTTCATGGATCACTACCTGGATGTGCCCTTTGATCTTTCGCATGTCATATTTATTACAACCGCGAACATACTCGATACGATCCCTCCTCCTCTGCGGGACAGGATGGAGGTTATCGAACTTCCCGGATACACGCTGGACGAGAAGGTAAAAATTGCCGAGCGCTATCTTATCCCGAGGCAGACAGCGGCCAACGGGCTTAACCAGGAGCAGATCAGCTTCACAAAAGGTGCCATAAACCTCATTATATCAGGATATACGCGGGAGGCCGGATTGAGGAATCTTGAAAGGGAGATCGGTGCGATATGCCGGGGCGTAGCGAGCATGGTGGCCGGGGGGGAACTAAAAAAGGCATCTATCACCGTTAAGGATTTGCAAAAGTATCTGGGACCCGTACGCATTATGTCTGAAGTCAGCGCGAGGACATCTAAACCCGGCGTGGCGACAGGCCTTGCATGGACGCCGGCAGGCGGCGATATTCTGTTCGTCGAAGCAACGGCCATGAAAGGGAAGAAGGGTCTGACATTGACCGGTCAGCTCGGAGAAGTCATGAAGGAGTCCGCCACGGCCGCCTTGAGTTTCATTCGCGCCAATGCGGGCGATCTCGGCATATCAAAAGATTTTTTTGAAGAGAAGGATATTCATGTTCATGTACCTGCCGGAGCAATTCCGAAGGATGGACCGTCGGCAGGCGTTACCATGCTTACTGCGCTGACCTCGCTTTTAACTGGGAGGACGGTTAAGAAAGACATTGCCATGACCGGCGAGATTACCTTGCGGGGACTGGTGCTTCCCGTCGGCGGCATTAAAGAAAAGGTATTAGCTGCCCACCGTGCCGGCATCAAGACAATAATCCTGCCCAAATGGAACAAAAAGGATTTGGTAGACATCCCCCAGAAGGTCCAGAAGGACATGCAACTTTACTTCGTCGATGATATGCTTGAGGTCTTGAAGATTGCCCTTGAGAAATGACGTCGGGTTGCCTACGATTCTGACAAATCATCAATGTTTTTCTATCAGATACAGATGGGATATGCCCCCGAAGATGGGCATTGACAGGACAACCCGGAAACCTTGCCCTTTCATTATGCCCTCCAACGCCTCAGGGACGGGAAATCCCGTCACTGAGTCCCGCAGATACCGGTAGGCATCATAGTTGCCGGAAAGGAGACCGCCAATTATTGGCACCACATATGTCAAGTATGCCACATATATCCATCTGAAAAGCGATCTTTCCGGCAAGGAAAACTCGAGCACGGAGAAACGGCCGCGGATACTCAATACCCGGTATATCTCCGCAAGGAAAGCCTCCAGATTATTCATGTTCCTGATCCCGAAAGCCACCATGGCCGAGTTAAATGTCTCATCCCGGAAGGGCATGGAAAGGGCATCACCCTGCACCACGGAGTACCGTGTAAGAAGGTCCTGCTCTTCGGCCTTCCCAAGGGCACGCAAAAGCATTTGCCTGGAGATGTCGATGCCTACCACCTTTCCACCGCCATCTGCGGCAGGAAGGGCCAGGTCACCGGTGCCGGTAGCTATATCGAGAACTGTATCCCCGGCGCGTATTTCCAGGAGATTTATCGCTGCCCTTCTCCAGGCTTTATCAAGGGAAAAGGACAGAATTGTATTGAGCAGGTCATAGGTGGGCGCTATCCTGTCGAACATCCTCCCTATGATTGATGGCCTCTTATCCATCAACTCTCCAATCCAGGGTAATCAAGGGTTTTGCTATTTTTTCTTTTCATGGCCTGTATTCGATTGAACGTTTCTGCCTTCTATACAAATTTAGTTTGCAAAGTTGCAATAGAAAAATCCCTGCAGCCTTAAACAACAATCATAAACTGGCATGGCTTGGAGGGGTTGTCTCAGATGGAATCGTGGGTCCAGCTATGCATATCTATCAAGGTATTATTAGCCTGCCACTATAAATCTATGGTAAATAAAACCAGCAGGCTCAAAAAAAGAGCGTGGGTCCAAACAATTTAACTAACTTAAGGAGGAAACTATGCGGAAGTTGGCAATAGGGATTGTCTTAGTTGTAGCCATTAGTATGATGTTTGTGCAGGTGTCATTTGCTCAGAAATCACAGGCGGCAGGGTCCAGCGTATCAAGGGGGGCTTGGAGTCTGGGACTTCCCGCACCTGACAAAGAAAGCGTTTCAGGAAACGAGGCTCTTGTGGTTGAATCCGGCAAAGTGGTGAAGGTTGAGAAGATGGCCGGAGTAAAAGACGGTCTGCAGATGAAATTCAAGACGGATCTGGGTAAATCTTATACTGTCTATATGGGGCCAAAGTGGTTCATTGAAAATCAGAAGCTGAAATTTGCGGCTGGTGACACTGTTATGGTGAGGGGAAAGAAACTTGGTTCCTCCATCATAGCTGCAGAGATTAGCAAGGGCGATTGGACCATGAAACTTCGTAATGAAGAAGATGGCCGGCCGAGCTGGGAATGCTGTTATCCCCGTGCAGTCAAAATGCAGTAAGAATCAGCGACACACCCAATTTTTTTAGCCGGGTTAAAATGTTTACCCATTGTGAAGCTGGTCTTGGTTGTATAGAGGATTTTTGCTTCCCTTCTGCAAAGAAGGCAGGATGGATGATGCGGTTTCAGCAATCGCAATTAGATTCGAGACATTATTGCTGCTAATTCTCTCCGTAAGGCTTTCTCAAGCGATTTGCGGACGATATAATGATAAAATAGTACATGGAACTTTCCGAATCTGCGGCGTAGAATACGTAACCGAATTTATGAACCAGTGTGCTTAGTATTGTCATCACCACGTAAGTACAAGCTTCCTGTGTCCCCTGTTCCTTTTGGCTGAACTTTCTCTTGAAGTTTTTATACGGAAAGGCCCATGTCTTTCTTATCCACTCTTGACATCACTCAAGAGATTCCGTACCGTAATTCCTATCGGCACTACTGAAGTTATTATTTTTTGACACATTTGACCAATTCTACTATATTTAACGCGCCAAGAGAATATTATCAGACAGTGAAGAATGCATATAATGTCGTCAGTTCTTGCTGTTTGACATTCTCGTACCACCGAAATTAAAGAATTACCTCCCTTCTCATACAGACGTTAAGGATAAGAGGCAGGAAAGAATGTTGCAGCGTTTAGTAAGGGGATCATCCGGAAAAGAACAGTACAAAGTTGCGTGGAAGGACGATCCATATAGTGGACGGGGAACCTCCACATGGCCGGACGGAAGTCAATATACGGGAGAATGGACGGATGGCTTCCCGCACGGAATGGGAACGTGCGTGTGGCCCGATGGCAGCAGATATGAAGGCGAATGGCAGGATGGCCTGCCGCATGGAAACGGAGAATACACATATTCCGACGGGACAAAATATGAAGGCAAATGGAAGGGTGGCAGCGAAAGCGACGAGAAAGCCCGATTAGCTTTAGAGCTGAAGGCAAGAACGGAAGCGAAAGAGATAGCAAGGGCGGACACGGAGGCGGAGGCGCGAGTTCAAGCAGAAGTCCGGTTGGCAGCGGACTTGAAGGTAAGAGAGAAGGCGGAAGCAAAGCTCAGAGAAGAAGCGGAGGCCGGAAAGAAGGCGGTAGCGGAGGCGGAAGCAAGGGCGGAAGCAGAAGTTAAGGCGCGAGTTCAAGTGGAAGCCCGGCTGGCAGCAGAGGTGAAGGCAAGACAGGAAGCCGAAGCGAAGTTTACGGAGGCAGCCGGGGCAGGAAAGAAGGCAGCAGAGGAGGCAAGAGCAAGGGCGGAGGCGGAGGCAAGGGCGGAAGCAGAAGTTAAGGCGCGAGTTCAAGTGGAAGTCCGGCTGGAAGCAGAGGTGAAGGCAAGACAGGAAGCCGAAGCGAAGTTTACGGAGGCAGCCGGGGCAGGGAAGAAGGCAGCAGAGGAAGCAAAAGGAAGGGCGGAGACGGAAGCGAGAGCGCGAGTGGAAGTGGAGGCCCGGTTGGCGCAAGAGACAAGGGCGAGAGAAGGAGCCGAAGAGAAGTTCAGAGGAGTAGCGGAGGAAGGGAAAAAAGCAGCGGAGGAGGCAAGTGCGAGGGCGGAGGCCGAGGCAAAGGCGCGAGCGCACGTGGAAGTGCGGTTAGCGGCCGAGGTAAGGGCAAGAGAAGAAGCCGAGAGGGTAGCAAGGGAGGAAGCGGAGGCCGGTAAGAGGGCAGCGGAGGAAGCGAAGGCCAGGGCGGAGGCAGAGGCAAAGGCACGGGCGCACATGGAAGAGCAGCTGGCGGCCGAGCTCCGGGCGCGAGAAGAAGCCGAAGAGAAGTTCAGAGGAGTAGCGGAGGCAGAGAAGAAGGCAGCAGAGGAGGCAAGAGCGAGGGCGGAGGCGGAGGCAAGGGCGCGAGAGCACGTGGAAGCCCGGTTGGCATCCGAGGTAAGGGCAAGAGAAGCAGCTGAAAAGTTAGCAAGGGCGGAAGCGGAGGCCGGTAAGAGGGCAGCGGAGGAAGCGAAGGCCAGGGCGGAGGCAGAGGCGAAGGCACGGGCGCACGTGGAAGAGCAGCTGGCGGCCGAGTTGAAAGCGAGGGAAGCAGCGGAAGCGAAGTTTACGGAGGCAGCCGGGGCCGGGAGAAAGGCAGAAGATGAAGCAATAGTAAGGGCGGAAGCGGAAGCGAAGGCTAGAGCAGAACTGGAAGCCCGGTTGGCTTCCGAATTGAAGGCAAGAGAAGAAGCGGAAGCGCGCTTCAGAGAGATAGCCGGCACGGGGAAGAAGGCGGCGGTCGAAGCGAGGGCAAGGGCGGAGGCGGAGGCAAAGGCTCGGGCTGACGTAGAAGCCCGTTTAGCAGCCGAGTTGAAGGCCAGAGAAGAAGCGGAAGCGAGGTTCAGAGAGGAAGCGGAGGCAGCGAAGAGGGCGGCAGAGGAGGCAAGAGCGAGGGCGGAGGCCGAGGCAAAGTCGCGAGCGCACGTGGAGACCCGGTTGGCGGCCGAGGTAAGGTCAAGAGAAGAAGCCGAGAAGGTAGCAAGGGTGGAAGCGGAGGCAGGGAAGAGGGCAGCGGAGGACGCGAAGGCCAGGGCGGAGACAGAGGCAAAGGCAAGGGCGCATGTTGAAGAGCAGCTGGCGGCCGAGCTCCGGGCAAGGGAAGCAGCGGAAGCGAAGTTTACGGAGGCAACCGGGGCCGGGAGGAAGGCAGAAGAGAAAGCAATAGCAAGGGCGGAAGCGGAAGCGAAGGCTAGAGCCGAACTGGAGGCCCGCCTGGCTGCGGAATTGAAGGCAAGAGAAGAAGCGGAAGCGCGCTTCAGAGAGATAGCCGGCGCCGGAAGGAAGGCGGCAGACGAAGCGAGGGCGAGGGCGGAAGCGGAGGCAAAGGCGCGGGCCCATGTCGAAGCCCGTTTGGCTGTCGAACTACGGGCGAGAGAAGAAGCGGAAGCGCGGTTCAGAGAAGAAGCAGAGGCGGCGAAGAAGGCAGAAGGGGAAGCGAAAGCGAAGGCGGAAGCGGAAGCAAAGGCGAGGGCTGAAGTGGAAGACCGGCTGGCGGCCGAGATGAGGGCGAGGGAGCAAACTGAAAGGAGAGCCAGGGAGGAAGCCGGAGCCGGGAAGAAGGCAGAAGAGGAAGCGAAAACGAAAGCGGAAGAAGAGGCCAGGGCGCGAGTTCTTGTAGAAGCGCGGTTAGTAGAAGTGGGAAAGGCGAGAGAAGAAGCGGAAGCTAAATTCAGAGAAGAAGCAGAGGCGAGGAAGAAGGCGGAAGCAGAAGCGAAGGTAAGGGCAGAATCAGAGGCAAAGGCGCGGGCTGAAGTAGAGACCCGTTTGGCAGAAGAGGCGAAGGCAAAAGAGGAGGCAGAGGCGAGGAAGAAGGCAGAAGCAGAAGCGAAAGCAAGAGCGGAAGCAAGGGCAGAAGCAGAGGGAAAGGCGCGAGCTGAAATAGAAGCACGCCTGGCAGAAGAGGCAAAGGCACGGGAGCAGGCAGAATCGGAAGCGAGGGCTAAGTCAGAAGAAGAGGCAAGGTCGCGAGCTGAAATAGAGGGACGTCTGGCCGAAGAGACAAAGACGAGAGAAGATGCTGAAAGGAGAGCCAAGGCGGAAGCGGAGGCCAGAAGAAGGGCGGAGGAGGCGGCAAGACAAAAGGCAGAGGCAGAAGCTAAAGCCAGAGCGGACGAGGAAGAAGAGGCAGAGGCAAGACGCAAAGCAGAAGAGGATACCGAAACTTTCGGGAAGAAGGCGGCTATCTCCCCTGGACAGTGGTCAATAACCTATCCTGATGGCCGAAGCTATGCGGGTCAACTAAAGGATGATCTTGCTCACGGTCAGGGAACCATGATCTTTTCTGGCGGTGAGAAGTATATGGGCGAGTGGAAAGCGGGAGAAAGGAATGGGCAGGGCCTTTTCACCCTCGCGGATGGTTCCGTCTATACGGGTCATTGGAAGAAGGATGTGAGAGAAGGCGAAGGAGTATTGACTCTGGCCGGCGGACGAAAGTATACAGGCGGATGGAAGAGTGATCTGTTCCACGGCGAAGGACTTGATATCTACCCGGATGGGAAAAAATATGAAGGTCAATTCAAGACGGGCAAATATGAAGGGAAGGGTTCCTTGCTCCTTGCAGATGGTACAAAATATGTAGGTGAATTTAAGAATGGGCTATCAAATGGGAAAGGGGTCTTGACATATCCGAACGGCGACCGATACTCGGGCGATTTCAAGAATAACAAGTATCATGGACGAGGTGCACTCTCCCTGACTGATGGAAGAAAATATGAAGGTGAACTGGCAAATGGCCTGCCTCACGGTCAGGGGACGATGACATTTCCGGGCGGCAGGAAATATCAGGGTCGGTTTGAGAACGGCAAATTTGTCGAATAGGAAGATTACGCATGTGTGACAGAGGAGTGGGGCATTGAAAAAGCTGGTCAAAGAAATCTTCGAGAGCGGACAAGTTGACTTTGCATTGAAGGATGATGCCCATGACGGTGAGGGGGTTTATGCCTATCCCGACGGTAGCAGTTTTGCCGGGCTGCTTAAGGAAGGCGTTTTTCATGGAAAAGGAATCTTCAAATGGCCCGATGGAAGCAAGTATGAGGGCGTTTGGGAGAAAGGCCTTCCCAGCGGACAGGGAGTCTTGACACTCGCTGATGGCAGCCGTTATCAAGGCGCGTGGAAGGAAGGGGATATCAACGGGATAGGGACATTAACCCAGCCTGATGGCAGCAAATATACGGGACAGTGGAAAAACGGCAGTAGAAACGGGAAGGGGGTTTTAACCCTCCCGGACGGTAAAAAGTACGATTGCGAATGGGAAAATGATATGTTCCACGGGAAGGGGATTTTGACATTCCCGGACGGTTCTACGTATGAAGGGAAATGGAAAGAAGATAAGTTTCACGGGCAAGGGGTTTTAACCCTCCCGGACGGTTCGAAACATGACGGTGAATGGTCCGGCAATAAATTTAAATTCCTCTTTAAGAAAGAGAAAAAATAGTTATCTAATGGGGCGTTTGCTATTTCGCCCTGGAAATATAACGTCAGATCTTAATCGCAGAAGCGCGTCTCTCCCTTGACAGGTAGGTCCTTTGTCCCTATATTAAAAGCACAAGAAATTCATATCCCTTAAGGCGAAGGTGACTGATGGTGAAAGATAAGACGACAGAATACCTGCGAACTTTTTTCGATGTGAATCAAACTATTTTTTCCTCTCTGTCTCTTAAGGAAATTCTCAAAATTCTGGTGAAGAAAACTGTCAGCGCCCTGGGGGCCAAGGCCGGAAGCTTGAGGCTTTTGGACGAACAAACCAAACGTCTGGAGCTGGCTGCCTCGCAGAACCTCAGCAAAAAGTATCTTAACAAAGGCCCCTTGAGTTCCGACCAAAGCATCCCGGAAGTTATGGAAGGGAAGGTTGTCCTTGTCAAGAATGCCCATAACGATTCGAGAATTCAGTATAGGACCGAGAAGATAAAAGAGGGCATCAACACGATCCTGTCAGTTCCGGTAGTTGCGAAAGATAAGGTCATCGGCGTTCTCAGGCTTTATTCAGGGGAG
>Ga0315287_10007609_pt1 | contig 10873 bp, 8 predicted proteins | sample YL17G11_0_MG_FD_205037 | JGI IMG/M metagenome (GOLD analysis project Ga0315287, IMG submission 205037) | Sediment microbial communities from Yellowstone Lake, YNP, Wyoming, USA - YL17G11_0 | ecosystem: Environmental > Aquatic > Freshwater > Lake > Sediment | place: USA: Wyoming | collected...
CTCCTCTTGAACGGCCGCACTTTTACGAGCGCGTGAGCTTGCGGTACTTGATGCGGTGGGGTTGGTCGGCCTCGGCGCCGAGCCGCCGATGGCGATCGGCCTCGTACTCCTGGTAATTCCCCTCGAACCACACGACCTGGCTGTCCCCCTCGAAGGCGAGGATGTGGGTCGCGATCCGGTCCAGAAACCAGCGGTCGTGGCTGATGACGACGACGCAGCCGGCGAAATTGAGGATCGCCTCCTCGAGGGTTCGCAGCGTATCGACGTCGAGGTCGTTCGTCGGCTCGTCGAGCAGCAACACGTTGCCGCCGCTTTTGAACATCCGCGCCATGTGCACACGGTTGCGCTCGCCGCCCGAGAGATCCTTGACGAGCTTCTGCTGGTCGGACCCCTTGAAGTTGAACCACGACACGTACGCGCGGCTCGGCACCTCGCGCTTCCCGAGCGCGATGATGTCGAGGCCCTGAGAAATCGCCTGCCAGACGTTCTGCTCGCCGTCCAACACGTCGCGGCTCTGATCGACGTAGGAGAGGACGACCGTATCGCCGACACGCAACGATCCGCTGTCCGGCTTTTCCTGGCCGACGATCATGCGGAACAGGGTGGTTTTCCCGGCGCCATTCGGTCCGATCACGCCGACGATGCCGCCCGGCGGAAGATGGAACGACAGGTCCTCCATGAGAAGGTTGTCGCCGTACCCCTTGCGGACGCCCTTCGCTTCCACGACGAGATCGCCCAGGCGCGGCCCGGCCGGCAGATACAGCTCCTCGAGCTGTTCCATGCGCCGCTCTCCGTCCTCGCGGAGCAGGTCTTCGTAGGCGGTGATGCGCGCCTTGCTTTTCGCGTGCCGCGCGCGGGGGGCCATGCGCACCCATTCGAGCTCGTGCTCCAGGGTCTTTTGCCGGGCCGAGCTGGCTTTCTCTTCCTGGGCCAGGCGGCGTGATTTCTGATCGAGCCACGAGGAGTAGTTCCCCTCCCACGGGATCCCCGCGCCGCGGTCGAGCTCGAGGATCCACCCCGCGACATTGTCGAGGAAGTAGCGGTCGTGCGTGATCGCGACGACGGTACCCTCGTACTCCTTCAGGTAACGCTCGAGCCATGCGACGGATTCCGCGTCCAAGTGGTTCGTCGGCTCGTCGAGCAGCAGGAGGTCGGGCTTCTGGAGGAGCAGGCGGCACAGCGCCACGCGCCGCCGCTCGCCGCCTGAGAGCGTGGTCACGTCCGCGTCACCGGGCGGGCAGCGCAGTGCGTCCATCGCGATTTCTAGGTGCGTGTCGAGGTCCCACAGGTTCTGGTGGTCGATCTGGTCCTGGAGCTTGGCGGCCTCGTCGGCGGTGTCGTCCGAGTAGTTCTCCATCAAGGCGTTGTAGCGGTCGACGATCGCCTTCTGCTTCGCGACGCCTTCTTCGACGTTTCCCAGCACGGTCTTTGCCGGATCGAGCTTGGGCTCTTGGGCCAGGAACCCGACCGTCGAGCCCTTCGCCGGGAACGCCTCGCCGGTGAACTGATCGTCCTGGCCCGCCATGACGCGCAGCAGGGACGACTTGCCTGCGCCGTTGTGGCCGAGCACGCCGATCTTCGCCCCGTAATAAAACGACAGCCAGATCCCCTTCAAGATCTCCCGCTTCGGCGGGACGGTCTTGCGGAGGTCCTTCATCGTGAAGATAAATTCAGGCATCGCTAGGTCCTCTCTTCGTTCGAAGCCACCGGTCGAACCGAAGAGGTTAGCACGCGCGCCCAACGCTCGAACCCGTCCATGTAGGTGTAGACGACGGGGGTCACGAACAGCGTGAGCATCTGCGAAAACAGTAGCCCGCCGACGACCGCAAGCCCCAACGGCTGGCGCGCCTCCGCGCCCGCGCCGAAGCCGAGCGCGATCGGAAGCGTGCCGAAGAGTGCCGCCATCGTCGTCATCATGATCGGCCGGAATCGGACCAGGCAGGCGTCGTGGATCGCGCGCGTCGCGTCCTTCCCCTCGGTCCGCTGCGCGGCGACGGCGAAGTCCACCATCATGATCCCGTTCTTCTTCACGAGACCCACGAGCAGGATCACGCCGACGAAGGCGATGACCGACAGGTCCTTGCCGAACAGGACCAGGGTCAAAAGCGCGCCGAAGCCGGCGAAGGGGAGCGCGGAGAGGATCGTCAGCGGGTGGATGAAGCTCTCGTAGAGGATCCCGAGCACGACGTAGATGAACAGCACCGCGACGAGGAGGAGGACCCCGAGGCCCTTCTGGGACTCCTCGAAGGCCTGCGCCGTCCCCTGGAAAGCCGTGCTCATCGAGGCTGGGAGCACGCGCCGGGACGCCTGATCGACCGCCGCCACCGCCTGGCCGAGCGACACGCCGGGGGAGAGATCGAACGAGACCGTCACGGACGGAAGCTGCCCCGAATGGCTCACCGTGAGCGGCCCGACGCCGGTCGAGGTGGCGACGAGCGTCTCGATCGGAACGAGACCTCCCGCCGCCGAGCGCACGTAGAGTAGGGGGAGCACCGACGGGTCGTCCTGGTACTTGCGGTCGAGCTCGAGGATGACCTGGTACGAAGCATTCGAAGCGTAGATCGTCGACACCTGGCGGAACCCGTAGGCGGTGTAGAGCGCGTCGTCGATCTGCTCCGCCGAAAGGCCGAGGGCCGAGGCCTTGTCGCGGTCGATCTCCAGGTTGACGCGCGGGTTCTTGAGCAGCAAATCGGTCGCGACGTCGCGCACCTCGGAGAGCTTGCGCATCTCCGCTTCGAGCTTCGGCGCGTACTCGTAGAGTTCCTTCGTGTCGGTGCTCTGCAGCGTCAGCTGGTACTGGCTCTTCGTGAGGCGCCCGCCGAGGCGGATCGGGGGCGGGTTCTGGAAGAAGACCCGCATCCCTGGAACGATGGCGACCTTTCCGCGCAAGCGGGCCAGCACGGTGGCGACCGGGTCGCGCTGATCGCGCGGCTTCAGCCTCATGAAGACGATCCCCTGGTTTGCCCCGGTGGCCCCACGCGCTCCGCACGACGACATGAAGGCGTCGACCGCGGGGTCGGCCTTGACGATTTCCATGACCTGCTTCTGGTGCGCCACGAGCGAGTCGAAGCCGATGCCCTCCTGGCTCTCGGTGAACCCCACGACCTGCCCCGTGTCCTGGTCGGGGAGGAAACCCTTCGGGATCGTGACGAACAACCAGACGGTCGCCGCCATCACCGCGACCGTGAGCGCCATGATCGCCGGGCGGTGGCGCAGCGACCAGGTGAGGCCGGCGTCGTACCAGGAGAGGGATTTTCGGAACCAGCCCTCCGTGATCGTGTAGGTCCTTCCGTGGTGGACGTCGTGTTCGGGCTTGAGGAAGCGGCTGGACAGCATAGGGGTGAGCGAGAGCGAGATGAACCCCGAGATGAGAACCGCCGCGCCGATGACGACGGCGAACTCGTGGAACAGCCGCCCCATGATCCCCCCCATGAAGAGGATCGGGATGAACACCGCGGTCAGCGAGATCGTCATCGAGATGACGGTGAAGCCGATCTCCTTGGCGCCGTCGACCGCCGCCTGCATCGGGGGCTTCCCCATCTCCATGTGCCGGACGATGTTCTCGAGCACCACGATCGCGTCGTCGACGACGAACCCGACCGCCAGCGTCAGCGCCATCAGCGACAGGTTGTCGAGACTGTAGCCCAGCGCCTGCATCACGACGAACGTGCCGAGAATCGACAACGGTAGCGCCAGGCTCGGGATGATGGTCGACGAGACGTTGCGCAGGAACAGGAAGATGACGAGCACCACGAGCACGAGCGTCAGGCCCAGCGTCATCTGGACGTCGTGCACGGACTCCTTGACCGTTTCCGACCGGTCGAACAGTACGCGCAGCTTGGCCGAGGCGGGGAGCTTGGCCTCGAAGTCCGGGAGCAGCTCGCGGACCGCCTTGGCGACTTCGACGGTGTTCGTCCCGGGCTGCCGCTGAATCGCGAGAACGATGGCGCGCTGGATGACGCTCTCGGTGAACCACGCAGCGGTCTTGTCGTTTTCGACCCCGTCGACGACGTGACTGATCTCGTCCATGCGGATCGGCTGCCCGTTACGGTAGGCGACGATGACCGGCCGGTACCCCTCGGCCCTGAGGATGGGCCCGTTCGTCTCGACCGTGTAGGTCCGGTTCGCACCCCACAGGGCGCCGGTGGGGAGGTTCGAGTTGGCGTTCCGCAGGGCGTTGGCGACCTCGTCGATGCCGATGCCGCGGGAGGCGAGCGCGCTCGGGTCGGCCTTCACGCGCACCGCGTACTTCTGCGAGCCGTAGATCTGGACCTGCGCCACTCCGGACACCTGCGAGACGCGCTGCGCGATCATGTTCTCGCCGTACTCGTTGAGGTCGTACATGGCGAGCGTGGGGGACGTAAGCGCGATGTAGAGGATCGGCTGGTCCGCCGGGTTCACCTTCTGGAACGACGGCGGGGAGGGCATGTCTCGGGGGAGGTTCTTCACGGCGCGAGAGATCGCGGCCTGGACGTCCTGCGCCGCCGCGTCGAGGTCGCGATCGAGGACGAACTGCAGCGTTACTTGCGTGTTCCCTTGGGAGCTCGACGAGTTCATCGTGTCGAGCCCGGCGATGGTGGAGAACTCCTTCTCGAGGGGTGTCGCCACCGAGGCCGCCATGGTCTCCGGCGAGGCGCCGGGGAGGGCGGCCGTGACTTGCAGCGTGGGGAAGTCCACGTTGGGGAGATCGCTGACCGGAAGCCTCCCGTGGGACGCCCATCCGAACGCGAGGATCGCCAGCATCACGAGGGTGGTCGTGACCGGCCGCCGGATGAACAGCTGCGAAACGTTCACGGCTTCGCCTGCACCGCGACTTTGCCCCCGGGGACGATGCGGATCTGGCCGTCGGTGACGACCGTCTCGCCGCCTTCGAGCCCGGAGGCGAGCACCGTTTCGTCGCCGATCGTCCGATCCACGACGACCGGGCGAAGCTGCGCGGTTCCGCCGCCGTCGACGACGTAGACGTAGCTTCCCTGCTGGCCGACCTGCATCGCGGCGGAGGGGACGATCACCGCGTCTTTCTGTTCCGCAAGCCGGAGCGAGACCTCGACGAACTCGCCGGGCCAGAGGCCCCGGTCATCGTTCGGGAATTCTCCCCGGAGACGTATGGTCCCGGTGGTGGCGGCCACCTCGTTGTCGATGAAGGTCAGGACTCCGGCGTGGCCTTCCCCCTCCTCGCCGCGGCTCACGGCCCGAACTTCGAGCTTTCCTTCCGCCGCGTGCTTGCGCACGTCGTCGAGGTGTTTCTCGGGGACGGAGAAGGTGACGTAGACGGGACGCACCTGGAGAATCGTCACCAGCGGCGGATCGTCGTTGACCTTGACGAGATTTCCGGCCCGCAGGTTCACAACTCCGGAGCGGCCGGAGATCGGAGCCGTGATCGTGCAGTAGGAGAGGGAGAGGCGGGCGTCCGACGCGGCCGCTTCGTCGGATCGGATCGTCGCCGCCTGCGCGGCCGCCTGCGAGACGGCGGATTCGTACTGCTCGCGCGTCACGTATTCCTTGTCCACGAGCTTGGCGAAGCGCGCGACGTCGGCGTCGGCTTTCTGGAGGAGCGCCTTGTCGCGCGCGAGTTGCGCTTCGGCCCGGTCGAGCGCGATGCGGAACGGCTCGGGGTCGATGGTGAAGAGGGCCTGACCCTTGACGACGTCGGCGCCGTCTTTGATGTGGACCATCAAGATCTGCCCCGCGACTCGCGAGCGCACGGCCACGGAAGCCGTCGACTCGACGTTTCCGATCGCGCGGAGCGAGACCGGCACCGTCCGCTGAACCGCCTGGCCGACGATCACCGGCGGGGGGGATTGCGCTGCCGTGGGTTTGGCGCCGCCTCCGCAGCCCATCGCGGAACAGAGGGACAGGATGGCGACGAGGAGAAGAACGGCCTTCGCGGGTGATGTCATCGGGGGAGGGCCTCCGGGCCGGTCAGCCCGCCCGTGCTGTAGGTGAGACGGGCGGCGGCCAGGAGCCAGTCCGCGCGCGCCGAGATCTCTTGGGCTCGCGCCGCGGCCAACGCCGACTGCGCGTTCAACAGATCGATCAACGACCCGACCCCTTCCTGGTAGCGGCCCAGAGCCACCTGCTCGGACGCGGTCGCGCTGTCCAAGAGGTCCTTCGACGTCTCGATGCGCTGAGCGGCGGTCTTGAGGTCGTACCAGCTCGTCCACACCTGGTTGATGACCACCTGCTCGACGGCGCGGGCCTGGGCGGCCGCGCGCGCTTCGTCCTCGCGAGCCCCGGCGATCTCGTACTTGTTGCGGAGGCCGTTGAAGACGGGGATCCGCAGCAGCAACCCGATCGACCAAGTGTCGCTCTTGGCGGCGTACGGTTGCGGATCGTAGGCGTTGTGGTTGACGGTTCCTGCGAAGTTGAGCTTCGGAAGCCACTCGCCGCGCTTGGCGGTGACGTCCGCCTGCGCCGCGAGCCACGCCTCGCGCGCGGCAGCTAGGTCGGGCCGGAGGCCGAGCGCCTTGGCGATCAGTTCGTCGACCGTACCTCCGAAGTCGATCGTGGGGACCTCCGCGGGGAGTTCCCCGACCTCGAACGAGACGTTCGCGGGAAGTCCCATCGCCGTTGCGAGCGCGCCTCGCAGGCTTCCGATGCTCCCCTCGATCGTCTGCGCGGTCAGCTTGGCCTGCGACCGCTGCGTTTTTCCCTGGAGGACGTCGGCGATCGTCGCGAGGCCGGCGTCGCGACGCTTCTCGGCCGCGTCGAGGTTGGTCTCGGCTTCCGTCTCGGTGATCCGTGCGGCGACGAGCTGCGCCTTGGCATCGACGTAGGCGATGTACGCCTCGATCGTGCGTAAGACCACGCCTTGAACCGTGGCGCCGTGGGCCCAGACCGCTCCCAGAGCGCTGTTTCTGGCGCTGGAGATGTTCCCGGAGCGCTCGCCGAAATCCGCGAGCAGGTAGGTCAGCACCGCGCCGGGGCCGTAGGTCGTCTGGACGTTGGGGGTGTTGGTGCGCGAAGCGGCCACGGTGACGTCGAGGTCGGGCCACCAGTCGGCCTTGGCCGCCCCCAGGGCGTCCGCCTGCGACCGCGCATTGTGCCAGGCGGCCTGGGTCGCGGGGTCATTCAGGAGCGCGACGTCGAGGACGTCCACGACGGTCAAGTGATCGCGCCGCGCGAGGATGTCTTCGGGGATCGAAAGCGCTTCGTTCGGCGGCCTTCCCGGGTACGCCCCGGGGACGATTCCGCGTCCCGGCGTTTCGGGGAGCGGAACCGTGCCTGCGTTTGCCGACAATCCGGACGAGGCAGCGAGGGTGGCCGCAAAAGCGAGCCGGAAGCCGAGCCGCAGTTTCATGGGTTCGGCGATTATTGCAAGGACTTGGCGATCGCGCTCGAACGTGGGTTTGCGCCTGGCTTGATTCGTGCAAGCCCGAGGGTGGCCTGTCGGGCGTCAGGAGAGCGTCATGAAAAGTGAGAGAAGAGTCCCTCTTTTGGTCATGGTCGTGGGTCTGGTGGTCGCAGCTCCGTTGTCGTGGGGCGTTAATGGTTTCCGAGATTCCAATGCCGTAAGACCTGCGGGGGGCAACGACGGTGGACGCGCGGACGTGAGCACGAAGACGACCTTGTGCCACCGACCGCCGGGCAATCCGGACAACGCTCAGACGATCGTGGTCGGTAACGCTGCGGTGGCGGCCCATCTAGCGCACGGGGATTCCCTCGGCGCGTGTCCTCAAAACTGCCCCCAAGACTGTCCACAAGAATGCCCCGAGGCTTCGTCAGGCGTACCGGACACCGGCCAGACGGGGTGTTGGGACGGCACCGGGGCCCCCACCACGTGTGCCGGCACGGGTCAGGACGGTGAGTACCAATTCGGAGCGTCGGCGACGCCGCGGTTCACGGACAATTCGGACGGCACCGTGACGGACAACCTGACGGGTTTGATCTGGCTGACGGACTCGGACTGCTTTGGTCCCCGGACTTGGAGCGCCGCCCTGACCGCGTCGAACACCCTGGCGACCGGGGCGTGCGGCTTGACGGATGGCTCGGCGGCCGGCGCCTGGCGACTGCCGAACCTCAAGGAGTTGCAGAGCCTGATCAGCTTCGGCACCTTCGGTCCGGCGCTCCCCGCAGGCTATCCGTTCATTGGGGTGAATTCCGTCCTCTACTGGTCGTCGACGTCCACCGCAATGGATCCGGCCTTTGCCTGGTACGTGAGCCTCGGCGACGGCACCACAAGCAACGCCGGAAAGGCCAACCCGCAAATTCATGTGTGGCCGGTTCGCGGCGGACAGTGAGCGGTGCGCCAAACGGTTGGCGGTCAGGCGATTCCGAGGTAGGCCTTCTTGACCTCGTCGCTGGCCGCCAGCTGCTTGGCGTCGCCTTGCATGACGACGGACCCCACTTCGAGGACGTAGGCGCGATGGGCGACGCGGAGCGCCATGTGGGCGTTCTGCTCGACGAGGAAGATCGTCGTCCCCGATGCGTTGATCTCCCTGATGATCTTGAAGATCGTCTGCACCAGCTGAGGGGCGAGGCCGAGCGACGGTTCGTCCAAGAGCAACAGGCGGGGGCGGGCGAGAAGCGCGCGGCCGATCGCGAGCATCTGCTGTTCGCCGCCTGAAAGCGTCCCGGAACGTTGGTCGAGACGCTCGTTCAACCGAGGGAACAGCGCAAACACGCGCTCGCGGTCGCCTGCGATGTTCTTGCGGTCGGCACGTGCGAAGGCGCCCAGGTCGAGGTTCTCGTCGACGGTGAGGTTCGGGAAGATGCCGCGCCCCTCGGGGACCTGTGCCAATCCGAGGCGGAGGATCTTGTGAGGCGCCAATCCCGCGAGGCTCTTTCCGTCGAACGTGATCGTCCCGCCGGAGGGCTTCACCAGCCCGCTGACCGCGCGCAGCGTCGTCGACTTGCCGGCGCCGTTGGCTCCGATCAGCGTGACGATCTCCCCCGGCTCGACGGCAATCGACACGCCATGGAGGGCCTGGATCGCGCCGTAGTGGACGGAGAGATTCTCGATCGTCAGGAGCGCCATCTTTACGCTCCCGCTTCCATTGGCTCGCCGAGATAGGCCTCGATGACCTTGGGGTTCTTCTGGACCTCGGCGGGCACGCCGGATGCGATCGTCACGCCGTAGTCGAGCACCGTGATCCGGTCACAGATATCCATCACGAGCGCCATGTCGTGCTCGATGAGGAGGATCGTCATGGCGAACTCGTCGCGCAGGCGGCGGATCAACTTGGCGAGCGCGTGCGTTTCCTTCGGGTTCATCCCCGCCGCGGGCTCGTCGAGGAGGACGACCTTCGGGTCGGTGGCGAGCGCGCGGGCGATTTCCAGGCGGCGCTGGTCGCCGTAGGGGAGCGACGACGCTTCTTCGCCGCGGCGTTCGTCGAGCTCGAACAACGCCAGCAGGCGCCGGGACCGCTCGAGGATCGCTTTTTCCTCGGCTCGCTGCTTCGGGAAGCGCAGGACCGTCGAGATCAGCGCGTGCTCTCCCCTCAAGTGGCAGGCGATTCTCACGTTATCGAGGACCGACAGATTGGGGAAGAGGCGGATGTTTTGAAATGTCCGGGACATCCCGGCGAAGGCGATCTGATGGGGCTTCAGCCCGATCAGGTCGCGACCGTCGAGGCGGATCGTGCCGGCGTCAGGCCCGTAGACTCCGGTCAAGAGGTTGAAGACGGTCGTCTTGCCCGCGCCGTTGGGCCCGATCAGGCCGTGGAGGGCGCCTTTGGGGATCTCGAGGTTGAAATCCTGGACGGCCTTCAGCCCGCCGAAGGCGATCGCGATGCTCTTCACGTCGAGGAGCGCGCTCATCGCGACTTGCCTTTCCGCAGCTCCCAGATCTCCTTGAGCCCCAGGATCCCCTGGGGGCGCAAGATCATCATCAGGATCAGCGCCAGCGCGTAGATCGGCATACGAAATTCGGAGAACCCGCGAAGCGCCTCCGGAAGCAGCGTGAGCACGATCGCGGCGAGCACGGCGCCCGACACCGAGCCCATGCCTCCGAGCACCACCATGATCACGATGTCGAACGACTTCTGGAATCCGAGTTCGCGCGGGTTCAAAGACGTCCCGACCTCGTGGGCGAACAGGCCGCCCGCGATTCCGGCGAACGCCGCCGCCAGCACGAAGGCCCGAACCTTGAGCTTCGTCGTGTTGATCCCGACGGCCTCGGCCGCGATCTCGTTCTCACGGATCGAGAGGAACGCGCGGCCGTAGCTCGAGAACTTCAGGTGCAGTGCGACGACGACCGTGATGGTCACGAACAGATAAACCCAGAAGAGGTCCGTGTAGTAGGGGAGCCCCGAAAAGCCCAGCGATCCCCCCACGCTCGTCGCGAGGGTCCACAACGAGGCTTTCTTGACCTCGTCCACCGAGGTGATCACGTCCCCGGTGCGTTGCAGCAGCACGCGCAAGATCTCGCCGAAGCCGAGCGTCACGATGGCAAGGTAGTCGCCGCGCAGGCGCAGCGAGGGAAGGCCGACGATGTATCCGGTGCCCGCCGCGACCAGGGCGCCGACTAGGCATCCGCCGACGAACAGGATGTCGCCGCCTGAGAGCCAGCCGGGGTGGACCTGCGGCCCGCCCCACAGCATGAACGACCCGTAGTAGGTGATCGCGCCCGCAACGTAGCCGCCCACCGCCATGAACCCGGCGTGGCCGATCGAAAACTGCCCGGTGAAGCCGTTCACGAGGTTCAAAGAGACCGCGAGGATCACGTTGATGCCGATGTCCATCAACAGCTTGACCGCGAACGGTCCAGCGAACGGGCCGATCACGAGCTGCAGCGCGACGGCCAGCGCGAACCCGATGACGAGCGGCAGAATCCCTCGCATCTACCGCTCCGTCACGAAATAGGGGACAGTCCCCTTTTTCTTATCAAATCGGTATCCGGGGAGATTTGTAAGAAAAAGGGGACTGTCCCCTA
>Ga0315287_10007611_pt1 | contig 10870 bp, 9 predicted proteins | sample YL17G11_0_MG_FD_205037 | JGI IMG/M metagenome (GOLD analysis project Ga0315287, IMG submission 205037) | Sediment microbial communities from Yellowstone Lake, YNP, Wyoming, USA - YL17G11_0 | ecosystem: Environmental > Aquatic > Freshwater > Lake > Sediment | place: USA: Wyoming | collected...
CTCGCTTGCTCGCGACAATAACGCAGCTCGTGACGCAGGGCTACTCCCCTCTCGTGGTCGACGCCGCCTCGGTACCGCTTCAAAACTACGACATGGTGCTCTACGGATTCCCCAAGGACGCGGTTTACTTCGCAGATACGAGTCCGGGCATCGGGGATGAAGTGCGACGACCTTTTAGCTCAGAGACCAGCGACGACAGCAAAACTTTAACCGTCGAAACGATGTATGCTCCTTCTTCGGCCTTCACTGCCAACTTTATGCAGGCTTGGGCCGTGAAGAAGCTCGAGAGGCAACATGGCCAGGAAAGAGCTGCTGCTTCTGCTTCTGCTTCTGCTGCTGCTGGTGCTGCTTTAGCGGCGGAGGACACGAAACTGCTCAGTATCGCCGACCTCAAAGCCCTCGCGGCCTGCCGACTCGAGACCATGAGCGGGTTCACGCCCTGCCCCTGGCGCGGCGTCTCTGTGGAAACGCTGCCCGTCCACTGGTTTGCGCCTCAATCTGCGTTTTTCGGGAGCGGGTGGACAAGGCGCGCGAGAAAGCACGCGTTGTTTTTGGACATGAGCAGTGGAGGTGGTGGTCGTATCAACGGTGGTGGTGCTTCGAGCGTAGCGTCACGTTCCTCCTCATTGTCTCTTTCCAAAACGATCTTCCGCCTCCGACAAGCTGGCAAGTGGCACGCTCCGGCTCGCTGCCCGACGTTCTCTACGCTCTCTCGTTTATCCAGAGATCTCACGCAGGAGACTGTCTTCGACGAGCTAGCTTTACACGCCGAGTTTTTTTCCTTTGTGCGGGAGCGCAAAATCGCGTGCGCTGTGCTCCCCGGGTTTCGCGTTCCTTTGACAGGTGCGACTCTGCCTGTGGATGTCTTGCTAGATTTGGAGACAATACACGCCTCTGCAGGCACGCAGGCGACGATCCTGCCTCGCACTCAGGACGTGGAAGAAGCGAGCCAAGGTTATGTTGCGTTTGATCGTGTTTGGCATCGCAAAAGCAAGCAGGCGAGGAGCTCTTTGTTGCAGCACTCGAGAAAGCAGAAGAATTTGCCTGAAGACGACCTCTGCTCTGCTTTTCATCAGATCGCGCCGTCGCCATCGCCTACCGCCTGCCTCGCCAAAGGCATCTCGCTCGCTGTTAACAAAGCAAGATCTGCTCTGCCTTCGTCGTCGTTTGCTTGCGTACTCGACGCACGGAGAACCGTAGAAGAGGTCGCTCTGACGGGCTTGCGGGGTGCGAGGGGTATCGCCGAGCTTGCCGCCATGGTCTCGAAAGCTACCGCTGCTTTGAAAACTTCCTCTTCTCCTCCTGACGCCGCTACCGTCTTGCTCACGGGCGCGTGGCGGCTGCTCCCGCGTGGGTCGTTTGGAAATGTTGCTTCGTCGTCCTCCTCCCTTTCGTCGTCACATGTCGTCACGCTCTCGGACCTGCACTCGCACGACCAGAAACTGCAGTGCGCTCAGGAGCTCAACCCAAAGGCGTCGCCGATGGCAGACGAGGCGTGGGCCGGCATCTTGGAGGCGCTGCTTTGCCGGCATTCTGTGCTCTCTGTCGACGTGTCGCGGCAGCTCTCGTCATCCCTCTTGGACGCCGGAACGAAAAGCGCTCCTCGATCGAAAGCAGCAGCAGCAGGTCACCGATGGAAAACCACCAAGAAAAACTTCGCCGAGCTCGTCGCAAGGCATATCCCGCCGTCGATCCTGCTCGAGGACGTGACGGCGTTCGCCAAGTGGCTGGCCAGGCCGGACAGGCCCAACCTCGTCCGCGGCCGGTCGCTCCAGTTTCTTCTTGCGGGCGAAGGAGGAGAAGGAGTTGAAGGTGGTGGTGGTAAGAAACAGCTCAGCGGCAGCAACGGCATCTCGTCCGCGTCAGCATCAGCAAGCAAAAGCCCCTCCTCCTCCCCTCGCCACGAGGCCGCACTCCAGTCGTTGTCGATGCTGGTCCCGACCATCGCGGAGACTCAGGCCGACTACGCCTTCCTCCCGGCCGCGGCCGACGCGACCACAGGTAACTTACTCCCTTGGTCGAGCGTCACGGAGATCGGAGAGCTGTACCGCGTGCGCCCCACACTGCTCCCTCCGAGCCTGGCCGCGATGATGCACCCGGAAGCGGTGCTGGAGTTTCTGCTTTCGCCCGAATCGTCCACGCTGCCTTTGAAAATCGTTGCTGTAGAGGAAGGAGGAGCATGGCAGAAGGGAAACATCGCGAACACTTTCGACCATCTTTCTCAAGATGCTGCATTTCGCACGACTGTCGCTGCCCTCGGTCGCGCGAAGCGAAGTGAAGCTGCGTTATTGAAGCCGATGACGAAGACAAAATTGTGGGCGCTGCCGCCTGCTGCCGCCGCGGGGCATCAACAAAGCAGGGAATCAACGTTGCCGGTTTCGAGCATGGGCGCGAGCGACGACGTCGTGGTGCGGCTGAGGAGCTGACGTTACATGTTTTTTTTGTTTTTTTAAATTATGCCTTCTTAAATTCTGTGTACTTGTCTGCGTGTGTGTGAGTCTTTTTCTTCCTGTCAACTTTTTCCCTCTCCTTGTTTCGTTCATTTCTTGGTTCACATTACTTCCTACCTGCCGAGTCCGCATGCCGTTGCTGCGGATGCTTTTGCTTCTCTTGTCAACTTGCTTCTTGTTTCATTAGGGCGCGGAGCGGGTTCCACCTGCAGTCCCTACGAACTTTGCTCCTTCTTCCTTCTCCATCTCGATCTCTTTCAACCGCACGAAAAGTTACAAAAAACATTTAAAATGCCGTTCGGGTCGTGCTCCAAAGCGCACGCTGTCGCTCTGGCGTTGCTTTGCTGCTGCACGGTTTTGATCACGCTACCGGCGCCCAGCAGTGCGCTCAAGATCTCTCGCGACTCGAGTATCACCGTCCAAAGCAAAAGCAAAAACCAAGGCCACCGCAAGAGCGTCCGTGATGATAATGTCCGCGGCACCTCTTCCAGTGCAGCAACAAAGGTCCCGCTGTTTAACTCTCTGTTCTGGGACGAGGGCATGGACGTCACTCGATTCCACACCTGCCTCAAGGCGGAGCTCTCGCGCGTTATGCTGGACCTCTCCGCCGAGGAAGAAAAGAAGACTGAGAAGGACAAGCGGGACTCTTCTTCATCATCGTCTCACCGCCAACGACAACCCACCGCCCTCGTCGTCGGCGTCGAGTACGGCACCGAGGTGATCGAGCTCGCGCAGGCCGGGTTCGACGTCCTCGGCATCGAGCCGTTCCCGGAGTACGTGGCGCACGTCGTGAGCGAGGCCGCAAAGGCAAACGTGCTCGACAAGGTCAACATCTACTCGGCGGGTGCAGGGGCAGCGCTGGGAAACATGAGCATCACGTACTATCAGGGCTCGGTGACGACGCCCATCGTCCGCCTCGACGACGTCGTCAAGGGACGGACTATCGACATCCTCTCCGTCGACGTGCACGGCGGCGCCACCAACTACGACGTGCTCTTGGGGGGCAAGGAGTCTCTCGGCGGGGGGCTCTTCAAGTCCATCTGGTGCGAACTGTTCCCGGACACGCGCCCCAAGGAGGAAGGCGGTGACTGGGGCATCAAGTTGCTCGACCTGCTCCGAGAGCACGGCTACGTCTTGTATGATCTGCAATGGAGCGGCGGCGCCAAGTCCTGCGAGCTCGAAGGTATCCCGTCCAACTTGTGCAGGGAGCTCAAGACGCACGGCGGGGCGCGCCCTCTCGACTCGGGGAGGGCCTACCTCGAGGCCATGCACAGCATGCTGGAGACAGATTTCCAGTACCTGCAGACAGATTTCGTCGCGGTGCCTCGTGCGATGGTGGGGCGCGTGGAACCCGCTTTCAGAAAGGCGTCGGCTGCGTGCAGGCAGAAATTATAATTAAATAATGACAAAGTGGCGGCGGCGAAGACGGTGCGACGAAGATGATCTCGCTCTGTGGCTTTCAGACGATCTGATCGCCACGTCGCCTTATCTTCCCTGAGCAAGCAACGGGGGCTTTCGGATCGCTGTCTCTTCTTTGGTTGAGAAAAAACAAAAAAACCTCCACTACAAGTTTGCCTTTCGTGTATATAACTTTCGTGACCTTGGAGCAAAGACCTCAATGATACCTCATCTATGAAAAGAAAAAAGGGTAGACATCGATGCCCGACGCAATCCCTCCTCCTTTTGCTGTCTCACACCTTTTGCTGTTGTTCTCTCGCGTCCTGCTTCTCTCTCCTACTTAAACGCGGGCAAACAGCAGGTTGTTGCACATCATGCCGCTTTGGCACGGGAATCCGGCCGCCTGCAGCACTGGGTGGCACCCTGGCGCCTCGTCGTCGGGGTGGCAGCCGCCAAACACGGTCTCGACCAGGCGCAAGCCAGAGTCCTTGGCCAGCGCGTACAGCATCCCCAGGTGATGGGCGTGCGCCTCCGTCTTGAGCCATTTCCGGCTCAAGTGGATTTCGATCGCCAGCTGGCCGACCGTGCGCAAGAAATCAGGATCCTCGAGCAGGATGTCCTGCGCCAGCGCGTACTCGCATCCTTCGCAGTCCATCTTGAGCACGTCGATGCGGTCGTGCCTCAGGAATTTCTTCAGTCCTGGGACGGTCGTCACGAGGTCCCACTGCGCGTCTTCGGTTGCGTCCAAGGTCCGCGCGGCGATGTTGTGGAAGGTGACTTTGCGGTGCAGCTTCGAGGGGTGCGTCACGCTGGGGTCGAGCGCCACGCCCTTGCACCCCCAGTCGTCGGCCATCGCCGTGTCAAACGTGTAGTCTTGCTGGATGCCGTAAGAGTAGAAAGTGCAGGGCCCTCGGGGCTTGAGCTCGGCGCACAGCGAGTGCTCTCCGTACGCAACGCCCATGCCCACGATCTTGCATCGCTTCGATTGCTGCGTGGCGAGCATCTCCCGCCCAAATTCGGCGAGGTGGTGGGATGCCCTGTTCTTCAGGGTTTCCAAAGTCTGGAGGCCTTCTGCATGCTGCTGGCCGTACTGCCTAGGGCTGGTTCCGTGCATTTCGGCGACGACGGAGTGGATTCCGGCGCCCGAAGCCGCTGCTGCTGCAGCAGCAACAGTAGCGTAGCTCTTCAAAGCGAGCGTAGCAATTAACACAGGGTACTGAAGACGATGCATGTTTCTTTCGGAGTTTTGCTCCGTTCCCAAAAACACAAGGAGGAAACGATCAAGCTCTTTAATCCTGTAAAAGCCGGACAAGTGACGTTTTTTCTAGAAAAAAGACCAGGCAGCGAAAAGCGTTTCTTCGGATGAATGGAAGTTTTTCGGATTTTGAGCTCGTCTATCGACCTGGCCGCGTATCGTTGTGTCTTTATTCTAATCAGCGCGATCTCCCGCGGCTGCTAACTGCAAATATCCAGCGGAAGTCTTTGCAATAAACGTGTTTTTTGCCATGAGAGGCAAACTATAAAAGGAACGCTCGCAAGTGCAAAGGAATTGCGACCGGAGTCTCGCATTTTATCATGATTTTACCAAATCATCTCTGCTTCCGAGATGTCACCTTGAAGAGAAAGAAAGGCAACTTTGCTGCTCTTTTCTTGCTGGGTGTCTTTCGGTATGCTGGTACGAGAAAAGTATAGCCCCCAAAAACGAAAAACGGCGTGCCCGTTTCTTCTTCTTTGGAATCAGGAATCAAACAAAACATGACGAACCCCCAACCCCAAATCAAGACCATCACCACCACCACCCCCAAAAAACGGAAAGGAATGCCGACCGGAACGGGAAGAAAGAGGACAACACTCCTTGTCTTTCTGGACCGATCGGCGCCCCTACTTTTCCCTTTCGTGATTTCAAAAAACATCAACCACCTCCTCTTTCTTCGGTGGAAAAAAATAAATAAACAAAAAAGAAAAAATCTTTCATCCGTCAACTCTGTGGTCGTATCCCTCCCCCCCAACCACGCGCGCTCAATAAAAAAATTAAACAGTTTGGTGTTGTTTGCCAAAACCGTGCCACCTCGAAAAAAAGGAAACAATGTGCTTAAAAAAAAAGAGGCCTGAGGCGGTACCTGGCCGTCGTTTTTGCGTGTTTTTCTTCGCCCGTATTCCGCGGCGAGAGAAATGCCTAAACGGCGGCGATATTTCCTGCATCCCTTACCAATCCTGTGTTTTTTTTTCTTTGTAAGCGTGTTCGACGAGACGGTGAAGAATACACAAAAAAAGGAAAACGGGGGCGATGGGATGGAAAAAAAGAATTAGACTCTCCCGCCTAACTTTGCTTCCTCTTTCTTTCACCGCTCGGCGCAAACACAGGTCATTCATTCGCTGGGGGGAGCCGAGGGAGCCTGCCTCTGCAAAGGAGAGCTCTTTTGATGGCGCTGCGGGGGCCACGCCCCACCTCGCGGTTAGGTTCCGATTTCTTTGGCAAGCGAGTGCTCCCTTCTTCTGCCCACGTGCTAGTTACATGTCTGGAAGACGGGAAAGAAAGAGGCAGCCGCCTCGCTCGCTTTTTTTTCTTCATCGACATGGTGTTGTGTGTGTGTGTGGTTTGGGGTTTCCTCTTCATCAACATGGTGTTGTGTGTGTGTGTGGTTTGGGGTTTTCTCTTCATCAGCATGTTTTGTGTGTGTGGGTTGGGGGTTGTGCTTTCCACCATGAAGAAAAACGCAAAGCACTTGAAGAAAAGAGGATGGGAGGGAGTAGCAGAGCTCACGGCAAAAAGTCGTAGAGCTTGCGAAAGAGGAAGCGAACGAATAAGGGCATGTGAAGCTCACAAAGTGCAGAAGAAGAAGAAGTTTAAACACAAGGGAAAGTAGGGCTCACGAAAGGAGTTGTGGACGGGCGACACGCATCGTATCACGATGTCGCCTTTTTTGATGCCGAGGAGGAGGGCGGGCCGCCGCCGGCGCCGCCGCTGCTCGCTTTCTTCTTCTGCTTCGTCGCCCACACACGCTCCTTCCTTTCAAAGATTTATTTTTCCCTGCTAATTCTACTCGAGCTCTTGCTCATATTGAAACACCTGAGCATCTTTTTGTTTTGCTTCCCGATCACCCAGAGAAGATAACCGATTTCGTTCACAGCCAGGCGGCTGCCGAGCCCGACACAAGCCAATTTTGAGCGATCCCCTTTTCAGCGAATGTCAGCCCAGAGTCGACGCTCGTGTAGATGAGTCCTGGAGCCGCAGCGGAGATGAGGTTGGATCCTGCTGGAGCAACAATCTTGGTTCCCGTGCTCGTCATCGAGATTCGCCCCCAGTTCTTAGTCCCAAGAGAAGCCGCCCTAACCCAGTTTGGGTTTAGAACCAAAGTGGGGTTCCGGCTCGTGTACAGAAAGCTCGGGCCTCCAGCAAGCGTAAGCGTCCCAGCAGCCAAGAGGCCTCCATCAGACGACATTGAGACACTGATGAAAGCGTCTGCGCCGTTTCCGACGTTCTGGGGCGTGAAGGTTGCAGCGAAGTTGTCGCTGTAGGAGAGGACATTTGCGGTAGACGCGAGAATTTTGTTTCCATCCGCGGACAAGGCGACATCGATAACGGGCGAGTAAGCGCCGGGATTTGCCGTCGCCTTGAGCGTCCACGTGATCCCACCGTTTATGGTGGTAAATAAGTAATTAGTCGTAACCGCGGCGAGGTCTGATGCGACTGCAACGGCCTTCGTCCCATCGGCACTCGCCTTGACCCTGAAGAAGAAAAGGGGTCCTAGCGCCACGTTGGCGTTGTTGAGCTGCAATCCAACAGTTTGCCTCGTCCAGGTCTTGCCCCCATCCGTGGACGTCGATATGAAGTTTTGGCCAAAAGCGCTGATTGATGTTCGGGCCGCCGCCGCGTACAATTTGCTCCCATCGGCCGAAGATCCAACCGTAGTCCAAACCTCCGCACCTGCTTGCAGGTTCGCGGCGAAAGAGGCGCCGCCGTTGACGCTCGTGTAGATAAATCCATTGACGGGAACAGACGTGGTGTCTGCGTCGACGACGGCGAGTTTTGTTCCGTCGGCAGAAACAGCAACGTCAAGAAAGACACTTAAAGGCGAACCCACGGTTCGACGAGTAAGAGTGGATCCACCGTTTTGGGTCGTGTAGACGCCATCGCCCAAAGCAATGCCGAGCGCAAAGTCTACGCCAACACGAGGAGCAGGAGGAGTAGGAGGAACAGGAGAAGGAGTAGGGGTAGTAGGTCCGCCGCCGAACAAAGTGAAAAAGGGCGCACCGGACAGCCGACGTCGGGAGTTGCTGTCAGTCCCATTCACCGGGACGAACCCGCTGACAGGCGGAAGCGGTAAGCTGGCGCTTGCTGCATCTTGGGGCCAGTACGGAAAGTGCCAAAGTGGTCCCGTGATGTTTTGGGGCTGGTGGTTTGAAAGGGATTGCCATTGAAATGGGGAAAAAGAAAGGAAGAATGTCAGGAAGCAGCGAAATATTATCAGAAAGCAGCGAAATATATCAGGAAACAGCGTGAACCAGCGAGCGAGCGAGCGATGCCTTTGCTTGCAAGGAAGGGCTTTGCTCGAGCGAGCACATACAAATGCAAATGAAAAAAAAGCATTTTGCTCGACCAAGGAATGTATTGGTCGATTAGGGTTAGGGTCAGGTTATGCCAAAAAATAAATGAAAACTAGCGTATTGTTCCTCGGAACGTTTCCTAAAACGTTTTAAAAGAGCTCTTCAGAAGGCTGCAATGGATTCACGAAAGAGACAACGCGAATAGGGGGATTTTCCGTTACTCAACAACATGCACTTACCTCTTGACCCTGGGCAACGACAGCCAGAGACGCCAGGGCGGCCACAACAATGGCAAAGCGGAGACGAGTCATGGCAGAAGAAGCTCTCCTCGTTCTCTTCTTTAGCGAGACCTTGGAAAAGATTTATTGTATGCTCCTCTCCACGTATCCGCGTCGAAAAAAAAGTGTCCGCGAGGAGAAAAAAAAAGTGCGGAGGAAGAGGCAGGCAGGAGGTAAAAGGAAAAAGTGTGACGCGCTCATTTTTTCCTTGATGACCGGAAGTGCCTCATGAAAAACAATTTGCCTCGGAATCTGTAACAGTTGTTCGTGACAATTTGCAAAAATCTGGCACAATCTATTCATCCTCGTCTTGTCGATGTCGACACTGTCGCACGAATCCAACCTCTTCTTTTCTATCTCTCTCACTTTTTTTTGCCACATAGAAATGCTTGCCCCGGTTCCGCAACAGCGCAGTGGATCTTGAGGTTGTCACCTCCCTCGAGCTGACCGGCGAAGGAAGAGTCGGAAACGGAAGCGGTGTTGGAGGAGCACTTCCTTCGAAGCCTCTCTAGACGCTGCGCGTCCATTTTTTCGTCAAAAAGAACGAGCAACTGCACAATACGACAGGTGGATTAACCGAATGCTTTCCGATCCCGCAGGTGCCTCGAGATTCGCTAGGTCCTCGCAAAGGCAGGGAAACAACCTTCCCAGAGTAATTGAGCGACAAGGGACAAGAAGACGCTGTCAAACAGTGTACCTGCGTCCTCCCGACCGAGAGTCTCGCAAACACCTTTGTGGAACGCTTCTTTTTTCTTTCCTTTTACTACCCGAGGGGAATTCGCACCGTTCCGCACGACGCCATAAACATGAAGGACAACACAAAGGCAGGAGCTCTTGGATTCTTCATGACGAATCACGTGAATAAAGAAGAAAATTCACGTGATCCGACTTATCAGTCTTGGGAGGTGTAACGCGAGCAAAGAGGAGATGAATTTCGGCAAACACGAATGCGGTAGATTCAATGCCACACGACGTGTGCCTACTCCGCGTTTGTTTGTTTCATAGAATGAACACAGTTTTTAATGGCTCCATCCAAGTCTTGGAGCAATGAAAAGACATGGTTTATTTGGGGGGAAAATCGTAACTGCTTGGCAAAAAAAAAAGTTTTTCTTTTTCAAACTGTGCAATATATTGGGGACGATCAATTTCTTAACTTTTTGGAGCAGAATCAAGGAGTTTTTCTGCGGAGAAGAATGTCCCTTTTTCTTCTCTCTCTCTCTCTTTTCCTTTTTTTCTTTCCTTCTCTTCTTCTTTTCTTCTGTTTTTTTCTTTCTCTCTTTTCTCTTATTTTCTCCAAAAAAAGGAAGAGGGGAGAAGGTGGTAGATGGAGGAGCTCAAAGAGAGAAAAACCGGAATGAGCAGTAGCTGGACGGGAGGAGGCGTTGAAGGAGGAGAGGGAGGAGGCGGTGGAGGAGAGGAGAAGGAATAGGCGGTGGAGGATGAGAGGGAGGAGGCGGTGGAGGAGAGGAGAAGGAGGAGGAAGAAAGATTTGGTTGCAATTTTTTTCTCTTTTTTCTTTCAAAAAAGAACTAAGGTGGTCTTGGAGGAGCTTGAATCAAAACAAATAGCAGCAGCTCGACGAGAAAATGAGCCAAAAAGAACAGCTCGAAGAGGAAAAACAAAAATACGAAAGAGAAGCTCGAGGAGAGAAAAAAGCACGAGTCATCCCACCTTTAGATGAAGGAAAGAAAGTCCTGGCCGCCGACGCCGAGGGCGCGGCGGCGGCGGCGACGCCTATCGAGCAGGCCCTGCTTAGTTTTTTCTTTTCCTTGCTTTTCTTTCTCTATTCAACCTTGTCGTTTTTTTCACTTGGGTGTGTAAGAGAACGAATGAACATAAAAGAGAAAACTCGCTTGCCCTTCCGGTCGAGAGGGAGAAGAACAGAAGGAGAAGGAGAAAAAGAAGAAAAAAACTCGCTCCCGCTCTCCTGCGCTTGCTCGAGAGGGCAAGGAGAAAAAAAAGGGAAACAAATACTCGCTCGCGCTCTCTCGGGCTGTCGCTCAAGAGAAAAAAGGGACATTAACACAAACTCGCTGACGCCTTTGGCACTCTCTCGAGTAGAAAAAGGAGAGAAAAAAGTGAAAAACGCGCTCGCTCGAGAGGGAGAAGACGAAAGGAAAAATAAAAGTTGATCGCACTTTCCTCTCTCTTTTCTTTTTTTTTCTCTTTTCTCTTGCTCTTTTCTCTTCTTTTCAT
>Ga0315287_10007612_pt1 | contig 10867 bp, 7 predicted proteins | sample YL17G11_0_MG_FD_205037 | JGI IMG/M metagenome (GOLD analysis project Ga0315287, IMG submission 205037) | Sediment microbial communities from Yellowstone Lake, YNP, Wyoming, USA - YL17G11_0 | ecosystem: Environmental > Aquatic > Freshwater > Lake > Sediment | place: USA: Wyoming | collected...
CGATTTGTGGTCATCGGGGCGACAGCGTTTTCTGTTCATGGATATTCACGGGCAACGCTCGATATTGATCTGTTTATCGAGCCCAGCGAAGCCAATGCCAGGCGAACACACGAGGCGCTGAAGTCATTTGGATATGATGTCTCTGGTATAACGCTCGATGATCTCCTTACCAAAAAGGTGCTGATACGACAATATTTGGTTGAAACGGACATTCATCCGTTTGTCAAAGGTGTCAGTTTTGATCGTATTTGGACGAACAAGGTAAAGGCTAAGTTCGGCGATGGTTTTGTCTGGTTTGCATCTCTTGACGACTTGATCAAGATGAAACAGGCGGCGGGACGACCGAAGGATGCCGAGGACCTCAAGTTCCTTCGCAGATTAAAACAGAACAAACGTAAACGTTAGAACCTATGAACGATACAGAAAGTGAATCGATTCGCCGATGGCTGGCGGGATGGCAAACGGCTGCGCCGGTTCTCGAACGCTTGCGTGCCGAGGCCATACGTTGCAGTAATACCGCTACGGCTATCGAGCAACTATCAGATGCCTTTGAGTCCGCTCTGCGTCACTGCCCGCCTGCAGCGACATCCGGTCTTGTGGAACAGCAGCATCTCTTTACGCGGTGGCGGCGATGAAGTCCCTTTTTCGAGTGGCAGCGCAACTGGATGACCTGTTGGTCGAGCGGGGCTGGAGATATTGTTTTATCGGGGGCATTGCACTGCAGCGGTGGGGGCAGCCGCGACTGACTAACGATATTGATCTTACGATTTTGGCAGAACCCGACCGGGAGAGTTACTATGTAGATGAATTGCTCGGATTGTACAATGCTCGACTGCCGGATGCGAGGGGGTTTGCCCTGAAGAATCGTGTACTGCTGCTTGTGTCCGGCGAAGGGATTCCAATAGACATAGCCTTGGGCGCGATTGCCTTTGAAGAACAGGTAGTATCGAGGGCAACACGGTACGAGTTCCTGCCGGGACTATCATTGCTGACGTGTTCAGCTGAAGATTTGGTAGTCTTCAAATCGTTCGCAGATCGGCCAAGGGACTGGGCAGATGTCGAAACTATTGTACTAAGACAGCAGGAACGGTTGGACTGGAGGTATATTCTTGAGCAGTTGAGGCCTTTATGTCAAATCAAGGAGGCTCCGGAAATTATTGAACGTCTCAGGCATCTGCGCTATCGCCAATAGAGAACTGTTCTGTAAGGATGCTTTTAGTTCTTGGCTAACCGCTAACACCTAACCACTGATAGCTATCGTCGTGTTCCTTCGTGTCTTTTGCGATCAATAATTCATCCAGTTCAATCCTCTTAGGCATACAACCTTTTACGCCGCGACCTTAGCAATACACGACACAGAACGTAGGGAACTCTCTAATGACGTGTGGTATATATAATCTGGGGTCGGATCATGACCATGGCGTCGCCAAACGTTAAATTTTCAAAATTTAGGGGGAACAGATGAGGATCATCTCGAAATTCAGCAAGAAGCGGCTTGCGGTGGCATTGTTTGCTATGGCAGGACTCCTGATTCTTACACATATTCCGCCGAAGTATATGCCGGATGGGCTTGACAGGTTCGACCTCGACAAAATACTGCATATTCTTGCTTACGGCGTGCTGACCGCTCTTATGATCATGGCGATCAAGCCGCCTCGAACGTGGAGCTTACGGTTGGGCCTTATCGTAATGCTCCTTGTTCTGGCAATTGCAGATGAGACCACGCAGGCTTTTGTCGGGCGGTGTACAAGCAATGCGGATTTGATGGCTGACATAATCGGAATGTTTATTGCCATGACCCTCAGCTTCTCATGGGTCTGCAAGATCGCGACCAGCAAATCGCAACCGTAATCCCTATGCAAGGACAGAGAATACCATCGGATAGTTTCTCAGGGTGCGGATCACTCAGGTCTGGCATACCGCGGCGTTCGTAGCGACCGAAATGAATCTTCCTTTTCCTCCACGCCCGGCATCGCGAGGGCGGCTCAGTTCTTCCACGAAGTTCAACTGAACACCGCCCCATCCTCAACGATGCCGGCCTTTGGGAGGGTCAACCTGACCCTCCCATTTCTTCTGTATCGGTATTTGCAGCTCGCAGCCTTTAATGCAATTCGTCCGAAAATATGGCGCACTACAATAGCAATTTCTTTTTCTAATTCTGCCGGGTTCTCCCATACATTCAAAGAGACATATTCTTTCACCGAACGATGGTATCTTTCTATCTTGCCGTTGGTCTGCGGATGATACGGTGATGCACAGATATCCGGGTTTCCACAGCACGTTTTAGCTCCTGTATATTCACCCTTATGGAAAGGAGTCACCAACACGGGTCATCTTGCTGGACATTGAAACCGTTGTACAATTCCTCACTTTTTTATAACCAACTGCCAATACGGCACTTATGGAATGGGCATTTTTTCGGGATTGGCAGATAATGGGGTTTCGGGTTGTAGTCGAGTTGTACGATGTGAGAGGCGCTGAAGCTCTCTTGCAGGGCAGAATATTGTGGCACTCCTCAAGCGAAAGCGAGGAGAAACAGAGAATACAGAGCATGCCTACGTGAGAGAGCTATATTGCGTACACTCGACTTAATCGGTGCCTTAATGGCAGGCATAATCGGTGTGCGCACTGGTGATGATGGCCGTCCATTGCTTGCGCTTGTAAGTGTCTCTTAATAGACCGTGCCCCCTTGCCGAACAAGGGAACATGATGCCGACCGGAGCGCATTAGTAACGCCATCGAAGATCTTCCAGGGAGGTGTCTTCTCGTTGATTCTGAGTTCCTCAGAGGGAACGATCTCGGTATCAGCCGCTCGGCGCGTCGCTTTTCCTGCTGAACACCTGGGTTTTGCCCTGATAAACCGGTAATGCTAAAAAGAAAAAATCAAGGCGGATGCGATGGTTTGTTTTTCTGGCTGTGGGTTTTCTTTACTTCTGCGGGGGTTAGGTTGATGGTGAAAAACATACCGCCCTCTGGAAGGGTTGGGTGGAGCGATGGTGAAGAGGACAAAGATTCTTTTGAAGAGTCGGGTTCACCAGCCGTTCCTTGTGCTGCTTTTGTTGATGAACACGCGTCAGACTATTAACCACACAACCCTCATCGATAAATCTCAACGATTCACAAGTTTTGGAACGGTAATGTTCAGAGGTGGCAGGCCATCTTTCTCTGCAGCCGGGGCCACGGGTTCCATCGTGATTTCCACAGCCAACGGCTTGTCCACATTCTCTGGAAGCGGCGATCTGATTTCTATCCACCCATCCTTCATTGTTGCTTTGTTCACCATCTCGGTGACGAGCTCCTTGCCGTCGGCCTTAATGCTGGCTTTCCACCCATCGGTTTTCGGATCACAGGCCGCCGAGAACTCCAGCGTCGTGGCTTTGCCCGCCGACACAGTCAGCGTCTTCGTCAGGACATAGCCTTTCGCGCCCTTGGCCAAGCCGTTCAGCACAAACACGTTCTTCCGGCCCTGCAAATCCCAAAACATCGAGCTTCGGCCAAGTTCGCAGTTCGAGAGTGTCCAACCATCCAACAGCTTGGCGGCCCATTTCAATCCCGGGTTGCGGATTTGCGCCATCTCCGCGTCGCTGTAGAGACTCCCGGCAATTGGACCCGGATTCTTCAAGTCTTCGAATCTGCTCGGTGTCGGTGCCCTGACTGGTATGGCGAAGACCTCTTCTCCGTTCGTGTCCTTCTCAACTCGCCCGCCAACTCTCGCCAGCGACTGGCGCGCCATTTTCTCACATACTTCTAATAGCTTCGGGAAGTTGTAGGCGGTGTGGCTGAAGATACTTGTCTTGTCAAGCTTCCTGTAGTACCTGTCGGGAAGACTCGAGGTGCCACGCGTTGTGAATAGAATACCACCGCTGGAAGACGGGTTGCAATCGCTGTCAAATCCACACCGGCACGAAATTATCATCGTCTGATCAAGGTCACCCTGCCCGTAGAGCAGCCCCATCAGAACCCAGGCACCCTCTCGCTTCACGTCGAGCGCACTAATGTTGTAGCTCCGGTCTTGGTTATATTTCTTCTCCGCCAGTTCCCATGTCTTTTCCCAGTTATCTGGGTTCTCCTTGTGCCACTGGATCATGTCGCGAACCATCTCTGCATACATGGATTCTTCAGGAATAGCTTTCAGGCCGGCCTCGACGAGCTTCATGACATTCTTCTCGAAGAATGCTTCAGCATACATCGCACCAATAAACTGGCCGGCATAAACACCATCGCCGTAGTTCATCAGTCGGCCGAACTTCTCACCCAAGGCGATAACGACATCGGGCATACCCGGCGCAATCAGACCCGCGTAGTCCGCTTCTATCTGATAATCAATTGCGCCGGCACAATTGTGGAATTGCGGATGGCTGGAGTCCGGTGGTGCAATGCCGCTGCGCAGGTTAGCTCGGCCGGCGGCGTTCGCAACCCAGAGTGGGTAGCCGCTGTTGGCGAAATCAATACCCGCCTGCCGGATGGAAACATCGAATCCATACTCCTCCATGGATCGTACAAAGGTCATCTCCACATAAAGATCGTCCTGACCAAAGGCATCATTGATCAAATCCTCACTGAATTGAGGCATTTTCTCCGCAGGCATAATTGTCTTGAATCTTCCTTCGGTGGGAGCGCCCCAGGAAACGCCGATGATCTGGCCGATCCAGCCAGCCTCCGTTTTGTCGCGGTATTCCTTGGCGGGCAAGCGGCGGAACTCCTGCCCCACTGCCTGCATGGGCGATAGACTCATTAAACCGGCACTCCACGTGCTCAAGACCACACAAACTGTGATCAGGTTAAACAGTTGCGAACGTTTCGTCTTCATATGGACCTCTTTCTTAGTGTTCTGTTCGTCTTTCGGTGGTTAAAGGAGGCTCACTGGCATTATTCACCCCGTAGGGTACATCTATTCATGCAAATGCATCAAAGCTGCATCAGGCTGGGCATAATCAACTTCTCACTCTATCCTCTGGGCTGTTCACATTCAAGCAGTAGTAGTTTTCTGATTTGCTTGTGCAACCTTAAGTTAACCGGTAGGAAGCGTCAGTGTCAAAGGAAAAGATCATGATGGTGAGAAGCTGACAGGTTGGGATTTTCCTCGAGTTCTGGTTTTGCTGTTTGCTTTTTTGGCTGCGGGTTTCTTGTGCTATGCGAGGGTTGGGCGAGGACGGGGAAAAAACACCTTTGTCCGTGAGACCAAGGCGGTGTGGGAGTGAGAGGCAAATATAGCACTCGAGAGGCCATCTGACGAAATGCCGACTCTGCAAAGACAGCACGTCCAAATGTAAAGCGGTTTCCCATAAATATTTGAAGAATGACCAGTTGTTCTGTAGAATAGTAAGGTCTATCAGCTAATCACGGTCGTCGTGTGTGTGCTTACAGAGGTTTAATTACATCTTAGGCATTGTCATTCGCGGTCTTGTACTACAGATGGAAAATACCTGATTTTGAGAATAAGCATGGGAAAACAAGAAAGAGATGACATGAGACAAATCAAGTTTGCTATCTTCGCCACCGCATCCCTTTTGGCGCTGTCACAGTCGGTCTGCTCCGCCCAGATAGACAAGAAACCGAAGCAGGTAGGCAGAAGCCCGGTGAAGGTTTTCATTCTTGCTGGCCAGTCGAACATGGAGGGCCAGGGCGTCGCTGACCTCGAAGGCAAGAACTACAACGAAGGCAGAGGCACGCTCAACTACATCATGAAGGATCCTGCCAAGGCCACCCTATACAAGCACCTCAAAGATGACAAAGGCCAGTGGACGGTGCGTGATGATGTCTGGGTTTGGTACAAGCCTGAGAACGGCCAGGTGAAATCCGGCCCACTCACCATAGGCTTCACCGTCTATGACGGCAAGCACCACTTCGGCCCGGAGCTGCAATTCGGCCACGTCATCGGCGACCACTTCACCGACCAGGTCCTGCTCATCAAAACAGCCTGGGGCGGCAAGAGCCTTTACCAAGACTTTCGTCCACCAAGTTCGGGCGGCGAGGTTGGCCCTTACTATACCAAGATGGTGGAGGAAATTCGCGAGGCCCTTGGGAATCTCCAGAAATACTTCCCAAACTATTATGGCAGCGGATATGAACTGGCCGGCTTTATCTGGTACCACGGCTGGAACGATGGGTGCGACCCGAAAAATGCCGTGCCAGAATATGAGAAGAACCTGGTGAACCTGATAAAGGATCTGCGTAAGGACCTGAATGCACCCAATCTGCCAGCAGTGATAGGAGAGCTGACCGGCCCGTGGGTGAAAGCAGAGGGTCAGTGGGCGGCCATCAGGAAAGCTCAGGCAGGCGCAGCGGCGAGACCGGAGTTCAAAGGCACGGTGCTGTTTGTCGAAACCCACGACTATATACGCCCACCTGAGGAGTCTCCATGTCCGACACATGGACACCACGAGTTTGCTAATGCCGAGACCTACTTTCTGACTGGCAATGCCCTGGGGGAAGGGATGAAAAAGCTGCTCAAGGCGGTGCGTGTCGATGAGAACCCAGACCCGCCAAAACCCGCCTCGCGCACCGTCCGAAACATCGAAGGCTGGATCGTCCGCATTGACGACCGCCTGTTCGCGGACTTCCTCGACTCGGTCCACGTTCCCAGCGAACGCATGCCACTGCTGTCTAAGCCTATCAAATGAGAAAGTGGAAGATGATGTAACATAGGTTCTGATTGAGCCTTTACACAACACTGTTTTCAGGTAAACTGGCTCGCATGGCCGCAAACAGCACCGAACAAAGGATACTATGACCAGAAAAGCCATATGCATGACGATTCGGTAACAATGGACAACCGTGTGATTTGCATTGTTGTCGCTGCCTTTCTGTGCACACTGTCTTCAGCCTTTGCCAACCAGGAAAAGACACGCTCGCACTCGGACTTCCTCAAAGCCAAGACCATCTTTCAGACAAACACTGCTTATGACCCACGCCTCGCTATTGCCGTCGATGGCATAGTCGTGCACCGCCACGGTGCTGAGTTCGCTCAAGCCATCGAGTCCTGGCAGCAAAACGGCTTCACTGCTGGTCGTATGTTCTTCGCCGATTCCGATGCAGCTAATGCATATTGGACCGGCAAATGGGACGGCACACCACATCCTGATGAGGTCGAACGCGATAGAGATGACAATGTCGTCAAATGCGCAGGTGTTCGCCCCTACATGCTCCCAACCCAAGGCTGGACCAGCTACCTTTCAGAAATGACCGATACCTCTCTTGCCGCCGGCGCTGCTGCAATCCTCCCGGAAGAACCTCTCGCTCACGTCTTCACAGGTTATGAAAAGGCTTTCCAGCAACTGTGGAAGGATCGCTATAGCAGGCCGTGGGAGCCGCAGCACGCCTCCGCCAAAGCCAGATTCCTGACAGCCCAATTAAAGAATGAGCTTTACATCAAACTCGAAGAACGCCTGCTTCAACAGACACAGCAATTTGAGAGAACCACCGGCAAAGACGTTGCCTTCATTCTGCCGATACACTCAATCTACAGTAATATCGCCGCACAACTCGTTGCACCGCTGGGCACGTCAGTCAACATCGCGGGTGTGGACGGCTATATCGGCCAGATATGGACCGGCCCGGTCAACTGGGCTCTGGACTGCTACGATTCACAACGCAAGAGCTTCTTTGCTTCGGCGTATGTATTATATGACTATTTCACACAGCTAACCGTTGCAAGCGACAAGAAGCTTTGGCTACTGGTCGACCCAGTCGAAGACAACCCAAACCACAAATGGAGCGAATTTTCGGAGTGGTACAAGCACTGCATCGTGGCTATGCTGCTAATGGACGATGTTGATTCTTATGAAATTATGCCTTGGCCTGACCGCATTTTCTTACCGGGGTATGCTACAGGTGGTGGCACCCCTGCCCCGGAGGACTATCGTATCACCATTCTGGCCGTTACACAGGTGCTTCAGGAGATACCTCCCCAAGGCAAGTGGGTCACACAGGTTTTGCAGAATCGCAAAGGTGATGAAGCTGTCAGTGACGGGATCGGAATTGCTATCGCTGACACGCTCATGTGGCAGAAATTGGAAAATCCCAGCCTGCAGGGCATCTACAGCCTGCTGCTGCCGCTTGTCGAGAGGGGCATCCCGGTTTCGTCGTTCATCATGGAACGAGTCAGTAACCGGGCCTATCTAACTCGGTTCAACGTGATTGTCCTGTCATACGAATGCTTCAAGCCTATAAGTGCCTCGATGAACATTGCCTTGGCCGACTGGGTAAAGAGCGGTGGCTCACTCATTGTTCTTGGCAAAGATGGGGATGAACTCGACCGTAGCAAAGACTTCTGGTGGTGTAACCTTGGCTTTGATTCACCATTGGACCATTTACTCGCGCAGGTCAAGTCTGGGGAGCAGGAGGACACCGAGTGGAAAATTGGCAGTGGTTGGGTAATCCGTAACGATATTTCACCCAAGGCGTTTGCTGATCCCGCCGTCGCTGAGAGAACATATCTACCCCTGCTCGACCTCGCTCTGAAAAAGGCTGGCCAAGGGGCGATGGAAACACCTGGCTCTTTCTGTATGCAGCGAGGCCCATTCATCATTGCCCATGCGGAAACCGATACTCTGACCATTTCCGGCAAACTGATCGACATCTTTGATCCAAACCTCAATTTGCACGACGCCGTGCAGCTTTCCCGCGGTCAAAGTGGTTTATATCGCGATGTAGAAGATAAGGTCATTGAAAACAGACCGGCCCTGTTGCATACAACCCACCGTCTAATCTCGCAGGAATACAAGAACGGGATTATACGCTTCATTGTCCGCGGTCCGGCAGAAACTCCCGCTGTAGCAATGATATTTCTCCCCAACCCTGAGTCCACAAATGTTACTGCAACCGACACTGATGGCAACAGTATCAAAATCGACATCCAAAGAAGCAACAATACTGTTCGTTTGAGATTTCGAAATAGTCCTGGTGGTGTAACCATTGAGGTGAAATAACACACACGCTGTCTCAGGCACTTTTATTTCAAATTGCTTTTCGTCTCTCTTCGATTCGAATAGTATTGTTTGTGTCATCGTCTCAACCTCCTGCATTTTAGGACAGCAAGCCGATCGCGTCAAAGCGGTCATTGCTTTATCAAGAGGATAGTCAGCGGCTTAGGTAGCGGAAATTCTTCTCTTTGATGAGAAGACATCCCGTCACTATTTCGAGCGTTATCAGAAAGGCGGTCTTGGGTGGCAACTATTCCGGAGCTGAGCCAAAACTCGACGCGCGACCAAGGGAGTAATTGAAGTTGCCTAAACAAATAACTGTCACTATAATCCCATAACAATGCACAAGAACAGGCGATATTCATTGCTGAAAGTCAGGACGGCCGTTGTCGCGTTGGTAATATGGCTGGGAATGTATTCTCACGCCGCGGCCGGGGCGACAAGCGAGGTGACCTTATCCCCGGAATCCGGCAAGATTCCGTGGACAATATTGATCGCCGAGCAAGATGAGGCGAGTTCCTTCAACATCGCCGCGCCCGGCTGGACTGCCTCACATCCCGGCTACGAGAGGGCCGCCGCAGACGAATTGGCCTCTCTGATAGAGCGGATGACCGGAGCCAAGCCAGAAGTAATTGCGGTCAAAGATAAGTCAGGCGCCGCAAACTACCATGGATTCATAGCCATAGGCAGGCAGGCCGTTGAGTTTGGGGCCTCTGTTCCAAAGAGCAGATTCGGCGTGGATGGAAGCGTGGTTGATATAAACGCCGACAGGATACTCCTGGCTGGTGAGACCCCTATGGCCTCATATTTTGCCATGACACGTCTGGCAGAAATGGCGGGATGCAGATGGTATATGCCCGGGGAGCTGGGAGAGATTGTTCCGAGGCACGACAAGCTGACCTTCAAGGGAGGCAAGTATGAGGAGGTCCCGGCCGTCTGGTCCAGATATCTTTGGCTCAACGGTGGGGACGGCGGCGACTCTGGTTTCCACCTCTGGATGCTCCATAATAGGCAGTACGGCGTCTGTGTTCCGTCAGGTCATTCTTGGGCCGGTATAATGCCTACGGAGAAGTACTTCAAGGACCACCCGGACTGGTACATGCTGCGCGACGGTGAACGGATACCCTACATGCTATGCACCTCCAATGAGCAAATGGCCGACGAGTTCATCAAAAACTACAAGAGCTGCATCAAGAGCAATCCTAACAGCATATGGTACTCGCTCTCCCAGGACGATGGTGTCCGCTTCTGCGAGTGTCCGAACTGCAGGGCCCTTGACCCTGGGGCCGTGGACGTAACCATGCCAAGCGTCCCGCAGATCACCGACCGCCTGGTCAACTTCTATAATAAAGTCGTGACAGAACTGGTGAAGGAGTATCCTGACAAGTACTTCGCATTCCTGGCTTATATGGGTTCCGTCGCGCCGCCCCGAAGGGAAAAGTTGCACCCCCACCTGATGCCTGTGATCGCCCCCTATTTTTACTCACGCTACCACGCAATCGGCTCACCCAAATCGGAGACGATGCAAGCCCTTCAGGAGTACATCGGAGACTGGAGCAAATGCTCAGAGAACCTCGGCTATTACAGCTGGGCCTTTAACCTGGACGATCTTATATCGCCCTACACCCGGGAAACACAGACCCGCCACGATATACCGTTCCTGGTCCGGAATAACACCGGGATGGTGTGCATGGAGACAGTAAACGTCTGGCAGAATCTTCTGCCCTATTACTACCTGCTCGCCAAAATGAATATTGATCCAAACGTTAACTCTGATGCCGTGGTCGACGAGTTCTACAAAAATTTCTACGGCCCAGCGTCGTCCGATATGAAAGCCTACATGGACATGCTGGACGGGGCGTACTCCGGCCAGGACTATGAGGTCGGTGGACAGTGGGTGGTGCCTATCGTCTTCACGCCTGAGTTTATGAAGAAGGCGGATC
>Ga0315287_10007613_pt1 | contig 10866 bp, 9 predicted proteins | sample YL17G11_0_MG_FD_205037 | JGI IMG/M metagenome (GOLD analysis project Ga0315287, IMG submission 205037) | Sediment microbial communities from Yellowstone Lake, YNP, Wyoming, USA - YL17G11_0 | ecosystem: Environmental > Aquatic > Freshwater > Lake > Sediment | place: USA: Wyoming | collected...
AGGACACGCGGATGCTGGCGTACGCGTACTTCCAGCAGGGCCGTGTCGAGCGTGCTCAGAACCAGTGGCACGAGGCACTGGAGGCCTATCTCAAGGCGGTCGAGCTGTACATGGAGGCTGGGGACAGGCAAGGCGTCTGCATGGCGAACAGGGCCATGGGAATCGTGTACGGGAACATCGGGAACCACTCGTCTGCGATAAGGTGCTTGGAGAGCAGCATTTCATTGGCGGTCGATACCAAGGACAAGGATTCAGAGATCAAGGCGAAAGCGAACCTCGCGATAGTCTACGACCTCGAGGGCAGGCGAGACGATTCCGAGAAGCTGAGCAAGGACTGCCTTGATCACTTCACCGCGACTGGGGACCACGCAAATGCGGCCAGGACTTCGATCAACCTCGGGATGCTCAGCCTGTCGAGGGAGATGCACCAGGCCGCTGCAATGTACTTCGAGGAGGCAATTTCGTCAGCCAGGGCGATCAGGAACCGGGAGGTCCTCGGAATCGCGCTGATCGATGCAGGCTACTGTCATGCCAGGACGGGCAATTTCAAGAGCGCAACCGGATACACAAACGAAGCAATCTCCATATTCAGGGAGCCGTACAACGTGAACATGATCGCCCTCGCCTACAGGAACCACGGATGTATAGCGGTGCGGAACGGGGACCGTGACGGGGCGTTTGAATGGTTCGAAAAGAGCGTGAGAGCGGCGAAGGCCTCTGGAGTCGAGGACACGATGGCCGCCTGCTGCTACGAGTTCGGCATGGCCCTGATAGATTCCACCGTGAAGCTGCAACTCGCCAAGAAGCTGCTCAAGAGGGCGTCCGTGACCTATTCAGCCATAGGGAATGTGACCAGGGCGAGGTCCATCGAGACGAGGCTCGCAGCAATCTGACAAGATAGAAGGATTGGAAGGGTTTTATGAGGGTTTGGGCGAGAGCGCGGTCATGTGATCCGCGCACTCACGCAGGTTGTTCACTCGATCCAGGCGTGGCCGCCCTTTGGCACGTGCACGCCGGAGGTCGCCGTGTTGATAACGTTCTCGATGGATTCGATCCACGCGTGCCCGCCGTCCGCAGAGAAGCCGAACATGCCCAGCACCAGCACAGTCCCCAGAGTCAGCACTCCCGCAACGAGTATCCATATCTTTCTCAGCTGATTCACCCCGGCCGAGAAACACCGTGACGGTATATCTAGTATCACTTTTGAGAATGGTCCAGACACTGGCGCGTTCCGGCCCCTCGGTGAGGTATATCATCTGGCTCCACCATCACCCATTCCGGGTCGGGAATGGCGCAGAGGATCTACATCACGATGACAGGCATCAGCAGATGGCCCGTGCTCAACGGCCTGTGGGCCGCCTGCTGCAGAGGGTACGTACCTGACAAGGTCTACATGTTCGTCACCCAGGGACGGGAGAGGGATGCGGAGACGCTCGCGGAGTGGATCGACATCCTCCTGGCATCCTACGGCAAGAAGGTAGAGACGGTCAGGGAGCGCATCGAGGAGGGGGAGTTCGCCTCCTCGGGGAAGAAGATCACCGCGGCCATGGAGCGGGAGCGCGCAGCCGGGAACGAGGTCGCCATCGACATCACGCCAGGGAGGAAGGCCATAGTCTCCTCGGCGCTGATATCGGCCTGGCAGAAGCAGGTCGACCACGTGTTCTACCTCTACCTCGAGGACATGCGCAACTCGAGCAACCCGTACCCGATGATACCCTATCAACTGCAGCACTTCGTCGACCTGAAAGAGGAGGTCTGGAAGTGAGCGACTTCATCCTCTCGAGGCGCGAGCTGCAGGTCCTGACGAACTGCATCTACGACGGGGACACGAGGTACGTCCACGTGACCTATCCGTTCTACGATCTGGAACTCTTCACGCTTGACATGAAGAAGCCCGAGCTGACGCACATCGTGCGGGCGAAGGATTTCGACGGCGCGAGGCTGTCCCGCAAGCCGATAGACAGGTCGGTGAGCGCAGACGAGCTGCCGAGCTACAACGACCTGAGGAACTGCCTCCTGTCCTCGGGCTTCCTGGACTACAAGAACGAGGGGGAGATCGCAAAGACCCTCGCGGACCTCAGGGACGAGGCGCGCGACCCGAACAAGCGTCCGAGGCCCGTGTTCGTCGCGCTCGACACGAACATTCTGTACAACAAGTTCCTCTCCAGGCACCTGCCGATGAGGGATGGGATGAGCGACAGGACGGTCGACTCGGAGGACTTCAGGTATGTGCTCAGCGAGGTCGTCCAGCAGGAGATCGACAACAGGATCACGCACAAGTACACGCGCGAGGAGATCGGCGCGCTCTCGGCCCTCTTCGCCCACAAGGAGCTGTTGAACGAGTTCAGGAACGCGAGCGGCCGTCGCGGGAGGGTCGCGAAGCTGGCCTTCGGCGAGATGAACTTCGTCATGACGGAGCTCAGGGCGTTGAGGATCAAGGGGCGCTCGACCGGCGACAGGGAGAGGAACGACATCGCCATCGCCCAGTCGTACAAGGAATGGGCCCGGGGCGGCGACTACGATGTGCTCCTCCTGACCGCGGACGAGGACATGATCAACCATGCCAGGATGAGCGAGCTGATGACGCTCCAGATGGAGCTGCCATTCGATGTGCCCGAGCACGGGAGGATAGACCCGTGGGCCGTGACCGACCTGCTCTACGACCTCGCGGTCACGTTCGGAGCGGTCTCGCTGGAGAACGAGGGGGTCACGCTGCTAGGCGAGTGGGGGGGCAAGACGAGCGGGGACTACGCCCGCGAGAACCTCAAGGCCGTCCTGAGGGACGACGGGAAGGCCAGGGCGATCGGCCAGCAGCTGGGCGTGTGCCGGGGGATACTGGGGCAGCAGAGGGAGTGAGCGCCCGGGCGGCGGGACGTTCTGGGCAAACCTCATATTCCCGCGCCCTCATCTGACAGGTGGGTCGGGACGGCCCGCCGAGGAGGATTGTGGATATGGCGGAGAACATCAAGGTCTATGCCCTCAGCACGTGCCCCTACTGCAAGAGGACAAAGCGCTTCCTGGACGAGCACAAGGTGAAGTACGAAGCGGTGGACGTCGACCTCCTGGACGACGATTCCCAGGATGTCGCCCTGAAGGAGATCGAGAAGCTCACCGGGAGGCAGTCCTTCCCAGTGGTCGTGGTAGGGAAGGAGGTCATCGTGGGCCACAACGAGGCCGAGCTAAGGAGATGCCTGAGACTATGAGCTCCGGGGTCTCCGGCAGGGTGTACTGTCCCGTCTGCCAGGCGAGCTTCAGGGCCGGGAGCGACTGGAAGGAGGGGGACACGGTCGTCTGCCCCGTGTGCGGCCAGAGGCTATCGCTGCGGGCGACGGGGGACGGCTGGACCGGCGACCGCGTCGACAAGGGGACGGAGAAGGAGATCCGGGACAGGGCGGAGGAGTTCGCCCGGATCAGGGGCTACGCGTTCAACGACATGAAGGATGAGATAATCGAAGGGCTCATGGGAAAGATGACGCGCTTCGGCGACTTCTACTGCCCCTGCAGGATGGAGCACGGGCCCGATTACCAGTGCCCGTGCAAGCCGACCCGGGGCGGGGATGTCGAAACGAACGGCAGGTGCCACTGCGGGCTCTTCTGGAAACAGTGACACCTATTCCTCGTGGACCGCCCCGTGCGGGCACGCCGGGACGCATGTGCCGCAGCCCGTGCACTTGTCGTGGTCGAAGGTCGGCCTGTAGGTCTTCTTGTCGATGGACATCGCACCCGTCGGGCAGAGTCTCGTGACGGGGCAGAACGGGTTCATGTCGCACAGATGCTTGTCGAACTTGACTGGCATGGTATCGCACTGGAGTATCCGTGAAGGGGTACATAATGGTTGTGCACGCAGAGCGCACAATCGAGCACAACCAACCCCTCGGGCGCCAGTACGAGGACGCAGGTCATTATCAAACCGGGCGGACGATGTCAAAAAGGAGAAATATACTGCACTTCATGATAGCCGGACGTGTCGGGAGAGAAGCTTGACAAGGCGCTCGAGTTCACGACCTCGATGATGAGCACGCGCGACGTCGACGAACTCCTCAGGAAGATAGTAGACAGCGTCACCGACGAGTTCGGATTCGAGGGATGCGACGCGTTCCTCCTGGACAAGGAGAAGGGCTACTTCGTACTCAAGGCCTCTAAAGGGTACACGAGGCAGGAGGGCGAGGATGTCAAGGGGATCACGAAGACCTCCGAGATGCTCATGAAGGACATGTCACAATGCGAGCGGATCGGCAGGTTCACGCACTTCCTGAAGGCCAAGCCAGAGGAGAACGTCGATAACTACTACCAGCTAATGCATCCAGAGAGGGCCAAGCTCCCGAGGGAGCACGAGGAAGACTGGCACGAGCTGGATGTCCTGTATGTCATATTCGAGGACGCCAAAGGCAACATGGTCGGGTTCCTGGAGCCCGACGGACCCAGGGACGGCAAGATACCGGCGGGGGCCAAGATCACCAACCTGGACATCTTCGCGGCACTCGCATCCATCGCGATCGACAACGCCGAGATACTAGCCGAGTTCGACAAGACCGTGAAGTTCTACAAGGCGCTTGCCGAGACCACCGCGGCGCTGCAGGAACCCGTCGACCTGAACACGACGCTGAAGGCGATAAGCGACGGACTCTACAAGCTCGTCCCGTTCGAGGAGCTGAGCGTGTACCTGGTCGACTGGGAGAGGAACATGCTCACGCCGATCTACGCGACGGGGCCCTACGCCGACGACGTCATGGCCGACATAGGCCCGATATCCGGGTTAGCGGGCGAGGTCGCCAAGAAGGGCAAGGTCGAGATCGTCGGGGATTCGATGGACGACCAGCGCGTGGAGGACATCCCAGGCATCGGGGATGAGGAGATCCGCCAGACCATACTGTGCATCCCGCTCAAGAGCAAGGCCGGGGAGGTCGAGGGTATCCTCGAGATCTACCGGGACAAGAGCAGGGAGTTCACAGCGCCAGAGTACACGATCGCAGAGCCGTTCGCGGTCCACGCGGCGATCGCGCTCGAGAACGCCAGGCTGCGGGAGGAGCTCAAGGAGAACTTCGAGTCCGTCCAGAGGGCCTACGACGAGGTGAAGGCACTGGACAAGGCGAAGGACAGCCTCGTGAACACCATCTCCCACGAGCTGAGGACGCCCCTGACGACCATCCTGGGATACCTGGAGATGGCCAACGAGGGCATGTACGGCGACGCCTCACCCAAGATGAAGGATAGGCTCGGCCAGATGATCGGCTCGGTCAACAGGATCAACACCCTCATCAGCAAGATGCTCGAGATGTCCAGGCTCCAGGACGAAACGCTCACGCTGGACCTGGGACCGGTGAACCTCGCCATGGTCACCAAGGAGCTCCTGAAGGAGCTGGAGCAGGACATAGTGGCGAGGGAGCACACGATGACCGTGCTCTTCGGGAACGAGCTCCCGGTCGTGAAGGCGGACCGGCTGAGGGTCCACGACGTCCTCCAGACGCTCATGAGCAACTCCATAAGGTACACGAACCCCGGCGGGAAGATCGTCATCGGGGCGGACATCCTGGGCGGCAAGGTCCACATGTGGGTCCGGGACAACGGCATCGGCATCGCCGACGAGCAGAAGGTCCGCATATTCGACCGGTTCTTCCTGGCCGACGAGGGGCTCATCCGCGAGGACGGGCGCGTCGGGATCGGGCTCTATGTGAGCCGCGAGCTCGTGAGGAAGCACGGCGGGGACATGTGGTTCGAGAGCAAGATCGGCGAGGGGAGCACATTCCATTTCACGATCCCGCTGAAGCCGATCGAGACCGTCCGGAAGCATCCCTGATCGGACACCAGCGCGTCGAGCGCCGCGCAGGGCGCCCCCTTCTGCAGGATGGAATCAAAACAAGGGGTTTGATGGTTTTTGCGGCTTGCGCCCTGACGCTCACTTCGCGCAGGCGGCCTTCTCGAAGACCTCGGGTGCCGGCCACGACGGGTCCTCTGTCAGGAACCTGTGCATGGCCTTCGCCGCGCGCTTCCCGTCGCCCATCGCGAGGATGACGGTCGCCGCGCCCGACGCGATGTCGCCTCCGGCGAACACTCCCTTCTTGGAGGTCCTGCCCTCGGCATCCACCGCGATCGTGCCCTCCTTCGTGGTCTTCAGGTCCGGCGTGGTCATCGGCACGAGCGGGTTGGGGCTCTGACCGATGGCTATGAGCACGGTCTGCGCGTCGATTAGGAAGTTCGACCCATCGATCTTGACGGGCCGCCTCCTGCCGGATGCATCGGGCTCGCCGAGCACCATCCTGATGGCCTCGACCTGCTTGACGTTCCCGCAGTCGTCGCCTATGAACTTGACCGGCGCCGCAAGCAGCTCGAAGTGCACGCCCTCGTCCTTCGCGTGGTGCACCTCCTCGCGCCTCGCAGGCAGCTCGGCGTCGGACCTCCTGTAGAGGATGACCGACTTGTCCGCGCCCAGCCTGAGCGAGGTCCTGGCACAGTCCATCGCGACATTGCCGCCGCCGATCGTGACTACGGTCCTGCCGGTCCTGATCGGGGTGTCGAACTCGGGGAACTTGAACGCCTTCATCAGGTTGACCCTGGTGAGGAACTCGTTGGCGGACATGATGCCGTTGAGGTTCTCCCCTGGCAGGTTGGTCCAGTCGGGTAGCCCGGCGCCGGTGCCCACGAAGACCGCGTCGTACTCCTTCATGAGCTCCTCGACGGTCTCGACCTTCCCGATGACGTAGTCGTTCTTGATCTCGACCCCGCTCCGCCGGATGTAGTCGACCTCGGCCTCGACGATGACCTTGGGCAGCCTGAACTCGGGAATGCCGTAGACCAGCACGCCGCCGGAGAACTGGAGCGCCTCATAGACGGTCACCTTGTGGCCCAGCTTCGCAAGGTCACCCGCGACGGTCAGGCCCGCTGGGCCGCCGCCGACGACCGCGACCTTCTTGCCGGTCTGCTTCGGGACATCGATCTTGCCGTGCTTCTGCTCGTTCCTCTCCCAGTCCGCGAGGAACCTCTCGAGCCTGCCGATGCCGACGGGCTCGTTCTTCTTGCCGACCACGCAGTAGCCCTCGCACTGGTTCTCGTAGGGGCAGACGCGGCCGCACACCGCCGGGAGGTTCTGCTTCTCCCTGACGATCCTGATGGCCTCGGAGAAGTTGCCCTCCTGGACCTGCTTGATGAACCGCGGGATGTCTATCTCGACCGGGCACCCATCCATGCATATCTTCCTGTTGGGCGACCGCTTGCACTGGAGGCACCTCTGCGCCTCGAGTATGGCGGTCTGGGCGTCCTGCCCCATCGGGACCTCGCGGAAGTTCTTGACCCTCTCCTTCGGGTCCTGCTCTGGCATCGGGTACTTCTTGGGGACCAGCTTCCTCGGCTGCTTCGTCTCCTGCTCGGCCATGTCACTTACCTCCCATGAAGCGTCTGAGGGAAATCTCCTCCTCGGCCAGGTACCTCTTGTTCCTGGCTGTGAGGTTGTCGAAATCCACCTTGTGGCCATCGAACTCGGGCCCGTCGACGCAGCCGAACTTGGTCTCGCCGCCGACTATGACCCTGCACGAACCGCACATGCCGGTGCCGTCCACCATGATCGGGTTGAGGCTCACGACGGTGTGGATGTTGTAGGGCTTCGTGATGTTCGATATGACCTTCATCATGATGATGGGGCCGACCGCGTAGACCATGTCCAGCTTCCTGTTCTCCGCGATGAGCTTCTTCAGGATGTCGCTGACGAACCCTTTGTGGCCCTTGGAGCCGTCGTCCGTGCAGACGTAGAACTCGTCGCTGACGGCCTTGATCTCGTCCTCGTAGATCAGGAGCTTCTCGTTCCTCGCGCCTATGATGGAGACGGTCGTGTTGCCCATCTCCTTGAGCGCGCGGACCACCGGGTACATGAGCGCCAGCCCGATGCCGCCGCCGATGCACACGACGGTGCCGTACTTGTGGTCCTCCGTCGGCAGGCCCAGCGGCCCGACCAGGCTGAACACCTTGTCGCCGGCCTTCAGCCGGCCCAGGTGCCTGGTGGTCTTGCCGATCTCCTGCACCGCGATCGTGACCGTTCCCTTCGCCGCGGAGAAGTCCGCCATCGTCAGCGGGATCCTCTCGCCGCGCTCGTCCGCGGTCACCATTATGAACTGTCCGGCCTTCGCTTTCTTGGCTATGTGCGGGGCCTTGATCTCCAGCCTGGAGACATCGGGGTTGAGCTTCTCTGTCTTTACAATATCGTACATGTTTGCAACCTTCCCGCCCCTGCCCGGAAAACACCAGGCCAACGGGGCCTTGGAACAAGCCCGTGATGCCTTGTGGCCGCTGCATTCCCAAGACCGTATTTAAGGTTGCTGACAATAGTACGTTATAGGTCCGTTTTCCGAAGCTCCCAGTACGAATAACGCCGCCTTTCCGAACCCCGCTCCAATCCGTGCCCTCCGGATTGAAAAACCATCGACCGCGGGCGGCCCTAGTCCCCGCCCACATCCTGCACGGCCGTCTTCCCGGAGAGCGTGACCATCGGCATCGCCTCGATCTTGCGGTAGACATCCTCAGGCGGGCGCCTCACGCCGTCGACCTTGAGGAGGAAGTCCTCGACCGGTATCCCGAAAAGCCGCTCGTTCTCCCTGAGGTACGGCAGTATCAGGTTCCAGTCCGCCGGGGTCAGCTTCGATATCCTCCCGCCGTTGAGCTGGTCCTCGCCGACCGTGCCCTTCGGGTCGCGCACGTATATCGCGCCGCCCGATGCGAGCGAGAACAGGTTGCCCCCGGGGTACGGCTCGGGCAGCTCCTTCGGGGTCCCCAGGTGGTCGAAGCCCACGCCGTTGAGGACGACGAAACCCCCGCCGTAGAGCGGGTTGCCCGCCATGAATGACTCTGCAAGATAGTCGAGGCAGGTCCCGTTGATTATGACCTTGGGCTTGCCCACTGCGTTGATCAACGGTCTCCCGGCCGCGTTGCCCATGACGAACGCCTCGCCACCCTTCGCGCCGTAGAGGAAGGTCTGGCCCACATCGCCGTACACGACGAGCCTGCCGTTCGCGAGTATCTGTCCGAGCTGGTCCTGCCCGTTCGTGTGGACATAGAGCTCGGCCCCGTCCAGCCCCGACGCGAGGTAGTCCCCCGGGCTGCCGTAGGCGTCGATCCTGAACCCCTTCGTCTTCGGGCCCAGGCCGCATCCGAAGAACCTCTGGCCGTGGGCGCCGAAGACCAGCACCCTGTTCCAGCCGAGCTCCCTGGCCGCCTTGATGACGAACGAGACGCCGTCCTCGCCCTCCATCGGGAAGCCGTCGCAGTCGATGGCCAGCTTCATGTACGGCGACGCCGGCGCGACCAGCCTGCCCTTGTTCCTGCGGTCGACCAGGGCGTAGAGCGAGCGCTCCCCCTTGTCGGCCTTGGGCGCGGACCTGAGGATAGTCTCGATGGACTCGTTGGCCTTCTGGACCAGGCGGCTCCTCCGGAAGTGCCCGGTCGGGTAGCGCCTGTCGAGCATGAGCGTGAGGATCTGGACGATCTCGTCCATCAGGACATCGCTCTTCTTCGCGTTCCTCACGAGGTGCGTGAACATGGTGTTGAGATCGTCCCCGGTGAGGTCCGGGAGGCTCTTGACGATCAGGCCGAAGGAGGCATCCGGGTCCTTCTTGGCCAGGACCTCTTCGGCCATGGGGGACGCCTTCGGGGACCTGGGGGAGGGCTTGCCCAGGGCGATGTCCTGCTCCCTGTTCCAGTCCTTGAACGGGACGGTGACGGCCGTGCCGAACTTGTTCGTGCAGATGAGCCTCGTCCTGCCGGGCGCGTCCTTGTCCGGGAACAGGCTCATGATGAACGCCCCGCCGTCCGTGTGGCTCCCGCCCCTCGCGTTCCAGTACATGTCCGCGTAGCGCGGGACCGTCGGGAACTCCTGCGATAGGCTGCTCAGGGACGAGTCGATGGCCTGCTTCTCGGAGGCGATGAGCCCGATCTCCACCTCGCCGTCGACGAGCGCGAAGACCTGGGGCCTGAGCATGGACGTGTCCGTGATGCCCATGAGCTGGAGTTTGCCGTCGTAGTAGCAGTTCCTGCCGATGATGAAGAACCAGGGGCCGTCGGGGGAGCCGTGGATGTGCGTGGCCTGTATCGCGCGGTAGACCCGCTTCTTCGCCTCCGGGAGCTTCTCGAAGTCCCCCTCCGTGGTCGGCGCGAGGGCCTCGATGATGTATTCGAGCGGGTAGCCGTACGTGCGGTTGAGCACGTCGAACAGCAGGACGGAGACCTCGGTGTCCGTCAGGAAGAGCGGCACGATGTTCCTCTGGGCCAGGTACTCCGACACCGTGTGGTAGTTGGCGAAGTCCCCGTTGTGCACGAGCGCCTCGTCGAGCCCGACGAACGGGTGGGCGCCGCCCGGGTGCCAGACGCGGCCCTTGGTCGGGTACCTCTGGTGACCGATCCAGATGTGCGCCTTGAACTCCTCGAGCTTGTAGTACCTGATGACGTCCTCGGCGTAGCCCACGATCTTGAGCACGAGCATGTTCCTGCCGTGGGACATGACGAACGCCGCCATGCCCGACTGGGCGTAGTACTTCAGGTTGGTCCTGAAGCTCGTCTGGTAGACGAACTCGTCCTCGGCCCTGCGCGGGTCGAGCCCGCCGAGGCCGCGCTCCGAGATGAACCGGTCGAGCGGGTCCTTCTTCGCCCTGCAGAAGTACCGCCATACCTCGGGCGGCCTGACCTCGAGGGACTTCAGGAGCGCGGGGTCGTCGCTCGTCTCGACCTTGTACTTCTTCTCGACCCGGTAGAACGGCTTCACGAACTCGTCCTCCAGGTCCTCCCTGACCTCGGGCTTCAGGTATGCGATCTGGAGCAGGTAGTCCTGCTCGAGTATCCGCTGCGACACATCCAGCTGGGACGCGTCGAGTCCGACGGCCGCGATGC
>Ga0315287_10007615_pt1 | contig 10865 bp, 10 predicted proteins | sample YL17G11_0_MG_FD_205037 | JGI IMG/M metagenome (GOLD analysis project Ga0315287, IMG submission 205037) | Sediment microbial communities from Yellowstone Lake, YNP, Wyoming, USA - YL17G11_0 | ecosystem: Environmental > Aquatic > Freshwater > Lake > Sediment | place: USA: Wyoming | collected...
CCGTCGAACAGCCGGATCGAGAGACCGCCGATCTGGACACGCCGATCGATCTGCTTCGATGCCCACGACTCGGCGCTTCGGCGAAGGTCGACGCGTCCCAGCGTGATGGCGGGTAGCAGCCCGACGAGGTCCACGCTGAAGGACATGACGATCCCTGCCGCGAGGACGCCCAGGGCGATCACTCCAGCTCTCCGGGCATGTCGCCACACGAGGCGGGCCGTGTTCGCGAAGGTCATGCCACTGCCACGCTATTCGACAACCACGAGCACGCGTCCGGCCTCCACTGATGCCCCTTCCGCGACAAGGACTTCGGCCACCCGGCCGTCTTTCGGCGACCGGAGCTCGTTCTCCATCTTCATGGCCTCCACGACCACCAGGCCCTGCCGGGCCTTGACCTCGTCGCCGGGTTTCACGAGCACCTTCACGACCTTGCCGGGCATGGGCGCGAGCACCTGCTGGGTGCCCGCCGCCGGCGCCGCGCTGCCGCCACCCCGACCAAAGCGGTTGGCCGCGCCCGTCAGCACCCGGACCGATGCCACGCCGCTGGCCAGATGGACCGCCATCTCACCCGGCAGTCCCGTGGGCGACAACCCCACCTCCTGGCTGGCCTGGCCGTCGGTGAGGCAAATCAGCGAGAACGTCGAGGCGTCGACCGCGGCCGCGTCGACCAGGCGCTCGGTGCCGTCGATCGTCACGCGATACACCCCGTTCTTCGGTTCGACGCTGACCGCCCTGATGCGGCCGTTCACTTCGATCTGCAAGTCCATCAGGCTCTCCGGACGGGCGCTAGCGCAGACTGTTCGTGCGCGCCGCGCGCTGCCAGTGGCTCGCGGGCGCTGACGGCCCGGACGCCGGCCCGGCCGGCGTCCGCGTGAACGCCTGGAGGGCCGCCGCGACCACTGCGATGTCTTCCGCTTCCTCCGGCACTTCGAGAAACGGCCGTCCATTCCGGCCGGCGAGCGCGGTGTCGATGAACGTCGTGTCGATGCGGCCGGCCTGGAACTCCGGGTCCGCGAGGAGCCAGCGGAAGAACGGGATCGTCGTTTTGATCCCGCGCACGTCGTACTCGTCGAGCGCGCGCGCCATGCGGGCGATGGCCATGGGCCGGGTTTCGGCCCAGGCAGCGAGCTTGGCGATCAACGGATCGTAGAAGACCGGCACCACGACACCTGCAACCGCGCCGCCGTCGTCGCGGCGGATGCCCGGGCCGGCTGGCGCGCGCAGGGCCGTGACCAGGCCCGGCGACGGGAGGAAATCGCGGTCGGGGTCCTCCGCGTAGATCCGGCACTCGATGGCGTGACCCACGGGCGCCAGCAGTTTCTGGGGGTCGAGATCGAGCCGCTCCCCGCGCGCGATGCGGATCTGCCAGTGCACGAGGTCGGTATTCGTGACGAGTTCCGTGATGGGGTGCTCGACCTGCAGGCGGGTGTTCATCTCGAGGAAGAAGAACTCGCCCGACTCGTCGAGCAGGAACTCGATCGTCCCCGCGTTGCTGTAGCCCACGCGGCGAGCCACCGCCGCCGCCGCGTCGGCCATCCGCTGTCGCAGCGCCGGGGTCACGACCACCGACGGCGACTCCTCGACCACCTTCTGGTGCCGGCGCTGGATCGAGCACTCGCGCTCGACGAAGGGCACCACCGTGCCGTGCTGATCGCCCAGCAGCTGGATCTCGATGTGCCGGGGCCGCAGGATCCGCCGTTCGACATAGATCGAGGGGTCGCCGAAGGAGGAGAGGGCCTCGGACCGCGCCGCGCGGAGGGCGCCGGGGAGATCGGCGGCGTGGGTGACGGTGCGCATCCCCTTGCCGCCGCCGCCGGAAACCGCTTTGATCAGGATCGGGTAGCCCACCTGGTCGGCAATCCGGGCGACGTCCGCGTCCGGGATCCCGGGACCGAGCGGATCTTTCGTGCCGGGCACCACGGGCACGCCTGCCGCGAGCGCCTCGGCGCGCGCGGCGGTCTTGCTGCCCATCAGGTCGATGGCCTCGGGCGTCGGGCCGATGAAGGTCAGCCCGCCGTCGCGGCACGCGCGGGCGAACCCGGCGTTCTCGGCCAGGAAGCCGTACCCCGGGTGGACGCCGTCCGCCCCGGACCGGCGCGCCACGTCGATCAGCTTGTCGATGCGGAGGTAGCTCTCTCGCGGGGGGTTCGGGCCGATGGCGTACGCCTCGTCTGCGTAGCGGACATGGAGGGCCGCGCGGTCGCACTCCGAGTAGACGGCGACGGTCCTGAGACCCATTTCGCGGCAGGCCCGGATGATGCGAACCGCGATTTCGCCGCGATTGGCGACGAGCACCTTCGTCAGGGAGTGAACCACTGGAACGCCATTGTACAACCACTCCCCGAGCGCTGGCCCAATTCGTGGCGTCCGGCCTCGCCATGGAGGCCGGATCGCGGTCGCCATGGAGGCCGGGTCTTCAGACCCGGCGCGGGGCGTCGCTACAGCGGGATGTTGCCATGCTTCTTCGGCGGATTCCTGTCGCGCTTGTGCGCGCACGCCTCCAGGGCCGAGATGATCTTCCGGCGTGTCTTCCGCGGCAGGATCACCTCGTCGATGAACCCGCGCGAGGCGGTGACGTACGGGTTCGCAAAGGTGTCGCGGAACTCGGACGTCTTCTCCGCGCGGCGGGCCGTCGCGTCCGGCGCGCCTTCCAGCTCCCGGCGGTAGAGGATGTTGACCGCGCCTTCCGGTCCCATCACCGCGATCTCCGCCGTCGGCCACGCGTAGTTGAAGTCGGTGCGGATGTGCTTGCTGGACATCACGCAGTACGCGCCGCCGTACGCCTTGCGCGTGATGACCGTCACCTTGGGCACGGTGGCTTCCGCGAACGCGTAGAGCAGTTTGGCGCCGTGACGGATGATGCCGCCGAACTCCTGGACGGTGCCGGGCAGGAACCCGGGCACGTCCTCGAGCGTGACCAGGGGAATATTGAACGCATCGCAGAAGCGCACGAACCGCGCCCCCTTCACCGACGCGTCGATGTCGAGGGTGCCCGCGAGATGCGCAGGCTGGTTCGCCACGATGCCGACCGGGCGCCCTCCCATCCGGGCGAAGCCGACGATGATGTTCGGCGCGAAGTGGCGGTGCACCTCGAGGAAGTATCCGTCGTCGGCAATCGTGTGGATGAGGTCCAGCATGTCGTACGGCTGGTACGGCGACGCCGGCGCGAGGGTGTCGAGTGACGCGTCCTCGCGGTCCACCGGGTCCTCCGTCGCCACGCGTGGCGCGTCGTCGAGGTTGTTGCCCGGCAGGAACCCGAGGAGCTCGCGGATGAGGGCGATGCACTCGCGGTCGTTCTCGACCGCGAAGTGCGCGACGCCGCTGCGCTCGTTGTGCGTCATGGCGCCGCCGAGCTCCTCCTTGGTGACGTCCTCGTGCGTCACCGTCTTGATGACGTCCGGCCCGGTCACAAACATATAGCTCGTGCCCTTCACCATGATGTTGAAGTCGGTGATGGCCGGCGAGTAGACGGCGCCGCCCGCGCACGGCCCCATGATGGCGGAGATCTGCGGCACGACGCCGGAGGCCAGGGTGTTGCGCAGGAAGATGTCGGCGTAGCCGCCGAGCGACATCACGCCTTCCTGGATGCGCGCGCCGCCCGAGTCGTTCAGGCCGACGACGGGCGCGCCCATGCGCATGGCCAGGTCCATGACCTTGCAGATTTTCGCGGCGTTGGTCTCCGAGAGCGAGCCGCCGAACACGGTGAAATCCTGGGCGAAGGCGTACACCGGCCGGCCCTCGACTTTGCCGTGGCCTGAGACGACGCCGTCACCGGGGATCAGCTGGTCCTGCATGCCGAAATCGAGGCAGCGGTGCGTCACCAGCTTGTCCAGCTCTTCGAAGGTGCCGGGGTCGAAGAGCAGGTCCATCCGCTCGCGCGCGGTCAGCTTCCCGGCGTCGTGGTGCCGCCTCAGCCGGTCCTCACCGCCGCCGAGTTCCGCCAGACGCTCGAGTTCCGCCAGTTTCGCGAGTGACTGTTTCACGCCTTCGCTCCCTTGGCCGCGGCCCAGTCTATCGGAAACTGCTCGATGCCGACGGCGCAGTGGGTCTCGATGTCCTTGATGTTGCCGGTGTCGAGGAATCGCTTCATGGGCACCTCACGCGAGTCGGGATTCGTCAGCAGACAGTAGTCAGTAGCCAGTATTCAGTAGATGTGCCCGCAAACTGGAACGCATGTCCAACGCGTTCAGCTGCTAACCTGTGGCTACTGTCAGTCTCCCTGTCTTCTGTCTTCTGTCTTCTGTCTTCTGTCTTCTGTCTTCTGTCTTCTGTCTTTCTACTGGCTACTGCCTACTGGCTACTATCTCTGTCGAGCACGGGGTTCGTCAGCGCTCCGACTCCTTCGATCTTGATCGTGACCGTGTCGCCAGCCTGGAGCCCCGCGATGCCGGACGGTGTACCTGTCGAAATCACGTCTCCCGGCTCCAGCGTCATGATGGCAGAAACGTAGGCGATCAGCTCGGCTGCGGAAAACACCAACTGGTTCGTGCGCGACCCCTGTCGGCGAACCCCATTGACCCATCCCTCGACGGCGAGGTTGGACGGGTCGAGACCGACCGCAATGCACGGGCCGAGCGGCGCGAAGGTGTCGAACCCCTTGACGTGGGAGTACTGTACGCCGCGGTTCTGCATGTCGCGCGCCGTCACATCGTTCGCGCACGTCACGCCCAGCATGTACTCGGCCGCGCGCTCCACGGGTACCCGCGTCGCACGCCGCCCGATGACGATGGCCATTTCCGCCTCGTGATCGATCCGGCCGACGCCCGCCGGCAGCCGGATGGGATCCCCGGACGCAATAACGGCCGTCGACGGCTTCAGGAAGATCATGGGCTCGACGGGAAGGGGCTTGCCCTGTTCGGCGGCATGGTCCTTGTAGTTGAGACCGATCCCGACGATCTTGCCGGGAACGACCGGTGCGAGCACGCGCACGGCCGGCGCGAACGAGGTGCCGCTACCCTCCGCCACCTGCTCGGCCAGTTCGTAGCGGCCGAAGATGTCGCCGCGGACCAACGACAGGACACCGTCGCGTTCCACGGCATGACGCGTCTCACCGTTCCATTCGATTCGATAGATCCGATCCATGTTCGCCATCCTTGTTTCTGGAGGGTGACCCTGCCTGCTCTCGCCTATCCGTTCTCGCCTTCTCGCCTTCTGTCTTCTGTCTTCTGTCTTCTGTCTTCTGTCCGCCTACTGGCTACTGACTACTGACTACTGGCTACTGCTTTCGTCCTCACCTCGCCGTCTCCTCGACCTTGTTGGACAAAACGCTGCGGTTTCCCGGCGTCGCGCGATCGACCGCGACGATGGCGTAGACATAGCGCACGCCCGGCTTTGCGGACCCGTCCCGGTACGTGGTCTCGCGCAGAGGCGCCTCGAAGACCGGCGTCAGCGCGCCGTTCGGCGCCTCCCCGCGAAGCACCAGGTAACCGGCCAGGTCCGCGGCGTCCACGCCCTGCCAGATCAGGCTGATGGCCCCCTCGCCTGCCACGGCTGCCAGCGCGGTCGGGGCCGGCGGCGGGAAGGTGTCCTGCGGCGTGACGCACACGGCGGGCGACGGGTCGCTTTCGATCGACGCCGACCCCTGTGTCATCACCGTCCGCACTGCGTAGCAACGCTCGGCGCCGAACTCGACGCGCTCGTCGGTCCACGTCAGCGCCTTCACCGGCTTCTCGGTGAGCGGCGCCGGCTCCTTGCCCGGCGGACCTCCCGTTGGCCCCGCACCCGTCGCCGGACGCGGCGTCGAGACAAGATACACGGAATACGTCGCGGGCGGCGCCGATTCGAGGCCACGGGACGTGCTGGCCAGAACGCTCGCGTCCGCCGGTTCCTGGAACGGCAGGCGCACGCCGGGCGGCACCGACCAGTTCACGACCACGCCGCCCTCGTTCACCTCGAGCCGCGGTTGCGCCGGCGCCGGCACAGGGGTGGTCAGGGGAACCGCCGGACGCTGCGTCGATCCGCTGCGGTTGCCGCCACGGCTTACGCCGTAGGCCACGTAGTGGCGATGGGCTTCGGGCGGGGCGACCGGCCCAGCCAGGGGCATCACGAGCGGCGTGTCAAACCACGCGCGTGGCTCCGGGGGCGCAACGGGAGCGGCCTTCTTCACGTCCGGCGTCACCGGCGTCAGCATGGAGGCATCCAGTGTTTCCGTGACGGTGACGACGGCGCCCTGGTCCTCTCCTGGCTCGGGTGGCGCCGGCGGTTTCTCGGCTTTGGCTTCGTCGCCAGGCTCCGGCGGTCTGCGCACGGGGATGGTGGCGACGAGGGTCATATTCTTCGTGCTCCCCACGTCCCCGGCGTTCATAGCGGTGTACGCGTAGAGCTCGACGCGCGCGATGTCAGCGGGCCGCGTCTGGTCGATATTGGCGGCCGGCACGGTCAGGGTGAGCCGCACGGAGTCGCCCTGGCGGCGGGCCGCCAGGTCCGTCACCCGGCCTGGCACGCGCACGAGCGGCGCGAGCGGCGGGCCCTTCTTCCCGCAGCCGGACACTGCCAGGCCCGCGATCGTGACGCCCAACAGGAGGATGGCGGGGACAGGTCTCACAGGATGTACCGGCTCAGATCCTCGTTCTTGACGATGTCCGCGAGCATGCGGTCGACGTACGACGCATCAATCGTAATCGATTTCTCAACGAGGTCGGGCCCTTCAAACGAGATCTCGTCGAGGAGCTTTTCCATCACGGTGTGCAGCCGCCGGGCGCCGATATTCTCCATGCGTTCGTTGACCAGCGCCGCGAGCTCCGCGAGGCGCTCGATCGCATCGTCGGTGAAGCTGAGCGTGACGCCTTCCGTGCCGAGCAGCGCTGTGTACTGCGTGATCAGCGCGTTCCTGGGCTCGCGCAGGATGCGGACGAACTCCTCCCGGCCGAGGGCGTCGAGCTCCACCCGGATGGGAAACCGCCCCTGCAGTTCCGGGATGAGGTCGGACGGCTTCGAGACATGGAACGCCCCCGCCGCAATGAACAGCACGTGGTCGGTGCGGACCATCCCGTGCTTCGTATTGACCGTCGTCCCCTCGATGATCGGCAGGATATCCCGCTGCACGCCCTCGCGGCTGACGTCGGGGCCCTGTCCGCCCTCGCGGCCGGCGATCTTGTCGATCTCGTCGACGAACACGATACCGCTCTGTTCGACGCGCTCGATGGCCATCCGCGCCACGACCTCCATGTCGACGAGCTTCTGCTGCTCCTCTTCGATCAGGTGCGCCCGGGCATCCGGGACCTTCATCGTGCTCGTGCGATTGCGGCCCTGGAACATGCCCGGCAGCATGTCCTTCAGGTTGAGGCCGATCTCCTCCATCGACGACCCGCCGATGACCTGCATCATGGGCGTGCTCGTCTCGCGCACATCGATCTCGACCGTGCGATGGTCGAGCTTGCCGCCGCGCAGTTGCGCCCGGAGCCGCTCGCGCGTCTGCGTGGCCGGCTCAGGCATCGCGGCGGGGTCTTCCGCCGGCGCGGGCTGTCTCGGCGGCAGCAACAGGTCGAGCAGCCGCTCCTCGGCGCGCTCCTCCGCTTGCTGGCGTACCTCGCGGTTGCGTTCCTCGCGGACCATGCTCACGGCGATCTCGACGAGGTCGCGAATCATCGATTCGACATCGCGGCCCACGTAGCCGACCTCGGTGAAACGGGAGGCCTCGACCTTCAGGAACGGCGACTGGGCCAGGCGGGCCAGCCGCCGCGCGATCTCGGTCTTGCCCACGCCGGTCGGGCCGATCATCAGGATGTTCTTCGGCGCCACTTCCTCGGCCATCTCCGCGGGCAGTTGCTGACGCCGCAGCCGGTTGCGCAGCGCGATCGCCACGGCGCGCTTCGCCCGGTGCTGGCCGACGACGTACTTGTCGAGCTCGGCCACAATCTGGCGCGGCGTGAGGGCCGACGAGAGGGCGTCGGTCGAGGACGGAAGGTGGAAAACCATGATGGGTGATTCTCTTCGGGCTTCGGGACTCAGGATCCTGGACTCGGCACTCGGGTCAGGGGACGGCGACGATCTCTTCGATCGTCAGGCGCGTGTTGGTGTAGACGCAGATCTCGGCCGCGACGCCCATCGCGATCTCCGCGATTGCGCGCGCGTCCATTTGGGTGTGCCGTGCCAGGGCCCGCGCGGCCGAGACGGCGTACGTGCCGCCCGATCCGATCCCCACGATCCCGTCGTCGGGCTCGATGAGGTCGCCCGTGCCGGACAGGAGGAACGTGGCCTTCGAGTCGGCCACGATGAGCATCGCTTCGAGCCGGCGCAAGGCGCGGTCGGTGCGCCAGTCCTTCGCCAGCTCGACCGCCGACCGTTCGAGGTTGCCGCGATACTGGTCGAGCTTCGCCTCGAAGCGCGAGAAGAGCGCGAAGGAGTCGGCTGCCGACCCGGCGAATCCAGCCAGCACCCGGTCGTTGTAGAGGCGGCGGATCTTGCGTGCGCCGTGCTTGACGATCGCGTCGCCGAGGGTGACCTGCCCGTCGCTGGCCATGACGACCTTGCCCTGGTGGCGAACGGTGAGGATGGTCGTTGCGTGAATCATGGGGAGAATACTGTCAAGAAAACCGGACGGGAGCAACTGGTCCCTGACACCCCGACTGGACAAACCCGGCAACAAGGCGTAGATTCTCCTCAGATCCATGCCTTGCCTCCTTGGCAGAGAAGTTGCACTCCGCCTGAGTTGAAGAGGAGTCCACCTATGAAACGGCCAACAGCTCTCGGCGTCATTATCCCGGCGCTCGCGATCGGTTTTCTGACCGTCGCCGCGTCAGGTGTCTTCGCCCAGGACCCGAAGGGCGGCGGCGGCCAAGCGGGTGGCGGCGGCCAGGCCGGAGGTGGAGGCGACAAGGGGGGTAGTGGCGGAGCCGGCCAGGCCGGAGGCGGAGGCGACAGGGGGGGTAGTGGCGGAGGCGGCCAGGCGGGTGGAGCTGGCGGAGGCGGCCAGGCGGGTGGAACTGGCGGAGGCGGCCAGGCGGGTGGCAGCGGCGGCGGTTCCAGCTGGGGAGGGGGCGGCGGCAGTACGGGTTCTTCCGGAGGCGTTGCCACTCCTCGAGGGTCTGGATGGAACGGCCGCAACAGCGCCAACGATGGCAGCTCCGGGGCTGCCCGGGAAGCCGGGCCTCGCGACGCCGGCGGATTCCATCGGTCGCCAACCGATGATCAGGTCTCGGGCCGCACACGCTCCGGCGGCGGCGATTCGTCGGCCGAAACGAGCGCGCCGTGGTACAGCCGCTCGCGGGGCGGCAATCCGTCGACGGGCACGGTCGAGAAGCGCGGCGACGTGCCGGTGATCACGCCTCCCGGAGGCGGTGGCTATTACCCGGGTTACCCTGGGTACCCAGGGTACGGCGGGGGATACTACAACGACGGGTACTACTCCTACAACAACTGCTATTACTACCCCTACTACAACTGCTACGGAAACCCGTGGGGGTATGGCGCGTACGGCCTTGGCTACTTCTTCTACAATCCCTTTGGGTGGAACTACGGCAGCTACGGTTACGGGGACTACGGCTCCGGCGGCGGCGGCGGCAGCAGTTACAGCCCGCAGCCCACGGGCAGCATCCGGCTGAAGGTGAAGCCCAATACGGCCTCAGTCTACGTCGACGGCTACTATGCCGGCCGCGTCGACGACTTCGACGGTGCGTTCCAGAAGCTCGCGATCGCGCTGGGAGTCCACAAGATCGAGATCTCCGCTCCGGGCTACAAACCGCTCATCGTGGAAGTCAATATCCGGGACTGGAACACGATGACGCACGAGGGCCGGCTCGAGCCGATCCGGTAGCCGCCTTCTGTGACGCAGTTTCGCCACGCCACACTGCAGCCCCGGGCGACACCGCCCGGGGCTTTTTCGTCTCGGGCCGTGCTGCGTACCATCGCGCTGGTGTCGCTGGTGTACGACGCGCTTCTGGGCATCGGCCTGCTCGCCGGCCGCAGCCTGCTCGTGGAGTGGTTTGGCGTGGCGGCTCCCGTGCCCGCCATCCATGCCGACCTGAATGGGCTGTTTGCGCTGGCGATTGCGGCGGGCTACGGGCTGCCGTACCGAGACCCGGATCGCTACCGCGCCTACCTGTGGGTGATGGGGCCCGGTCTCAAAGGGGCCGGCGCGGCGCTCTTCGTCCTCGATCACTTCCTGCGCGGCTCGCCAGCCTCGTTCCTGATCTTCGCAATCGGCGACGGCACACTCGCGGCGGCGACCCTCTGGGCACTTCTCAAGTCGCGCCGGGCGTAGCACCCCTTCCCCTGCGCTCAGGCGCTGCGCCGCCTGAACACGTAATAGACAGGCACGCCCGCGGCGATAATCACGGCGCCCCACAGCGACGGCCCGGGACGACCGATAACGGCCGCCACGGTGATGGCCAGCGACGCGATCACGAAGATGGCTGGCGCCAGCGGATAGCCCCACGCTTTGAACGGCCGCGGTTCGTCGGGGTGGCGCCTCCGCAGCACGAAGACGGTGCTCACGGCGAACGCCGAGAACACCAGCACGGCAAACCCGGTGTATTCGGCAAGCTGGTCCTTCGTGTTCGTCAGCACGAGCAGCGAACTCCAGAGCGCCTGCGCGGCAATCGCCACCCACGGGGTGTGGAAGCGTGGGTGTATGCGGGCCGCCGCCGGGAAGAACGCTCCGTCGCGCGCCATGGCGAAGTACACCCGGGGTCCGGCGGTCGTCATCGCGCTCAGGCTGCCCAGCAGCACGATGACGGCCAGCCCGCCGAGCATCCGCGCGGCAGCGGGGCCGAGCAGGCGGTCGGCAGCCAGCATCGCAATTTCCGACCGGGCCGTGCCGATCTCGGCGATGGGCATGGCATAGAGGTACAGGACGTTCAGGCCCACGTACAACAGGATGACGGCCGCCGTGCCAAGCGCGAGGGCTCGCGGAACGTTGCGTCCCG
>Ga0315287_10007617_pt1 | contig 10864 bp, 3 predicted proteins | sample YL17G11_0_MG_FD_205037 | JGI IMG/M metagenome (GOLD analysis project Ga0315287, IMG submission 205037) | Sediment microbial communities from Yellowstone Lake, YNP, Wyoming, USA - YL17G11_0 | ecosystem: Environmental > Aquatic > Freshwater > Lake > Sediment | place: USA: Wyoming | collected...
CAGGCATGGGCCAGCTCGGCAGACTGCTCAGCGCACCGTAGTGCCGAGCAAGCCAGACACCGAAAGCCACTTCGATCTCAGCGCGAAGCGTCTCGGGCCACTCGATCTCCGCCGGGCTCTCACCTGCCGGTGCGATCCAGCGCAAGGCGGCCGCCTCCGCCCAGCGCCGGGCCCGACGCGCCCACGTGGCGTAGTCGTCGCCAGGAGTCGGCACGTCCCTCCTGACCACTGCCAGTAACCGCGCCAAGCGCTCGGCCTGGTAGCTCGAGTCATCCCCGACAACGCCGATGGCCAGCCACTTCCCTGCCACCTCGGCCCGGCGTACCTGTGTCGTTGGGGTAAGACGGCCATCCACGAAGAGATCGTCCACGTAGACGCGGATGTCATCGTGGTCGAAGGGCAGCCACGCCGGCCCGGCTAACTTGAACTCATAGCCCACCGCCGACTCGCGGACCATCTTTGGGGCGGCCTCTCCAGCCTGAAGGCGACCCTTCACGAACAGGGGCCAGCGTTCTTGGAGAAACGCGAAGAACGCCGCCGGTTCCGGCACCAGCTGATCGAGGGGCCACTCCTTCCACCGGTCGGTCGCGCGGAGGACCTGCACGAACCGCGCATCGAGCGCCGGCGGAAAGCGCCTACCCCCGTAATGCCGTCGCAGCAGGGTGCGCAGCAGGTCGGTCGGCGCTTTGATCAGCTCAGGTGCGATCTCAAAGACGTGACGTAGGATGAAGTCCTTCGTGTCGTTCTCACCGAGCGCCCCGGGCTCGTGCGACTGGATGGCCTCATACAGTGCATCGAGATCACTGCGATCCAAGTCGCGAACGACGCTGGGTGCAAGCTTAGTGAACAGGTCCGGCAGCCCGAAGCGCAACACGCGCAAGTCGCGCCTCGCCCGGCGCACCACGTCGAAGGGCAACCTCTCCAGACCAGCCGGTCCAACGCTCACCACCACAACGAGCGCGCGGTCGCTCTTCCTACCACACTCGGCACGGAATCGCATCTCGTAGGCGTATCGGAATGCCACCGCATCGTCGAACACCAGAATATCGAAACGCCGAGCGCGCAGAGTCTCGATGATCGTCGGCTCCGCGAATACCTGGTCTGGATCGACTACCACGGTGAGGGGTGCTGCCGCAGCGATCTCCGGCGTGAAGTGCGTCAGGATAGGGTCCCGCCAGGACCGGTCCCCTGCATCTTCAATCACGCGTCGCTCCCGGTTGGGGCCACGCGCACCAATAGAATGGCGCTCAGTTCCGGGACCGCTGCTCGCCTTCGCGCCAAGCGCTCGAACCAAGCACGCTCCTCATCCCTGAGTTGCGTGAGACGGTGGCTTCGGACCTGGGCCAGTCCGATGCGCCCTATCGCCTGGGTCCGAGCGCTGAAAGCCCGCTTCGTCTTCGCCTCTTCGCGCCGCAAGTGATCAAGATGGGTCTCGCGAAGCTCCGCGAATACGCTGGCCCCGTACTTCTCGGCGCCGCGCCGCACGGTCTCGAAGGCAACCCTGGTGGCCTCTCCTTCGACCGGGGCATCAAGGAGAATCACATCGCGTCCAGGCTCAACGAGGCGATCCCACACCGCGCGAGCGGTCGGACCGAGGTACTTCCCGTCGTCGCTGATGAAGACCGGCAGTATCCGCTGACGACGTTCGTCTTCGGAGACCAAGCCGACCCGCCAAAGTGACCAAGTGCCAGACACCTTGTCCGAAATCCCAGGGAGGATCACAGCGGGTAGTCGGAGCCCAGGAACAGCGAGCGGCAGTGCATCAAGAAGCCCGCGTACGTGTGGTTCCTCGAGTGTCACGTGCCGAGCGCCTGCCAGAGACGCCTCCAGCGGCGCGAACACAGCGCCGTGAATCTCTGATCCATCTGCCCAGCGCAGGTGATAGCCCGGATTCTCTCTCTCCGCGACGGTGCCGCGTTCGGCTTGGCTCCGGAGATACGCCACCGTCATTCGCTCCGTCCACAGGGGCAACTGGTGCTGCGCAACCTTCTGGGCCATGGACGGATCGGCAGTCTCGCTGCTGCCCAACACCTCTGCAGCGCTCCGACCGCGTAGCGCCTGGTCCCGGATGCTCTGCGCCAACAGAACCGCCTGTTCCTCTGCCTGGGCTGGATCGAGGAGTGTACTCGCGTAGAGGGCATCGAAGCTGATATCGGAGTCCTCCGCGTCGAGGACGTCGGCCAGCTTGTCCACGCCGAACTCCTCAAGGATGCGATCCAGTTTCTGCTCCAGAACCTCCCGGACGCGCAGCTCAACCGTGTCTTCGAGCACGAAGTTCAGCGCCCGCACGACGTGCTGTTGGCCGATGCGATCCACCCGACCGATGCGCTGCTCAACCTTCATTGGGTTCCAGGGCAGGTCGAAGTTCACCACAGCGTGGCAGAACTGGAGGTTGATGCCCTCACCACCGGCATCGGTCGAAATAAGCACCTGAGCCTCGCCCCGGAAGGATCGCTGCGCGACCTGGCGCTCCTCGAGGTTCATTCCGCCATTCAGGCACACCACGACGAAGCCGCGCTGGCGCAGGCAGTCCGCCAGCATCGCTTGGGTGGCGACGAACTCCGTGAAGACCAGAAGCTTGAGTTCGGGATCGCCTTCTTCTCGCCTCAACCGCTCAAACGACCCCAGCAGCTCGTCCACCTTGGCATCGGGGCCTTGGGCTTCGCAGCGGCGGGCCGCCGAGAGCAGCAACTCGACCTCCGCGCGTTCGTCTCGAAGGCCACGCAACCTAGCCTTGAGGATGGCCTCCAGTTGTTCCTCGCCGTCCAGCGAGTGCCACTCGTCAGCGATGTCCTCGGGGAGGAGGCCGAGCTGGCCCACGGGGAGGTCGAGCACCTCGAGTCGTCTCTCGAGGGCGAGCCGTATCGCGGCGGTGCTCGAGGTGACGAGCCGCTGCATCAGCAGCATCAGGAAACCGAGGGCGTTCTGCTTGTCCCGAAGGGCCCGATTGTACCCCTCCCTCACGTACTCGGTCACTGCACCGTAGAGAGCGCGTTGCTGCTGGTGGGTCTCTCGCCACGCCACCCGAACCAACTGGGTACGTCGTGGCTTGAACAACGCGGCCCCCGAAGCATCGATTGCGTGTCGCTTCTCGGTGCGGATGACGAAGGGGGCAACGGCTTCGCGCCGGACCGGAGCGCCATCTGGAAGGCCCTCTGGATCAAGAAACGCGATCAACCGGCGAAACGCATCTGTCTTGCCCTGGTGGGGGGTCGCAGAGAGCAGGAGGAGGTATGGCGATGCCTGGGACAGGCCCTCCGCCAACTTGAATCTGGCGATCTGCTCGGTACTTCCAGCCAAGCGATGCGCTTCATCTATGATGATGAGGTCCCAGCCCGCCGCGAGAAGGTCCTCAAACCGCTCGCGATTGTACCGAGCAAGCTGCTCGTGCGACCAGCCTCGGCGCGCATCCAGTGGCTTCACGCTGTCCAGCGGACAGACTACCTGGTCGTGAAGCTGCCAGAGGTTGTCCTCCTCGCCGACAGCGGCAACCTCACGCCAGGCCGGAAATGCCCCGGGGGCGATCGGTCGGAAGTCCTCATGGAAATGGGTCTTCATCTCCGCGGCCCACTGGCGGACAAGGCCGGCAGGAACGACGATGAGGGTGCGTCGTACCAGGCCGCGCGTCTTGAGTTCCCTCAGGATCAGCCCTGCTTCGATGGTCTTGCCCAACCCGACCTCGTCCGCGAGCAGAAAGCGCACGCGATCGCCGGACACGGCGCGCTCCAGCGCACGTAGCTGGTGCGGAAGGGGTGTGACCGACGCTTCGAGCGGGGCGACCAAGGAGTCACGGGCCAGCGTATCCAGCACCTTGGAGGCTGCGGCTGCAAAGACGATCTCATCGGAGCCGGCGGCGGCGCGGTCCGCCAGGTCCACGAGTCGGTCTGAGGAGATTCGAGCCACGATGGCGCGAGAGGGCACCCACACGAGGTAGGCCGCTTGCCCGAAGACGTCTTCAGCCTCGATCACACGGCATGGCGCGCCGTGGTTGAGGCTGAAGTGCCACTCCCCAGTCAGCGCCACGGATAGCGCCGCCTAGTCCTTACCCAATCGCATTGTGGCCACATCGAAGTACATCAGGAGCTTCTCGTCCTCCTGCAGGACAGTATCGGGGAGCTTACGAGCCACGGCCACAATCGCCTGGTAGTCACCCGCATCGTAGGCTGCCTTGAACCCGGCCCGCACTGCCTCAGTGCGGAACTGCTTCAATGTGCGTTCCTTGGCGGTCCTGTACGCTTCAAACTCCCGCAGCAGAGCCTGCTCGCGAATACGATCGAGATCGGATTGTCTACCTGGGTCCGGCACATACCAGCGATCCCGAGCCTGCTCCACGAGGCGAGGGTGGTCCTTCGGCAGATTGCGGAGGGTCTTGTAGTTACTTGACAGATATGCGTGAATTTGGCTCGGAACGTCCCCCACTCCATCGTAGCATAGACAGTTCTGCTTCAGGATCTCCTTCAACTCGATCGTCAGTTCGTGCTTAGCCCAGGCCTGCAGCTCGCGCATGAAGGCGGGCTGTAGGTCCTGGAAGCTCTGCGGCTTCTGCTGCAGTTCGCGCCGCATCCACTGGATGGCGCTGGCTTCGTCGTTGACGAACAGCTCAAGCTGCCGGAGTCCTGAGACCTTCGCCCGCCGCTTGTCGTATTCGGAAACCTGTTCTGACAGAAAGTACATGCCGTCGCGCTCCGGGAATCGAGCGGCAAGCTCAGCAAGGAAGTCGGCAGAGGATAGGGGGACGGCAAGGCCACCCTGCACATGGAAGGCAACCATCCGGTCGTGAAGACGCTGAGAGGTCCGTTCGACAATGGGCTCTGCCTGCTCTGCTTCGGCGACAAACACCGGGACGTGCCGGAGCTGCTCCCTGACGAAGGCCCAGGCGCTTTCCGCTCCGACCTTTCCGAGCGCGAACCTCTCCGCCAGAGCGACCGGCGGCTTATACGCTGAGATGATGAGGTCTTGGTCTACCGTAGCGCCCGACACCTGGTTGAATGAGCCCTGTACCTTGTCCAGCGTACGAACGTCTCCGATCACAAAGCCCGAAGTACCGATGGCCTCCTGAATCGCTCGCCAGATAGCATTGGATGAATTGCTAAAGACAACGGTCATCCACCGCCCCGGCTTCAGCACGCGGTAGTACTCGGAGAAACACAGTCGCATCAACTCCTGATATTCGTGAACTGCTTTCTTCTGTGCCGGACTGACAATGGCCTCGGCGTCTTGGTTCGTGAAGACGCGATGCCATGCTTCTGCGAGGAAATTCAACTCGGCGTACGCGAAATTGGCACCGAATGGCGGGTCAGTGAACACGTAGTCGATGCTATCCGCCGGGACACCAAGCGTTCCACAATCGCAAGCTGCTACCATGACTGTGCCCTTCGAACCCACCGAGTGCTCCCATGCACTCTTGATGCGCCGAATCTTGTTTCGATATGCATCGAACGGGCTCGCTTCACATATCGCGGAAGGGATGTAGTACACCCCGCCCAGGGGGTTGTACGGAAACGACACCTGAGGTCTAAATCGGTTCTGAATTGACAGATTCGTGAGATGACTGCTCAGGAGGAACTTGAGCGCGGTCTGCAGCGGCTTTCCACGCAGTTCGTCTGCTCGACGCCAAAGCGCTGCAATGGTATGGGCCGTACGGAGCGTGAACAGCTGATTCACGTGAGTGAAAGATGCAGTTCCAGCCCTCCACTTGTCGCCCCATCCTTCCTTCGCGGCGGGCACATGCATCATTCTGTCTACCGGTACTTCGGACGGAAGCGGGAGTGCCGCGATCCTCTCAATCATCGCGACATCATGTGAGTCAGGCGCCTTACTGAATGCCTTTCCTCCAACCGCGTATCGGACAGTTGCCTGGACGCGCGTAGGGCTTCGCACGACCTCGCCCGTCATCCGATCCACTCGGGATTCCAGGCGCCGTTCCAGCCGCCGCTTATCCAACTCTACGCCACAGTTGACGCACCGAAATTTGTCCCGCACTCGGCCTGTCGCGAGGTCAAACGCATTCCTCACGAAGTCCACAGCACCAGCGCACTCTGGGCACCCGAGAATCTCGCTCCAGACGGTGTATACAATCCGGCCCTTCGTCTTCCCGTCCGTGTGCAGCGTCTCGTACATCCACCCAACTTCCACCTCCACGTCCTTCAGCAATTGCTCCGCAGCCGCCGCAAACGCCTCCACGTCGAATGGGATGTTGTAGCCGGCTGCGATAGACGTCGCCGCAGGACTCAAGTCCCCCAGAATCGCCCGCCGTACCCCCCACTCCGGCTTCTCCCGCCCTGCCTTATGCCACTGCGCCTCCAACTCCTTCCGGTAGCTCGGCGGCGCCGACCCGCACCACTGCGCAGCCACCCCCGTCATCCCCGACCCGCAGAATCCGTCCAACACAATGTGGCCCGGCTTCGTGTAGTGCAGGATCGACGGCACGATCGCCAAGTGCGGTACCTTCGTGTGGTAGCCGTGAGCCTTGTACAGCGGGTCCGACTTGCCCACGCTCACGTCCACCGCCATAGGCTCCCGTTCATACCGCTCCTTCGGGTCGAACGGCTTGCCGTACACCCTGACGAAATCGGCCAGGAAGGGATTCGGACAAGCGGTGTACCACGGCGGGTCGGAAAGGCGGAGGATGTTCTCGTCCGTCCCCTTGGGGAACCCTGGTGTCTTGCGGAACTCAGGGTCCTTCAGCTTCGCTCGCAGCAACTCCGTGAAATGCGCCCGCAGCGCCTCCTCACTCGGAAACCGCAGGCCCAGACACTCCACCTCTGCTTCTTCAGTGGCTTCCTGCTCCGCAGACTTGTCCACCAGGCGCAATTGGCCCGAGGGATCCACGAACAGCTCCCGGCTCGACTTGTCGCGCTTCTTGGGCATGTGACTCCCTCTACAGGAGGACGATGCGAACCTTCGCGGCGTCCTTGCCCTTCGTGAGCGTGGAGAGATAGCGCTCCAGCCTCTCGCGCAACTCCACCGGGGTGCAGGGCATTCCGCCCTCGGCCAGTGCCGCACGCAAGTCAGACGTCGTCACCTCGACCTTTAGCAGCCCGCTCAGCACCTCCTGTAGCGCCTTCACGAACGCAGGACTCACCACCTCCGGAAGCTCGCGGCTCTTGAGAAAGGCCTTCGCCTCCCGCTTTCCCTTGGCGTCGCCTACCAGGTCGATATTGGCCGCTACCGTGGGGTCCTCGAGATTGGACAACAGCGTGCTCGTCCACTCGCCAACCATCGCGTCAACACGGGAGTTGAGCTGCGCGAGGACTTGATCGGCCGCGGCGTCGAGCGGCTCCTCCACGGGACGGTAGGAGCACTGCGGACAGACTGGGTCAGTCTCCAACTCCAGCTTCGTAAGGCTGAAACACGTCTTGAGGGCGAAGAGACGCTTCTGGAAGTCATGGAGCTGTGACGTGGGCATCATCTCCACGATCGCCAGCTTCTGCAGCCGCGCGAGCCGATCATCCTTCGCCAGAGCACCCTTCTTCTTGTCCTCGTCCGGGCCGAGGCGCGATCGCTTGTGCGCGGCCAGATAGGCATCCTGGTACTGCGACTTCAACTGCGCGAGCGTCTGTGCCAGAGAGCGCTGGAAGGACGGATCAGCGCGATGCTTTGGGCTGCTCAACTTGGTAAGGATCTCCCCCCTCGCTTGCACGACGCGCTCGACCCACTCGTCCCCGGCGGCCAGGACCGCTTCTGCTCTTCCCAGGTACGCAGCTTGGCCACCGACTTGCTGGACGAGCGCGGCGAGGTCCTCGACCTCCCGGGCCAGGACAAACCCGCCCTTCTGCGCCTGGATCGCTGAGGCGTCGTGCGGAAAGTTCTTGAGCTTCCCTGCGGTGTTGAACGGCTGCAGCGACTCCAGAAACCCCTTCAGGGATCCCAGCCGCTCTCGCCACTCGGCCTGCTCCTGCGGTGAGAGCACGGGCCTCCCCCAGAAGACGATGTCGGGGAGCTTCGCCTGCGCCAGGACCACGGCGTTGAGACGCTCCCCCACACGCTGCTGCAACTGCACGATGGCCTCGTCTCTGGTGGCGGGGTTGACCATGAGGCCCGAGGAAAGACCCAGCAGCTCACAGAGTTCCTGAAGGGAGCCCAGGGGAAGATCTCGCGGCCGCTCGGCGTGCTTGAAGGCACACACCTCCCCAATCGCAATGCGCGCCAACTGGTCGATCGAGGCCGCATCGATCTTCTTCCCAGGAACACTCAAGACGATGTCGCCGCTATACACGAGCGCCGCCAACACCACGGCGAGGAACTCAGGTTCCAGACGGAATCGGGTCCAGTACTCAACGCCGGCATCCGTCTGAACCAGCTCCGAGCGGTTCAGGACTTGCCCCTGACCCTTCTGCGCCAGCAGGTCCAGTACGTGACGGGCGTACCGTGAATCCCGCGGCCTCAGGACGTCGCCGTCCAAAAGCTCCAGGGCATCGAGCACAGCGGTACCCTGCTTGCTCTTGATGGACCCTGCGATCCACCGCAAGGCATCCTGCGCCGCCTGTTCCCGGTTGTCGCGCGTGACGGACACGCCGAAGATCGGGTAATCGGGACTGAGGTTCTGGAAGTGCGGAGCCAATAGCGCAGATGCGGCGGTGTTCACGTAATCGCGGACCGCCGCTCCCGAGGGGAGCTTGCCCCGGACCACCTCGACCAACGGCTTGGCCCGACCCTGATGGATCACTTCGAACGAGGACGGCATCCTCTCGCGAAGCCACGTGGTCAGGGCTCGGAGATGGTCTGTCGCCTTGTCCTCGTAGACCTTCTTATTGCTCCCTGACGCCGTGCTCGCCAGCTCACGGGCGCCCGCGAACAGCTTCAGCTCGCGATCGAAGGCGTCGTCCCTCTGCTTGAAGCGAAAGAAGACTTCGTCTGCCTTCTCTTCATCCTTGAAGAACGGAGGATCGAACGGCTGTAGGAAGTACACATAGAAGTCGCGCGGCGGCTGTGCCGTCGAGCGCTCGTTGGGAGCCCCAAAGAAGAGGTAGCCGCTGCGGCCCGCCTTGTGGTCGCGCCACTCGACCTCGTACTCCCAGATGCGGTATCCGGAGACGTAGGCGGGAAGGTCGGGGTCCTCGAGGACCACCCGTCGCACTGCGTCGAAATGGTACCGGTCCAGCTGCCCCGTATCGAGCGACTCTGCGCGCTTCTCGATCAGGGAGTCGAAGTCGATGTCCTTCTTGAGATCGAGGTAGTACTGGCCGTTCTCTAGATTGAAACTCAGGAACTGCCCGGCGACGGTCCTGAGAATCTCCCTGAGCACGGTCTCAATCATCGTCTTGAGGAAGTCGGCCTCCCGTTCGGGCACCGGCAGCATCAGGCACAGATCATCTCGCAGCTCCTCCGCAGTTGCCCCCATCGGCGCGTTGATGTTGTCCATCGTCAGGCGGTGCACCGAAAGCGCGTTGATGATGCGCAGCGCCGCTGGCTTGTACCCCGGCCGCGTGTAAGCCTGCTCAATCAGTGCTGCGAGCACGTCGCTCTTGACGATGACCTCCCGGATATCGGGGATCGATCGGAACGAGGGATTGTCCCGCAGAACTGGCCAGTAGGAGTCGTAGGAAATGAGTCCAGTGTCGTCCTTCGGCACCTCGCGGCCGAGAAGTGCCTTCATCGTGGCGCTGAGCGTCTTCAGCACCTCCCGCTTCTCCGCGACGAAGACACGCTCGAAGGTGTCCAGGTAGGCCGGATGTACCGGGAAGAGCTGGACGAAGGCATCCATCTTCTCATTCATCGAACTGTAGAGCGGCGCGAACTGTTCCAGATGGGCACGCACGAGCGCCTGCTGCCGGGCGTCCTTCTTGAGAAGTCGCTCACCGACTACGAAGGCGACGTCCTCGCGCGCGATCCGGACTTGCTCGAAGCGGTCTTTGACCCGGCGCAGCGTATCGGACACGTAGTTGAAGCGATCGTTGTCGAAGAGGCTTTCCTGAAGTCCAGCGAGGAACCGGAAGCGAGTGTTCTTGCACACCTCGCCGATCTCGCGCAGAAACGAGAGGTCGAGGCTTAGTTCCGTGTCCTTCCTCGATCGCAGGTAGTCGAGCAGTTCATCCAGTACCAGGAGCAAGCCGAGGTCGGGGTACTTCTTCTGGAAGGCCGCCATCATCTCCATGAAGGCGGTCTTGTTCTCGTGCCGTTCGTCCGCTGCCGGGAAACTGAAAGTCACTCCCAGGCTGTCGAGACCGCCCTCCAGAATCCCGCACACAATCTGGCGCAGCGTCATCGTCGTCGATCCCACCTCGCCTCGAATCACCTTGAAGCGACCCGCGACAGCCTTGGCGCTACCGGCTACAGCCTCGTTCGTGAGCTTAGCGGCAAGGTCCGCCCGCTCGGCGACCGCGGAAATCACGGCCATCAGGTGGGACTTCCCAGTGCCGTAGTTCCCTACAACAAGGAGGCCTCTGTTGTCCGCCGGGGTGCCGAACTGGAGCTGCTGGAAGACGTTCTGGGTCAGGATCTCCGCCATGCGGTCGGAGATGACGTAGGTCGCGACCAACCGCCGAGCCTCGGCCTCGACGTCGGCATCCCGGAGCTGCACGACCGACTCGATAGGATCGAATTGGATCAAATCCGAGTACTTCATTGGGGCTCCTGAGCGGTCGTAGGGGGGGTCTGGGCCGCGGCGATGTCTCGCACAGGCTCGGCCTCACCTGCGACAACAATGGTGACTTCGGGCTTCGAGTAGGTCTTGGCCTCTGGATGACCTGGCTCCGCGTAGCGAAGCTGGTTGCCTTCATACGAACCTGGCCACGCGGCGACAACCGTCCGCCCTCGTGCTATTCGCTGAAGAAGCCGGATCGGGTCGAGCGCCAAGTCCGGCTGGAAGAGCAACTCGATGTTGTCCAAGAGGAGGACCGCGCCGGGTACCGCGCGCAGAGCC
>Ga0315287_10007618_pt1 | contig 10863 bp, 9 predicted proteins | sample YL17G11_0_MG_FD_205037 | JGI IMG/M metagenome (GOLD analysis project Ga0315287, IMG submission 205037) | Sediment microbial communities from Yellowstone Lake, YNP, Wyoming, USA - YL17G11_0 | ecosystem: Environmental > Aquatic > Freshwater > Lake > Sediment | place: USA: Wyoming | collected...
GCCTCGGGCAGCCCGTTCGACCCGGTGGACTTCGGCGGCCAGCATTTCGTGCCGCGCCAGGGCAACAATTCCTACATCTTCCCCGGCGTCGGTCTCGGCGTGATCGCGGTGCGCTCATCGCGGATCACGGACGACATGTTCATGGCGGCGGCGCGCGTACTGGCGGCCAGCGTGAAGGAGACGGACCTGGCACAGGGCAGCCTGTATCCGCCGCTGCGCGAGGTGCGCGAGGTATCTGTGCGCATCGCCGTGGCGGTAGCCGAAGTCGCGTTCCGCGATGGCCTGGCCGATATCGACCGGCCGGACGACCTGCTGGCGTTCATCCGCGAGCAGATGTTCAATCCGCGGTATCCCATCTACGCGGTGTGACGCGCGCGCGGGCACGGACCCGACGCTAGGGCAGGCTGAACACCGTCGCGAATCCACCGCCGGGCGTGCGGAAGTTGGTGACCTGGCCCTGGTACAGCCGGGCCGCCAGCGACAGGATTCGCCCGTCGTAGACGTAGCAGCGCAAGTCGAGTTTCATCGTCACGGCAGCGGGTTCGGTGTCGATCCGTACGCTGCGGCTGCTCGGCGGCACCAGCGCCTGCGCCACATAGTCACCCGCGACGATTTCCGACCACACGCGTCGCGTCAGCTTCTCGCCGCGATACGTCGCCTTGCCGCCGTACCCCGAGACTGGCTTGAAGAACAGCGCACGCCGCCTCGCCCACAGTTCCTCGGCCCGCTCGACCGTGACCAGTTCGGTCTCTGGAATGGCCGCAGCCAGCACGTCCCGCGTCGCCGGGTCCACTCCCCACTCGCGCAAGCGGGCCGTGTCACCGAGGACCGCCAGGTTGCGCTTGTCCGCGTAGAGTGCGTGCGCGCGTGGCTGAGGTGTCACCACGGCGAACCCCTCCAGGTACGCCTGCCTCAGGGCCGCGTGCGCCGGCTCGTCGAGCCCGAAGTCGGTCAACCGGTTGTAGACGAGGTCGATGGCGCCGGACGCATGGCGCAAGACGCCCTGTTCGACGGCCAAGGCTCCCGGATCGCAGATGACCGCTTCGATGCCGTGGCTGCGAAACAGGTGCGCAGCGAGCAGGAACTCCGGGTACAGGTACTGCTGCTCGGGCGCCTGGTCGACGATCGCGATGCGGCGCAGTACGGCGTCATGGCCACGCTGTCGGCGCCACTCGGCCAGGAACATCTCGAACAGCCTGTCGGGCAACGGAGCGTCCTCGGACGGCACCCCGGGCGACTGTTCGATCGACTGCAGCACCGGTGCACAGCATGCGCGCTGTGCACGAGCAAGGGCGGCGCTCAGGAACGCGCCCCCGGCATTGGTGTTGATCTCGATGAGTTTCGGGCCGGACGGCGTGAGGTGGAAGTCGAAACTCGACAGCGCCCCGGCTGTGCCGGGATCGAATCGCGCGATCGGCGGCGCCCAGGCCAGCACTGCCTCGCGATACTGCGGCAACCGCACGACCGCCTCCACGGCCTCGATCAGCCCCTGCATGGCAACCACATCGCCACGCCCGACGAAGATCGGATTGCGTGCGAACAGGTGTGGATGCGTCCCGGCGAGTGTCGCGTGCAGGTCGCGCGTGGACGGATCGAGCTCGAGTTCCCGCCGCAGCGCCGCGGGGTCCACGGTGATGCAGAAGCACTCCTGGTTCAGCCAGTCGATCGGGTCGGTTGGGGTGCTCATGTAGAAAAATGCTGTCGCGTCAGTGCTGCTGCATTATTGTTCGTGGATGGAAAACCTGCACCTCGAGATTGACCGCAAGGATCACGGCGTTACTCGCCTCGTCGACGAGCCGCTCCCGGTACCTGGACCCGGACAGGTGCGGCTGCGAGTCGAGCGATTCGCGCTCACCGCCAACACGGTCACGTATGCCACGACCGGCGACCTGCTCGGCTATTGGGACTTCTATCCGTCAGGCAACCCGGATTGGGGTCGTGTTCCGGCCATGGGCTGGGCGCAAGTCGTGGCGACGGCACACCCCGATGTGCCCATCGGCGGCCGCTATTACGGCTGGTACCCGATGTCGCGTTACGTGGATGTCCTGGTCAAGCCGACCCTGGATGGCCTGCGCGACGAAGGCCCCCATCGCGCCGCGCATGCGCCGGTCTACCGGGCGTTCGCCGCGACGGACCGCGACCCCCTGTATGAAGCCGGCGAGGACGCAGAGGACCGCCATGCGCTGTTGCGTGGCCTGTTCGCGACCGGATTCCTGGCTGAGGACTACTTCACCGACCACCAGTACTTCGGCGCCCGGCGCGTCCTGGTACTGTCCGCCTCGAGCAAGACCGCGATCGGCTTCGCCCACTGCGCTGCCATACGGCCCGGTATCGAGGTCGTCGGCGTCACCTCGCCTGCCAACCTGGATTTCGTCTCGACGCTCGACTGCTACGACCGCGCGATCGCTTACGACGCAATCGAGCAGTTACCGGGCGACATCGACACAGTCAGCATCGACATGTCGGGCAACGGCACCGTGCTGGGCCGCGTCCACGCGCACCTCGGCGACCGGTTGCGGCACTCCATGGCCATCGGCCGCAGTCACCACGACTCCCCGCCCCGCAGCGAAGGCCTGGCCGGACCGCGTCCGGTCTTTTTCTTCGCCCCGCACCAGGTGAAGAAGCGGGTGCAGGACTGGGGGCCGCAGCAGTACCAGCAGCGCATTGCCGGGGCCGTGAAGCAGTTCGTCGCTGTCAGTCACGGCTGGCTGGAGGTATCCCGGGTGGATGGCCTGCGCGACGCCGTGGCAACGTGGCGGGCAGTCCGTGACGGCAGCGTTGCGCCCAACGTCGGCTACATCGTGAGGTGCCTGTGATGCGGCGGTTGATGCGACGCTGGCCCTGGATTGTGATACTGGTCGTGGTAGCGGCGATCGGCCTGTACACCGCAACCCGCCCCCGCGTCGTCCCCGGATTGCGCGCCGACATCGACCCGGCGGCGTTCACGAACCCGGCGAAAGATGCGCAGCCGGTGACGGACGTTGTCAAGTCGAAGCCAGCCGATCCGGCCGCAGCCACACGCAAGCCGAACCTGGTGGTGATCCTCGCCGACGACCTCGGGTACGGCGACCTGCAGTCCTACGGCACCCGCGCGATCCGCACGCCGAATCTCGACCGGCTGGCGGCCGAGGGCGTCCGATTCACGCAGTTCTACGCCAGCGGCAACGTCTGCTCGCCTTCGCGAGCCGGGCTGCTGACCGGCCGCTATCCAGTCCGTACCGGCATCAGCTTCGTCATCTTCGCGTCGGACACGCCGCCGAGCCAGCGCATCAGCATTGCGCTCGCAAGAATCGGCACGCGCCTCGGCACGTCGAAGTTTCACGACTCGTACGTGAGCGGACTGCCCGACTCCGAGATCACGCTCGCCGAGGCACTGCGGGTCGCCGGGTACCGCACGGGCATGGTCGGCAAGTGGCACCTCGGCGACTTCTCGCACGACCGCCGCTACCTCCCGACGCGGCACGGCTTCGATTTCTTCGAGGGCATTCCGCACTCCAATGACGAGTTTCCGGTCTCGTACTGGCGCAACGACCAGGAACTCTCGGCGAACATCGGGCTCGACCAGGAAAACGTCACGGCCAACTTCACCCGGGCCGCGGTCAAGTTCATCGACGACAACCGCAACCGGCCGTTCTTCCTCTATGTCGCGCACAAGGACGTGCACATCCCGTATTTCCCTTCGTCGCAATTCAAGGGCAAGTCCGCGGCCGGGCCGTATGGGGATGCCGCCGAGGAACTCGACTGGAGCGTCGGCGAGATATTGCGCGCGCTCGAGACGCGCGGGCTGCGCGAGAACACGCTCGTCGTCTTCACGAGCGACAACGGCCCCTGGTACAACGGCAGCACCGACGGACTGCGCGGTCGCAAGGGCATGCCGTTCGAAGGCGGCCAGCGCGTGCCGATGCTCGCGTCGTGGCCGGGCCACCTGGGCGCCGGCCGCGAGGTAGACACCCCAGCGATGAACATCGACATCTTCCCGACGCTGCTCGATGCCGCGGGCCTGCAACTGCCCGCCGATCGCGTCATCGACGGCCGGGACCTGATGGGCGTCCTGACGGGCACGTCCGCTGCCGACCCGCACGAAGCGCTGCTGTTCTTCGACGACAAGGTGGTCGACGGCGTGCGCTTCGGGCCGTGGAAGTATTACCGCTACGTCGATCGCTACTATTGGCCGGTGCCGCTAGACAAGCCCGACAAACTGGTCGGGCGTCGCGTGGCGGCCTACACGTATACGGATCCGAAGACCGGGCGGACGGCCCGGCTCGCGGCCGATTCGCCGATGCTCTACGACCTGCGTGTCGATCCCGCGGAGTCTTACAACGTCGCCGACCGCCATCCCGACGAAGACCGGCGTGCGCTCGCGTACATCGAAGGCTGGGAGCGGGCGTTCTTCGACAACCCGCGCGGGTGGAAGTAAGAAAGGGCAGTCTGCAGTGACCACGCAATTCGGGGATGTGCTGGACTCGCTGCGCCGCGACGGCAGCGACTGGGTGGCCAACGTCGGCGAGGACTGGTCCCAGGGACGGACGATCTTCGGCGGCCTGCAGGTGGCGCTGGCGGTGCGCGCGATGCGCGGCGTCATGACCGGGAATCCCGGGGTACCGCTGCGCAGCGTGCAGGCGACCTTCGTCGGCCCGCTGCCGTTCGGCGAGGACATCCGCCTGCGCGCTGAGGTGCTGCGCACCGGCAAGTCGGCCAGCCACGCCCGCTGCGACCTGCTGCGCGACGGCGCAGTAGCATGCACGGTCGCTGCAATCTTCGGCGCACCCCGGCCGTCCGGAGTCGTAATTGAAATCCCGCGACCAGCCGTCGATATCGATCCTGAGACGTTGGCGGACCTGCCTTGCATCCCCGGCGTGACGCCGACCTTCGTCAAGCACATCCAGGTGCGCTGGGCCGAGGGAACGCCGCCGTACACGAGCCAGCGCGAGCCGCGCTCGCTCATCTACTCGCGCATGGTGGACCGCCACTGCACGGCCGAGGATGCCTTGATCGCACTGGCCGACTCGATCCCGTCGCCGGCGCTGTCGATGTTGAGCCGGATCGCACCCGCGAGCTCACTGAACTGGATGCTGGAGTTGATTGGCGACCCCGGCCTGCTCGACCGCAAGCAATGGGCGCTGATCGGCACCGAGGTACGCGCCGGGATGGATGGCTACCTGAGCCAGACCTCGGTGCTCTGGGGTCCGGCCGGCCACGCGTTCAGCGTGAGCCACCAGAGCGTGGCGATCTTCGGCTGAGCGCGTTGGGCGTCAGGCGCCCACGTACTCGAGCACCGCGCGCGCAAACGCTTGCGGGTTCTCGTTCGCCGCGAAGATCCCGGCGTCGATCGTGACTTCGGTCACCGGCCGGAACGCAGCCCGCAGCGGCGCGGCCTGTGCAGGCGAGGCGAACGGGTCCCTGCTGTTGTAGAGCAGTAGCGCCGGGCAGTTGACCAGCGGCAGGCGGTCTTCCATGCGGTACTCGGCGACCGCAAAATGCCCCTGCTCGCTGACCTCGCCGGATCGGAACAGGTCGACGACGAGGCGCTGCACGAGCTGCGGCCGTGGCATCCACTGGTGAAATTTCCGCCACTTGTCGAGCAGGTGCGACCCATCGGGCGCGACGTGCCACTGCTTGAAGAGCTGCGACATCTCGGCACGACCGGCGGCATCTGTATAGACCGGCCCGGAGAGCACCACACGTTCGACACGATTCGCGAACCCAGCCGCCATCTCGACCGCGATCACCGCCCCGGTGTGATGGCCGACGGGGATCGCCCGTTCCACGCCGAGGCGGTCCATGACTTCCACTGCCACGCCGGCGTAATCCGCCACGGTCGGCTGGCCGGGAACCGGATCCGAGGCCCCGTATCCCGGCGTGTCCATCGCGATCACTCGCCGGGAACGCGCCAGCAGCGGGATGACCTCGGCAAACTCGTCGATCGAGCGCGGCGTCTGGTGCAGCAGCAGCAACGGCGCGCCGGTACTGCTGCCCGCGGCGACGCAATGTACCTGTCCCATGCGCGTGTCGATAAGATGGCGTTTCATCGTTAGCCCCATGCCGATAACCCCCGCAATCCTACCCCAGACCCGCAACCGGACCGCATGTGAGGTTCCCGCGGTTGCGCCGGAGCCTGCCAGATGACGTACCAGACCCTGACCTACGCCGTGGACGGCGCGATTGCGACGATCACGCTGAATCGCCCGGAGCAACTCAACACGATCGTGCCGCCGATGCCGGACGAGATCGAGGCCGCCGTGAACATCGCCGTGCGCGACGATACCGTCAAGGTCATCGTGCTGCGGGGCGTCGGGCGCTCGTTCTGTGCCGGCTACGACTTCGGCGAAGGGTTCCACCAATGGGACGACTACCTCACCACCGACGGCCAGTGGGATCCCGGCAAGGACTTCATGTTCGCGACTGCCCCCGCCGTGGCGCCGACGCAGAAATTCATGAGCCTCTGGCGCTCGCCGAAGCCCGTCATCGCGCAGGTGCACGGCTGGTGCGTCGGCGGCGGCAGCGACTATGCCCTGTGCGCCGACCTCGTGATCGCAAGTGAAGACGCGCGCATCGGCACACCCTACTCCCGCATGTGGGGGGCGTACCTGAGCGGCATGTGGATCTACCGGCTCGGCCTCACCAAGGCGAAGGAATACGCGCTGACCGGCAAGCCACTGTCGGGCCGCCAGGCAGCCGACTGCGGTTTGATCAACGCCGCGGTACCGTTCGCGGAGCTCGAGGCGACCGTGAAGCGCGCCGCACTGCAGCTTGCGTCGATTCCCTCATCGCAGCTCGCCGCGATGAAGCTGGTGGTGAATCACGCGTACGAGAACATGGGACTCGCCTCGACGCAGACCCTGGGCCCGATCCTCGACGGCTTGATGCGCAATACGCCGGATGCCAGGCACTTCATCGAGATGGCCCGGGAGCAAGGCGTCCGCGCGGTCGTGGCCCAGCGCGACGGCCTGTTCGGCGACTACAGCCAGGCGCCGAAGGACGAGCAGCCGGATCCGAAGCACGTGATCCGCTAGTCGGGCACGACCCTCGACACGCCACGTCCGCGCGGATCGGAGGCCGGCACATAGGCATCGCCGTCGCGCCAGATCACCTGCACGTCACCCATCTCCCACGGATGCGGCTGCGGATCGTAGCCCCGCGCACGCAGTGCGGATTGAGTCTCCGCGGGCAACGGCACGCCCGGGCTGTAGGTGACGAGGTCCGGCGGCAGCAACTGGTGATGAAACCGCGGCGCCGAAACCGCCTGCGCGGGCGTCAGCCCGAACTGCACCAGGTCCATGATGGTCTCGTAGACGGAACTGATGATCGTCGAGCCGCCGGGCGAGCCGGCCACGAGCCTGACCTGCCGGTCGCGCAACAGGATCGTCGGCGACATCGACGACAGCATGCGCTTGCCCGGCTGGATCTCGTTGGCTGTCGACCCGACGACGCCGTAGAAATTCGGCACGCCCGCCTTGACCGAGAAGTCGTCCATTTCGTTGTTCAGCAGGAAGCCGGCTCCGCCCACGACCACGCCGCTGCCGAAATCGGTATTGAGCGTATAGGTGTTTGCGACGGCATTGCCATCACGATCGACGATCGAGAAATGCGTGGTCTGGTGCGACTCGAGGCCCGGCCGAACCGTCGCGACCGGGGAGATCGACTGCAGGTTCACTTGCGCCGCCCTGGACGCCACGTACGCATCATCCAGCAGCCGCGCGACCGGCACGCGCGCAAAGCCGGGATCGCCCAGGTATTCCGCACGATCCGCGAACACCCGCTTTTCCATTTCCGCGACCAGGTGGATGTACTGCGGTGAGTTGTGCGTGGCTCCCGCAAACGCCGGCGCCAGCGCATCCGACATCTTCAGCAACTGGATGATGGCGAAGCCTCCCGAGCTGGGAGGCGGCGCCGAGAGCACCTCAAAGCCGTGCCACGGCGCGCGCAGCGGCTCCCGCCACACCGGGCGATAGCGCGCCAGATCAGCGGCGCTGATCAGTCCGCCGCCCCGCTGCATCTCGTCCACGAGCAATTGCGCCGTGTCGTCGTGGTAGAAACCGTCGGCACCGCGACTCGCGATGCGCCTCAACGTGGCTGCAAGTTCCGGTTGGCGGAATGCCTCGCCCGCCTTCAACCCGCCGAAGTGTTGCGCGAAGCCAGGCGTTGCCTGCAGGCGCGGCAGCTCGTCGTGCACCCGGCTCGCGAGCTGCGTCGGAACGACGAAGCCCTCTTCCGCGAACTTGATGGCCGGCGCAATCAGTTGCTTCCAGGGCAGGCGGCCGTAACGACGGTGCGCGACCCACAGTCCGGCGACTGTCCCGGGCACACCGGCCGCCTTGTGACCGGTCAGGCTCAGTTCGCCGATGACCTCACCCTTCGCGTCGAGGTACATGTCGCGCGAGGCAGCCGCCGGAGCCGTCTCACGATAATCGAGGAACGCCGCCTTGCCATCGACGTAAACCAGCATGAACCCGCCGCCGCCAAGGTTGCCGGCCTCCGGGTAGGTCACCGCGAGCACGAACGCACCGGCCACCGCCGCATCGACCGCATTGCCACCGGCCTGCAGTACGTCGCTTGCTACCTGCGCGCTGAATGAATCAGGCATTGCAACCGCACCCGTGCTCGGGGCCAGCGAGCGGACGTTGCCGTTGACATGCTGCGCGCAACCGACCACGGCCAGAGCGAGTACGGCCGCCAGCGCGGCCCTGCGTGTCAGCCTGATCATGGTTCGAGCAGCGGTCTCGCGTTGAAAAAGAGCGCGTAGACCAGCGCACCGACGCCACTGACCGCAGCCGTCAGGACGAACGCCGAGTTGTACGTCCCCGTCACGTCCACGAGCCACCCGGTGATCGCGACACCGACGATACCCGGGATCGTCGCGAACGTATTGCTGAACCCGAACAGCACCGACGCATACCGCGGCGCCATGTCCAGGCTGTTCGGCGCATACCCCGACCACGCGCAACCGAGCGCCCCGGTAGCTCCGCACAGCAGCGCGAGCGCCACCATGGGCGACTGCACATCGCGCGTGGCCAGCAGGAACCCGGCCGACCCGACCAGCGCCGTGCACTGCATGACCTTGCGCGCCGTCGTGATGCTGATGCCGCGACGGATCATGGCATCGGCTACCGGTGCGGCGATGTTGGTCACGGTGAACATCGCGAGCCATGGCGCCGCGGAAAAGAGTCCTGCATTCGCGATGGTCAGTCCCTGCACGTCGCGAAAGTAGCTCGGCAACCAGGACAGCAGCACGTACAGCGTCCAGGTCGTCGCGAAGTGACTGACCACCATCGCCCAGACCGGGACACGCAGCAGCAACAGGCGCCACGGCGGCGACTCGGCCACCTCGGGCGCCGCGGCTGGCGTCGCTTCGCGCAGCAGCAGTGCGCGCTCCTCGGGAGAAGTCCGCGCATCGGTCGCCGGGTCATTGCCGACCTGGCGGAACCAGATGGCTACCCACGCCAGCCCGACGACGCCGAACGAGTAGAACGCCATAGTCCAGTCGTAGTGCTTGACGATCCAGCCCGTTGCCATCAGTCCGATCACCGTGCCGGCCGGGATGCCGCTCATCAATTTTCCGACGGCACGCGTGCGCTCGGTCAGTGGCACCCAGCGCCCGAACAGCTCGTAGCTCGCCGGGAACATGGCGGCCTCGCCGATGCCCATGGCGATGCGCACGACGACCAGCGCGGCGACCGAGATGGCGGCGGCGGGTGGCGTCAGCAGCGTGAAGACCGACCATGCGAGTACGGCGAGACCGAGCACGCGCTTGCCGCCGTAGCGATTCGCGAGCCAGCCGCTCGCGAGCATGAACAGCAGGTACCCGATGAAGAACGACGACAGCACGACGCCCTTCTGAGTCTGCGTCCAGCCGAACTCCTCCTTCATCGCCACGGCCGCCACCGAGATGTTCACCCGGTCGGAGTAGGCGATAAGGCAGGCAACAAAGGACAGCGCGACGACGGTGCTGCGACGCGTCCTGACGGACGCTGGCGCGCCATGGGTGCCCGATCGGAGGGAAGTGCCCATGCCGCGCTTACGCGGGATCAGGTGCGGGATCAGTTGCTGACTTCGGCAATGCGAACTCGCCCCTGGAGGCGAACCGGACCGTGTGGAACAGGCCGCCGTTCAGCTTGCCGCTCATCTCGTAATGGATCTTGTCCACCGGCTGCCCGTCGAGGACGCCCATGACCTGGCGCACCATGCGCATCACGGACACGGTGATCGGAACAGCGACGACGGCCTCGCCGAAGCGCGGCACGGTGCCGTGCTCGCTGCTGACGCCGGAGGCGAAGGTGCGGCCCTGGACGTCGAACTTGACATACACGCCGTCGAAGACGATCTCCGAGTCGTTCGGGTTCTGCACCCGCAGCTTGACGTTCATGCGCAGTTCGAGCCCCTCGCCCGGCAGCGCTTCGACTCCGGCGATGGTGACTTGCAGCGGATCGCCCTGCGGCAGGCTGGCGCATCCCCCCAGCACGAGGGCCAGCCACGCGACCAGGATCAAGCTGGGGAACTTGGACATTCAGGCATCTCCCGGGGAATCGTCACCCCGCCTCGAGTCTGCGGGAAAGAGGCATTACGGGGCAACAGTCATTGCCTGGCGTGCGGGTGCGTCCGACGAACGGGATTCAATCACCGCCATCCTGGTCCTCATACGCGCGACGGATGGTTGTACTTGTCGATCAGCTGCCGGAACAGGCGGATGTGCGCCGGCGTACTGCCACAGCAACCACCGACGATCCGCGGCCCCGCCGCGAGCAATTGCGGCAGGTCGCACGAACCACGGTAGCGCTGCACGATCTTCGCCGCCATGGTGACGTCCACGCCCGTGCCGCAGTTGAGTGCGGCGATGTCGCACCCATTGGCCGCCATGAACTCTGC
>Ga0315287_10007619_pt1 | contig 10861 bp, 8 predicted proteins | sample YL17G11_0_MG_FD_205037 | JGI IMG/M metagenome (GOLD analysis project Ga0315287, IMG submission 205037) | Sediment microbial communities from Yellowstone Lake, YNP, Wyoming, USA - YL17G11_0 | ecosystem: Environmental > Aquatic > Freshwater > Lake > Sediment | place: USA: Wyoming | collected...
GACGAATCCCCCCTCGATCAGAGGAACGAACAGCGGGCAGGCCTGGGCGTGTACTTTCACATCTTTATTCATAGAATGGAGCATAGTTTGATAAGCTCGGGAATTGACCGTTCCGAGGGTTGCGATCAGTCCGATATTGCCGCTGCGGGTGGCGGCCAGGGCGGAGCGCGCACCCGGTTCGATCAGGCTGATCATATGGACTTTGTATTTGTCTTTCAATACCGGATAAGCGATGGCCGAAGAGGTTCCGCAGGCGATGATGATCAGCTTTACTCCATGGTGATTGATCAGATAGGGAATAATTTCTTCATTGATCTTGATAATTTCTTCGGGTGGGCGGCCACCGTAGGGAACGCGGGCGGTATCAGCTAGGTAAACGACATCCTCATTGGGAAGCTGGCGCGTGATCTCGCGCAGGACGGTCAAGCCCCCGACACCGGAATCAAAGATCCCGATAGGGGAGGAGGGAGTCACTTTTTTTTCTTCGATCTTTCCCCCGGTTTTTGGTGCGACCCGATCGGTCGCCACTTTTCTAATCAGACTTACTTCGGAAATAGCTTTTCACTCCTTTTAAGATCGATTCAGCCAGCTCCTGTTGGAAGGAAGCGGCTTTGGCCAGATAACTTTCTTCCGGATTGCTGATGTACACTGGCTCCAGCAGAACCGACGGAACATTCGTATTCTTTACCACATAGAAAGGAGTGCGATGCATGCCATGGTCCTTTCTTTTTATCCCGCGCACGATCGCTTCGTGCATGATGGCGGCAAAGTTCCGGCTGATCGGATTGTAATAGTATGTTTCCGTCCCGCTGATATTCGAGTTATCAATTGAATTGTAATGGATTGAGATGAAAATGTCAGCCCCGGTTTTATTAGCGAATTCCGCTACATCCTGCAGGTTCGAGCGCCGGTCCTCGTCCCGCGTCAGGTAAACGGTTGCCCCTTCTTCCCGCAGCAGCCGGGCGGTCTCGCGGGCGGTCTGCATGGTCAGGATTTTTTCCGGTTGCCCGTCAGAAGTAAAGGCGCCGGGGTCCTCACCACCGTGCCCCGGATCCAGAATGATCTTCTTCCCTTTGAGGGACAAAGTTTTTTCGGAAACAATCGGCGCCAGCCTGACCGGCTTGAGCGGCCGGGCTTTCTTTTTGATCTCTTTTGATTCCCAGGCAAACTGGTGCGCATAGATGTTGGTGGTCCGGTCGCCGATCTCGACCACCGATTTATTTTTTCCAAAAACATTGACGATATCATACTCAACCTCCCGCTTGAGCGAGATAATGATGCGCGCGGTCTTTTGATCCTTCTGGACCGCTTGAATCGATCGGATACGGGAGGATTTTTTACGCATGATCTTTATGTCCTTGCCGATCCGGGCGCCGGGGAAATCGATATACAATTTATCTTCCAGCAGCAGCCCCCGCGCTTCTGACCAGCCGGTGGTGTAGATATCAAGATAATCGAAACCGCGATCGCGTTTAGACTCGATCTCGGTAACGCGAATTTCTTCGGCCAGGGAGGAAAGAGTAAGGAGTAAGGAGAGAGTTGATAGGAGTAAGGAGAGGACAAAAAATTTACGCATGGTGCCCGATCATTTCCAGCAGCTTATTCCGATCATTCAACGAAGGATCATCCAGCACTTTTTCCAAAAGGGCACCCAGTACTTCTCCCACTTTTGGTCCGGGAAGGATCTTCAGCTCGCGCATAACATCCTCTCCACTAATCTTCAGGTCAGAGACATGCAGGGCGTTTTCTTCTTCGATCACCTTTTGGATGCGAGCTTCGAGTTCCTTTAAATAATCCAGCCCGGCCACCTGTTCCATCGCTTCGGCGTCCGCCCGCCGGATAGCGAAAAGGTCTTTGACGTTTTCCACCCCGCCGATCCGGCGGATGAAGCGCCGGACCGCGGCATCACTCCAGTTGGCGGTGTAATCGAACATATGATTGCCGATCAGATTGGTGATCGCTTTAATATCATCATTGCTAAATTTAAGCCGCTTGAGCAATGCCTCGGCGGCCTGCGTTCCCACCTGGTCGTGATTGTAGAAAGTGAAGCCGACTTTGCAGGAAGGTTTGCCGACATCGTGCAGGAGCGCGGCCAGGCGCACGCGATAATTGTCCCGGGGAGCCGCGTCGCAGGAATACAGACTGTGCCAGTAGACATCAAATTTATGGAACTGGGGCGGCTGTTCAACTCCGGCGCAAGCTTCCAGCTCCGGCAGGACCAGATTGAGGATCCCTGCCTTTCTCATTAGCTCAAAACCGATGGAGGGTTTTTCTGCCGCCAACAGCTTGACCAATTCATCGTGGACCCTTTCCGCTGCCACCTGCTGGACCACATTAAGAGTTTTCAGCATCGCATCAAGGGTGTTGGGTTCGATCGAAAAATTCAGTTTAGCGGCAAAGCGGCAGCCGCGGATCGGGCGCAGACCGTCTTCCGAAAAGCGCTCGACCGGATCGCCGACGGTACGGATGATTTTGTTTTCCAGATCTTGCTGTCCCTCAAAATCATCGATTAATTCTTCGCTGGCCGGGTCATAGGCCAGGGCATTGATGGTGAAATCCCTTCGCGCCAGGTCTTTATGGATATCTTCGGTAAATTGCACATTGGCCGGATGCCGGCCGTCATAATATTTTTCATCGCAGCGAAAAGTGGTAACTTCATATTGGCCGTCAGCCAGCAGCACCGTGACGGTCCCGTAATCAATTCCGGTCGGAATCACCCTAGCGAACAGTTTACTAACCTGGTCCGGCCGGGCGCTGGTGGTGATATCCCATTCTTGCGGCTGTTTTCCCAGCAGCAGATCACGCAGGCAGCCGCCTACCAAATAGGTTTGAAAACCGCCTGATTGCAATGTCCGGATTATTTCGCCGGCGCCGGCTGGGATCTTTAAGTTTTTCATTTTAAATTATTTACTCCTGCTAAAAAGTATTGTATACTACCGGGCATGAAGCTTTCAACCTTTCAAAAAGGGTTGCTTCTTATTCTAATTGCCTTCCTTCTGATCGGTGGGTTGGTGTTTGTTGCCCGGATCTGGTCCGGAGACGCTTTTAATAAAGAAGAAGCTCAGCATGCCATCTACGGGTTCTGGATCAGCAAAGACATAAAAAGTCTTGATTTCAGCAGTTTTTGGAACGATACCCAGCGGCAGATCTACTGGCCCTTCCTTCATTCGTGGCTGTTATCCGTTTTCTTTATCCTGTTCGGGGCAAATTATATTTCTGCACGGCTCTTGAGTTTAATTCTGTTGCTTGCGATTGTGCTGTTGATGTATCTTCTTTCCAGCCAGCTTTCAGATCGGTCGGGCTGGAAGATCGGGGTCCTATCCGTCCTGCTGGCGCTTTCTTCCCCGATCATGATCCAGTATGCAACCACCAATACGTTGGAGACGCTTGGGGCGCTCATCTTCCTGGCCAGTTTTTATCTTTACAATATTTGCGAAGAGCAGAAAACCGCTTTGTATTATGTATTTCTGGCGGTGCTGGTGGGACTTTCTCTCTACACCAATTATTTGTACGCTTATTTTATTATCCCGGCCTTCATTGTTGTCGCGCTCGGAAAACTGGGGCCGATTTTATTTGAAGTAGTCAGCCTCAGCCGCAAGGGTGAAAAGGCGGCCCTGCCGTTCATGTGGTGGGCTTATCGGAAGCTGATCTTCCTGACGGTGCTTTTTGTGATAGTGGCATCATGGTTTTTAACTTCCGCTTTTTCGCGCAAGATCATGCTTTTCATGCAAGCCATCTTCCGCTATTCGGGAGGAGAAGCGCCAACCAGCATTGCGCAGGCGACCCTATATTATCCCAGAGCCATTATCGATAGTTATACCTTTTCTCCCTGGCTCGGTTTCTTAACCCTGATCACGCTCTTCCTGCCGATCATCGCCTTCCACGATGAATACCGGCCGATCAATAAACTATTCACTTTTATCTGGACGGTCTTGGTGCTGGCGATCCTGACCGTCCCGGCCAAGGCGCCGCAGCTGATCTTCGTGATCGCGCCTTTTCTTTTGCTGGTATTTTCGGTTTCCGTTTTTTACTTCATGGAGAAATTCCCGAAGTGGACAACGGCCATTCTGCTGGTTATTTTTCTGCCGGCCTTGATCTCGATCCCTAAGTTGGGCGCGGTTTATTTTCCCGCCCACGCCCAGGAGAATATGAGCCAGGTGCTGGATTATTTCCATCAAAGCGTGCCGCCCGGTTCACCGATTGCCGCTTCATTCAATCTGCAGCATTTGAATCCGGAGAATATTTCTTTCCGCTTCGCGGATTGGGGATCGCCGGTGATGGCGGATGCGGCGATGCAGGGGGAAGATGAGATGTTTTCCACCGCCCAGTATTTCCTGGCGATCGAGATGGATTCAACCAGCCCGTACCGGGGCGAGCTGCTGGACGACTCGATCTATAGTTGGAATAGTTTTATTGCCAGCAAGATTGAATCAGGAGAACTGCGCGAGTATTCTTTGCGCAACTTTGGCAGCATCGGGATAATCGCTAAGATCTACCAGAAACAGACCCGCTAAACCTACCTTAATCCGAATTCTTCCATTTTCGATAGCAGGGTGCTGCGGTGGATACCGAGTATTTTAGCGGCTTTGGTCTGATTGCCGTCCGCTTCTTTCAAGGCTTTCTTGATTTGACTCAATTCAAAATCGTTAACCTTTTCTTTTAAATCTATTTTCCCTTTAGCGATAATGTTTTTATCAAAAGGGAGATCATTTTCGGTTATCACCGAATTATTGTCCGAGATGGCGGCGATGCGTTCGACCAGATTTTGAAGCTCACGGACATTGCCGGGCCAGGAATAGTTTACAAGAATTTCGGTCGCTGTCGGAGAAAAGCCTTTGATCGCCTTGTTAAATTCCCGATTGAATTTATTTAAAAAATGATCCAGAAAGAGAGGGATGTCTTCCTCTCTTTCGCGCAACGGCGGCAGATGAAGGGGGATAACATTCAGCCGATAGAAAAGATCTTCACGGAACTCACCTTTGCGGATTGCCGCCTGCATATCTAGATTAGTTGCTGCGATGACCCGCACATCGACCTGCTGCGGTTTGCTGCCGCCGACTCTTTCCACGATATTATCTTGCAGGACCCGCAGCAGCTTGGACTGGAGAGCGGGCCGCATGCAGCCGATCTCGTCCAGAAAAATGGTCCCGCCATCGGCCAGCTCAAACTTCCCTTCCTTGCGCTCCAGTGCGCCGGTGAACGCGCCGCGCTCATGGCCGAAGAGTTCTGATTCCATCAGGTTTTCCGGTATGGCGGCGCAGTTAACCACGATATAAGGTCCGTTGGCGCGGGGACTCTTTTTATAAATGGCGTGGGCAACCAGTTCTTTTCCCGTGCCCGATTCTCCGGTGATGAGGACGGTGCTGTTGGTCGCAGATACCTTGTCGATCAGATTAAAGATCTTTTGAATGGCCTCAGTTTTTCCGATCAGGTCTAGATAGGAGCCTTTTTCTTCCAGCGCTTTTCGCAGGTAGGCGTTTTCCCTGACCAGTGATCTTCTCTCCAGCGCTTTTTCCATAACGGAGAGCAGCTCTTCCACTTCAAACGGTTTAGTCAGATAATCGTAGGCTCCCAGTTTGATCGCCTGTACCGCAGATTTTATTTCCCTGGCGGCGGTTACTACGATTACTTCCAGCGCTGGATCGAACTGTTTGATCTTTTGCAGGACCTCGATCCCGCTCATCTCAGGCATCATGATGTCGAGAATAACCAGCGAGAAGGGGTTTTCCTGGATCTGCTTGACGGCATCCTGACCGCTGTTGACCAAAATCGGGGCATAATTATTTTTTAGGATGGCCTTGTAGGTCTTGAGCATACTCTCTTCATCGTCGACGACCAGTATAGATGGTTTCGTTTTTACCATGCCGAAAAGCACCTCGATCTAATTATAACAAAAGGAGGATGTTTAACAACCTTTGCCCTATAATTAATTGCCTGCTTGCTCAATCATCAGTCCCGCCCTTCAAAGCTATATGATAACGGGGCATATTCGCCGGGAATCATTTTAATTATTTTGTTGGTTTTGATATTTATTACTAGAATTCCTCCGTAGCCATTCGACCCAAACAGCGGTCCGCCGGAACAGGATACATAGAGTTTATTGTTCCCAACATACGCCATCCGGCGAAAACCACTAACTGTTATTTTGGCGATAACACGATCGTTTTTACAATCCAGCACCTCTAAATACTGGGGAGTTCTGTTATCCAGGCTGGCATGTCCAATATATAAACGATCCAAGGCCGGGATATAGACCATCTGCTCCGGCAGGATGCCGATCGGCACCTTTTTTAACAGTGACAGATCATCCGGATTGAAAATGAAGAGATTTGAATTCAGCTTTCTCTCCGCCGCCGGTTTCATGTCTTCTTTTGGGTCGGCTTCACTGGCCGAAACATACAGTTTGTCGGAGCGGGCGGCAACCCAGCGGCCGCCGCCAAAATATTTTTCATAATCAAATTGTTTTACTAATTTTCCGCTTCCGATGTCAACCATTCCGATCAACCCCTGGGCGCTGTACGGGAGGAACAGCGTATTCCACCCGATGAAGTAAAGCTTCTTTCCGTCCGGCGAGAGGGAAACGCTTTCGTTGACGGTTTCGCCTTCCCGCAGATCGATATTCCCGATTTTTTGCAGGCTTGCACGGTCAAATATTTCAAACGCCGTCCAGCTTCTAAATCGGCTGCCTGGCAGACGGTTGTTTTTTTTGGTCAGGACAAAGATCCGCCCGCCGGCAGGAATGGCAAGGGTAGGACCGATACCCTCGATTTCCAGGGTTGCGGAAACGGCTTCTTTTTTTAGGTCGAAAATGTTAGCTTTTCCATACGGCATCGCCCCGCCGGTGTCACAGAGGATAAGGTGATCCCGGTCCAAAAAAGTTATTGAGTTATAATCCGGATCGATCGGTATACTTTTAACAACTCGGTCGGAAACAAGATCTATTTGATCCAGAAAAGCAATAACCGGTTGGCTGGCTTGGGTCTTATCCAGCTCATAACGGATAGAATAAGCCGGAACGCCGGCCGGGAGGGCGCGCAAAATATTCTGCGCGCCCAAACCGGCGGTTTGTATAAGCCCGGCCAGGATCAATATGATGGGGAACTTAAAATATAGAATCTGAGAGCGGTTCATTAATCCATCCCCTTCCTTCGGTGATTATATCACGGCCCAAATATCTGGAATAATAAATATCGTCCGGTGATACGCCAATCCAGGCGATATTATTTTGGCTTCCGTAATCCGTATTTTGCATTGCGTATCCGCCGAATAACTCTGAGCGGGTGCGGTTGGAATCAAGGTCCACCGCATCCCTAAATGTCCACCAGACCAGTTTGGAGCAATACATCGAATCGAGATCCATTTTATCGCTCCATTTATTGAAGAAATTCGCCATCCCTGACTGGGTATTAACAGCAATTGGATAGTACTGTATTCTCCCCGCGTAGCGGGTGACGGCGCGATAAACGTATTGCATCGGATTGACAACATTTACCGGTTTAACAGAATAAGCCACGATATTTCTCCAGGCGTTCCGGTAATCGTAGATATTAACTCCCGCGCTGGGGTTGGATTCAAAGACCTGATTATTGGGCAGACTGTATATAGTAGAAACATGCGACCAGGAGCTGAAAAAGCGAACCAAATACGAGGATGTGTCTCCTCCTCTCAAGAAGACCAGGTTTCCCTCTGAAAGAGACGGACTATTCCAGGGAAAAGCCAAAAATTGATACCAACCCTGTGCTCGAATCCGTTCCAGCCGGGGGGAGGCGATATAGAGCGGAAAGGAATCGGCTGCAACCATAGGGAGATCGACCGACGCCCAGATCGGTTTTACCGAATTATCGAATGAAAAACAACTTCGATAGTTCCTGGCGGCGCTTTTCAGATCTTCGAGAGTGTAATAGCGCGGTACGCTGATTTGAAAGGAAATTTTCCCCGCGCTGGCAGCGGTCGCAATCGTCAGCAAGGTCAGCAGAAAAATTATGATGCGTTTCATATTGGCCGCCTCCTTATTCCGTGACCTTATCTAAAAAGGTGTTTACTTGATCTTGCGGCAATTTTTCCCGGCACGATCCCGGACCGGCGCTGCCGTCATCTCCGCTGGCGACCACATAGCCGATCACCAATGCTTCCGTGGGAGTGATGACATTGCTCGGCGCGGATTGCTCTGTGCCAGAGAGGGATTGAACGGAAACGGTGTTGTCTGCCGATGTCGGAGCGATATTGGGCAGTTCGGACCTGATTCCCGCCTGAATAAATTCGACATCTTCTTTTTTAATTTCCGGGAGCGACGGATCTTTTGCCGTATTCAGCGCCGCGGCGACCTGGTCCAGAGAAATAACCCCTTCAGCCGAAGCCGTGTCAGAAGCTTTCATCCCGCTCAGGATGTTTCTGCGGGCCGCCAGCTCAAGTTTTGCCAGCCGGTCGATCCGATCGACAGAAAAAACCCGCACTGATGAGGCGGAAACCGAATTAGCGGCTTCACCTTCCACATAATTGGCAAAGGTGTTGATCGCGACCTTAGCGGAATCCTCATCTTTTATGTCGGCCAGCTGGTTGTCAAATTTTCCCAGCCGGGCTTCGCGCGTGTTTTGATCAACGATCGCGACTTCAGTTTGCGGCGCAACATTTTGGTTGCCGCAGCCGGCGATCAGAGGAACGCAAAACGCAATAAATAATGCAAGAAGCAACAATTTGTTTTTCAACATTTACTTTCACCTCCAAAAAAATCGGGACCATGAAACCTTTTTACCCCACCGCTGCCACCACCTCCCTTTGCGCGAAATTTAGGCCAAAAGATCAAACCGAGGGAAAGAAAACAGATAACTTTCGGGAACAATTCGTCCGTTCGAGCGTAGAAAGTAGTTTCTTCCCCCGGTTCGACCTTGGCCAATGCGATACTGGTTTTACCCTCTGGGATTATCCGGTCGATCATTCCCTGCGGCGAAATAACCGCTGACGGACCGGTATTGTTAAGATGAATTGCCCAACGTCTGTTTTCAAGCGCGCGAAAGACCAGCATGCTCAGGTGCAGCCAGGGCCAGCGGCTCTGTCCGAACCATGAGCCGTTGGCCAGCAGGATCAGCACATTTCCTCGGTGCAGGGTTAACTGCCTGGGAACCTGGGGCGATAGCGATTCGAAACAGAGCAGGGCTCCTATATTATTAATCCCCCGGTCGAATGCCAGAGGATAAGGTTCATCCCCAGCTTTAAAATCTGGAGTTTCAATAAAAGGGAATAACCGGCTTTTTCGGTAGATTCCGGTCGTCATTCCGCTGTCGCTGATCAGCGCGGCGATATTATTAGGCTGGTTAGACAGGGAGTCAAAATAGCGTGTTCCCAAAAGAAGCGGGACTTTTAGATTCCTGACAAAATTATTTACCTGCGCATGGCGGTCCTGGAGCAGATAGCAGTCAGCGGAAAGTTCTGGCCAGACGATCAAGGCGGGATGCCACCGCGCTTTGATATTTTGTGACAATTCGCACAGCTGGTTGAGGAAAATATTTTGGAAAAAAGAGCTTCGAGCGTACAAACCTTTTTGCCAGTTAACATTGGGCTGGACCAATCCGATCTTTACCTGATTAACCGGAGCGGGAAGTTTTGCCAATGTTACTTGTCCGAAGATTATATTGATAATGAAGACAGCGACAGCTATTTTTGCCAGTTTAAATTCATTTTGGGATAGGGAGATTGCGAAGGCAGAATTAATCCCCATCAACAGGAAACTGACGCCATAGATGCCAGGCCAAGGAGTAAATTGAATTAAGGCGGGGTATTGTGCCTGGGTAACGGCAATCGACAATGGAAGGCTAAAGGGGGTTACCGCCAGAATAAATTCCAGGCTGACCCACAGTCCGGCGTAAACGACGGGGCGAAAATGGGGGTCAAATTTTGCCGCGATCGTTCTGAAAAAGGTAAAGGCGGCGGCGAAGGTGAGTGGAATTAATATATATAGTACGGCCAGCAAAATCACCGTTTTTATATTGTAGAACCGGGATTTTTCGACTAACGGATTGACCCAAAAAATCGCTAAAAAAGATAGCAGAAAATAGGCCGAATTTATAATAAAAATCTTGCCCGTTTCCAGCTTTTCATTCCAATAGATCAGAGGGACAAAACAAATCCACCCCAAAAAGCCAAACCAAAGGCTTTTAGCCGGGAAGGAGAGGCTGGTTAGAACTACCCCACAGATTAAGACCAGAGTATAAAAAAGGCGATCTTTATATCTATTCATATTAACAGTAAAGCGGGTAGCAATCTTATTGCCGCGCGATATTTAGTTAATATTAGTGAAAGTGATTGAGATATTTATTAGTAAAATGGCAAAAAACAACTTCAAGATAAATTGTAATAATGCTTGGCAGTAGTGATAATCGACATTAGACGTGGAAGAATACTACAGTGTCGGAATTAGCAACGGTGGTGTCGAAAAAACCTGCAATTTATTAACGAATTCGGGTAAAATTCGGGCATTAGAGCCAAGATTCGTAGATTAGGGTTGTAGATGGCAATTGGATTGCTAAATGAAAATATAATGTCAAAAGGGTTTGACAAAGATGGCCAAAGGAGTAGAATTTATCCGCCTCAAAAGGGGGTGTAAATCTTGACCCCTGAACCGATCCAAAACAATTACTGTTCTCGACGCTTGAGCTGCCGGGGAGCGGAGTCTAAAATAAAACGAAATTTCCCCCCGAAAGTGGCGATATATTATCTGGAAAACAACAAAAGATTTAGATGATATGAAACCCATAAAAATATTAACAATCTTATCGTTTGTGTTGGCGCTCGCAGCCTCCGTACAGGCAGCTACCATAACTTCTGCTCAATCCGGCTACTGGAACGATATTGGCACCTGGATCGG
>Ga0315287_10007624_pt1 | contig 10858 bp, 6 predicted proteins | sample YL17G11_0_MG_FD_205037 | JGI IMG/M metagenome (GOLD analysis project Ga0315287, IMG submission 205037) | Sediment microbial communities from Yellowstone Lake, YNP, Wyoming, USA - YL17G11_0 | ecosystem: Environmental > Aquatic > Freshwater > Lake > Sediment | place: USA: Wyoming | collected...
TTCTGGGTGTGGTTGTTGTTTTTTGCCTGTGACTCTCAGAGTTTTTCGTTGTTTGTTTTTTTTTTTTCTCCCCCCCCCCCCCCCCCCCCCCCTTTCCTTTTTCACGCCCCTTTCCCTTTTTCACGCCCCTTTCCTTTTTCACGCCCCGCCCGGCCAGGCCGGCGGGTCAACCACCGGCAGCTCCACCAACCCCTCCGGCGCACGCACGCTCGCCCTCCCGCCTCCCCTGCTCCCCAACCTGCCGCCCGCCGGGCACAGGACGAGGTCATCCAGGCCCCAGCTCAGCTCGCGCCCTGGAAATGGCGGCACCAGGCGGAAGCGCAGGGCGAGGACAGCGTCGCCGCACCCGGCCAAGTCGATCGTCGAGGGGTCGCCCGAAGTTCCGACGCCCTTGGAGGCTGGGCTGGACGCGTCGGCCGGTGGCGCCGGCGGCAAGCCCAGGGCCGCCGTGGCGCACACCTCCAGGCGCGCGCCGCTGACGCCGTCGGCCCCGCCCGCCTTCAGGGCGGCCACCTCAAACACGGGCGGCGGCGCGGGCGGGCCCGGGCAGGCGGCCGCATCCACGCCACTGCCGGGCATGCCGGGTTGGCACAGCGGGGCCACGCTCACGGCCAGCGGCCTGAACGCGCCGCCCGTCGAGAACGCGTACACGGGCCCCGGAAAGCGCGGGCGGCCGTAGAGGGGCGCCGAAACCGCGGCGGGCGGGGGCGCCGCATCCTTCACGACCGCCAAGTTGACCCAAGCCAGGCCGCTCCCGTCCTCCAGGGGCTTGTAGAAGGAGACATACGCGTCCGTGTCCAGGGTGCGGTTGACCGTCGGGCGCCAGGAGAGGGCGTCAAAGCCGTTGCTGAAACAGGCGGGCGAGGGGGCGGCCTGCCCAGCAGCGGCCGCGGCGGACGACGCGCGCGCGGCCGCGGACGCCACCCCGCTCCCCGCTTTCGGCGCCGTCGTCAGCGCCGCCGCCACCGCCGCCGGCACCGCTGCCACCTCGGCCGCCTTGGGCGCTTTCTGACCAGCAACGTAACCTGGCCGTGGCGGCGGTGGGGGTGCGCCGGCCGAGCCCGGCAGGGGCGGAGACGGCAGGAACGCGCCTGCCACGACTGCAGCCGTGGGGGCCGCCGCCGCCGGGGTGTTTGCCTCCTGTTGCGCCAGCCGCCGCCTCCTCCGCCGCTTGTTGGCGTAATCCAGCGGCGGGGATTGCAGGTACACAGACGGCGGCGGCATCGCGACGGAGGGGAGCACCCCGGTCCCACCCCCCGCGCACACGGCCAGGTCGTCGAGCGCGAAGTAGGAGTCAGACAGGAACGCCGCGTTGGGCGCGTCGAAAAAGGCGGTCCGCTCTGAGAGGCCGAAGACCAGGGCCGCGACGGCCGGGCCGCACCCGCTCAGGTCCATCCGCACGGGCGGCCCTATCTGGGCGTCGGCGGGGCTGGCCGGCATGGGCAAGGCCGCCGCGGCGCAGGCCACGAGCGCGGGGCCGGCGTTCCCGGCCCGCACCGCCCAGGCAGTGAGCGTGGCGGGCGGGCGGGCAGGCGGGGCGGCGGTGGTGTTTGGGCCGTTCCCGCCGCCTGTCGGCACGGGCGCGAGGAGCGGAAAGAAGGCTTGGACGGCCGCGACCACGCTGACGGGGCGGAAGGCGCCCCGCTGGGACAGGGCGACGATGGGGGTGGCCGACCAAGAGACGCCAAAGTTGGGGGCGGAGGCCTTTGTTGTTGTTCAAAGGGGAATGATGAAGAGTGAGGGAATGAGTCGCGTGCTCTCTCTCTCCTCATTTTCTCCCCTGGCTACACGCGCGCACACACACACGCTATCTTCTCTCTCATGCTTCCTCACCTGGCCGTTGGGGCTCCACATCGACGACGCGTTCGATTTCACCTGCAGGTTTGTCCAGTCCAGGCCGCCATACAACAAAACGCCGTGCGTGGTGTAAAAGTCGGAGGAGGAGGCTTCATCCGTGAAGAAAGTGGTATCGCCGGCGGCCCAGGAGAGCTCGTCGAAGCTGTGAGCGGAGAGCGAGAGAATGGTGCGTGAAAGAGGCGGCCCGTCCGAGATGATAGGATGGATGGATGGAGTGAGGTGAGTTAGCGTGTCGGGTCTTTCTTTCAAGGAAGGCGCCTCTCTTCCTCTTCATCTTCCATCGCCTCAGCACGCACGTTAAGTTGAAGCACTTTTCGGGCTCGGTCGCGCTCCCGCCATCGCCCGTGAAGTCTATGGCCCCTCCACCCGCGGCGGACGCGCCGGCCACTAGAGACACGAGGAGGGCGAGGCGCATTTCTTTGTTGCCGCCCACTCGATTAACGTCGCCCGCGCGCTTGATGGGCCCGCTTTTCCTTGAGAGGGGGCCGCGCGCGATGGAATAGTGGAGCTGCTACCGAGAGAGCGTGGTGGTAGAATGGAAATGTAGAGGGCAGCTTGGGACGCGGGAGGACGCAAAAAATCTAGCCACCTTGTGAAAGTGTCCTGCCGGCACCGCTCCGCCTCTTCTTCCTCATCAACGCACGCGCCTCACGAAACCAACCCCCTCTCTCTCACTTTTTCTTATTTGTCAACACGCGCACACTCTCGGAGCGCTTTGTCCTCACTTTCTCTCTCTCTCTCTCTCTCTCTCAGTACCGCCCCCGCCCCCCCCCGCCGAAACCTCGGCCGCCACCGCCCCCACGGCCACCACCGCCCGAGAAACGCCCGCCACCACCACCACCTCCACCACCCCGGCCGCCAAAGCCACCCCCACCCCCACGGCCACCACCACCAAAGCCACGACCGCCGCCTTGCCCGCCATACCCGCCCCCACCCCCACCACCGTAGCCGCCCCCGCCGTAGCCCCCGCCCCCACCTCCCCCCGATCCCTCCCCCTCCCGGCGTTTCAGCTCGGGAAGCTCCGACGGGCGCGCGAGGCGGGGCGCCTTGTCCCCGCCGCCACCCGCGGCCGCCTTGGAAAGGAATTCCTCCGCCACCTCGGCCGGCACGTCAAATACGGCGCCCGCCCCGTCCGCCGTCAGGGAGAGCCGCTTCACCTCCTCTACCGTCGCGTCCGGCATCCAGCGGCGCAGCGTCGAAAACACAAAACCGGGCCGGTCGATCACCGTCCCCGGGCAGGTGAAGTGGAGGGTGACAAAGCCTTCGTGCGCCGTCAGCAGGGACCGGGCCTGGAACTTGCCGCACCCGGCAATCATGGCGAGCGCGCGGGCGAGGGCCTCGGCGGCGCCGCCCGGGAAGGCCGGGGCCGGGAAGCCCTCCTCGCCATCGCTCCCATCGCTGCCCTCCACCCGCCCCTCGCCGAGCATGGCCGCCGCGTACGGCTTGAACCAGGGCACGACGGCCGCGTCCACACCCTTGAGCGCGGCCGCCGCCCGGGCGCCGGCCACCCGGGCCATGTCGGCCGGCTGGGGCGCGCCCACGCGCTCAAAGGACACGCCCGCCCGCTTCTCGATGAAGGGGATAAGGCCCTCCTTGCGCCGGTCCACCAGCGTGACGCAGATGCCGGTCTCGCCCGCGCGCCCCGTCCGCCCGGACCGGTGGATGTAGGTCTCCGGGTCCTTGGGCGGCTCGCACTGGACGACGAGCTCGACGCCCGAGATGTCCAGCCCCCTCGCGGCCACGTCCGTCGCCACGAGGACGTCAAACCGCCCCGCCCGGAAGGCTTGGAGGACGACCTCTCGCTGGGCCTGGGGCACGTCGCCGTGCAGGGCGCGCGCGCCCAGGACCTCGCCCACGGCCGCGGCCAGCTCGTCCGCGTCGCGCTTGGTCTCGGTGAAGACGATGGACCGCCCCATGGCGCCGTAACAGCGGACGACGTCCGTGACCACGCTCGCCCGCTGGGACCAGTGGCAGGGGAGGACGAGGTGGCGCACGCTCGCGGAGGCTTTCAGCTTGCTGCTCCCGACCAGGTCGATGGTGCGGTGGCCCGGGCGCAGGAAGCGGCGGGCGATGTCTTTCACCCAGGGGGGCAGGGTCGCAGAAAACAGAAGGGTTTGGATTTTGGACGCGTCCGCCCCGCCCGCGGCCAGGATCTTCTCGACGTCGTCCACGAACCCCATGTTGAGCATCTCGTCGCACTCGTCCAGGACGCGGAAGGCGAGGGCGGACAGGCGGAGCGTGCCGCGCTCCAGGTGGTCCTTCACGCGGCCGGGCGTGCCGACGACCACGTCCACGCCCCGCCGCAGGGCGCCCTCCTGGGGGCCGTACGGCGCGCCGCCGTAGACGCAGAGCGTGGACAGGCCGTGCGCGGCGCCGATGAGATCAAAGTCGGCGCCGACCTGCTTGGCCAGCTCGCGCGTCGGGGCGAGGACAATGACGCGGGGCGTGCGGCCGGGCAGCGGGCGCGTGCCTTCATTCCCCTTTGCCAGCGTCTCCACGATGGGCAGGACGAAGGCCAGTGTCTTCCCGCACCCCGTCCGGGCGCGGCCGACGACGTCCGAGCCGTCCAGCACGTAATCCAGGGTGGCGGCCTGGATGGGGAAGAGGGCCGCGATGCCCTTTGAGGCGAGGGCCTTGATGGTCGGCCCGGACAGGCGGAACTCGGCGACGGGCACGGGCGCCGCGTCCGCGGCGGCGGTCGCGTTCAGGCCGGGCTTGGCCGTGCCTGTGCCGCGGGCCTGGGAGGAGACGACCGGGGCAGCGGCCGCGGCGGGCGCCGGTTTGGCGGCCGGGGTGGGAGGGGCGGCTGTGGCCGCGGTGGCCGCACGCGGCGACCGGGGCGACCGGGGCGCGGCCGCCTCGACCGGCCCGTCCACCTTTTTCACTTTCTTGACCTTCAGTGCGGCCGCCTCCTCGGCCGGCCGCTTGGTGCGGACGGGCGTGGGCGGGGCGCCCGCGGCCGCTCCTTCCTTGGCGGCCTTCTTTGCGGCTTTCCGGGCGGCCTTGACCGCGGGGTCGTCCTCCGCGACGACAACCTTGGCCTTAGGCGCCTTGGCGGCCGGCTTGGGCGCACCCGGCTCGGCCTTGCTCACAGCCGCCGCCTTGCGGGGCGGGACCGGGGCGGCGACCGCCGCGGCCGTAGAAACAGGTCCCGTCTTGGCCATCTTGTTTTTCTTGAGCGCTTTGGCAGCCCGTTTCTCGGACGGGCTCTTGTTGTTATACTTGTCCTTGTTGCGGATGGGTTTAGGAGGCGGGTTGAGGGCGCGCTCCGCCTTCTTCTTTGCCTTGGAACCCCGGAGTCCGGCGAGGGCTTGGGCGGTGCGGGCCTGCTCCTTTTGTTTCTTGGCGGCCGCAGCGGTGGCCATGCGCTAGCAAGAAAAGAATGGGAGAGAGGAGGAGCGCAAAGAGCAGAAAGCAGAGTCTGACGAGTAGGGTGTGTGTGCAAAGAAAAGGTGTGAGCGTTCCAATCGCATGCTTGGATCGGTAGCGGAGGGAGAGAGGGCGCGGGCGGAGTGAAGGGCAGCGCACGAGCGCGCAGCGTCTAGCCGTCGGGAGAACGGGCCGCCGGGGCGGCGAAACTGTCCGCGCCGTCTCTCTTGTGCGTCGCGATGTGAGGCTGCACCCCGCGCGCGCAGCAAAAAAAACGGGCAGATGTGAACTCTAGCACCCGATGATCATGAAGGGTGGGTTGGGAAGGCGGGAGGCTTACCGGAAGGAGGGAAGGACGAGGGAGACGCAGATGTGGAACAAACGGAAAGTGCGGCTGAGCGGCGCTGAACCGCACCGTAAACTCAATTATCTGTTTGCCCGGCCGCGCCCTTCCACGTTCACAAAATGCTCCTCCGCCCGACCCTCCCGGGCGGCCGCCCAACCCGGCCAGGCACACACCGCGCGACCGCCTCTCAGCCCACCGCCAACCGTGGCGGGCCCGCCGCGTCGGCCGGCGCGCCGTCTTCATCGGCATCGCCTGTCTTTGCACCGCCCGTCGACCATGACAAGGATGCCGACTTTTGCGGGCCCGATGGTGAGATTTGTGGGGATGTTTATGCAAGTGCTCATCGCTCGCATGCAGAGATGCGAGCGATGAGCACTAAGGGGGACGGCTACTCCCGACGAGACAACAAAAAGAAAAGCCGGCCGCCGCCACCTCAACCTCCTTTTTCCGTCCACATCCCCCTTCTCTCTTCGCCCCCGCCCGTACTGTGCCACACCAGCGCGCCCCGTGCACCTCACACCCGCTCACTCTCTCCCACACCCACGCCCATGCACACAGGCTTCCCCCTCTTCCGCCCGCCCGCCCCGCTCGCGACCCCTATCCAAAAACGCTACCACATCCACACCTACGGCTGCCAAATGAACTTGGCCGACTCGGAGCGCATGGCCGGCGCCTTGGAGGCCGCGGGCTACGCCTGGGAGCCCAACCAGTTCAAGGCGGGCGTCGTCATCTACAACACCTGCTCGATCAGGGACAAGTCCGAGCAGAAAGTGTACAGCGTGCTGGGCAAGCAAGCCAAGCGCAAGCGGGACTCGATGGCGGACCTCACCCTGGTCGTCGCGGGCTGCGTGGGCTCCCAGGAAGGGGCGGCCCTCCTGCGGCGGGTGCCCGAACTGGATCTCGTCATGGGCCCCCACCACGCGGGGCGGGTGGTCGCGCTGCTGGACAAAGTCGCGGAGGGTGCGCAGGTCGTCGCAGTTGATCCCATCTTCATCGAGGAAGACGTCGCCTCCCCGCGCCGGGAGTCCACCGTCACCGCCTGGGTCAACGCCAGCTTCGGCTGCAATGAGGCCTGCACCTACTGCGTCGTCCCCGCCACGCGCGGGCGGGAGCAGAGCCGGGAAGCGAGCAAGATCTGTGCGGAGGTGGCCAGGCTCGGGGAGGGCGGGTACCGGGAAATCACGTTGCTGGGCCAAAACATCGACGCGTACGGCCGGGACCTGCCCGGCGCCGCGGCCGACGGGTCCGGCCGGCGGGCCTGGACCTTCACCGACCTCCTGCGGGCCGTCCACGGGGCCCACCCGGGCATCGCGCGCATCCGGTTCGCGACCAGCCACCCCCGCTACTTCACAGACCGGCTGGTGAGGGCGTGCGCCGCCCTGCCCAAGCTGTGTGAATTTTTTCATGTCCCCTGCCAGGCGGGCGATGACGGCGTGCTGCGGCGCATGGCGCGCGGTTACACGGCCGCCCGGTACCAGCGGGTCGTGGACTCGATCCGGCGGTGCATGCCGGACGCGTCCATCAGCGCGGACGTGATCGTAGGCTTCCCAGGCGAGGGCGAGGAGGCGTTTTTGAAAACGCTCGCCCTGGTGCGGTCGTGCGGCTTTGACCGCGTCAACACCGCGGCCTACTCGCCCCGCCCGGGCACGCCCGCGGCGGCCTGGCCGGACCAGGTGGCCGACCTGGTCAAGACCGACCGCCTCGCCCGCCTGAACGCGGTCTGCCTGGAGGTGGCGGAGGAGCGCGCCCAGCGCTTTGCCGGGCGGACGCTGGAGGTCCTGGTCGAGGGCCCCAACCCGCGCCCGGAGGTCGGGGTGGTGCTGGACCCGGCCGCCCCGCAGGCGTACGGCCGGTCCCGCCACAACAAGGTCGTGTTCTTCGAGGGGGACGGGTTGGCGCTGAAGGGGGAGATCGTGCACGTCAGGGTAGAAGCCGTGAATGCTTACACTCTCTACGGCTCCCGGGCCCCGGGGCCCGTCCCGGGTGAGGACGCGATCCGGGCTCCCGGCTTTGTGTGGGATGGGGAGGAAGTCGAGGGGGCTGCAGAGGATTCGGCGGCGGTGTTGGAGCTGGTCGGGGCGGGCGGGGACGTGCCTTGACAAAAAAAAATGAAGTAAATGAGGAAAAATGGAGAAAGGTTTGATGAGCGCGCGTTTCGTGCACTCTCTTTCACCCAAAACTCTCGGCGTACCTTGTCTTGTTTCGCCCCGACCCCAGCCGCCCCGCCCCTCATCAATCCGCCCCCAGGCGGCAGGGGCGACACACCACATCGACATGGAAGGTAAGGGTCGAAGGGGCCAAAACAAGCGCGGTGCGTTTGTGAGCTCGAACGCCCAAGAACAAAACACCGTCACTCCATTTTCCTCTTCTTCCCTTTCACCGCACCGCAGCCGAAGCCGCCGCCTTCCTCACCGCCGCCCGCACGCTCTCCCGGGGCCTGTCCTCGGGCGATCCGGCCCTCCTCGTCCTCCCTGCCCCTCCCTCACTCGACCCGGCCCGCGTTGCCGCCCTCCAAGCGTCCGACCCGCCCCCCCCTTACACGCGCACGCCCCGCCTGGGCGGTGGGGGTGCGGCTGGCGGCCGCCCACCCCTCTTCCCCGGGGGCACCGGCACCATGCTCGTCCTGGCCCCGTCTACTGGGTTGGGTGGCGGGGGTGGCGGGCCCGCCCTGCCCCTCTGCCAGGCCCCCTCTGCGGCGGTCACCACCACCACCACCACCACCACCACCCCGCCCGCCATTTTCGGTGCGGCGGCTACGGCAGCGGCGGTGGCCATCACCACCTCCCGCCCGGCCGACACGCCCACCGCCGCCCTGGCCCTGGTCTCCCTGCCCGCCGCCCAGGCGCGGCCACGCCCGCCATCTCCACTCCGCGCCCCCCCCCCACAACCTCCCCCCCTCCCACTCGGCCCGCCTCGTCTGAGGCGGGGCCTGACCGGCCCCCGCACGGAGCGCCGCCTCCCCGACGAGCCGGAGGAGGCGGTTGAGGGAGTAACGGACCCGACGGAGCGCAAGAAGCTGAAGCGCCGCCTGGCCAACCGGGAGTCCGCCCGGCGGGTGCGGGCTCGCCGGGTGGGCGTGGCGGCCGCGACGGCCGGGCGGGTGCTCCAAATGAATGCAGAGCTGCCCCGTCTGGAGGCCCGCCTGGCGGCCGCCCAGGGGCCCGCTGTGGCCGCGGCCGCTGCGGCCGCCGCCACGGCGGAAGCCCGGGTGGTGGCGGTCTGCGAGGACGCGGCCCGCCTGCGGGCAGCGGTGGCTGACGCGCGCGCGCGCCTCGGCGCGCGCGCGGCTGAGCTGGGGCGCCTGATCCCGGCCCTGGCGCCCCGCCTGGCGAGGGTGGCGCCCGCTGCCGCGGCGGGGCTGGCGGGGGTGGGGGTGGTGGGGCTGCCTCCACCGCCGCCCCCACCCGCCACGGCGGCAGTCGCGGGGCGGGCGCCGCCCCCCGCTGTGCGAACACGGACGGAGAGTGGTGGTGGTGGTGGGGGCAGTGGCGCGCCGCGGGCCCGCACCCGGCTCCGGGCGCAGGAAGGAGTGAAAGAGGAACAGGAGAAGGGGGTTACGCCCTGCCAGCAGCGGGTTTAGCCCGACCAGCCCGTTCGCGGTGGACCAGGGCGGGTTCAAGCGGCGGAAGAAGCGGGGGTGAGAAAAATGGATGGGGATGGTTTTATTTTTGCTCATTAATTTTTGCGTTTTTTTTTTTCCCGCCCACACGCGCACACGCACGCACGCACACGAGTGGCCCACAGCCAGAGGGTACTCTTCCACCCTGGGGGCGAAGCGGCGCGCCAATTGATGGGAGCCGCGGGGGGCGCGGGGCCTTTCTCTGGCGTGTCAATGCCTCCCCCGCCCACGCCCGGCCTGCCCGACCTACCCCCTGACATGGTGCGCACCATCTTGGGCCTCCTCAATGCAGCAGACCTGGCCGCCGCCGCCTCGACCTGCACAGCCCTCGCCCACGCGGCGGGCGAGGACGCGCTGTGGCAGGGCGTCGCCCAGCGCGCGGGGTGGGACGACCCGCTCACCCGGGCCCGCCTGGGCCGCCACGCCGATCGGGCGGCCGCCATCGGGGACGCCGCGGGCCGGGCGTACCTGGCCGCCCACGAGCGTGGGGCCGTGCTGACCTGGAAGGCCCGGTGCTGGGTGAGCGCGGGCGTCGCGTGCGTCGAGTGCGGGGCGCCCACTGCCAGGCGCACGCTCGGCCGCGCGCCCCTGCCATCCCTGCGCCTGTGCCACGACTGCGTGGAGGGCGTGGCGGTGCATGGCGCAGGGGCCATGCCGGCGGCGACCTCATCCTGCGTCCTCATCTCGGAGGTGGCCGCCCTGGCGGCGCTGAGCGCAGGGGGTGAGGCTGCGGCCGCCCTCCTCTCAACTCACCCGTTTGCCCTCGACTGTCCGCCAGGCGACCCGACCTTCGCGCCCGTACGGCTGTACAAAGCGCGGGTGGTGCGTGAATTAGTTGCTCAGGAGGCGCGGCGGCGGGAGAGAGAGAGTTTGGCGGGCGCGGCGGCAGGGTTGGCGAGCCTGGGAGGCGGAGTAGTTTGAGAGGCGCGCGCGCGCGCGCCTCTCTCTCTCTCTCTCTCTTTTCATTTCCTGCCGCACTCGCGCGCCCCAGAGTGGAGTGAGGGGACTAGGTCTAGACTCGGGTAGAGAATTGAAATCGAAAAGCTAACACAGGAAAGCGCGCACCCCGACCACCGGCCCCCCACCCCCCATCCCCCATCCCATCATGCTCTCCTCATTCGCCCACCGCCACCCCCTTCAGCATGGCACTGGTCACCAAATCCCCAAACGTGCCGGGCACCGCGTCCCCGCCCACAAACTGCCTGTCCGCGCCGGCCGCGTCAATGGCGACGGTGCGGATGCAGCCCCCCGACGAGCCGTCCCGGGCGATGGCGTGGGAGACGGCTTTCCGCACAAAGGCGACCGCCGCCTCTTTGCCCATGCCGGGGCGCCACGCCTTGTCGCACAGGCCGGAGATGTAGGCCGAGCCGGAGCCGCCGATGGCGAAGGGCAAGCGGACGACCGTGCCGCCCAGGGGCACGCCGTAGACGACGCCGCCCTCCACCGCATCCCAGCCCGCCACAATCAGGCCTGCCTGGAGCGCCTCCTTGTTTTCATAGGTGAGCCGGGACAGCAGGCGGGCGGCGGCCTTGACGGTCGGCTCCGCGCCCAGCTCCACCTCGTGCTGTTGCAGGTACCAGGTGGCGTACGCGGAAATGTTCTGGGTGTCAGCGGCGGAGCCGGACCGGCAGACGTAGATCTTTAGGGGTGTGTGTGTGTGGGGGGGG
>Ga0315287_10007625_pt1 | contig 10858 bp, 9 predicted proteins | sample YL17G11_0_MG_FD_205037 | JGI IMG/M metagenome (GOLD analysis project Ga0315287, IMG submission 205037) | Sediment microbial communities from Yellowstone Lake, YNP, Wyoming, USA - YL17G11_0 | ecosystem: Environmental > Aquatic > Freshwater > Lake > Sediment | place: USA: Wyoming | collected...
CTGAACGATGCCCCAGATTGCCAGGATGGTGGTCACGACCGCGAGCGCTGCGACCAGCCTCGGCCACCACTCCCGGTCCATCAACGCCGCAGCGAGCGGGACCAGCAGCAGCACCGCCAGCCGCGGCAGCTTGTCGAAGCTCTGAACCGGGTCCAGGGAGAACACCGCCGAGACCAGGGAGGCGGCGGCGAAGAGCATGAGCGGCGGCAGCAGCGGGCGGGCCAGCGGCTGCCCGCGCAGCGCCCCGAGACGCCACGCCCGCCAGGAGAACACGCCCGCCAGCACGAGAAACGGGTTGGACAGGCCAAGCTGGGGCGACGTTGCGGCCGCGGCCACCATGGCGCCTGCGGCCAGCGCCCGGGCCCGCCGGGCGCGATCAGGGGCTTCCTCGGGCAATGACCCTCACCCCTCGGCGGGCAGCGCCTCGTCCACCAGCATGACCGGGATGTCGCTCACGATCGGGTAGACCTTCCCGCAGCCGGTGCAGCGGAGCCCTTCGTGGACCTCGGGCACCTCGTCGCGAAACTTCTCCCGGTAGCGCTCGACGAGCATGGCGCAGGTGTCCGCCGCAAGGGGCTTGAGCTCCACATCGGCCTTGCACGCCGGGCAAACGAGAATCTCCAGCAACTGCGGGTCGACCGCCATGTCCGCCTCCGTCCGAATGCTACCACTGGTTGAGGGGCCGACAACCAGCGGCTGTCGGCTAGTATTGCGGCGATGAGAGTGCTCCAGTTCGTCGCAGCGGACCGCTGGACCGGCGCGGCCGCGACCGCGCTGCAGCTTGCGGAGGCTCTGCGGGGCGCAGGGGTGGAGTGCGAGTTCGCCTACAGGCCCGGGCGCAACCTCGAACAGCGACTGCAGGGGCTCCCCTGGTGTCACCCCGTATTTGCCAAGGAGCGGTCGATCGGCCAGGTGCGGGCCGCCGCGGACCGTGTCCGGCGGCTCTCCTCGGGGTTCGACCTGGTTCACGTGCACCTCCCGCACGATCACCTGCTGGCGAGGATGGCGCTCAAGGGCTCGCCCACCCCGCTCGTTAGGAGCTTCCACCACATGGGTCACCTGCGGGCGGACCCCTACCATCGCTGGCTGCTTCGCGGCACGGCCGGGGTCGGCCTCGCCAACTCCGCGATGCCGCCTCTGGTCGTGCGGGTTCCGGCGCTGCGCGGCGTCCCCGTGCGGGTGCTCCCAGTCGCGCTGGAGCAGCGTTTCTTCTCCGGTGGAACACGAGGGGCCGGCCGGGGCCGCCTCGGCATCCCTCCGGACGCCGTCGTGGCCGGCACCATCGGCAAGCTGGACCGCTCGCGCGGGCAGGACCTGTTCCTCCGCGCGCTGGCGGCATCGCCGGGCGTGCACGGGTTGGTGATCGGCAAGGGGCCGTACGAGACCGCCCTGCGCAAGCTGGCTCAAGTCCTCGGCGTGGAGCGCCGGCTCGCCTTCGCCGGCTACGTCGAGGAGGGACTCGAGGACCTCTACGCGGCCATGGACCTCTTCGTTTTCCCGGCCGCGGGCTCCGACCAGGCCCACCGCGCTATCGCGGAGGCCTCCGCGTGCGGCGTGGCGACGGTCGCTGCGGACCTGCCCGGCGTCCGCGACGTCGTGGAGCCCGGGGTCACGGGCGACCTCTACCCGGCGACCGACGCGGCGGCACTGGCGGTCCTCATGACGGGCTGGGCCCGCGAACCGGGCCGCCGGCGCGCCGCCGGGGAGGCTGCTGCGGCCCGGGCGCGCACGCTCTGGACCCCGCACCGTCTCGCGGAGGCCGCTCTCGACCTCTATGCGACGACCCGGGTGTAGGGGCTTGACAAAGGGAAAACAAAGGGTAGATTAACAAACCGAACGGTCGGTTTATGAACCGGGCGGAAAAGTCCCAGCGCAGCCGCGAACAGGTCCTCGAGGCCGCGCTGCATCTCTTCTCGACCCAGGGCTATAGGGCGACCAGCGTCCGCGAAATCGCCGAGCGGGCCGGAGTCTCGACAGGCAACGTATACCACCACTTCCCCGACAAGGAGACGACCTTCCGCATCCTCCTCGACCAGTACTGGGATGCCATCGAAAGCCCTGACTTGCCGTTCAACGTGGCGCTCGCGAGCGGCACGTTCCCGGACAACCTGGAGGAGCTCGGTCGGGCGTCGCGTGAGACCGTGAGCCGGTACCGGCGGTACGTGGCGCTGATCTACGTCGACGTGGTCGAGTTCGAGGGCAGTCACATCCGCAAGTTTTACTCGGAAATGGCGAGACGCTTCGCGACGTTCATGGCCGACCACCACGTGGCCCAGGCCCGGAACCATCGCCTGCGCCCCGATGTGTCGCCTTTGTCCGCGGTGATGCTGGCGGGTCGTTTCTTCCTCAACTACTTTGCAGTCGAGATCCTGTTCGGGGTGCCGAACCACTTCGGGAAGAACACGGACGAGGTGATTACGGAGATCGCCGACATCCTGCGCCATGGGATGTTGCGTCACGACGGCCAGGCTCACGGCGGACGCGAGGTGGCTGACACCGCCGGAGAGGCAAAAGCATGATTGCGATGGGGATGACGCTCCGGACATCCGGCTGGGTCCCTTGGGGGCCAACCGCCCCGGACGGAACTCGGTGCTCTCCCCGGCACTGGTCGGTACTGGCCCGGGACTCCGTCGGAGTCGCCATCACCCTATCGGATCATCCAGGCTCGAGCCCAGCGGGTGCTGGGAACTCGAGCCTTTGCCTTGCTTGAATGGAGACAGGGCGCATCGCGCCCGGGAGGAGACCATGGCTAAGCGAGCTTTTCAAGTGCAACGAACGTGGAAACGGGCGGCCGTGCTCGCTGCAACGGCCTGCTTGCTGGCATTGGCCGGCACGGCAGCGGCCCAGATCAACACCGCCGAAGTGAGCGTCATCATCCTCGACACGCAGGGCGCGCCGCTGCCCGGCGTCACGGTCGAGGTGACCCAGGCCGAGACCGGCCTGTCGCGCACGGCGACCTCGGACGTCGACGGCGCGGTGCGGGTGGTCGCGGTGCCGCCTGGCAGCTACACGATGAAGTTCTCGATCGCCGGGTTCAACCCGATCGAGGAGACGATCGTGCTGCGCGTCGGCCAAGTCGCCCGTCTCACCGCCACCATGACGCAGACAACCGGCGAGGCGATCACGGTGACCGCCCAGGCCCCGGTGGTGGACGTCACCAAGATGAACTCGTCGAGCAACGTGGTGCCGGAGCAGATCGCCGAGCTGCCGGTGCCGAGCCGCGAGTTCGAGAAGCTCGCCTTCATCACGCCCGGCGTGCAGCGCGAGCGCGGCGGCTTCCGCTTCATCACCAACGCGCCGGTGATCGGCTCGGGCGGCAACGCCAGCCAGGCGACGATCATGGTCGACGGCGTCGACTTCACCGACCAGGCGCTCGGCCTCTCCCGCGCCCGTTTCTCACAGGACGCGATCCGCGAGTTCCGGGTGATCAACAACCGCTTCGACACCGAGATCGGCGGCTCGCAGGGCGGCGCCCTGTCGGTGATCACCAAGTCCGGCAGCAACGCGGTGACCGGGTCGGTGTTCGGCTTCTACCGCGGCGACTCGCTGCGCACCCAGGGCGAGTTCGAGACCGGCACGCAGGACTTCACCCGCTACCAGGCCGGCTTCACCCTCGGCGGCCCGATCGTTCAGAACAGGACCCACTACTTCGTCTCGTACGAGTTTATCGACGCGGCCAACATCGCGCTGTTCCGCCCGCAGGGTGCCTACGCCTCGCTGGCCGAGGACATCGACCACCCGTTCAACCAGCACCTCGCGCTCCTCAGCCTCGACCACGCGTTCTCCGACAGCGCCAACCTCCAGGTCAAGGCGGTCTACGACCGCTACCGCGAGGAGAACTTCCGGGTCGGCGGCGTTGCCGACGAGTCGAGCGGCATGCAGCTCAACCGCGACAACTGGAACCTCACCGCCGGCCACACCTGGGTGATCAGCGAAAACAAGCTCAACTCGCTGAACCTCCAGGTCGGCCAGAAGAAGTTCGACGAACCCAACAACTCCGACGCCATGTCGGAGTCCTTCAGCTCGGGTAACACCCTGGTCACCGGCTCGAACATCGTCGGCGACCAGACCATGACCGGCGACTACATCGAGCTACGCGATTCCTTCCGCTTCTACCGCGGCAAGCACGACATCAAGTTCGGCGGCTCGGTGCAGTGGATCGAGGAGGACTGGTACTACCCGGTGATCCCGATCGGGCAGCTGCTGTGGCTTACCGACACGCGCACGCTGCCCTACCTCTACAACTTCGCGGTCGGCGAGCCGCAACTCCTGATCGACACGACGCTCTACGGCCTGTTCGTCCAGGACGACTGGCGCGCCACGCCCAACTTCACGCTGTCGCTCGGCCTGCGCTACGACTACGACACCGACGGCAACAACCCCGACTTCACCCACCCGCTCTCGCCCGAGCAGCGGAGCGTCGACAGCGACAACTACCAGCCGCGCGTGTCGTTCCTGTGGGACATCGGCGGCAATGGCTCGAGCGTGCTGCGCGGCGGCGGCGGCATCTTCATCGGCCGCTACCTGCTGGTGCCGGGCTTCGTCGAGCAGCAACAGAACGGCGTCACCGGCCGCACCATCTACACGCGCCTGAACGGCGCCCTGCTCGGCCTGCCGCCGGCGTTCTGGCTCGACCCCAACAACCCGGCGAACACCGGCATCCTGCTCGCCCCCAACATCGCCTTGATGGAGTCGAGCCTCGAGGCGCCGGAGGCGACGCAGGCGAGCCTCGGCTTCACCCAGAAGCTCGGCGACACCGGACTCTACCTCGACCTCGACGCCATCTGGGTCGAAGGCGACAACGAGATCATTTTGCGCGACGTCAACTTCGGCGGCAACTCGAGCCCGGCGCGCCCGAACAAGAGCTACACGATGATCAACGTCTACACCAACGAGGGGCGCTCCGAGTACAAGGCGCTGATCGCCAGCCTCAACGGCACCCTCGGGGGCGGCCACCTGATCACCGCCTCGTTCACCTGGGCCGACAAGAAGAACATCTCCGACGACTTTTCCCCGGCCGCGACCGACTACCCGAACGACCCGGCCGACATCGAGGCCGAGTGGGGGCGCAGCCGCGCCGACGAGCGCTACCGGATCATCCTCTCCGGCGTCTTCCGGCTGCCCTGGCAGATCACGCTCGCCCCGATCTACGAGTACGGCTCCGGCCAGCCCTGGAACCCGCGCCTCGGCTACGACTACAACGGCGACCTGCGCGTGTCGGACCGCAAGCCGGGCGTCAAGAAGTACAGCGAGGACGGCCCCGACTACAACAACTTCTCCCTGCGCATCACCAAGTCGTTCCGGCTCGGCGACGCCGGCAGCTTCGACATCATCGTCGAGGGGTTCAACCTGCTCGATTCGACCAACTACGACCCCGACTCGATCAGCAGCGGCAAGTACCTCCGCGGGCCGACGATCGCCAACCCGAGCATTGCCTACGTCGACAACCCGAACTACGGCAAGCCGCTCGCCACGCTGCCGCCGCGCGAGATCCAGATCGGGCTGAGGTGGACGTTCTAGGCGGCACTCGTTTCCATCCTTGCAGTGCTTCCCCGGGGGGCGGTAACCCGCCCCCCGGGGAGGACGCAAGTACACGGGAGGCAGGGCAATGAGCATCGAGACGGGGTTGAAAGGCAGGGTCGTTGTCGTGACCGGGGCGGCGGCTGGCATCGGTCGTTCCACCGCGCTGGCGTTCGCGCGCGAGGGCGCGCGGGTAGCTGCGTGGGACGTGAGCGACGCCAAGGCTCCCGAGTTGGTCGGAGAGCTAAAGGCGGCGGGCGGCGACGCGCTCTTCTCAAAGGTGGACGTCACCGACGGCACCGCCGTGGCGAACGCCGTCAGAGAGGTGACCGCCACGTGGGGGCGCGTGGACGTGCTGGTCAACAACGCCGGGATCGTGCGCGACGCGCAGCTCGTCAAGTACAAGGACGGAGCGGTCGTCTCCACCATGAGCGAGGAGGCCTGGGACGCGGTGATCAACGTCAACCTGAAAGGCGTGTTCCTGTGCACGCGTGCCGTGGTGCCGCACATGATCGCCAAAGGCGGGGGCGTCATCCTGAACGCCTCCTCGGTGGTCGGGTTGTACGGCAACTTCGGCCAGACGAACTACTCGGCCACCAAGGGCGGCCTGATCACGATGACGAAGACGTGGGCGCGGGAGCTGGGCAAGTATAAGATCCGCGTGAACGCGGTTGCGCCGGGCTTCATCGCGACGGAGATCCTCGCCTCGATGCCCGAGAAGGTGATTGAGGGCATGGTGGCGCACACCCCTCTCGGGCGCATGGGCAAGCCCGAGGACATCGCCGGGACCTACGTCTGGCTCGCGTCTGACGCGGCCTCCTTCGTGCATGGCGCCGTGATCTCGGTGGATGGCGGGATCGTGCTGGGGACCTGAGGGAGAGGGAGCGAGATGGCTCGCCACGCAAACATCGTTTCAACCGGGCGTTACCTCCCTGAGCGTGAGGTGACGAACGACGAGCTGAGGAAACGGTTCGATTCCGTTGTGCCCGAGTTCGTGAACAAGATGGAGGAGTCCAGCGGCATCACCAGCCGCCGGTGGGCCCCCGACGACTGGGCGACGTCGGACGTGGCGCTGCCCGCAGCGCGCCAGGCACTGGAGCGGGTTGGCCACAAGCCCGAGGACGTGGACCTCATCATCCTCGGGACCGACTCGCCGGACTACGTCACCCCAGCCACCTCGGTGGTGCTGCAGCACAAGCTGGGCGCAAAGAACGCCGGCACGTTCGACATCGGGTGTGCCTGTGCGTCGTTCCCGACCGGGCTCGCCGCCGGTGCCGGGATGATCGCCACCAACCCCGGCCTGAAGGTCGTGCTGGTGGTTGGCGTCTACCTGATGCACAAGCTGGCGCACCCCAACGACCCGATGATCTTCTTCTACGGCGACGGGGCTGGCGCGGCGGTGCTGGAGCCGCGGGACGCTCAAGGGTTCGTCTCCTCGGCCTCGCAGGCCGGCGGGGAGTACCACCGCCACTGGGGGATCTACTCGGGAGGCACTTTCGAGCCCGCGACGGAGGAATCGATCAAGGCCGGGCGCACCACCGTGAAGATGCTCGATCGCTACCCCCCGGAGATCAACCACGAGGGGTGGCCGCGGCTGGCCCGCCGCGTCGCCAACGAGGGTGGGTTCGCGGTCTCCGACATCGATTTCATCATCTTCACCCAGGTGCGCAAGCCCTCCATCGAGCTGGTGATGGCGGACCTCGGGATACCGATGGAGAAGACACACACGGTGATGGAGAAGTGGGGCTACACGGGCTCCGCCTGCATCCCGATAGCGCTCGACGACGCGATGTCGAAGGGTAAGATCCACTCTGGCGACTTGGTCGTGTTCATCGGCTCTGGCGTGGGATACAACCAGGCCGGGGCCGCGTTCAGGATGCCGTGAAGACAGTGGGCAGGGAGAGAGCTTGAGCGTTCGCGGCGTCGCGCTGGTAGTGCTGTTGCTCGCAGTTGCGGTGGCAGGCGTCTGGGTGGGGTGGATGTTTCGGTACCGCCCGCTCACGGTCTTCGCCTGGCAGACTCGTTTCGCGCTGCGCATCGCCGGGCTGCACACGGTGAGGGTGGCCGCACCGCCGGGGCCGCAGGCCGTGTTCGTCGGTGGGCAGGGGCCTGCGGTGGTGCTCCTGCACGGCGCCGGTGACAACGCCGGCACATGGTTCAAGGTCGCGGCCGAGCTGGTCAAGGACCACACCCTCATCGTGCCGGACCTCGCCGGACACGGCGACAGCGCGCCCCACTCGGGACCCATCGAGGTGCGCCAGGTCATCGAGGGTATCGAGGGAGTGCTCGATGGCCTCGCGCCGGGACAAAAGGTCGCCCTTGTCGGGAACTCGCTGGGTGCGTGGGTGGCCATGGTGGTGGCCCACCACAACCCCGAACGGGTGGCGGTCTGCGTATGCATCGACGGTGGGGCGATCAAGGGCAGCAACGAACATGCCCGGGTGCTGCCGAAGACGCGCGCTGAGGCACGCGAGTCGGTCGCACAGACCCGCGACCCGGCCAGCCCTCCCGTCCCCGACTTCGTCCTCGACGACATCGTGCGCCAGGCCAAGGCCGGGCCTCTCGGCCGCTTCGCCGCCACCTCCGCGACCATGGAGGCGTACGTGCTCGACGACGCACGGCTCCGCGAGCTGCGGGTGCCGGTGCGGCTGATCTGGGGGACCTCCGATCGTCTCGTGCCGCTCGACTACGCGCAGCGCATGCTTGCCGGGCTGCCGAGCGTCAACCTGGTGACGCTCGAACGGTGTGGTCACGTCCCGCAGATCGAATGCCCGCAGCAGTTGCTCTCGGTGCTCAAGGAGGCGCTGGGCGGTGCGAAATGGTGAGATGGAGCCATGCTGCACGGTGACGTCCTCGGCGAACGCGCGCGCCTGACGCCGGACAAGACCGCGCTGGTGTTCGCCCCGACCGGCCAGCGCTTCACCTACCGCGAGCTCGACGACCGTGCAGCCGGGTGCGCGCGTTCCTGGGTTGCAGGACTCGGCCTCGCCAAGAACGACCGGGTCGGGATTCTGGCCAACAACCGGGTGGAGCTCCTCGACGCCTTCTTCGCCGCCGGCAAGTCGGGGGTCATCCTGGTCCCGCTGGGGACGCGTCTCACCGCCCACGAGCTTGCGTTCATTGCGCAGGACAGCGGCTTGCGGGCGCTTGTGTACGGTGGGGAGTTCGCCGCCACGGTCCGGGAGTTCCGCGGCTTGGTCACGCTCGAACGGTGGATCGCCCTCGACGACCCCGCAGATCCCTCTGACGGGCGCTGGGCCGACATCCTCTCCCGAATCCCTGACCCCGGACCCCTGACCCCGTGCCGGGCCGAGGACATCTACTGCCTCCTCTACACCAGCGGGACCACCGGAAAGCCCAAGGGCGTCATGGTCCCCCATCGCATGGTGGCGTGGAACGGCTACAACACCGCGATCTGCTGGCAGCTTCGCGAGGACGACGTCTCGCCGATCTTCACTCCCATGTACCACGCCGGCGGTCTCGGTGCCTTCCTCCTCCCGATCTTCGCCATCGGCGGGACGATCGTGCTGCACGCCGGTTTCGACACCGGCGAGATCTGGCGGACCATCGAGCGCGAGCGGTGCACCGTCGTGCTGGGCGTCCCGACGATCTACAAGCTGCTGATGGAGGCCCCCGAGTTCGAGACGGTTGATCTCTCCTCGGTACGCTGGCTGATCTCGGGCGGCGCCCCGCTGCCGCTCTACATCATTGAGGCGTACCAGCGCCGCGGGGTGGTGTTCAAGCAGGGGTACGGCCTCACCGAAGTCGGGGTGAACTGCTTCGCCATGACCGTCGAGGAGTCGGTGAAGAAGAAGGGCTCCATCGGCAAACCGATGATGTTCACCGAAGCGCGGCTGGTGGATGGTGAGGGCCGAGACGTCCCGGTAGGCGAGGTGGGTGAGCTGTTGCTGCGGGGGCCCCACGTCTGCCTGGGCTACTGGAACAACCCCGAGGCCACCGCCGCGGCGCTGGACCCGGAGGGCTGGTTTCACACCGGCGACCTAGCGCGGCGCGATGCGGACGGTTTCTTCACCATCGCCGGCCGCAAGAAGGACATGTTCATCTCGGGCGCCGTCAACGTCTACCCGGCGGAGATCGAGGGGGAGCTGCTGCTCCATCCGGCCCTGAAGGACGCGGCGGTGATCGGGGTGCCCGATCCCACCTGGGGCGAGGTCGGCGTCGCGTTCGTGGTCCCGAGAGCGCACCTTCCGACCGCCGGGGAGCTCGTGGCGTTTCTCGCCAGGCGCCTTGCCAAGTACAAGATTCCAAAAGATTTCGTCCTCATAGACGTGCTTCCCCGCACCCCCTACGGCAAGATCCTCAAAGGTGAGCTGGAGGACAGGTACGCAAGGAGCAGGCGTTGACCCGCCCCGAGCCGCTGGCGCACCGGATCGATGGCACGGGCGAGACGGTCCTGCTGCTCAACGGCGGGATGATGACCATCGCCTCGTGGGACGCGATCGCTGCGCCGCTCGCAGCGCACTACCGGGTCGTCCGCTGCGACTTCCGGGGGCAGCTGCGCTCCCCCGGGCCGCACCACCCCGACCTGGCCGGCCACGTTCAGGACCTCGTCCGCCTGCTCGATGAGCTGGGCGTCAGGCGCGCCCACGCGGTGGGCACCTCGTTCGGTGCGGAGGTCGCCCTGCTGCTGGCCGCGTCCCACCCCGACCGGGTCGCCTCGCTGGTCGCGGGCACGGCAACCGACATCGCCACCCCCCTGCTGCAGGATGGGAGCGCGGAGTTGAGGCAGGAGCTGCGCGGCGCTGCGGCCGGAGGGAACCGGGATCGCCTGCTCACCATCCTGCACAACCTCTTCTACTCGCCCGCTTACGTCGCGACGCACGGCAGGGAGCTCTCCGAACGTGCCGCTCAGGTCGCGCTGCTGCCGGACTGGTGGTTCGCCGGAGCGGCCGACCTGCTGGCCGCGCTGGAAAACTTCGACCTGCGGCGCTACCTTGGCGGCATCACCTGCCCGGTGCTGGTGCTGGCGGCCGGGGAGGACCGGGTGATGCCGCCGGAGCGCGCTCGGGCGCTCGCCTCCGCGATCCCGGCGGCTCGCCTCGAGGTGGTCGAGGGGAGCGGCCACGCTCTGGTCGTGGAGCAACCCGAGCGGTTCGTGGAGATCTGCCTGGAGTTTCTGGCCGGGGTGCAACGGTATGAGTAAGGGGTTCTTCGAGGTTTCGAACCTCCGGACCTTCGAACGGTTCCACGGGAGGGAGTCATGAGAAAACCCGTCTACATCGCTGCGTACCACCAGTCCAAGTTCGGCAAGCTCATGGGCATGACGGTGCCAGACATCGTCAGGAACGCCGTCGACGGCGTGTGCAAGGAGGCCAAC
>Ga0315287_10007626_pt1 | contig 10858 bp, 11 predicted proteins | sample YL17G11_0_MG_FD_205037 | JGI IMG/M metagenome (GOLD analysis project Ga0315287, IMG submission 205037) | Sediment microbial communities from Yellowstone Lake, YNP, Wyoming, USA - YL17G11_0 | ecosystem: Environmental > Aquatic > Freshwater > Lake > Sediment | place: USA: Wyoming | collected...
CGATGCGCAGGAGAGGCCCCCGGTGTCGGCATCCTCGAAGGAGTCGTCGACTTTGCCGACCTGGTTGATGATTTGGTGGAGCAGCGGGAATTGCCTGTCAATTCCGGGGTCTACTCGTCCGCGGTCCACTCGACCTTGCGTCCCCCTCCTCCCGGCGGCGAACAGCGCGGCGTGCGCCGCGCTGGCGGAGACATGGCGCGCGACATCGAGAGAGGCGCGCGCTCATCGGCGTCGGTCTGCGGCGCGTGCATAGTCAGTATCAGCTGCGAATTGGACGGAAGGTCCGAGTAGCGGGCGCTGCGCGCCTGCGGCCCGAGCGGCTCCGGCCGGCCCGTGGCTCCGCCCACACCCGCGCTCTCCATTCAAACCGCTTCGGTAGGGCGGGCCGAATTGGGCGGTCCAGTCTTGCCAGGCAGACGTAGTGGCGAGGCCGGACGTAGGGCGCGCCTGCCGGCGGGAGCTGCGGTCGGCGTGCCCCCGGCTGGCGCCCCCGGCGATCGCGGCGCGCGGCGCCCTCCGAGCCAGGCGGGGTCAGAAGAAAGCCGCATAGCCGGCGAGAAAATACGGCACACACACGCCGAAGAAGAACGCCCATACCGCCATGAGCGCGAGCCATCTGCCCCGGCTCATGGAGCCGAGAATGACGTCGCGGGCAACGATCGCCCGGCCGGCGTAGATGATGAACAGTGGCATCCACGGCAGGCGGAATCGTACCGTCGCGTTGGTCAGTACGTGCGTGAGGATTGAGCCGCCGACCACCAGACACGGCAGCAGCAGCCGCCCGTTGCCGCGGGCGGCCGCAAGGCCCAGCGTGCCGCCCAGGAACACCAGGATGTAGGGTACGGCCGAAACCGCCACGGCAGCCATGATCACGCCGGGCGAGACCGGCCCGTACGCGCCCAGGCGCAGCTTGTACAGCAGCGAAGAATCGGGCGTGAACAGCTGCGTACCGTTGCGCACCAGCTTCTTGAAGATCCAGCCCGGTTGTTCCTCGGCGATCCTGGCCAGCGTGTAGCGACGCGCGAAGTCCATGCGCGCAGCTTCACCGGGAATCTGCATGTAGGCGGACTTGAAGTTGGCGCGTTTGGGTCCCCAGGCCTGCATCCAGTCCGGCTCCTCGAGGCTGTTGCCTTCGCCAGCGGCGAACCACCCGATAGTGGAGACTGGGACGAGGCGCCCGAGGACCTCGTAGTTGCGCAGCGTCCACGGCACGACGCAGCCCACGGCGACCGTGCACAGGAGCGCCCCCTTCAACAACGCGCTGCGTCGTTCCAGCTTGGCGGCCGTCGCCAGCCACCACACGGCCGCCAGCGCGCCGATCAACAACGCAGTCTCGCGCGTCAGGGCGCCGAGGCCGAACACCAGGCCCGCCGCCGTGGCGTGAAAGACCCCCCGCGTATTCTGGCCTCTGACCACGATCAGCAAGCCGCCCAGCAGGAGTACGGTGTAGAGATTCTCGCTCCACAGATAGTGGCTGAAGGCGACCAGGTTCGGATAAACGGCCGCGATCAATCCGGCCATCAAGCCGGTGCGTCGATCGAAGAGCGCCTCGCCGAGCAGGGCGGTCAGCAGCACCACGGCGGTTCCGAGTCCCACCTGGAGCAGGAGTAGACGATGCAGCTGCGCTTCGACGGATCGGTCGCCGTCCGCGCCGGCGCCGCGGATCAGCAGGGACAGCAGGAAGGGATGGGCGGGCGGGCGCAACGCTCGCGAATCCTCGAACTGCGCAACGCCATCCCGGGCGAGGCTTCCGGCCACGCCGAAGTAGTAGATCTCGTCCCCGACCAACGCGGTCGGAAAGGTCCACTCCATGACGGCCCAGCGAATGCCCGCACCCAGGACCACCACGCCGAGGAGCAGGATCGCCGTCTTGCGCGCCATCGAGCGGAAGCCTTAAGCCGTGACGCCGACTGCCGCTACTCGGCGTTCGTCGTTGTTCGTGCGTTGAGCAGCCCACCCCGACGGGCGAACAACGAAGGCGCGGCGCAGCCGCGCCGCGCTCAGCTCTCCGCCGGCGGCCGCCAGTAGAGGATGCGATGGCAGTTCGGGCACTGGCGAATGTCGCGGAACTTCTGCAGCTCGTTGTAGAACTGCGGCGGTATGCGCATGCGGCAGCCGGTGCACATGTAGTCGAGCGCGGCGACCACGGCGCTGCCACCGCGGCGCTCGAAGATCTGCTCGTACTTGGTGCGCAGCGCCGGTTCCATGGACTGCGCCAGCGCCTCGCGCTGGCCAGCCTCGGCGGCGAGCTCGGCGCGCAGCGCTGCCGCCTCGGTGCGCCGCTCGCTGATCACCTGGGCGGCGCGCGCCTCCAGCTCGGTCAACGCTGCCTGCGCCGTGGCGAGCTGCGGCGCCAGCGTCTCGAGCGTCTCCATGACCTGCAGCACTTCGTCTTCGACCTTCGTATTGGCTTCCTTGGTGAGGTCGATCTCACGCTGCAACGCCAGCAGTTCGACGGAGTTACGCACGCGGTTCATGCGCATGCGGTTGTCGCGGATCTTGAAGCCGCTCAGCTCGAGCTGGCGGTCCATCTCCACGCGCCGGGCCTCCAGGCTGTCGCGCTCAACGGTCAGTGTGGCGACGGCCTGCCGGTGACGGGTGAGCTCGAGGTCGACGCCGTCGGCCTCGGCGACCAGGGCGGTCATACGGTCGCGCCGACCCTTGAGGCGGGTGTCCACCTCCTGCAGCGCGGCCAAGCGATCGATGTCGGGTGCGAGTTGTGCGTTCACGTTGCCATCATCTCCTTGCGTTGGAATGGGCCCACCAGGATTCGAACCTGGGACCTACCGGTTATGAGCCGGCGGCTCTGACCAGACTGAGCTATGGGCCCGGGATCCCCTTCGTGTGCGGCTCGCTGCGCAGCCCGGCCAGCGGACGCGTCGGACGGCGCAGCTTGCGCAGCGCCTTGGCCTCGATCTGCCGGATGCGTTCGCGCGTCACCGCGAACCGCTGGCCAACCTCTTCGAGCGTGTAGTCGGTCGCTTCGCCGAGCCCGAAGCGCAGCCGCAGGACCTGCTCCTCCCGCGGCGTCAGCGACGCCAGCGCCTGGCGCGTCTGCTCGCGCAGATTCAAGCTCATCACCGCGTCGACCGGCGACAACGCCTGGGTGTCCTCGATGAAATCGCCGATCGTCGAGTCCCCGTCCTCGCCCACCGGCGTTTCCAGTGACACCGGCTGCTTCACGACCTTGAGCACGCCGCGCACCTTGTCCGGCGGCATCCCCAGGCGCTCGGCCAGCTCCTCGGTGGTCGGCTCGCGGCCGAGCTCCTGCACCAGCCCGCGCGAGGTGCGGATGAGCTTGTTGATCGTCTCGATCATGTGCACCGGGATGCGGATGGTGCGCGATTGGTCGGCGATGGCGCGCGCCATCGCCTGGCGGATCCACCAGGTGGCATAGGTCGAGAACTTGTAGCCGCGCTGGTACTCGAACTTGTCGACCGCGCGCATCAGGCCGATGTTGCCCTCCTGGATCAGGTCGAGCAGCGGCAAGCCGCGGTTGGTGTACTTCTTGGCGATGCTGACCACCAGGCGCAGGTTGGCCTCGACCAGCTCCTGCTTGCCGGCGCGCACGACGCGCTCGGCGCGCTCGACGCGCGCGACGGCCTCGCGCAGCGCGCTGCTGGCGCCCTCCGAACCGGACGCCGCGCTACCGCGCGCCAGCGCGATGACGCGCGGTTCACGCCGCCCGCTGCGCGGCGCGGCCTCGTAGCCGCCAAGCACGCGGCGCATCTCGGCGATGGCCGCGTTGAGTTGGCGGTCGTGCAGGCGCAATCCTACCACCGCCGCGGCGAGCTTCTCGCGCTTGGCCGCCAGCGTCTTTGCCGTGCCGCCCTGCTCCGCGCGCTCGACCTCGCGCACCAGCTTGCCCACGGCGGCGAACTGCCGCAGCGCGGTGGCCAGCAGCCGCTCCTCGTCCTGCTCGACGGTATCGCTCTCCTCGTCGAGATCGCGCCGCACCTCGCGCAGGCGGATCTCCTCGGCCTCGAGCAGGACGCCGAGCTGCACGATGTAGTTGCGCGCCACCGGATTGCTCAACACCTCGCCGAGCAACTGGCGCTGCGCCTCTTCGATGCGCCGCGCGATGTGGACCTCGCCCTCGCGCGTCAGCAGCGCCACCTTCCCCATCTCGCGCAGATAGAGGCGGACGGGATCGGCGCTGGGCTCGGGGTCGGCGGCCTGCGCGCTGGCGGCGCGCGGCGCCTCCCAGGTGGCGCGCCCAAAGATCTCCGCGACGTCATCATTGGTAGAGCCGGCTGCCAGATCCGCTACCGGCGCCCGTTCGCCGTGCTCGCCGTTGCCGTTGCCGGCGTGCCGCTCACGCCGCTCGCGTGTCTCGCGCTTCCTCACCCCGCACCTCCCTCGCGCCGCCGCACCGCGTTGTTGAGATCCGTCAGGCGCACCCGCCAGCCCTCATCGCCACTCGATTCGGCGCGGCGCAGCTCCGAGGCCAGCGCCTGCCGCTCGGCACGCGCGGCGCGCCCCTCGATGCGCCGCGCGCAGTCTTCCGCCGCATGCCGCCGATCGTCGGCGTCGCCCAGTGGACCCTCGGCGAGGGCGACCGTGGTCAGGAGCCGCGCCAGCACGTCCGGCAGTCCTTCCGTCACTTCGCCGAGCGGCCGACCCGCCGCCCAGGCAGCGACGATGCGATTGCCGGCGTCGGCCAGATCGGCGGCGCGAAAATGCGCCAGCGTCCCACGGGCCCCCAGGCTCGCCGCCACCGCGCCGTCGACGGCCATGACCTCGATCAGCAAGCGCTCCTCGGGCGGCCAGGCGGGCGCCGCCGCAGTCGGGACGGCTGGGCGCGCCGGCGCGGCGGCGGCCGCCGCACGGCGCGCCTGGCGAAAGATCTCTTCGCCGATGCCCAGCCGCTGCGCCGCTTGCTGCGCCAGCATGACGAACTGCACCTCGTTGCCGACGCGCGCCAGCAGGCGGGTCACCTGCTCGGCCACCCGCGTGCGCTGCGGCAGCGTCGTCCCCGGCGGCAGCAGCGCGTCGAAGTAGAAATCCATCAGCGAGGGCGCGGCCTCGAGCAACGCCAGGGTCGCCGCCGCGCCGTGCGCGCGGGTGTAGCTGTCGGGGTCGTGTCCCTCGGGCAGGAATGCCACCCGGCCCCAGACGCCGGCCTCGGCACAGACGCCGAAGGCGCGCACCGCCGCCTGCCGCCCGGCACGATCGCCGTCGAAGAAGAAGAACACCGCCATGTCGTCGCCGCCGAGCGGCGCCAGCATGCGCAGTTGCGCCGCCGTCAGCGCCGTGCCGAGCGTCGCGACAACGTAGTCGATGCCCTCTTGCGCCAGCACCAGCGCGTCCATGTAGCCCTCGACCAGCACGGCGCGCGCGTTGGCGCGGATGGGCTCGCGCGCCTCGGCAACGCCGTAGAGGCCCTCGCCCTTCTTGAACAGCGGCGTCTCGGGCGAGTTCAGGTACTTCGGCTGCTCGTCGCCCAGCGCGCGGCCGCCGAAGGCAATCGTACGGCCGCGACGATCGCGGATGGGGAACATGACGCGGCCGCGGAAGCGGTCGTAGACGCGCCCGTCGTCGCTGCGCCCGAGCAGACCGGCTTGCAACGCCGTGTCGCGGCCAACCTGCTGCCGCTCGAGCGCCGTCGCCAGCACGCTGCCACCGGCCGGCGCGAAGCCGAGGCCGAAGCGCGCAATGGTGTCGTCGCGCAGGCCGCGCTGAGCCAGGTAGCGGCGCGCCGGCGCGCCGGCGGCGCCAGCCAGCGCGTCGCGGAAGAAGCGCTCGGCGGCGGTGTTGGCGGCGTAGAGCCGCTCGCGATGCTGCGCCGCCGGATCGTCGCGATCGCGCTCGGGCAGCGCCACGCCGGCGCGCTTGGCGAGTTGCTCGACGGCGTCGAGGAACTCGAGCCGTTCCATCTTCATCACGAAGCTGAAGACCGTGCCGCTCTCGCCACAGCCGAAGCAGTGGAAGAGACCGCGCTCCTCGCTGACCGTGAACGACGGCGTCTTCTCGCCGTGGAACGGGCAGAGCCCGAGATGGTTGCGGCCGGCGCGCTTGAGACTGACGAAGGCGGAGACGACCTCGACGAGGCTGACGCGGTCCCGAATGGCCTGCAGCGTCTCGTCGGGGATCCGGCGCGCCATCGTCACCTCAGGCTTGCCGATCCGCCGCGGCGGCTCCGTCACGCCAACCGGACCGCAACGCCGCTTCGGCGCTGCTGACCAAGGGGCGGGCGATGCGCGAGTCGAGGATCTGCCGGTCGAGCCCTTTCACGACCGGGAAGAGTTGCAGGAACAGCAACGTGAAGGCGGCGACCGCTGCCCCCTTGCCGAGCGCGAACAGGGCCCCGGCGACACGGCTCGGGATGCGCAGCGGACCACGACCGAAGAGCTGGTCGCAGGCGACGCCGAGGAGATTGACGAGTGTGCCGACCAGCAGGAAGCAGCCCACGAAGGCGGCGCCGAGCAACACCGTCGGGTTGGTGTCGGCCGCCGGCACGCGCCCGGCCAGCCACGCGGCGCCGGCGTCGGCGCCGTGCAATGCGGCCCAGATGCCGACCAGCAGCGCGGCAAAGCCGAAGCTCTCGCGGAAGACGCCGCGCCACGAGCCGCGCACGCCGCAGAGCAGGAGCAGGACCACCAGTGCGACGTCGATGCCGTTCATTCCGACCGTCTCGGCTCCCGCTCGTCCGCCTGGCCCTTTAGCCGGTGGCGCGCGCCAGGCGCCGCAGGTAGCGCTTCTTCGCCGCCAGCATCTTCTTCTTCTTGCGGACGCTGGGTTTTTCGAAATGCTCGCGCTTGCGCAGCTCGGACAGGATGCCGGCCTTCTCGCACTGCTTCTTGAAGCGCCGGATGGCGACCTCGATGGGCTCGTTTTCCTTGACTCGAACGCCTGCCATGTACTGGTCGACTCCCTCTTGAGTTTCGCTGCGGCCGGGCCGGCCGCGGGTCGCAGCGAAGGAGCGTCCCGAAACTCAGCCTGAACCGGCTTTCTTATTCGATTCCCCTCTAGTGTCAAGCCGATGGGAGGCGCCCGAGCCGTTCCGGGAAGTCGCTGATGATGCCGTCGACGCCGAGCTCGGCCATGGCGGCGATGGCATCAGGGTCGTTGACCGTCCAGACGATGACCCGGCGCCGCTGCGCCCGCGCCGCGGCGATCAGCGCTGCGTCGACCAGCCCCCAATGTGGGTGCACGGCGTCGGCGGCGAGCGCCGCCGCCGCGCGCCACATAGGCTCGAGCTCGGCGTTGTGCCACAGCACCCCCAGCCGCGCCGCCGGCGAGCCGGCGCGCACCGCGGCCAGCCCGCCGATGTCGAAGGACGAGATGATGGTGCCGCCCAACCGACCGCGCTGTTCGAGCAGCGCGAGCAGTGCCTCGGCGGTGGCATCCCAGTCCGGCGGCGGACTCTTGATCTCGACGTTGAGCTCGGCGCGCCCGGCGGTCAGCGCCAGCACCTCGTCGAGCGAGGGCACGCGCGCCGCGGCCCAGCGCGCATCGAACCAGGTCCCGGCGTCGAGCCCCTGCAGCTCGGCCAGCGTGCGCTCGCGCACCGCTCCCGTCGCCGCGACGGTGCGCCCGAGCTGACGGTCGTGCAGCACCACCAGTTGCCCGTCGCGCGTCAGCTGCACGTCGAGCTCGATCATGTCGACGTCCAGCTCCAGCGCGCGCGCGAAGGCCGGCAGCGTCAGCTCGGGTCGCGTGCCGGCGGCGCCGCGATGTGCGATGCGCAGGATGGCCACGCCGATCGAGCTATCAAATCGCGCCGCGCCGGCGCCAGCCGCGTCTCTGCAGCGCGTCTCAGTCGCCCTTGCCGCAGGTCGAACACGGCGGCGTCAGCACGCCCTGCCCGGCGTCGGCGGCGAGATACTCGAGGCCCAGCGCGCCGCGGTGGACGCGCACGGCGACACGCTCGCCGCGCCGGATGGGGCTGGCCTCGGCGGTGCGGCAGATGACGGCCTCGCCGCCGGTCTGGTCGCGCAGCAGGGTGCTGCCGTCGAGCCCGACGCGCAACGGCGCGCGGCCGGGCCGCCAGGGCTGCAGCACGACGTCGCACGCGTCGCCGTCACCGCCGAGCCAGCCGCGCTGCGGCACGACGTCATCGACCACCGCGGTCAAGGTCATCGGCGGCGCTGCGTCGAGCCGCCGGTTGAGCCACACCACCGCCTGCTCGAGCCCGGCGGCGCCGGCCAGCGTCAGCCCGACGAAGGCGACGCCGACGCCCAGTCCGCGCCGCGCACCGCTGCAGCGCCAGGTGAGCATTGCCGCCGCGGCAATCGCCGCCGCCGCGATCGGCAGGCGCGGCAGCTCGACGACGCAGACGCCGCGATTCAGCCACGCCAGGCCCGCCGCGGCGAGTGCCAGCGCCAGCAACACGAACCGCAGCGACCGCACGGCGTGGTGGCTAGCAGGCCGCGCACCTCGCCGACCAGCCCCGCTCCGGCCTGCCGCCGCGGTCATGCTATGGCAGCGGCGATGCCAGCCACCTGGATCGCCGTGACGGTCACCGCGCACCCCGAGCTGTGCGACGGCCTGGAGAGCTTTCTGCTCGACCACGGTGCACCCGGGCTGCAGCTCGAGGACGGCCCGGACGGCACGCGGCTGACGGCGCACTTCACCGAATCGGCGCCGTTGGCGGCGCTCGACGCGTACTGCGACGCCCTTGCCGATCTCTTCCCCGGGCTGCCGCGGCCGGCGATCGCCAGCGCGACGATCAGCGACGGCGGCTGGGCGGAAAACTGGAAGCAGCACTTCCCATCGCTCGCCATCGGCGAGCGGCTGTTCGTCCATCCGCCGTGGAGCGACGCCGTGCCGGCCGGTCGCGTGCCGATCCTGCTCGATCCCGGCATGGCGTTCGGCACCGGCCATCACGCCAGCACGCACGGCTGCCTGGTGCTGCTCGAGCGCGCGCTCGACGGACGGCGCGGCGCGCGCGTGCTCGATCTCGGCTGCGGCTCGGGCATCCTCGCCATCGCGGCGATCAAGCTGGGGGCGGGCCCGACGTGGGCGGTCGACATCGACCCCGACGCCTGCGTCGTCGCGGCGCAGAACGCGGCGGTCAACGGCGTCGCCGCGGCGATCCAGATCGACACCGACCTGGCCGCCGCGCCGGCGCCGGTCGACATCCTCCTCGCCAATCTCTTCGCCTCACAGCTGGTCGACTTTGCCCCGACGATCGCGGCGCGCCTCGCCGCCGGCGGCGTCGCCATCGGCGCCGGCATCCTGGACAGCGAGGCAGCGGCGGTGCGCGCCGCATGGCGCGGCGCCGGATTGGTCGCCGACGGCGAATGGTCCGGCGAGGGCTGGGTGGCCCTCGCCTTCCGGCGGCCGGCGTGAGCCAGCACCTGCCGCGCTTCCGCGTCGCGCAGCCGCTGGCAGACGGCGCGCTCGTCACCCTCGACGGCGACGAGCGGCGCCACGCGCGCATGCGGCGGCCGGCATGAGCCAGCACCTGCCGCGCTTCCGCGTCGCGCAGCCGCTGGCGGACGGCGCGCTCGTCACCCTCGACGGCGACGAGTTGCGCCACGCGCGGGCGCGGCGGCTGGCGATCGGCGAGGCGCTGGCGCTGTTCGACGGCGCCGGCTTCTCGTGCGTCGGCGTGGTCGACAGCGTCGGGCGCCACGCCGTGCGCGTGCGCGTCACCGCCCTGCGGCCGCCGAACGCCAACGAGTCGCCACTGGCGCTGACCCTGGCCGTCGGGCTGCCGAAGGGCGACAAGCTCGATTGGATCGTCGAGAAGGCGACCGAGCTCGGGGTCACCGCGCTGCAGCCGTTTGCCAGCGCGCATACGCTCGGCGTCGCCTCGGCGGCGCGGCGCGCCCGCTGGGACCAGATCGCACTCGCCGCCGCCAAGCAGTGCGGCCGCTCGCAGGTGCCGGCGATCCACGCAGCGCTCGGCTTCGACGCGCTGCTCGCCGTAGCGGCCGAGCTGCGGCTGGTGCTCGCCGAGCGCGGCGCGGCGCAGCCGCTGGCGGCGGCCGGCGGCGGCGCGCGTCCCACGTCGTTGCTGGTCACCGTCGGCGCCGAGGGTGGCTTCAGCGACGCCGAGCTCGCCGCCGCGCACGCCGCCGGCTTCACGCTGGTCACCCTCGGCCCGCGCACGCTGCGCGCCGAGACCGCGGCAATCGTCGCCGCGGCCCTGTGTCAGGCACACTGGGGCGATCTCGACAGCCGGTAGCGTGGCCGTCCCCGGCCGCTCCGCCTATCGACGGCACGCAGCCGTCGCGCGCCAACGGCGTCGCTCGGCTACCCCGCTTGCCAAGCCGGTCGCCGCGCCCCTATCGTCCGCCTCCATGCGCTTCGCCTTCGTCATGGATCCGATCGCGCGGATCCTGCCCGACAAGGACACGACGTTCATGTTCATGCTCGAGTCGGGGCGGCGCGGGCACGAGGTGTACGTGCTCGGCCTCGACGACCTCTACCTCGAGCGCACCGTGCCACACGGGCAGGCGCGGCGTGCCGAGGTGTGGCGGCCGAGCGACGCCGATCCGTCGCACCACCGGCTCTATGAGGAGCGCGTCGCGCGGCTCGACTGGTTCGACGCCATCTTCATGCGCAAGGACCCGCCCTTCGACATGGCGTTCTTCTTCGCCACCCACGCGCTCAGCCTGGTCGACCCGACGCGCACGCTGGTGATCAACAACCCGCGCGGCCTACGCGAGGCCAACGAGAAGCTCTACGCGCTCAACTTTCCCGCCGTCATTCCCGACAGTCTGGTGACCAACGACGCCCGCCGCCTGAAGGCGTTCATGGCCGAGCTCGGCGGCGAGATGATCGTCAAGCCACTCGACGGCGCCGGCGGCAGCGGCGTCTTCCACGTGCGCGCGGGCGATCGCAATCTCAACGCCATCCTCGAGGCCGTCACGCTGGAGGGGCGGCGGCCGATCATGGCGCAGCGCTA
>Ga0315287_10007627_pt1 | contig 10857 bp, 5 predicted proteins | sample YL17G11_0_MG_FD_205037 | JGI IMG/M metagenome (GOLD analysis project Ga0315287, IMG submission 205037) | Sediment microbial communities from Yellowstone Lake, YNP, Wyoming, USA - YL17G11_0 | ecosystem: Environmental > Aquatic > Freshwater > Lake > Sediment | place: USA: Wyoming | collected...
GGGGAGGAGCGCAGCAGGGCCGGCCAGAATAGCGGTGTCGGAGGGGGGGCGCGGCGGGGGCGGGGGCGTGGGGGGCCCCACCACACGCACAGCCCGTCACTGTCGGCCTGTGACTCGTCATTTTTTTTTTTTTTTTTTTTGAGCCACATTCCTTTTTGTTAGGGGAGGCGCCCTCTCCTCAAAACACCCCGTGCACATCCGATATGTCGGCCCTCCCCGCCAAAGCGCCGGCCGACCAGGCATTCTGCGTGGACGACGCCGCCTTTGCCGGGGACGAGTTCCGGATGTTCCAGGTGAGAGGAGCGTTTGGGTGCTAGGGGTGGCGAACGCCAACTCGGAAGAAAAAAATAACTATCTCGCGTGTGGGCCAGACCTCCCCCGGCGTGCCCCCCGTGCCTCGCACCTAGCCGGCCCCACCCCCACCCCCACCGTCTCCTTTCGCCGGTCGGCCAGGTGCTTTGGGACTGGCCGGGGCTTCCGTGCCGAGATGGGCGGGGCTGCAGTGCCTCTTTTTCTGGAGTGCCAAGAAAAAAAGCCCACCCTCTCTGCAAAAAGCTGACCCTGCTCGCCCAAATGCACTTTCGCCCACCCCCAACCCCTCGCTCGCCCGCCCGCATTGTCATACTGCGGTGTGGAGTTGTGCGTAGGGCGTGGTGGAAGCGGGAAAGGCGCTCCAGCAACCCTCCCGCGGCGTTTGCATGGAGCACCTTTTCCCCTTTTTCGCTGCCTCGCCTCTTTTTTCGCGCGCTGAACCGTTCAACTCTTCCCATTCACAGTTCAAGATCGACCCCTGCCCCCGGGGCCGGCCCCACGACTGGACACAGTGCGTGTTCGCACACCCCCTGGAAAAAGCGCGGCGGCGGGACCCGCGGCGGGTCGCTTATTCGGGCTCGGCCTGTCCGACTTACCGCAAGGCCGGCGCGTGCGGGGCGGGCGGCGCCTGCCCGCTCGCGCACGGCGTCTTTGAGTGCTGGCTGCACCCGGCCCGGTATCGGACGCAGGTATGGGAAGAGATAATATAGGTGGGGTGGCAGTAGAGAGGGGCGGAGCGCGGTGGGGGCGGGGAGATAAGGAGGCGAGCAAAAGCGGCGGCGGCCGCACGGCATGGGCGCGGTCGAGGGCGCCTTTTTGCGGCGCCTTTTTCCTCAACCCTCTTTCTCCCCATCTCTCTCTCTCTCCTCCTCGTGTCCAGATGTGCACCGACGGCGGGGCCTGCACCCGCCGGGTCTGCTTCTTCGCACACCACGAGGCCGAGATCCGGGTGCCCTCGCCCGACGATTCCTTGATGGGCGCGGCCCCGCCTGCAGGCCTGGGCCTGGGCGGCGGCGGCGGCGGCCACCTGCCCGGCGGCGACCCGGCCACCCCCAGCGCGGCGTCCGCCGCAGCCGCCGCGGCCGCGTACCGGGAGCGCGTGTCCGCCCTGCTCGCCGCTGCGGGCCCGCCCCCCGCCCTGGCCACCCCGCTGGGCGGGCCCGACGCGGCGACGGTGGAACTGCTCAACGCGATCGCGGGCCTGGCGGCCGCCAACGGGGCGGTGTCCGCCGCGGCCGGCGCGCTGGCGGGCAGTGGGGTCGAGTACGACGCCCCGCCGCACGCCGCCGCCCTGCCCCAGTGGGAGGCCCTGGCGGCCCAGGCGGGCGCGGCTCGGGCGGCCGCGGCCGCCGCCGCCCAGGCGGCCGCGGCCTCCGACGCGGACGCCGTGTCCGCCGCGGACAGGGCGACGTCCACGACGCACGACATGCTCCTGCCGCCCGACCTCGCGGCCGGCTTGCGGTCCTTCGCCCTGCAATCGGGGGGCGCCGCCCGCCGGTCGACGGGCAGCCTGCCGACCGGGGAGGGCGGGTATGGCGGGCCACCGGCCCCGGCCTACGCGCACGGCCGGCACGCGTCGATGGACGATTTCGGGGCGGCCCTGCGGCTGCCGCCCCCGCTGCCGGCCCGGGGCGGCGGCGGCGGCGGCCCCCCCCGCCTGGCCTCGGCCTCGCCGACCGCCGCCTGGGCGGCCGCCGCGGCGGCGTCCCACCCCTTTGGCCCCGCCGTCGCCGCCGCCGCCGCAGACGGCGGCTTCCTGGACCCGGGCATGACGCCGTACGCGGCCCGGCGGTCGATGGACTCGGCGCTCCGGGCGATGCTGGGCAGCGGCGGCGGCGGCGGCGGGCCGCCCGTCGCCGCTCTCCACCAGGCCCCCGGCCACGCCCCGTCCGCGGCCGCCGCGGCCGCCGCGGCCGCCGCGGCCGCCCTGGCCGCCTCGCAGCAGGCCGCCTCCAGCGGTGTCTTCCCCCCACCCCAACTGGGCGGTGCCCGGCGGAGCATCGACCTGGGCGTCCTCTCCCGGGTGGGCGACGATGGCGGGGGCGGGGGCGGCGGGGGGGGGTGGGGCGGGCCCTGTGGTGCTGCTGGCGTGGGCCTGGGGGGGGCCGTAGCGCCCCTCTTTCACCCCGCGCCCGCGCCCCCCTCCCTCCCGGCCGACCCGGCCGACCCGGCCATCGCCCGCCTGCGCGCGATGGAGGCCCTGGCCGCCCTGGCCGCCGCGGGCTTGGGCCCGGCAGTAGGGCGCCACCAGCCCGCCGCCAACCACGCCGCCGCCGCCGCCAACGCCAACGCGGTCCCGTCGGTCGCGGCGGAGGTCTTGGCCGCCCTGGCCGCCTCGGGCGCGGGCTTGGCCATCGCCCCGCACCCGGCGCTGGGCGGCGGTGGCGGTGGCGGCGTGGGCATGATGGGCAAGGGCCGCGCCTACGCCAACCACGGCGGCCCGGCCGCGCCCCCGCCCTCCCGCGCCTCGGTCGACTCGCTCTTTGCTGCGGGGGGCGGAGGGGATGGGGCGTACGGCATCGACGGGTACGGCCCCGCGGGCAATGGCGCCGGCTCCGGCTCCGGCTCCGGCAATGAGGGCGGGTCCGGCGGGTCAGCCGGCGGCGGCGGAACGGGCTCGTCCGAGGACGCGGAGGGCGGCGGCGGCGGGGGTGGGGGGGCCTTCCCGGGGCACGCCCCGGCGACCGCCTCCACGCGCGCGCGCCACCGCCGGCGGGGCCGGGGCGGCGCCGGCCACCGGGTCTCGCCCGCCTCCTCCTCGGCCTCCCTCGCCTCGGCAGCCACCATGGCGACGCATGCCGCGCTGCTGGGTGGCGGCGGCGGCGGGCCCGCGACCGCGCCCGGCACGCCAGGCGGGCCGCACTCGAGGGGCCAGCCCGCACCCTCCCTCACCATGCGCCGTGCGGACTCTTTTTCGGGCATCCTGGGGGAGCTGCGTCTGGCCACGGCTGCCACCGCGGCGGCGGCGGGCCGGGCGGACGCGGCGGCCGTCGCGGCGGGCGGCGGCGACGGCGGTGGCGGCGGCGTCAAGGTCTGACTTTGCCTGAAGACATAAGACAGATACCACTCAAGGTCTGAATGGGCCTGAACCATAAAACGTTTACCACCGACACGCCCACCACGCGCGCGCGCTGTTTAGGGGCATGACTGGGGTGGGGGGGCGCGTATGTGTGCGATTTTTTGAACCCCCCAACGATTTTAATCCTTCCCCGAAATTTAAACCCTCCTCCCCCCCCCACCCCCCCCCTCCCCTACCATTTTACCGATTTACCCGCCCCTGTCCTTTACCCATAGTGTCACAATCCGCGCCCTACATTTTTGAACTGTCTGTGCATGCACTGGTCCTCCGAGCAAGTGGTGCCATGGGAGCCGATGACCATCAATATGACTTATCTCACCAGACCCCCCTACCTGCCGTGTGTCCGTTCATTCTTTGCGGTTTCTCTTCCTATCCATTCCATATCCTCTTTTCCTTTCCATTTTACAATGTGCGTGCGCACGCTCCGATCGTCGTCGCTGTGCATCACGAACAGGTGGACGATGCGCTCCCTGTTACAACGGGATGTGTGCGCTATGAGGCCGTGCGTGCGTGCGATTTTCCGTGAGCTAAGAGTTGAGAGAGAGAGCAGAGAGCCAGCGAGAGCTTGAACAAAAAAAATGAGGAGAAAAAAAAATGAGTTACCTCTCCACGCACCACGCACCCCACACACACGCCCACACACAGCCCTGGGCTGAACACCCACACACGCCCACCCAGGAGAGGGTCGCGGGAAAAAAAATAGATTCATCAAAAAAAGTGGCACCACGAGCACACGGCCCTCTCTCTTCACCCCCCCTCTTCAATCCCTCCTCTCTCTCCCCTCCCGTCACCGCCGCGCCACCGCGACCTCCTTGCCCACCATACCGGCCGGCCGGGCCGCCGCCAGCGCGGCCGCCGGCAGGGACGCATACTTGCGCCACTTGGGCACGTACGCCCGCCGGGTGAAGTTGTCGTACCCGTTGGCCTCGATCGCGTCCAGGATTTGACGGTACAGGATGAGCGCCGACCAGACGGGCCACCGCGCGTCGGGGGCCAGGGCGCCCACGCCCGCCTCCGCGTCCGCGAAGCAGGCCCGGGCCCGCGCGATCTGGAAGCGCATGAACTCCGCCCACCGCGGGTCGACGGCGCCCGTGGACGCGGACACGAGCGTGCCCCGGGCGACCTCGGCCTCGCCAATCCCAAACCGGGCGAGGTCTTCCAGCGGCACGTACACCCGGTTCCGCTGCACCGCGTCCTCGCCCACGTCCCGCAGGATGTTGGTCAGCTGGTTGGCGGTGCCGAGGGCCAGGGCCGCCTTCAGGACGCCGGCCGGTGGGCCCGTGTAGAGCGGGTCGACGCCCATGACGGGGGTCGTCATCAGCCCGACCGTCCCCGCGACCTTGTAACAGTAATCGTACAGCTCATCGTAGGTGGCGTACCGGGCTTTCGTCAGGTCCATGCGCATGCCGTCGATCTAGCGTCGGGAGAGGGAGGGAGGGGGGGGACAGGCGTGCGTGTGAGTGAAAGCAGGCGTGTGAGGTGGGAATTTGAGGGGGGTGGGAGGGATCATGAAAAAAAAAGGTCAGAGGGGGGAGGCATCAGGTTATGGGTGGTGAAACGTTCGTGTCGTCAGGAGCGATGCCCCTTTTGGGACATCGCCAGAATGCCGCTGGTTTCGGGTGCGCCCAGGGGGTGTGGGCGCGGGAGGGGCAAAACGACGCGGCCGCCCGCGAACAACGGGCGGCCACAGGCCCCTCGAGCGCCCTGCCCCCTGGGTCAGCCATCAGGTGCCACCCCCCCACCCCACCCCACACCCACCATGCAGAGTGAGCCCTATTTTTAGCGTTTTTTTCACGCTCGCACTCCTACCTCTCCACTCTTACCATGTCCCGGAAGGGCTGGATGTCGACGGCAAAGCGGGAGACGGTGTCGGTGAGGGCGGCGTCCAGGATGTCGTAGGGGCGCCCCTCAAAGAGGCCTTCCAGGCGCTCCTCCCACCGGTCCAGGGCCGCGGGGGTCATGCGAGGGGCGTTGGGGCCGTCCACCAGCTCGTCCGTGCGGCGGCACCAGACGTAGATCGCCCAGATGGCGCGGGCCTTGGCGGGGGTCATGAGCTTGGTGCCCTGGAGAGCGAGGAGGACGAGGAGAGGGTAAGGCTAAGGGGTGAAAAGCCTCCTCTTCTTCTCTGTAGTGGCTGGGGTGCGCCGAGAGAGAGAGAGAGAGCGTGCAGCACGCGGCATGCAACCTCTCTCCGCCCATCCACCCGCTCTCCCCTCCCTCTCTTACCAGGTAAAATGTCTTGGCATAGTCCGCCGTGATGGCGCCGCACGACGTGTAGGCGTCCTCCAGGGCAGACGCGGGCAAGGGCGGCGCCCGGGGCGCGGCGCTGGGCCAGGACGCCTGCCACTCAATTGTGCGCTGCGTCGCCCGGGCTTCCGCCGCCCGGCCCTTCATGGGAGAAGGGGACGCAGCAGGCACGGCAGGAGGTATCGCAGGCACACTGCTCACGCCCTCTGCTGCCGAGGTGGCGACCGCGGCGGGGGCTTTGGCGGACGAGGCGTCAGGGTTGGAGGCGCCGGGGCCGCCGCCGCCGCCGTTCGCCCGCTGCGGCGGGGACGCGAGCGTAACGGGGGCGAGGCGGAGGCGGGCGGCGCCGCGAGCGGGTGGCGCCGCAACGCTGATGCGCATCGGTGGCCTCACGCTGTACAGGTGAATGAATGTGGGGATGGTGAGGTAGAGCAGTGAGCGAGCGTGGGCGGAGCAAGAAGGGACAACGGCGGGCTGGGCCGCCGGCCCGGCCCAGCCTGAGACATGAGGGTCGAGAACCTGACACGGCGCTCGGCTCCGGAAAGCGTCCGCCCTGCTTACCTGGCGGCCTCCCGGCCCGACGTGGAGGCGCAGGCCATGGAGCGCAGCATGGCGTGCGTGTGTGTGTGTGTGTGTGCGAGAAGGAGTGTGTGGAGATGTCCACAAGCACAAACAAAGAAGAGAGCGTTTCTGAGGGTCACATCGGACGGAGAAAAACCTCCTCTCTCCGCGCACACACTCCACCCGCCCACTGCATCCACTCACCCTCTCCCTTCATCATCATCACCCCATCCCCTCGAACAGTAAGGACGCCGCCATCTCCTCATTCCCGCCCGCCGCGCTGAGTGCAGCCGCTGCCGCTTCGGGGGAGAAGCCCAAGTCCACCAGCCGGGCGATAGATCGGGAGGGAGGGGCGGCAGCAGCGGGAGCGGCAGCGGGAGCAGGGGCGGTGGTGGGCGGCGGCGCAGGGGCGGCGGACGTGGTGGCCGCCGGCGCACCACCACCACCACCACCACCACCACCACCACCACCACCACCAGGCGCGGCGCTCGCACCCTCCCCACCACCCCCAAACCCGGCCCCCGCCGCCAGCGCGGCCTTGGGCAGGGCGTGCTCCGGCAGGAAGGGCAGATCCACCCCGACGGGCGCCGGCAGGCGCAGCACGCCCCCGCCCCCGCCCGCGCTCAAGTCGATCGACGCCCGGAACCGGCGCAGCATGTCGAGGCCCAGCAGGAACGGCATCCCCGGCTGGTCCATGATGGTCAGCGATATCGTCAGGAAGGGCGCGCCCGCCCCGGCCCCCGCCTTGACAGGCACCGCGTGCACCCGCCCCACGATCTTGCCGGACCCCACCCCCACCGCCACGCCCGCAAACCGCTTGTCGATGAGGTGCGTCAGGCCCGCCTGGTCGGCGGTCTGGAGGGACATGATGGAGCGCTGGGCGCCCGAATCCACAAAGGCCGGCAGGACGGCCCCGTTGATGACCAGGCTCACGTACAGCATGACCACGTCCGCAAAGGCTTCCGGGTGGTGTTCCAGGGCAGCCTCCAAAGAAGCGTCCACGGCGGCCTGGCGGACGCGGGCCTCAATGGCAGCCTGGGCGGTCGGGTCAAAGGGGTCGGCGTTGAGGGCGTCGATGGAGGACTGGGAGGGGCCGCCGCCGCCGTCGCCGCCGCCGCCACCCGCGCCGGACGGCGCTGCCGCTGCTGCACTGTCCAGGAAGGCCTGGATGGCGGCCGTGTCGCCGGACGCGACGGCGGCCGCGAGGGGAGGGGGCAGGCGGGCCGCGGCTGCGGGGTCGGACTGGGCAAGGGCCACGAGCTCCGCCGCGGTGGGCAGGCGGCGCGCGCCGGGAGGGGGGGCGGCGGCGGCGGGAGGGCCGCCACCCCCGTTGTCGGCGCCCGCCCCACCCATCGCCAGGAGGTCGCCGTCGGCCAGGCCGGCGGCGGCCAGCGGGGTGTCGGGCGGGGCGGTGAGGGGCTCGCCATCTTTCAGCAAGGGCCCCTGCGCGGCCACGGCCACGCCGGACTCGGCTTCCAGTACAGCACGCAGGGTGGCCATGGTGTCGGTGGGGGTGAGCTGTTGTGTGTGAGGTAGGTGTGAGGGAGGGGGTGGGGCGGGGCGTGAGAGGGAGAGATATAGAGAGAGAGAGAGAGCGGGAGGGGGGGGGCGCGCGCGTCCCGGGAGGAGCGCTGAGGTTGGGCGAGACGGCGCGCAATGCTTCTTCTGTCAAGCGCCAAGACCGCGCGCCTGTACGCTGATGATGCGCTCCCCGCCGTCCAGGGCGACGGCCAGGTTGAGCTGCTGAGCCATGACGAGAATGAGAGGGCGGTAGGGGTGGGGCAGAGGCGCAGGCCGAGGGGGAGAGGCGCACACACAAACGAGAAAAGCGAAGCGGCGCTGTCTCTGTGTGATTGAAAAGGTGGTCGGTGGTCGGTCTCCTCTTTTCCGTTTCCGTTCTCCCAAGACACACTCACACACCCGACGCCCCGCTCTCTCTCTCTCTCCTCTCTCTCTCACGGCTCACACAGTTCGCACACGCACGCACATTCCCTCTCACTCTCCCCCGTCAGAGCTCATCCTTGGCCCCCTCCCCCTCCTTGCCCCCCACCCCGACCAGCCCGCCACCGTCACCCTTCCCTGGCACGAGCTCGACCCCGTGCCTCTTGAAGTCGTGGCGGTGCCGCATCAGGAACGCGTCCGCGCAGTCATACGCGAAGTTGGACGTGAATAGGCAGGTCTTGTAATTGCCTAGCGAGAACTGGCCGGCGTGCGCGTCCTTAGGGAAGCAGCGGACGCCCTCCTCGGCGGAGAGGAGGTTGTAGTACTGCTCCTGGTGCGAGGCGGTCGTCAGGTAGAGCTTGTTGTCCGCGTACAAAAAGGGGACCAGGCGGGTCTGGTCGAGGACAAAGTGGTAGACGGCCGTGTTGACGCCCATCCAGTCGGAGTCGACGTGGAAGCCAAAGTCGTCGACGATGACGACCCCGCCGTCGGTGATCAGGCAGCCGGCGAGGTTCAGGTCCCGCAACACCGCTTCCTGTGAGTGGCCCGCGTCGACGGAGAGCATGCGGAACAGGGGCAGCCGGTGGTCGGCAAACCATTTGGGGGAGAGCGCCATGGTGTTGCCCTGGTAGATGAGGGTGGAGGCCAGGCCCGCGGCGCCCAGGTAGGTGCGCACGTTGGCCACAAAGCCCTTGAGGTAGCCCTCCTCGGTCGCGTCCGTGAACCAGTCGGCCGCCAGCAGCGGTTCCTCCGGGTGCGCAAACCCCGCCATGCCCAGGAACAGCTTGCCCTTCCACACGCCAAACTCGCCGACGGCCCCGTAAATGCCCAGGGAATGCTGGTGGAGCGTCATGAAGTTGGCGGCCCAGGTGTGGACGTGGCTCATCCACCCATCGATGAGGTCGGCCGTGCCGAGCGCCTTCATGTACGTCTCCAGCTGGGCGTCCGTGAAGCGGGGCGGGGCGGTCGCGTTCGTGATGACGAGGGGTTTGAGGGGCGCGGACCCGCCGGCCGTGCACAGGGTGGCATCACAGACGGGCACCTCCTCATTGTTCCAGGTGGGGATGGTCCGGCGCGACCGGCAGTCGAGCGTGCCCGGTTTGGAAGGGGGGCGGGAGAGTTTCAGGGCGGGCACGTCGGCGGCATAGTAGATCTTGCCGTCCTCTAAGGACAGACCGCCCCAGCCGCCGCCGGAGGTGGCGGCGGCGAGGGAGGTGGCCAGGGCCGCGGCGGTGGCGGCCAGGAGGAAGCGCATGAGGTTGATGAATCAAAAACAAAAAAAGAGGGCCTGGGGTGTTGGTGTGTTGTGCCGGGGGCGCGCTCTTTTCCGTGTAGTTTCTTCTCTTGGTGGTGCGCGACTGGAAAGGTTGAGAGAGATTGGGTGTGTGAGAGAGGAATGCGGCCAGTCGCTGGCGCGCGCGCGCGAGAGAGAGAGAGAGCGGCCCTCTCTTCCCCAGTCGTGCCTCAGCAGCGGCCAGCGGCCGGGCGGCGGGCGCGCGGCCGTTTGCGGCAACGGCGCTCTTTTTGGTGCGCGAGCTGCGAGGCCTTCACACTGCCGACCCGTCACACCGCCGGGGCATGGTCCCGGCCCTCCTTCTATGCAGCGGCTCGCGATAGGCGGGCGACCCCTAGCGGCCAGGCGGCCGGCAAATGCAGGTGCAGGTCGCGAGCACACAGAGTGAATGCGCGACCGCCACTTTGCTGTGGCGGGCCAGCAATCCGTCTGCGTCCGCCCAGCGCACACACCGCGCCCCTCACCCTCACAACGCTCTGTGTGTGAGAGAGGAGGAGTGCGTGGCCCGTGCGAGCGGCGTGGTTTTGCCTAGTCTCCAGTGGGGACCTGTGGCACGAGGGAGGGCGCGCGCACCTTGCTTGAGTCCTTCCTTCTTGAGCGTCTGTGTTTAGGCTTGAGGCCACAACCTCGCCCTCTCTTTCTCGGCGTTCGTCCCGCCCGCCCGGCACGCACGCCACCCTCCCAAACCACCGAGCTATCCTCGCTGTGATCTGCACATCCACAACAGGAGAGAGAGAGGCTCATGTTGAGAGCACAACACACACACACACACACACACACACACACACACACACACACACACACCTCTCCCTCCCTCCATATGCCATCCACAACCCCACCAGCAGAACAAAAAAAAAAGCAACCACCCCCAACAGTTTATCTCCAGTGCACACAAACCACAAGCACGCGCCAGCACGGCGGCGTGTGTGAATAAAGAAAGGGTCACGCAATTTTTCCTCTCCCCCACCCCAAGTTGCTCCCCTCCACCCTCCATCCCATGATTTCTCCTTCCCACCCCCGTCTCCCGTTTTGCCGCTCGTCCCTCATGCCCGCCCCCCAAGGCTCGTCCGCAGCCCGCCCACCGGCGCCGCCACGGGCGCCCCAATCATGCCCGGCCCGCCCCCGGCCGCCGCCTCGTCCGCGCCCAGGGCGGAAAGGATGGCGTCCGCGAAGAAGGCGGCCTTCGGGCCGGCGGGCACAAACAGGCCGCCTCCGCCGCCCGTGTACCGGTCGCCCAGGCCGAACGCGTCCCCGCGGATGTGCGGGGGCAGGAACAGCCAGCCCGCAAAGGCGGCACCGGCCAGGACGGCCGTGGAGAGGAGCGCCGACAGGCCGCACGCGGCCCGCAGGGAGGCGCCCCGCCCAACCCAGGCATAGTGCGCCAGCAGGAGCGGGGGCAGCGCGTTGTACGCCGCCCACGCCG
>Ga0315287_10007628_pt1 | contig 10857 bp, 10 predicted proteins | sample YL17G11_0_MG_FD_205037 | JGI IMG/M metagenome (GOLD analysis project Ga0315287, IMG submission 205037) | Sediment microbial communities from Yellowstone Lake, YNP, Wyoming, USA - YL17G11_0 | ecosystem: Environmental > Aquatic > Freshwater > Lake > Sediment | place: USA: Wyoming | collected...
CATAGCATTCGTGAGCCTGATGACGCCGAGTCTGTTCCATTTCATAGAAGGCGGGCAGCAGCCCCAGGACGAGGCAACCCTCAGCCTGGCAATCGCCATACTCCTTCTTGCAATATACCTGCTCAGCCTGGCGTTCTCGCTCAAGACCCACAGCTACCTATTCACCTTCGACCCGGCTGGGGAGAAGCCCGAGTGGGGCAGGAATTTCTCCCTTGCGGTCCTTCTCGGCTCCACCGCCCTCCTTTTCCTGGTGGGCGGGATATTCGTGAACCAGGTGCCGGTGGTCGCCAAATCCATCGGCATGACTGAGTTCTTCATCGGCGCGGTGATAATCGCACTGGTGGGGAACGCGGCCGAGCACATAGCCGCCATATTCTTCGCGCTGAAAAACAGGATAGACATGAGCGTCAATGTCACCGTGGGCTCCAGCCTGCAGGTGGCCATGTTCATCGCTCCGATAGCGGTCATCGCCAGCGCACTCATGGGCAGGAACATGAACCTGATATTCACGCCTTTCGAGGTGCTCGCGGTGTTCGCCGGAGTCATCATAGTAAACGAGATAACCACGGACGGGAAATGCAACTGGTTCGAGGGCGCCCAGCTGGCCATAATGTATGTGATAATAGCGGTGCTGTTCTTCTTCATAAAATAAGCTATTCCGGCCGCAGGGAAAGCAGGAACTGCTGCTTCATGGCATCCACCCTCACCTGGTCCAGGGCGAATATGCGCACCTTGGCGTGGATGGAACGCTCCGGGATGTAAAGGTCGATGGCGTATCCCTGATAGGTCTTGTTCGCATTGAACTTCGTCTTGAACGGCACCTCCGCGGCGAAGGCGTTCTCGAGAATTGCGAACGTGCGCATCTCGCCCACATAATAGGCGCTGGACAGGATGCCGGCGGAATCGTTAATCCGGTCCATAACGAGGAAGTCTGATGTCGCCCTGGAGGGTTCGGCCCTGAACTCCTTGTCCCGGTTCGGGCCGTAGACCGCAGACGTGTTGAAGTAGAGCACCACCATCGCCTCTCCAGTCTGGCCTGGTTGCTCCTGGAGCTCGTGGATTCCGGTGAAAACGCCGGGCTGTGCCTCGACCTTCATGTTTGCCGGGTATTCGAAGCTGAATCCGGTCGCATTGAAGCGTGCCCATTCCGAAGGCGGGGGCAAAGTTTGATTGGTGAGGTTAGTAGCATTGCCAGTAACGTTGATATCGGTCCCATTGTCCGATGCGTTGCCGTCCTGCCCGCGGTTTTCGGTGCACCCGAAAAGGCAGAAGGCGATGATGAGAAGCGCGAGATGAATTGCCTTCATAGGGTTACCCTTCCCATCTTCATGTCGGCCCGCAGGCGTGATTCGCAATCCGCGATTTTGATGCGCTCCTGCTTTCCATCGTTCCGGTATCGTATGGTCACGGTCCCATCCGTGAGCGTGTCGTAGTCGACTGTGAGCGCATAGGGGACGCCTATCTCGTCAGCGCGGGCGTACCTCCTTCCGATGCTGCCACTCTCGCGGTAGTCCACATCGAGGCCCGCATCGCGCAGCATGGCGACCAGCTCCATTGCCTTCTCGCCCAGACCGTCCTTCTTCATGAGAGGGAAAATAGCGACCGTATATGGCGCGACAACTGGCGGGAAGTCGAACCATTCCCATTCCTTGGCCTCGGACTTGTCCCGGAAGCAGTGCTCCAACAGGCAGTAGAAGAGCCGGTCCACACCCATGGAAAGCTCGAACACGTGGGGCATCACCTTCTTCTTCTCCTCCTCGACGAAAACGCTCATGTCCGAGCCGCTGTGCTTGGAGTGCTGGCTTAGATCAAAGTCCGTTCGATAGGCGTTTCCTATGGTCTCGATGGTGCCGAAAGACGTTTCGACCTCCATGTCTATGTTTGCCTTGGAATAGTGCGGCACTTCCGCAGCGCCCAGAACCCTGAGGCGCATCTTCGCTTCCCCTATGCCGACCTTCTTGTAGAATTCCCACTGGCGGGCCATGAAATAAGACATTATCTCGTTGGCCGCGATTTTGTTGTCCACCAGCTCCTTTGCGGTCATGTCGCGGGGCTTGCCTTCCACCAGCATGTGCATATTATAGCCGGCCACGGAATCGAAACCCTCGAACTTGTCGTTGGATGGGTTGAAGAAGTATTCCAGTTCCATCTGGGTGAACTCGCGCATGCGCACGAGGCCCTTGCGCGGCGAGATTTCATTGCGGAAGCTCCGGCCCACCTGGCCCACCGCCAACGGCAGCTTCGTGCCGTGGTTCCTGAAGATTCGCGGGAATGACGTGAATATCCCCTGGGCAGTCTCCGGCCTGCCGTATCCGGTCGTGCGCTCGCCTCCGATGCCAGTCTGGAACATGAGGTTGAACATGAACACCTTGCCGAAGTCGCTGGAACATTTCGGGCATTTTATGCCCTTCTCGGAGATGACCTTGTCTAGGCTTTCCAGCTTGCCATCCCACTTCTCGCCGTGCTGCGCATAGTACTTCTCCTCGGCCACCGTGTCCGCGCGGATTTTCGCCTTGCATTTCTGGCATTCGGCCACCGGGTCAGCGAAACTGGAAACATGGCCGGAAGCGATAAGCACCGGCTCGGGCGTTATTATGCTGGTCTCCACCTCGTGGTAGCCCAGGCTCTTGATGAACATCTCGCGCCAGAGGGCCTCTATCTTGTGCTTGATCAGCACGCCCACCGGCCCGTAGTCGTAGAACCCCCCGGTCCCGCCGTAGGGCTCGTTGCTGGGGAAGAAGAAAGACCTTTTGAGGGCTAGGTCGATTATCCTTTCGTGAAGTTGCTGCATGGACCGAAATTTATATGAGTGGTTTTAAATGATTTCCGAAGATAAACCATCATGCGCGGAATCCTTGTTATCCTGCTGATAGGCATACTCCTGATGGGCTGCACGACCCCTCCGGAAAACGGCGCCAACGGCACCAAGAGCAACGTTACGAACGCCACCAACAATACCAACCAGACCGGCCCTCCGGTGCAGATAATAATCGGCCAGCAGAAGAACCAGACCACGGAGCAGAACCTGACCCAGCCAACGCCAAACGTGACCGAGAACGTGAGCGGCCCGACATACCGGAACGACCCGAACCAGTCCCTGGGCATCTACTTTATAGACGTGAGCGACATCGGCCTCCATGGTGACGCCATACTCATAAAGAAGGGGGATTTGGACGTCCTTGTGGACGCTGGACCCGTGGAGAAGGCCGGAAAGGTCGTGGATCTCCTACGCTCCAAGGGAGTTGACGACGTGGATTTGCTCATATCCACCAACGCCGACCCCCGCCACTATGGCGGCATCGGCACGGTCGCGGACAATTTCAAGGTTGAGAGCTTCTGGTGGACCGGGGACGATTTCGACGATGCGACCTACAAGGCGCTGGCAGCCCGCATGAAAGGCGTGGAAATCGTGCAGGACGGCTCCAGCATGGAGCTGAACGGCATAAACTTCACGGTGCTCAACCCGCCCAAGAGCGACAGGTTCAGCGATGTAAACAACGATGCCATAGTCCTCAGGGTGACCGACAGGAACTTCTCCATATTGCTGACCTCCGGCATCCAGACCGGGGCGCAGGGCCTTCTCATCAACCAGAAGAAGGAGCAGATAAAGACCGACCTGATGCAGGCACCCTATTACGGTGTGGGCTCCGGAACCAGTAACATAGGGCTGATGCTCGTGAACGCGCACCCGACCGCCATCATAATAAGCGGCAGTGCGGACGAGTCCGCGGCCAACGGGGGCTCGCGGGAGCCGTTCGAGAGGCTGATGACGCAGTACGGGATAAAATGGCATGAGAACTACGTCAACGGCACCATAAAGGTGTCCAGCGACGGGCAGGGCTATGCCATAGAATCCCTGGGGAAAGGGCAATGATTAAATTGGTTTCCCATGAACAGTTTTACCCTTCTGCTATTGGGCCTGTAGCTCAGAAAACTTTTTGGGAAAAAGTTTTATCAAAAACTGACTGTCAAAAAGTTTGCGCAACTTGGTAGAGCGACGGACTCTTAATCCGTGTGTCGGGAGTTCAAATCTCCCCAGGCCCGATTCCCCTTCTTTTACATTCGTGGAGAGGTAGTGCCGGATGGGAATCGGGACGAAAGTGAACCCCATGGGTTTCACGACGGGCCCGTTTTTGTTTCTAATCCTTTATGTAGGTCGCCCGCCGTCCTTCAACGACATAGTGCCCTTTGGAGAACGAGTCAACTACTTTCGCATAGGCGGCGTGTTCCACCTTCAGGATTTTGAAGGAAACCTCGTCCGGGGTCTTGCAGTCGCCTATGTCCACGGCCTCCTGGTAGATTATCGGCCCGGCGTCCAGCTTCTCGTCCACGAAGTGTATCGTCACGCCAGAAACCTTCGCCCCGTGTTCGAACGCCTGCTTCTGGGCGTTGGCCCCTGGAAATGAGGGCAGCAGCGCGGGGTGGATGTTTATCATCCGGTCGCGGTAGGCGTCCAGGAGCTTCTTGCCCCTGACGAGCAGCATGTATCCCGCAAGGACGACCAGGTCCGCCTCGTAGTTGTCGAGCAGGTCCTTTATCTGCACGTCCATCGCGTCGCGATTCGGGAAGCTCTTCGGCTCCACCACCTTGACCGGAATGCGGTTCTCCTTCGCGATATTGATTGCGAACGCCTCGGGGTTGTTGGTTATCAGCACCCGGATTTCGGCATCGCACTTCCCAGCCTTTATGGCGTCGATTATCGCCTTGAAGTTGCTGCCGCGGCCGGAAGCGAGCACGGCTATTTTCACTGCCATGGAACGAAGATGGGCGGAATGGTTTTAATTATCATCTGCGCAGGGGATGCCATGGCAAGGCAGGACAGGTTCCTCGCCCCTGAAGTGTACGATGCCGTGCCCATAGAAACGGAGATATCTAATTTGCGCCGCGAGATAACCATGGACTGCGCGAAGCTGCTTGTTCAGGCGATAACGGTGAACGAGCGGACGCGCGGGAACTTCAACCTGAAGCTGTGGGAAGGGCGCATCAGCGACATACGGGAAGCGCAGCTGGCGACCTACAGCATAGTTGACCTTGGAAAGCTCAAGGCACAGTGCGGCATCATATCGAGGAGGCTTGCGGAATTCAGCAGGGCATGAGCGGAAGCGGGATGCGCTTCCGAAGGGCCAGTTCCAACCGGCTTGCCGAAGCGTTTTAAAAAGCCTTTTCCACAATATACTACTTATGCTTAGCTTCATCATCCCCACTCTGAACGAGGAGGAACACATAGACGCTCTGCTTTCCGGCCTCATGCCCCAGCTCATAGGCGACGACGAGGTCATCGTGGTGGACGCCCACAGCAAGGACCGCACCCCGGACATCGTCAGGAAACACGGCGCGAGCCTGGTGCTGCACCCGAAAAGCGGCGTCGGCCTCGCCCGCACCAGGGGGGCGAAGGAGGCGAAAAACGGGGTCCTCGTGTTCCTCGACGCGGACAGCGTGCTGGTGAACGATTTCGCTGGGAGGCTCCGCGCGCATTTCACCAGGCCCGAGATAGTCGCAGCGGGCGGCCTGGACCTCTACCACTCCGATTCCAGATTATGGAAGGCATTGTACAACACATATTCCGTCGCACTCTTCCATTCCGCGAGCGTGACGCACAAGCTGACCGGGAAGTATTGGATTCCGGCGAACAACTGCGCCATCCGCAAGGACCTTTTCTTCCAGGTGGGCGGCTACCGGAGCGTCATATGCGAGGACAGCGACATGATGAGGAGGCTGCCCGCCACGCCGCACGTGGTCTATGACCAGAAGCTGGCGCTCACGCTCTCTGACCGGAGATTCAAACAGGACGGATTCTTCAGAACGCTCGGAGTATGGTGGATGAGCAATATGTCCGCCTGGTTCGGCAAGGGAAAGGACGTCAACGCCGGATATACCAAGGATTAGGCTATTTTCCAGCGCACTCCGTCCGCCTTGTCCTCTATTATCACGCCTATCTCTTTCAGCTTCGCACGTATCAAATCCGACTTCTTGTAATCCTTCTCTTTTCTAGCTTTCTCCCTGAGCGCCACCAGCAGGTCCAGTGCACCGGCCGCATCCGCTGCGCCGCCAACGCCCAATTCAGCCGCAAGCGCCATCACCGCGTCCGTCTTCTCTTCGATGCCGCGCACCTCCTCCTCGAGGCCGAGTATCCAGAGAATGTCCTCGACCGCCTTCTTGACCTTGAGCAGCTGCTCGCGGTCGGGCGCATGGCTTTCGATGTGCGAGTTCGCGAGCCTGAGGAGGCCGAAAAGCGATGCGATGGCCTCGGGCGTGTTCAGGTCGCCCTCCATCTGAGTGTGGAACGCGGCAATCAGCTCGTCGCTCTTTTTTCTGAATTCCGCATCGTTGTGCCCCGATCCGGGCTTGCCGCACACTTCGCACATCAGGCCGAGCGAGTTGAATATGCGCTCCACGCTCTCCTCCATGGCGGCCATGTTCTCCGCGTCGTAGTCCAGCGGGCTGCGATAGTGCGCCTGGAGGTAGAAGAGCCGCATTGCGTTCGGACTCGTTTGCGAGAGCGCCTGCCTGAGCGTGACAAAATTGCCCAGGGACTTGCTCATCTTCTCCCCGCTCACCGTGAGGAAGCCGGTGTGCAGCCAGTATTTGCAGAATTTCTGGCCCAGGGCGGCCTCGCTCTGGGCGATTTCGTTCTCATGGTGCGGGAATATCAGGTCGCGTGCACCGCCGTGGATGTCAAGTGTGCGTTTTGCATATTTGAAGGACATGGCCGAGCATTCGATGTGCCAGCCTGGCCGGCCGCGCCCCCAGGGGCTGTCGAATTCGACTATCTCGCCCTTGGTCTTTTTCCACACCGCGAAGTCCGCGGCGTCCTTCTTGCTCTCGTCCACCTCCACCCTGGCGCCCGCGCGTATCTCTTCCAGGTTCTGGCCAGAGAGCGCCCCGTAGGGCTTGAAGGCGGAGATGGAGAAATAGACCCCGCTGTCGGTTTCGTAGGCCTGGCCCCGCTCGATGAGACGCTTCACCAGGTCTATTATGGCTGGGATGTTTTCCGTGACTTTTGGATAGACGTCCGCCGGAAGGATGTGAAGCTTTCCGAAAAGCTCGAGCGCCTCGCTGTGGTTCTCCTCGGTTAGCCGTTTCGGGTCCGCCCCAGTCTCCCTGCACCGCTTGATTATCTTGTCGTCCACGTCGGTTATGTTCTGGATGTGGTAGACAACGAAGCCGTTCTTGATGAGGTAGCGTTTCAGCACGTCGAACGATACGTACGTCCTCGCATGGCCGATGTGGGCGCTGTCGTAGGGGGTGAGGCCGCAGACGTACATCAGGACGCGGTTATCCTCCTGGGGCGTGAAGGGTTCTGGCTTTTTTGAGAGTGAATTGAAGACTTGCATATTCCCTTGCGCCTCATAAATATTGTGAACTATCCATGCCTAAAGGCATGGGCTTCCTGTTTCAATGAAGATACTTGCCAGTTATGCTTATAACTGGTAGGGGTTTCTTCTCCACAGGCTTGACTTCCCGGCGTTCCACCGGTAGCTCTATTGAGTATGTTTATCGCTGCATTAAGGTCCCGATGCATGGATGCCCCGCATGGGCAATCGTGCCACCGCTCTGCAAGCGATTTCTTTCGTATCAGACCGCAGCTGCTACACTTCTGTGAGGTGTGGGCAGGGTCCACCAGCACGACTTCGCAACCAGCTTCTTCCGCTTTGTAGCTGATCATGCTGACAAATTCCGCCCAACTGCAATCCAATACGGATTTTGCAAGGTAACCTCCCGCCAGCTCGGCAACATTGAGGTTTTCCAGTGCAAGAAAAGAATACGAGTTGACCAGTTTTCTGCTGGTTTTGTGGAGGAAATCGAGTCTTCTGTTCGTGATTGTCTCGTAGGCAATTGCAACACGGTGTCTTGCCTTCTGCCTGTTTTTGCTACCTTTCTTTTTACTTGATAGTTGCTGATGGGTTTCTTTCAGGCGCTCTTCAGCCTGCTTGAGGTACCGTGGATTTTCTATTACTTCTCCGTCGCTGAGGCAGGCAAAATGTTCCAACCCCACATCTATTCCAACCTCAGGCCCGGTTTTTCTGCAAGGGATTGTCGTTTCAGTCTTAGTAGTGAAAACTGCGAACCATTTTCCCGATGGCATCTTCTTGATTGTCAGCGTTTTAACTTTTCCCTGCACCTGCCGATGCTTTTTGATGGAAACGATTCCCACACCGGAAAGCTCAAGGCGTTCATCCAATCTGAAACCAAACTGGGGATATGTAAATGATTTCATCCGTTCAAGCGCTTTGAAACGCGGAAACCCGACCTTCCGACCTGCCTTCTTTCTGGCAATCGCGCCCTTCAGGCTTTTTACCAGTCGATCGGCCACATTCTGAGCCACTTGGGAGAAGAGAGGAGTTTCTTTCGTCTGGAGATAAAGCTGTTTTCGGATTGGAAACCTGCCGGTTTCTTCATAATATTTTTTCGTGCATTCAAGGAGCTCGTTCCAGAGCGTTTTGCATTCATCAAGATAATCAGTCAGTTCTCTTTGCTGGGTTTTTGATGGGTACAGCCGGAACTTCCATGCCCGGGTTGTCTTCATGAAAATATTGCTGAAAACGTCCTTTATAAATATCCGCAGACACTCGTCATTTCCGCGGAAATCAGTTCTTTCATCCCACGACAGGAAACAACGCTTCGTTCCCTGCATCCCGTTGCCCACGTGTTGGACAGTAGGACGGCTGGAGTCAGTATCTCATACCTTTCTCAGACTGGATTTCCCAGACCTAAGGAATTTAAACATATCCTGTGACGTGCTATCCAAGAATGGTGCCGCTTCGGCGCCTGATATTAACCGGAGGTAGATTGTTAATGCCTGAAACCAAAGCCGCTGCAAGCGGAAGCGATGATAATAAGCTGCTCGGCGCGTTGTGCTACATACCGATAATGGGTATCAGCCTACTTGTGGCGCTGTACATCCTGCTTACTGAGAAAAAGAGCGACAAGTTCCTCGCATTCCACGCCTGGCAGTCGTTGCTTTTGGGAGCAGTATGCATCGTGGTATTCCCAGTATTGTTCATCGGGCTCGGCATAGTCGGCGTTCTGCTGGCCACGGTGACGATGGGCTTTGGAACGCTCATCATGCCATGCATATTCGGGCCGCTGGTCCTGATACTGCTGGTGGGAATGCTATATCTCGCCTGGAAAGCATACCAGGGAGAGAAGGTGAAGCTGCCCATAATAGGCAACTTTGCCGAGAAGCAGGCCAACAAGTAATTTTTTCTTATTTTTATCTTCTTTTTTCAGCCAGGGGCCCAGGGCCCCTCTGATTTTTACCCTACGGCACCAATTTAAACGTTGGCGGCAAATCCAATCCGGTGACAGAATATGGGTTTGTTGAAGGCTTCGTTAGTACCAATCGCCATCATTGTGGTGCTTAGCCTGCTTGCGCACGCGGTAGGAATCGTAATCAGCCTGATTCCGATACTGGGCGTAGTGAGCTGCGGCATCATGCCGCTGTTCCTGCTGGTATGCTGTGCAGTGCTCGCCTGGGCCGGATTCGGCGCCGCAAAGGGCGGGACGGACCTGGTGGGCGCAGCGGCAGTGGGTGCCGTGGTGGGGTTCGTAGGCGGACTCGCCGATGCGATAATAGGTTTCATCGGAGAGTTGGTGAAGAACGTCCTGATGACAGCGCTGGGCGTCGTGCTTAATACGGACAATTCTGGTGTGAGCTTCATCAGCGGCTTCTTCGGAACTGCGATAGGGGCTGCCATAGGCGTCGCATACATCATAATCGCACCAATCTCTGGCATCATAGTCGGAGCGGTCTGCGGTGCGATAGGCGCTGTCCTGGCCGGCGGACCTGCGAAGAAATAACTCTTTTTATTTTTCCTTTATTTTCTCCACCCCCACCGGGGGTGGGCTATAGGAAATCGGCAAGGCCCTTCTGCTTCACTTTGTCGTCCTCGAAAATGCTCCGTATCTCCTTTTCGACGAGCTCCAGTCGCTGCTTCAGGTAGGCCGGAAGCTCGTAACGGGCCACTATCTCGGCGGAGATTTTGAGGTATTTCTCTATTCCGCCCTTGTTTATGGTGAGCAGGAGGTTGCCACCGCACCGATTGCACTTCCCAGCGAGCGGAACCCGCCTGAATATCGTATTGCAACCCACGCAGCGGAATTCCTGTCGGGAGAATGAGCGGAGGTTGCCGTATATGTCAGGTATGAAATGGCTCAGGATGAGCCTTTCTGCGGCATCCTTCTCATCCACCGGGCGCAAACGTTCCTGCAGGCGGAACTGGACGTCTATCTTGTCCGGGATGGACTCCAGCAGGACGTATGCTGTGCGGTAGTTGCCGATGTCCAGCGCCCCGCCCGGATGGGTGATTGGGAGCTCGAACTGCTCCGGCGTCCCGAGCACGTCCTTCACGGTCTTGAGCTTCACCTCGCCCGGCGGCGTTATGCGCTCGGCGGCCTCGTAGAACTCCAGGGGGTAGCGGGAGACGAACTCTATGTTGTGGGCCTCGTCGTCCACCTCCTTGGGATTTATGTCGATGGAGAGCACCAGGGGCGCGTCCATTGTGCCGCCGCGCTTCTCGTCCAGGTACTTCCTTGAGAAATTGAGCAGGGAATCCATGAGGAGCATGATGCTGTCTTCGTCACCGTCGCAATTTCTCCTTTTTGCTGTGTGAAAGTATGGATGGCCGTATCCCACCGCGGCATGGGTGAATCCGATTATCCTGCATAGCACTCCGGCACTGGTGTGCGGGGAAAGGCCCACGGCAAGGTGGCCCAGGAGGTCCTCTCGCTTCTTGATGTTGTAAAAGGGCTGGAGGCCGTAGAGGTTGACCAGCATCTCGTCGATGAAGTCCGCGACGCGCGTGAGGTATTCCACCCCGGAATCCGCCAGGAGGATGTCCTGGTGTCTGAGCGCGA
>Ga0315287_10007631_pt1 | contig 10855 bp, 5 predicted proteins | sample YL17G11_0_MG_FD_205037 | JGI IMG/M metagenome (GOLD analysis project Ga0315287, IMG submission 205037) | Sediment microbial communities from Yellowstone Lake, YNP, Wyoming, USA - YL17G11_0 | ecosystem: Environmental > Aquatic > Freshwater > Lake > Sediment | place: USA: Wyoming | collected...
GTGCCGGTCATCGTATTGGTAAACCCTGGAATCGTCCACGGACCAGGAGGCGCCGCCGCCGCTTTGATCGCGGCCACCTTGGACTGATCGTAGAAGTACATGGCCAGGGTCATGCCCGCGATAATGCCCAAGACCGGCCACCCCACCGACGACGCGACCAACCGCACCGCCACAGAACCCGCCGTGGAGGCGCTGATCCCCGTCGCCAATGAGGCCACCGTCGCCGCCCGTTGCGCCGTCAGCATCGTAGAGACTGCCGCTTGTGATGCGACGCGCACATACCCCGTGGTCGAGGAAGACACTTGAAACGCATAGACAGGGAAGACCACGAGATAGACCGCCACGACCTCGACCAGCAGCATGTAAAGGCACAGGCTCAGTTTTTTCCGCATAGCATCCCCACCAGAAAACACAGGACGAACAACGCCGCAAACTCCAGCTGCTGCACCAATGTCAAGGAAGTCCAGACCATTGCTCGTCCCGTTGTGCTCTACTTACTGACAGGCGGGAAGGACACCGCGCCCGTGGGGGAATAGCCGGTCACGTCCACGAACCGTTGGCCTTTGTACTCCCGCAGATTCACCGTGAGGTGACAGGACTTCATCTTGTTGGCTTCCATCAGCTTGTAGAGATGCTCGTGCTCATCTGAGATACTCGCCTCCAGGCTGGTCGTATCATCCTCGAAATAGAGCATCGCGGTCCGATAGGTCCGCGTGCCGTCCTGACTCGGCTTTGACTTCACCCCCATGACCACACAATTCGCCACAAACTTAGACATGATTGCCCCTTTCATTGGACCATTGAAACCAGCCCTGCCGAAAGCAGGACCACAGAAACACGAACACGGTTCCGCAGGCTCCACACCGGCCACGACATCGCGGCCCGCACATGTAGAGTCTTAGGTCGCCGGTTCGGCATACGCGGCAGAGAATCCGTTCCGGGGATCCCACTCCCGCATCGTTCGCCGGACTCTTCGCGCTTCCTGGCCGCTTGCGAACAGCGCCAGGTGTTTTCCTCGCCATCGTTCCACCCCATCCACGATGATGTTGACCAGCCACCGTTCCCCAGCCTCCGGGTGGGCACAGAGGAGCCCCAACATCGGGGCCAAACTCTTTTCGGCCCACCGTTTCACCTCTTCGATCTTCTTCACGGATGTGGCAATCTCCAGCCGCGCCCGCTGCATCCCCTCCGTCAGGACTTTCCACCAGTCCAGCAACGGCGCGTAATACCGATCCTTCGGGTCGTCAGCCCGTGTACAGTCGCGGAAATCCAAGGCGCTTCGAAAGACCCCGACGATGTACTTCTGGAATGACTCCTGATCGAGCCCCGACAAGGCCATGCCCACGGCATCGGCGCGTTCCGCTTTCCATTCCATTTCCCAGCGAATCCAGGTGCCGTCGACGGGCTTCTCTTTCGACCGCTGTTCCGCGGCTTTATCGTAAATTCGTAGATACGTGTCCGATTGGCGGGACCCCATGCACAGCGTCTTGCCGGTGTCCGATCCCGAACCCAGGTCGAGGCCCGCAATCAAGCGGGACTGACGGAAGTGCGAGACACAATGCCCCGCCTTCACCGCCGCATAGATGCGATCGACATCGATGACGCCGTTCCGATCATCGAGAGCCACGTCAATGCGACCGAAATGCCCTTGCTTCTCAAAGACCCACGTCGCCACGGCTTGAAACTTCTGATACGTCCAATCACTGATCAACTCTTGGGACAGATCCACATGCACTTCACGAGGGGACCAGCTGGCCGCCGTGCCGATCCGGCCTAACCCGCCACACCCTCCGCGTGACAACCAGCCTTGCCGGTAGCCCAGGAAGCCTTTTTTATCTTTGATCCACTCCCCGCCCACCCGTGCGATCACCTCCTCCGCACTGGAGTCCGGCACGGTGAACCGGAACCACCCGAGCACACATGTCCATGAACTCATGAGACCCTCCGTGAGGAACCTTGGAAATTCCGCCCCCGTTTTACCGAGCGGGGGCTTTTGCGTGCGCGCCGCCGGCTGGCGCCGCCTGGCGCGCTACGCTTGGTCGTACGATCCCAGGCAACCCTTTCGCCAAAAATATCCGTTGAACTCGTTCCAGATCGAACCGCAGCATTTTGCAGATCCGATAGGCCGGGATGGTGCCGTTCCAATAGGCGCGACGAATGGATTGCGCACTCACCCCCAATTCACGGGCGACTTCCTTTACTGACAACAACGTGGGCTTCATTCGTGTCCTTTCGTTCGTCGATGTGCAGAACGGTGCTGACCATACCGTCCTGCCTCGATCAAGGGAATTAGTCAGATGTATCCAGATGTGATCAGATGTATCCAGGCGCAACAACGAGAGAGGAAAGAGACAACTGCACGGGGCTCTCCTCCTTGCGATGGGCCCGCTGGATCGAATTCGGACTCATGCGGAGTTCCGCCGCCAATGCCTTCACCGTGAGCAAATCCTTTTGCATGCCCAATCCTTTCTGCCGATGCAGCTCAGCACGGCGCTGACCGTACCGGTATGAGTGAGTGTGGGGAAGTACCCTGCTTAGGACAGTGAGGGACCATGAGGGACAACGGTCACGAAGCAAGCCGAAGGAATGTAACTGCGGTGTACAGAGATAGAAATTCTTAATGTTACGTAAGAAGGGCGAGAAGGTCGTCTAACGGGCTGTCGTGCGCGTACAGTGGAAATCATTGTGCGAAAAAGCGTGCTCTACGTGCCAATCCCAGCAGGTTTGTACGCAAGTAACGGGGATCAATGGTTCCATTTCCAGGGCAACTCCCTCCCCAGTTGGGGTGCTTTCTCTCGGGGGAAAGGGTATTCTGCGGCGGATTAGTTCCTGTGAGCAAGCGAGGTTACAACTGACATATGGCGATTAAGAAATCCGAACTCTATTCCTCACTTTGGCAGAGCTGCGACGAGCTGCGAGGGGGCATGGACGCCAGCCAATACAAGGACTACGTCCTCGTCCTGCTCTTCATCAAGTACGTTAGTGACAAATACGCTGGCCAGCCCTACGCGCCGATTACCATCCCGCCCGGCGCGAGTTTCAAGGACATGGTCGCCCTCAAGGGCAAGCCTGACATCGGCGACCAAATCAACAAGAAGATCATCGCCCCGCTGGGCAATGCCAACAAGCTCTCCGATTTCCCTGACTTCGATGAGGACGCCAAACTCGGCAGTGGCAAGGAGAAGGTGGAGCGGCTCACCAACCTCATCGCCATTTTCGAGAACCCGGCTCTCGACTTCTCCAAGAACCACGCCGAGGGCGACGACATCCTGGGCGACGCCTACGAATACCTGATGCGGCACTTCGCCACCGAGAGTGGCAAGAGCAAGGGGCAGTTCTACACGCCGGCCGAAGTGAGCCGCGTGATCGCGCAAATCATCGGCATTCGTGACGCGAAGACCAGTGCCGCCACTACGGTCTACGACCCCGCTTGCGGCTCGGGCTCGCTGCTCCTGAAAGTCGGTGACGAGGCCGGGACCGCCGTCACGCTCTACGGGCAGGAAAAAGACGGCGCGACCAGCGGCCTCGCGCGGATGAACATGATCTTGCACAACAACCCGACCGCGCTCGTCGTGCAGGGCAACACGCTGGCCGATCCCAAGTTCAAGGACGGCGACACGCTCAAGACCTTTGATTACGTCGTCGCCAATCCGCCCTTTTCAGACAAACGCTGGAGCACGGGCATCGACCCGCTGAACGACCCCTACGAGCGTTTCAAGCCCTTCGGCGTGCCGCCCAATAAAAAAGGAGACTACGCCTATCTGCTGCACATCGTTCGTTCGCTCAAGAGCAAGGGCAAAGGGGCGTGCATTCTGCCGTACGGTGTCCTGTTCCGGGGCAACGTCGAGGCCGACATCCGCCGCAATCTCGTCCGCAAGGGCTACATCAAGGGCATCATCGGCCTGCCCGCCAATCTCTTCTACGGCACCGGCATCCCCGCCTGCATCGTCGTCGTCGACAAGCAGGACGCTCAGGCCCGGAAGGGCATCTTTATGATCGCTGCCGGCGACGGTTTCATAAAGGACGGTCCCAAGAACCGGCTGCGCAGCATGGACATCCACAAGATCGTGGATGTTTTCAATAAGCGGCTCGACGTCCCGAAGTACTCTCGCATGGTCAGTGTGGAGGAGATCGAGAAGAACGAGTTCAACCTTAATCTCCCGCGCTACATCGACAGCCAGCAGGCTGAAGACCTTCAGAACATCGAAGGCCACCTGAAAGGGGGCATCCCTAAAGCCGATGTCCATGCCCTTCAGCGTTACTGGGATATCTGCTCCACTCTCCAGCAAGTCCTGTTCAAGGCCAACCGTCCGGGCTACCTCGACCTCGCTGTGGAGAAGTCAGCGATCAAGTCCACGATTTACGAGCACCCGGAGTTCGCCGCCTTCATCTCCAAGATGAACGCCCACTTCAAAACCTGGCAACAGAAAACCGCCAAGGCACTCCGACAGCTGAAGACCGACTGCCATCCGAAGGAAGTCATCGTCGGCCTTTCCGAAGACCTGCTCGCTCACTACATCGGTCAGCCGCTCATCGACAAATACGACGTCTATCAGCACTTGATGGACTACTGGACCAAGACCATGCAGGACGACGTTTACATGATTGCGGCGGAGAACTGGGTAGGCGGGGTGAAGACGCGAGAAGTCCACCAGGTAAAGAACAAAGATGGCAAGCTGGTCTGGCCAGAGGGGCACGACTTCCTGCTAGGCAAGCGCCGACTCAAGTCAGACCTAGTCCCGGGCAGGGTCCTGATTGAACGATTCTTCGTAGCCGAGCAGGCCGCATTGGATGAACTCGAAGCTCGACTTGCTGGAGTTGAGCAGGAGGCAGAGGAGCAACGAGAAGAGCACGGTGCAGAAGGAGGCTTGCTCGAAGACGTGGCGGATGTCGACGAGGGCAAAATCAAGATCACCGCCAAAGACATGAAGGCATGGCTCAAGGAGAACAAGACAGATGTTGACTTCGCCGCTGAGTCTGAGGCGATCACTAACTACGGTCGGCTACTTGAGCAGCAGACCGAGCTGAAGGGCCAGATCAAGGCCGCTACGAGTGCGCTGCACTCAGCTATGGCAGAGAAATACTCAAAGCTCACCGAGTTCGAGATCAAGGCGCTGGTGGTGGACGACAAGTGGCTCGCCGCGCTCGATGCCGACATTCACGGCGAGATGGACCGCGTGAGCCAGCAACTCACCCAGCGCGTGAAGGAACTGACCGAGCGTTACGACACTCCGCTGCCGCAGATGATCAGCCGCGTGGTCGAATTAGAGGGCGAGGTGAACCACCATTTGGAAAGAATGGGTTTCTCATGGAAGTGACGCCCGGCTACAAGCAGACCGAGGCGGGGCTGATCCCCAAGGATTGGGAGGTCGCAAAGGTTGCCGCAGTTTGCTCCATGAAAAGTGGTGAGGGGATAACGAGCGCTAGCATAGATCAGTTCTCCGAATACCCTTGTTACGGCGGCAATGGTCTGCGGGGCTTTACAACACGCTTCACGCACGAGGGACGCTATGCACTGATTGGACGTCAGGGGGCGCTGTGCGGAAATGTTTTGGGCGTGGAAGGGAAGTTGTTCGCATCGGAGCACGCAATCGTTGTGACGGCTTCCGCACGAACGGATATCCGCTGGCTGACCTTCGTGTTGGGGGCAATGCGACTGAACCAGTATTCCGAATCATCTGCTCAACCCGGTTTATCCGTGTCGAAACTTCTGAGCCTCGATGTCGCGCGCCCGCCCACCAAAGCCGAACAAGAAGCCATCGCCGGAGCGTTGAGTGATGCGGATGCTCTCATCGAATCCTTGGAGCAACTCCTCGCCAAGAAACGCAACCTCAAACAAGGCGCTATGCAGGAATTGCTTACCGGCAAGAAGCGCCTGCCTGGGTTCGAAAACAAGCCCGGCCACAAGCATACCGAGGTGGGGGTGATCCCGGAGGATTGGGGCGTGCTAGCACTCGGGGATGTAACCGATTGCCTAGACAGCCTGCGCATCCCGCTAAATGACGCTCAACGTGCGAAGCGTCAAGGTGATATCCCTTACTGCGGTGCTAACGGCGTGCTCGACTTCATCGACGATTTTGTAATTGATGACGACATCATCTTGATAGCCGAAGACGGCGGGTACTTTGACGAGTATGCGACGCGCCCTATTGCGTACCGCATGACCGGCAAGTGCTGGGTGAACAACCATGCTCACATCCTCAAGGCAAAGGTTGGGACTGACCAAGGATTTATCTACTTCTCACTGGTCCACAGGAACATCCTTCGCTTTCTCGCGAGTGGAACTCGCGCGAAGCTGAACCGTGCTGAGCTGGACAAGATTGAGGTCCCCCTCCCATCCGCCAGAGCCGAACAAGAAGCCATCGCTGCCGTTCTATCCGACATGGACGCGGAGATCGCCGCGCTCGAAGCGAAACTCACCAAAGCCCGCGACCTAAAGCAGGGCATGATGCAGGAACTGCTGACCGGGAGGATTCGACTGGTATGACAAAGTATAGGCATTTATACGACCCAGGCCGTATAAACGTGTATAAATCGGTATAAACAGGAGGACCGTATGGACAGGATCAAGAACCCATTCTCGCCCGGCGCGGGTTCACCTCCCCCTGAGCTTGCCGGCCGCGACGGGGTTCTGGAGCAGGCAAAGGTTCTACTGGGACGAGTCAAGTTGAAGCGTCCGGAGAAAAGCATTCTCCTGACGGGGCTGCGCGGGGTTGGCAAGACCGTGTTGCTCAATGAGATTGACCGTCTCGCCCAGGCCGAGGGGTATCGCACGATTCTGATCGAGGCGCACGAAGGCAAGCGGCTGGCGTCGCTGCTCGCGCCCCACCTGCGCCGGCTGCTGTTTGATTTGGACCGGATCAAGGCTGTCGGCGACAAGGTGCGGCGTGGCATCGGCGTGCTGAAGAGCTTCCTCGAAGCGCTCAAGGTGTCCTATGGCGATCTTGAGTTCAGCCTCGACATTGAGCCGGAAAGAGGAACAGCCGACAGCGGCGATCTGGAGGCGGATTTACCGAATCTACTTGTGGCCGTCGCCGAAGCGGCGGAAGAACGACGGGTGGCGGTGGCGATCTTGATTGACGAAGTCCAGTACTTCACGTCGTTGGAGTTGAGCGCGTTGATCATGGCGATGCATCAGATGCAGCAACGCCAACTGCCGTTGGTGCTTATCGGCGCTGGTTTGCCGATTCTTCCCGGACTGGCCGGCGAATCGAAATCGTATGCCGAAAGGCTCTTCAACTTCCCTAACATCGGACCGTTGTCGGAAGCCGACGCCGTCAAAGCCTTGCGGGATCCGGTCAAGGCAGTGGGCGTGGAATTCGAAGATGCCGCGTTGAAAGAGATTTTTCTCCTGACTAAGGGCTATCCATACTTCATCCAAGAGTGGGGTTATCAAACGTGGAATCACGCCTCGACCACGCCCATCACTTTGCAGGTTGCACAGGAGGCGAGCACCACGGTCCGAGACCGCTTGGATCAAAACTTCTTTCGGGTGCGGTTTGACCGGCTTACGCCACGAGAAAAGGATTACCTGCGCGCCATGGCCGAACTTGGAGCCGGACCGCATCGGACAGGCGACATCGCCGATGCACTTGGTGCGAAGATTACGACACTTGGTCCGGTGCGTGCCAGCCTCATCAAAAAGGGGATGATTTACAGTCCAGAACACGGAGACATGGCTTTTACCGTGCCGCTTTTTGATGAGTTCGTGCGCCGGGCCATACCCCGCTTTCAGCCGAAAGCGAAGAAGAATTCCGCAGGGAAAAATAAACGCACCCCATGAGCGACATTGGCAAACCCGAGCGCGCCACGCAGAACCGGGTCATCGCCCTGTTCCGCGACGAGCTGGGCTACCGATACCTCGGCGACTGGACTGACCGCGACAGCAACAGCAACATCGAGGAAGGTCTACTCTCGGCATGGCTGAGCAAGCGCGGCAACACGCCGGCGCAGATCAGTGTCGCCCTCCGCAAGCTCCGCACCGAGGCAGACAACCACAGCCTCACGCTCTACGGCAACAACCAGGCCGTCTACAGACTGCTGCGCTACGGCGTGCACGTGAAAACCGAGGTGGGCAAGGTGACGGAGCCCGTCCACCTCATCAACTGGCACGAGCCGGAACAGAACGACTTCGCCATCGCCGAGGAGGTGACACTCAAGGGCAATCACGAGCGGCGGCCTGACATCGTGCTGTATGTGAACGGCATCGCTGTCAGCGTGCTGGAACTGAAGAACAGCCGTGTGAGTATCGGCGCCGGCATCCGGCAGAGCCTCTCCAACCAGCAGCCGGAGTTCAACGCCTGGTTCTTCAGCACGGTGCAGTTCATCTTCGCCGGCAACGATTCCGAGGGGCTGCAATACGGCAGCATCGGCACACCGGAGAAGTATTTCCTCAAGTGGAAGGAGGACGAGACCGACAACAGCCGCTTTAAGCTGGACAAATACTTGCTCAGGATGTGCCGCAAGGATAGGCTGATCGAGCTGATGCACGACTTCGTGCTGTTCGATAGTGGCGTCAAGAAGCTGCCGCGCGCACACCAGTATTTCGGCGCCAAGGCTGCGCAGGCTCATGTGCGCGAGAAGAAGGGCGGCATCATCTGGCACACGCAGGGCAGCGGCAAGAGCATCGTGATGGTGCTGCTCGCGAAGTGGATTCTGGAGAACAACCCCAACGGCCGTGTCGCCATCATCACCGACCGTGACGAATTAGACAAACAGATCGAGGGCGTGTTTACCGGCGCGGGCGAGGCTATCTATCGCACCAGCAGTGGCCGCGACCTAATGAGCCAACTCAGCCAGCACAAACCGCGCCTGCTCTGCTCGCTGGTGCACAAGTTCGGCCACAAGGAGGTGGACGACTTCGACGCCTTCATCGAGGAGCTCAAAGCACAGCCTAGCCCGACGGTGGGTGAGGTGTTCGTGTTCGTGGACGAGTGCCACCGCACACAAAGCGGCAAGCTGCACCGTGTGATGAAGGCGATGATGCCCAACGCGGTCTTCATCGGCTTCACCGGCACCCCGCTGCTCAAGAAGGACGCGCAGACCAGCCTGGAAGTCTTCGGTGGCTACATTCACACCTATAAGTTCAGCGAGGGCGTCGAGGACGGGGTCGTGCTCGACCTCGTCTATGAAGCGCGGGACATCGACCAGTGGCTCGGCTCCGAAGACAAGATCGACGCATGGTTCGAGGCCAAGACGAAGGGGCTAAACGACTGGCAGAAGGATGAGCTGAAGAAGCAATGGGGGACGATGCAGAACGTGCTCAGCTCCAAGTCACGCATGGACCGCGTGGTGAGCGACATCGTCTTCGACTTCAGCGTGAAGCCGCGGCTGTCCAGCGAACGCGGCAACGCGATCCTGGTGGCCTCCAGCATCTACGAAGCCTGCAAGTACTTCACGCTCTTCCAGAAGACGCCGTTCAAGGGCAAGTGCGCCGTGGTGACGTCCTACAACCCGCTGGCGACGGATGTCACGCTGGAGGAAACGGGCGCCAACACCGAGACCGACAAACAGTTCATTTACAACACCTATACCGAACTGCTGGAGGACGTTGACGCCAACCCGGGCAAGACCAAGACAGAGACCTACGAGGACTGGGCCAAGGCGCTGTTCACCAAGGAGCCGGCGAACATGAAGCTGCTGGTGGTCGTGGACAAGCTGCTCACCGGCTTCGACGCGCCGCCCTGCACCTATCTCTACATCGACAAATCCATGCAGGACCACGGTCTGTTCCAGGCCATCTGCCGCGTCAACCGCCTGGACGGCGAGGACAAGGACTTCGGCTATATTGTGGACTACAAAGATCTGTTCAAGAAGGTAGAGAACGCCATCGCGGTCTACACCTCGGATCTCGATCACAGCGCGGGAGGGTCTGATCCAGAGGTGCTGCTGCAGGACCGTCTGAAAAAGGGCAAGGAACGCCTCGACAACGCCATTGAGGCCCTGGCCCTGTTCTGCGAGCCGGTCGAGTCGCCCAAGGGCGAGCTGGAGCACATTCACTACTTCTGCGGCAACACGGAGATTCCGGCCGACCTGCAGGAACGGGAGCCGCAGCGGGCCGCCCTCTACAAGGCGACCGTGGCCCTGGTGCGCGCCTACGCCAACATCGCCGATGAACTGGAGCCTGCCGGTTACGGCGCTGTTGACATCAGCCGCATCAAGAAGCAGCTCAACCACTACCTGAACGTGCGCGAGATCATCCGCAAGGCGAGCGGCGAAACGCTCGACCTCAAAGCCTATGAGGCCGACATGCGGCACCTCATCGACACCTACATCGAGGCCGACGCGTCGAGGAAGATTTCGCCCTTCGACAACATGGGCTTACTGGAGTTGATCGTGAAGACGGGCATCGCCCATGCCATTGCCATGCAGCTCGGGGGACTGAAGGGCAACAAGAACGCCGTTGCCGAGACGATTGAAAACAACGTCCGCAGGAAGATCATCAAGGAACACCTGAACGACCCGGCCTTTTACGAGAAGATGTCCGCGTTGCTGGACGAAATTATTGCAGCGCGGAAGGCGAAGGCTGTCGAGTATGAGGATTACCTAAAACGCATCGCTGAACTGGCGAAGAGGGTGGAGGCCGGACAGGCGGAGGACACCCCAGAGCCACTAAAGAACAGTCCGGCCCTTCGGGCACTGTACAACAACCTGAAGAAACCGGAAGGAACACCCCCGCAGGCAGATCGTGCGGCAGAAGCGCAGGCAGAATACAAAGTTGCAGTTGATTCGTCACTGAATCTAGCGCTGACGATTGATGCCGCTGTCAAACGGGTACGGCCAGACGGATGGCGCGGTGTCCAGTCTCGGGAGCTAGTTATCAAGCAAGCGCTCTATGGCGTACTGCGGGATGCGG
>Ga0315287_10007632_pt1 | contig 10855 bp, 4 predicted proteins | sample YL17G11_0_MG_FD_205037 | JGI IMG/M metagenome (GOLD analysis project Ga0315287, IMG submission 205037) | Sediment microbial communities from Yellowstone Lake, YNP, Wyoming, USA - YL17G11_0 | ecosystem: Environmental > Aquatic > Freshwater > Lake > Sediment | place: USA: Wyoming | collected...
AAAACCATAGGACTTGCCAGGCAAGGCCCGGGGTATAATATGGGTTAATACTGAGCGGCGCTTTTGACCCCGATTTAAAAATCGGGGTTTGGCGCCGCAAATGTATCAGAGCCGGATGTCAGAGCTTCATCAACACCTTTTTCATCAGCTTTTCGGCGGGAGCTTTCTGTCCGTCCTCGGAGAGGTCGGGGATCATGAGGGTCATGATAACGTATTGGATCCCTTTGAAGGTGTTGAGCTGGACCATCCCGTATCCCGGAAAAGCGAAGAACGACTTGTCCCCGATCCCCGGCGCGTCCATGGTCTTCATTTTCATTTTATTCAACGCGGCGAGGATCTTGTCCGGGGTCTCGCTCGGTCCGAACGGCTTGACCAGGACGCTGAAAGCGCCAAAATCCCCGACGATATATTGGCAGGGGGACCCGCCGGAGGCGTTCAGCTTGCCGTCCTGCACCGGCTTGCCCAGGACTTCTTGGATTTCGGCCTTGGTCAGGAGTGAACAGAAGTCTATCTTCTTCGCCACGCCGGGGGGCGTCTGCGCGTTGAGAAGCGTGATCGCGGAGGGGAGCAAGAGCAGACCGAGGAAAGCAAGTTTGAGCGATTGGCGGATCGGGTTGAACATTTTGGGCCTCCATTCGGACGGTATCTTGATGATTTTCAAATGAACGACGAACGGAATGAGCATCATAGAAGAAGCGCCCGGAAAATTCAACTTTGCGAATCGCGCTATTTATAATCTTACCGAAGGACCTCCATTACTTCAGTATCAAATCATTAAAGCCTAGCTTATTATGAAATCGACAAGAATAAGATCTTTTCGACTAAAAGAGTCGACGAGCCTTCGGAAACCGGCTATGATGAAGCCACGCCCTGGAGGACCGGAATGACCCAATTTGAATTCCATGTCTCGCGCCGCGCCCGGGACGCCTACGGCTTCGACGAATCCCTCTTCCGCTTCAACGGCACGGTCATCTTCGCCGACTTCCATGCCGCCCGGGTTTTCGCCCATAAGATCAACGCCAAGCGTCCGCCCTCCCGCGCCGTGCGCTCCGGCCGGATCAACGCCCTCGGCCTGATCGACGAGCTCCAGCATTTCGTCCTGCGCGTTTACCGCGAGCGGAAAAACCCCGACGTCCTGGCCCAGGCCCTGGCCTATCTGATCGACCGGAGCGGTCCCGACGCGGTTGAGGACGCGCTTCGCCGTTTCACCGATGAATTTCCCCCGGTGGCCGTCTATCGCAACTTCCTCACCGTGGAAGATTATCTGGCCGACGTCCTTCCCGCCTCCGGTTCCGAGACATCCACTTCAGCGGCGCTTCTTTCCGGCGGCATCCCCTCCCTCCTGCTCCCGTCGTTTCCCGAAACGGGCGTGCCTTCGTCCGAACCCTCCCACCTTCCCAACCGTCAGATCGCTCTCGAAGAAATGCTGATGTTGCGGCTGGCTAACCTCAATCCGGCCTTCGAACCGTTCCGGGAGCTGTTCGACGACACGCCTCTCGCCTTGACCACCGTCTACCCCCGGATCATGGCCGACCTGCGGTCCTTTTTCGACACTCAACCCCGGTTCGGCCCCGACCAGGAAAACTTGATCGATTTCCTGCGCGCCCCGGCTCTGGCGGCCCCCGATTCCCTGGCCGCCCAGCTTGTCTTCATCCGCGAACGCTGGGGAGTCGTCCTGGAGGGGAGCCTGGTCAAGCTTCTGAGCAGCTTGGACTTCCTCCGCGAGGAAGAAAAAACGGTTTTCGCCGGACCCGGATCTCCCCCTGTTCCCGGTTTCGGCCCCGACTCGCAAGCCGCGTCCCTGGCCCTCTTCGGCGATCCCGCGTCCTCTTCCTCCGTCGCCCTCACGCCATCACTCCGCCCGCCCGACCCCGAACCCGAACGTTTCAGCGCCGACCTGGACTGGATGCCCAACCTTGTCCTGATGGCCAAAAACTCGTATGTCTGGCTCGACCAGCTGGCCAAAAAATACGGGCGGGCCGTCACCCGTCTCGACCAAATTCCCGACGAGGAGCTCGACGCCCTTGGCCGCGCCGGCATAACCGGCCTCTGGCTGATCGGGTTATGGGAACGCAGCCGCGCCTCCCGTCTCATCAAGCAGAAAATGGGCAATCCCGAGGCCGTAGCCTCGGCCTATTCGCTGTTCGACTACGCCATCGCCGAAGACCTGGGCGGCGACACCGCCCTGCAGGACCTGAAAGCGCGCGCCCGCCGGTACGGTATCCGCCTGGCCAGCGACATGGTGCCGAACCACATGGGCCTCGATTCCCGCTGGGTGATCGAACACCCCGACTGGTTCATCGGCCTCGACCGTCCCCCTTACCCGGCCTATTCTTACAGCGGTCCCGATTTGTCCGGGGACGATCGCGTCAGCCTGCAGATCGAAGACCATTACTACGACCGAACCGACGCCGCCGTCGTCTTCAAGCGCACGGACAATTGGACGGACGGCGTCCGCTACGTCTACCACGGCAACGACGGGACGAGCTTTCCCTGGAACGATACCGCCCAACTGGATTACCTCAAGGCCGAAGTGCGCGAGGCCGTCATCCGGACGATCCTGCAGGTGGCCCGCAACTTCCCGGTGATCCGCTTCGACGCGGCCATGACCCTGGCCAAACGTCATTTCCAGCGCCTGTGGTATCCCCAGCCCGGCACCGGCGGAGCCATCCCCTCGCGGTCCGAACACGGCTTGACGAATGAGGCCTTCGACGCCCTCATCCCGGAGGAGTTCTGGCGCGAAGTCGTCCTTCGGGTCGCCGCCGAAGCGCCCGACACACTTCTCCTGGCCGAGGCCTTCTGGCTCATGGAAGGCTATTTCGTGCGGACGCTGGGGATGCACCGCGTTTACAACAGCGCCTTCATGAACATGCTTCGAGACGAGGACAACGCCAAGTATCGCCGGGTGATGAAGAACACCCTGGAGTTCGACCCCGAGGTGCTGAAGCGCTACGTCAACTTCATGAACAACCCGGATGAACGGACGGCCGTCGAACAGTTCGGCGACGGAGACAAGTATTTCGGCGTCTGCACGCTCCTGGCCACCCTGCCCGGCCTGCCCATGGTCGGCCATGGACAGATCGAAGGCCTGACCGAAAAATACGGCATGGAATACCGCCGCGCCTATTACGACGAATCTCCCAAACCATGGCTGATGGACCGCCACGCGCGGGAGATCTTCCCCCTCTTCCACAAACGGTATCTCTTCGCCGGCGTCGCCGATTTCCTTCTTTACGACCTGTTCAAGCCCGAGGGCGTGGTCGATGAAAACGTCTTCGTTTACTCCAACGGCGCCGGAAGCGAACGCGCCCTCGTCGTTTATCACAACAAATACGCGGAAACCTGCGGCTGGATCCGCACCTCGGCGGCGTTCGCGGTCAAGACCGGCACGGGCGAAAACAAGATCCTGGTCCGAAAAAAGCTGGGCGACGGACTCGGCTTGAGCGGGGATCCGTCCGCCTGGGTCATCTTCAAGGATCACGGTACCGGCCTCGAGTATCTTCGCAACAGCGGCGAGCTGTGCGAAAAGGGGCTTTTTCTGGAATTGAGCGCCTATCGCTGCCATGTATTCGCGGGCTTTCGCGAAGTCCAGGACGACGATGCACACCGCTATTCCAGGCTGGCCGATGAGCTCAAGAACGGAGGCGTTCCCGATATCGGGGAGGCCGTCCGTGAGCTGCTGGCCAGGCCGGTCCAAACCCCCTTTAAAGAATTGGTCAATCCCGGTTTTTTCCGCTGGCTGACGGTCCATCGCCTCCTTCGTCCGGACGAGGAATTAAATCCCGCCATTGGCGAGGAAGTCGAGGCCAAGACGCGGGATATTCTGGACGGGATCGAGTATTATTTTGAACAAGCGGGGGAAAAGGGGACGGAATTCGCGGCCGAGTCGCGGAGCCTATTCGAAGCGATCCTCCGGCTTCCGGTCATAGACGGCCGTTTTCCACCCTCCCATACGCCGGTTTTGGCCGAGGCGATCCGCTATTTGAAGTCGGGATTGGAGACACAGCCGGAAGCGAAATTGAGTAAGGAAAAATCCATTCCCGCGATAGAGCCCGATGCCGGAGCCCCTGTTTTCGATAACCGGACCGCCTGGGCGTTTCTGTTCGGTTGGGCGTCCGTGGAATCCGTGCTCGGTCTCCGTGATGAGAACCTTTGGGGTTCGGCCGGGTCTTTGCCGATCGAAGATTGGATGCTGGATCGGACCGTCGAAAGCGCCTACCGGGAGATGGGAATCGCCGAACCGGAAACGCGGGAGATGGTGTCCACGATCAAGGGGCTGGCCGTCCACCCCGCCTGGCCTCCGCCGGAATTCAAGTCCCGGGAACGCGCCCGCCGGCTGGCTGCCGCTTTGTTTGCCGAGGCCCATTTCCGGGATGCGCTCGGGGTCAACACCTACCAAGGAGTTGAATACTTCAACAAGGAAGCGTTGGAGAGAATGCTGTGGCGGCTCCTGGCCGTAACCGCCGTCGACATGTCCGCCTCAACGGAGACCATTGTCGGGAACATCGCCGACGCCCTCGCCTCGGCCTTCGAGGTCATCGCGGCTTTGCGGGACGCCGCGGCCGAATCGGGCTTCCGGGTCGATGACTTGAAGAGGATCCTGACCACGGGTTAATACTGAACGGCGCTTTGCATCCTAATTTATAAACTGGGATTCTGCGCCGCGACTGTATAAAGCCAGGCCGCCGCGGATCGATCTTCCGGCTTAAAGAAGTTTCAGCGAAAACATGAATTCATCCCGGGCCTTGAACCCCTCTTCATAGGCTCTGGCATACCCGAAGGAAAATGTCGTGTTAAGCAGGGAGAAGAGGACGACCCGAAAATCGAGCTGGGCCCCGAAATTGACCAGCTTCCGGCTGAGCGCGGAGCTGTCGAAATCGGTGATGATCCCGGAGGTGAAGAAGGCCAGCCGGGCCCAGTTGCAGTACATATTCAGGGTGCCGAAGCGCCGGAACGCGAGCGGTGGGAGCGTCCATTCCAGGGCCGCTTTGGCGTAGTTCCGCCCCCCGACCGCGTTGAGGTCGACGCCGGGGAAGCTGTAGTACTCCCGGTAGCGTTTTTCGGGCAGATAGTCGATCCAATTGTTTCCGAATCCGCCGAAAAAGAATTTGACGAAATTGTTGTCCCGGGCCCCGAACGATTGCCCGGCGGATGTCCGGAGCCAGATCGAGGAATGGTTGATCGGCAGGGCGATGCCGTAGTCGAAATTCCCGCGCAGACGGGGGTAGAGCCGTCCGTTCACATAGTTGGCCAGGGCGAAGACGTGGAACCGGTATCCTTTCTCCTCGTCCACGGCCCCCAGCGACCGCCGGGTGAAATTATACCGCAGGCCGATTCGCGTGGAGAGGAATTTGTCATAGGTGGCGTCGACGTTCTGGAAGTCGGGCAGTTTTTCCAGTCCGCCGTATCCGGCCATCTTGAAATCCAACTCCAGCGTCCGGGGGGTATCGTAAATCAGGTATTTCGAATATTCCAACCCGACGGAATAGCCTTTCCGGCTTACTTTCGTCGGACCGAACAGATCGTAAAAGCTGGCCCCGTTGTAGGTGGCGCTGAGGGTCCAGTTCCAGTAATGGTAGTTAAACCCGAGATGGGCTCTTTCATTGGCCGGGAGGTTCGGGTTGGGGGTGATGGACGCCGACACGTCGAATCCGTTGAAGCGGAGCGGATTGCGGAATTCCAGGCGCACCCCCACGGAGACGGAGTCCTTGTAGCCTTCCAGAATCGGGTAGGCGGAATTCAGCTTGATGTCTCCCCAGGAATTATAAGGCCCGTTGTACTGGGTCATGGAATCGATGGGGACGGACGCCGGTGATCCCGCCAGCCAAGTTCGAACGATGGGATACTTTTTGACGACTTCCTGGCCCAGGAAACGGACCGCGCTGACGTCCTTCAAAGGCTGGTTGGGAATCCAGCCGGGGACGAACCCTTCCCCGGTGAATTTGAAAACGATCAGCGCATCGTCTTTGACCGGAACCGGCCGGAAGAAGCCGGTCTCGCAGTTGCTGATCACCTCCATGGTTTTGGTCTTGAATTCGTAGCGGTAGATGTTCGAGGCGCCCGTATAGTAGGACGATCCGAAGAGGAATCGGCCGTCGGCGGAGAAACGGAAATCCGCGGGCGAATCCGTCCCGAATTCGTACAGAGTCTCCATGGCCGGGTTGTTCTTGAGGAGATCGGCCGTCCGGAAACGGACCAGCTTCTGCCGGCCGGACACATCGGACACCGCCGCCGTCAGGAACGCGCCGTCGGGAGAGACGTCCATATCGTAAATATCCGTGAAGTAGTCAAAGCCGCACACGGCCGTCCAATGATCGTAAGGAGGGTTGATTTTGATGATGGTGGCAAGTCCGCTGTTATGCCGGATCGCCCACAGACTTTTATCCGCAGTGTTGAAGGCCAGATCGCCGGCCCGGAGGTCGGTGATCAATCGGTCCGCGCCTCCGGTCTTGAGGTCGACGACATTGAGGTCGCGGTAAGCGCTGTTGTCGGTCGTGTAAAAGATCCGGCCGCCGGACCCATCGTAAGCCAGGGAAGCGACGGAATAGAGCTGTGCGCCCTTGATATCACAGATGCGGTCGATCCGGCCGCCGGCCAGGTCCAGGGCGGCGATGTGCGCGACCTGGCCGGGATAATTGATTCCCGCGTAAATCCTGCCGTTTTGGGGATCATGGAAGGCCCGGGATACGGACCCCATCTGGTCCTTCGTCAACGGCTTGAAGGGGGTGACCGGGTATTTCCGGATCAGGTTCAGATTGGCCGTCTGCCACTCTTTCTCCGCCTTGACCCAGGCGGCCCATTCATCGGCCAGGGGCAGCCCGAATGTCCTTTTGAACTCGGCGGCGAAGTAGCTTTTGCTGCCTTGGCCCGCGGATGTCCAGTCGACCACTTTCCGGGGGCCGTATTTGAGGGCCAGGTGGGTGAAAAACCGTGTTCCGTACAAATACGAAATGGCGCCGATCTGAAAGTCGACGGCGGTGCCTTCGGATTCCAGACCGAGGGCGTCATAGATGACGCTGTTTTCCAGGACTTTGGTCCGGAACACCATTTCGTCGTAGGAACCCAGGGCTCGGCCCAATCCCCCGTCCATCCAGGTCTCCATGAAGACGGCGATTCCCTCGATGTACCAGCGGGGCGTATAGGTGCGGGGGCTGGTCAGGTAGGCGTAGGCCATGGACAGGGGGTTTTCCTTGTCGGCCATGACCTTGCCGAAGAACAGCTTGCGGAAAAACCGGGCCGACCCGACCGGTTTATCCATAGTGACGACATGGACCAGCTCGTGGTTCATGATCAGGCTCATGCGCTCGTAGCCGGGCATCATGTCATACGTGTGCTGGAACGGAGACAGCTCGAGAAAGACCAGATTCCGGGGAACGGCCGTCGCTCCGCCGTTGCCCCAGTCGCTGAAATCCTGGAGGAAGAGGGACGTGTTCTCGGCGGGTTGGTAATCGAAGAATTTCTTGTAGAACTCCATCGTGTTGACGTAAGACCGGGCCAAATGGGAGACAATGAACGAATGCGATTGGGAATAATAGACCAGGTTCAGCCCGGGGACTTTGAAACTGAGAAGCGCCTGCGCCGACAGGGTCGAGGCGGAAGCCAGCCCTATCAGAATCATGATAACCCAAGCGGGACGGCGGCGCATATTCATGGAACTCTCCTGTCTTTCATGGTCTGGCCTAAGGAATATCCGAGGCCGGTGTTTTTTGCAAGTTCAGCGCCCGGCGCCCAAAAAAAAAGTCTCCCGGCGAGGACAGTGAAACCCTCGCCGGGAGACCGGACATCATTTCGCGGACGCTTATTTGAACTGCGCGTTCGCTTCCTTCATCATGGCGGCGAAATTCGAACCCTGCAGAAGGTTGGCGAAATCCGGCTCCTTCACCAGGGCGGCGAAGTTTGCATCCGCCAGCATGGCGGCGAAGCTCCCCTCTTTCATCAGGTTGGCGAAGTTCGCATCGGCCAGCATAGCGGCGAAGCCCGCGTTGGCCATGAGGTTGGCGAAATTCGCGTTGGCCAACAGGGCGGCGAAATTTCCGTCGGCCAGGAAATTGGCGAAGTTGGCGCTCTTCAGAAGATTGGCGAAATTCGCGTTGACCAGCAGATTAGCGAAATTCGCGTTGGCCGTCAGGGCGGCAAAGTCCGCGTTCTTCATCAGAGCGGCGAAGTTCGCATCCGCCAGCAGGGCGGCGAAATTCGCATTGGCCAGCAGGGCGGCAAAGTCCGCGTTCTTCATCATGGCCGCGAAATTCGCGCTCTTCAACAGATTGGCGAAACCGGCGCTTTTCAGCAGGGGGGCGAAATTCGGATCCAGCTGGAAGCTGGCGAAATTGCCCTTTTGGAAGGCCTGGGCGAAATTGGCGTTGGCCAGGAGGTTGGCGAAATTCGCCTGCTTTAGCAACGCGGCGAAATCCGCGTCTTTCAGCAGAGCGGCGAAGCTGGCGCTTTTCAGCAGGGCCGCGAAATTGGCGTTAGCCAGCAGGGCGGCAAAATTCGAGCTCTTCAGCACGGCGGCGAAGCTCGCCCTGGCCAGCAGAGCGGCGAAATTCGCGCTCTTCAGCACGGCGGCGAAGTTGGCATTGGCCAGCAGATTGGCGAATCCGGCGCTTTTCAAGAGATTGGCAAAGTCGGCCTTGGCCAAAAGGCCGGCGAAACCGGCGCTTTTCAGGAGATTGGCAAAGCCGGCGTTGGCCATCAGGGCGGCGAAATCCGGGTTTTCCCGCATCGCGGCGAAATTCGCGCTGCGGAGGGCGTTGGCGAAATTGGCGTTGGCCATCAGGGCGGCGAAGTTCGCGCTCTTCAGCAGGGCGGCGAAATTCTGGTCCTGCAGGCAAGCAACAAAATTCGCATTGGCCAGCATCGCGGAGAAGCCTTCATCCTGCATCATGGCCGCGAAATTCGGGTCCGCCAGCAGGGCGGCGAAGCCGGCGCTCTTCAGCAGGGCGGCGAAATTAGGATCCTCCAGCATATTGGCGAAGTTGGCATCCTTCATCAGGGCGGCGAAGTTGGCGTTGGCCAGCAGAGCGGCGAAGCCGGCTTTTTGCAGCAAATTGGCGAAGTTGGCATCCTTCATCAGGGCGGCGAAATTCGCATTCGCCAGCAGGGCGGCGAAGTTAGGATCCTCCAGCATCTTGGCGAATTCGGCGCTCTTCAGAAGATTGGCGAAATTCGCATTGGCGAACATCGCGGCAAAGTTCGAGTCGGCCAGCAGAGCGGCGAAGCTCGCTTTTTGCAGAAGATCGGCGAAATTCGCGCTCTTCAGAAGATTGGCGAAATTCGCGTTGGCCATCACAGCGGCGAAATTCGCGCTTTTTAAAAGACTGGCGAATTCGGCGTTCTTCAGCACGGCGGCGAAAATCGGGTCTTCCATCATGCCGGCGAAGTTCGCGCTGCGGACGGCGTTGGCGAAGTTGGCGTTCTTCAGCACGGCGGCGAATTCGACGCTTTTTAAAAGACCGGCGAAACTCGCGCTTTTTAAAAGATTGGCGAAATTCGCATTCGCCATCAGGGCGGCGAAGCCGGCGTCTTTCATCACGGCAGCGAAATTCGCGTTGACCAGCATATTCGCGAATTCGGGGTTCTTCAACAGGGCGGCGAAATTCGCGCTCTTCAGCATAGCGGCGAAGGAGGCGTTTTTCATCACGGCGGCGAAGGCGGAGTTCTTCAACGCCGCGGCGAAATTCGCGCTCTTCAGCAGGTTGGCGAAGTTCGTATTCTTCAACGCGGCGGCAAAATCCGCGTCTTTCAACATGGCGGCAAAGTTCGCGTCCCGCATCAGGGCGGCGAATTCCGCCTCCTGCAAGCAATTGGCGAAATTGCCCCCATCCAGCATGGCGGCGAAATTCGGGTCCTTCATCAGGCCGGCGAAGTTCGCGCTCTTCAGCAGATTGGCGAACTCGGCGTTTTTCATCAGAGCGACGAAATTCGGGTCCTCCATCATGCCGGCGAAGTTCGCCTGGGCCAGCATGTTCGCGAATTCGGAGTTCTTCAGAAGGCCGGCGAAGTTCGGGTCCTGCATCAGGGCGGCGAAATTCGGGTCGGCCATGAGCTTCTGGAAGCGGACGTTGCGGATCATGTTCTGGACATAGGGGCTCTGGAGAATCTTGAGGACTTCCGCCCTGGTCAAGACCACATCCTTGGCCGTCAGTTGCCCGGCCCGATAACGGTCGGCCTTGGTGATGGTCCCGGACAGGTTGTCCTCATCGGTCTTCTTCCACAGACCGGGGGCGAAGACCAGGACGATAACGACGGCGGCGGCAACGACGACCGCGGCGAGGGAAAAGACTCTTTGTTTTTTGGTCATGGTGTCCTCCTTTGAACTCCCTTCAACATGTTTTTTATGGTTTAGTGCGGGCCGGCGAAAAGGCTTTTCTTCCTCACCCGACCCTCACTCATGACATACAATCAGGGCCGGAGGAAGTTCATCCCTCCGGTTCCTTTTTCCGCGCCTTCGCTTCACCGGTTTCCACCTTTCGGAACGATCACGGACTTCTCCAAAACCGCCTCCCCCGAAGCCAGGACCCGGATCGTGAGGGAAACCGGGAGTTCGGCTTTAACGTTGAACAACACCAGAAAACCATGCGACCCGGCCGTCCGGACCGTAAGACGGCCGGGTGCAGCAACGACTTCCTCATTTTCCCCCACGGTTTGGCGAAAAGCATCAAAGCTCAAATCGTCCCGGTCGAAGGTAAACACGATTTCGACGTCTTTCGCCGCGTTTCCCTGAACTTCGGCCGCCAGACGGCCGTCCCCGTACCGAAGGGACAATTCCTGGCTGACCCCGTCGCGGTCCAACCGCACGACTTCCACGGAACGCATGTTTTTGGCGCCCGTCATCGTCCCGACGAGCTGACGCGCG
>Ga0315287_10007633_pt1 | contig 10854 bp, 9 predicted proteins | sample YL17G11_0_MG_FD_205037 | JGI IMG/M metagenome (GOLD analysis project Ga0315287, IMG submission 205037) | Sediment microbial communities from Yellowstone Lake, YNP, Wyoming, USA - YL17G11_0 | ecosystem: Environmental > Aquatic > Freshwater > Lake > Sediment | place: USA: Wyoming | collected...
ACTGGCCGGCGATGCTCCTCGGGGCGGGGTACGAGCCACCGGCGCAGCTGTTCGTGCACGGGTATCTGCTGCTCGACGACAAGAAGATCTCGAAGTCGCTTGGAAACGTCGTCGATCCGCTCGATCTGATCGACGTCTACGGCGTTGACCCCGTACGGTTCTGGTGCGCGAGAGCGGTCTCGTTCGGCCAGGACGGCGCGGCCTCGATCGCGGGCATCCACGAGCGCTACGAGCGCGAACTCGGCAACGATCTCGGCAACCTTCTCTCCCGGACCACGGCCATGGTCGCCCGCTACCGAGACGGGCAGCTGCGGCGCGTGCCCTCCCCCGAGGGAGCAATCGCGGCCGCGCTCGAGCCACTCGCGGGCGACGTCGCGGGCCGGCTCGACGGTTTCGACGTCACGGGGGCGCTGGAGCGCATTTGGGAGGTCGTGCGCGTACTCAACCGAGAAGTCGAGACGACGGCGCCCTGGCAGCTCGCGAAGGACGAGGGGCGCGCCGACGAGCTCGACCGCGTGCTCTACGACCTCGTCGACGGCCTCCGTGCCGTCGCCGTTGCTCTCTCTGCGTACGTCCCCGAGACGACCGCCGCGATCCTGGCAGCCCTGCGTCAGCCAGCGGCCGTCGACTGGTCTCTCGTCGCCTATGGCCTCACCGGCGAGACGGAAGGGATCGAAGCGGCTCCTCCTCTCTTCCCCCGGCTCGATCCGCCAACGGCGTGAGCTGCCGTCGATGATCGACACTCATGCTCATCTGGACGGGTGCGACGAGCCAGCCGCGTTTCTCGTCGAGCGCGCGCGCGCTCTCGGCGTCTCGCGGATCGTCACCGTCGGTACCGGACTCGCCTCCTGCCGCGCCGCGCTCGAGATCGCCGAGGTGGAGCAGGGCGTCTCCGCGGCGCTCGGGATCGACCCGCACCAGGCCGGTGGCGATGAGGTATCGCGGGTCGGCGAGCTCATCGAGCTGCTCGGACATCCTTCCGTGGTGGCGGTCGGAGAGACCGGCCTCGACTACTTCCACGACGTCGCTCCTCGGGTTGCGCAGCGGGCCTTGTTCGACCGGCAGCTCGAGGTGGCCGCGTCCGCCGGCCTTCCTGTCGTGATCCACACCCGTGATGCGGACGCCGACACTGCGGCGGCGCTTTCCGCGTTCTCCGGGACGGTGATCCTCCACTGCTTCTCCGCCCCGGGGCTGCTCGACGTGGCCATGGAGCGGGGGTACTACGTGTCGTTTGCGGGCAACGTGACCTACCCGAAGGCGACCGCCCTGCGCGAGGCCGCCGCCGCCGTGCTCACCGACAGGATCCTTGCCGAGACGGACAGCCCCTACCTCTCGCCGCAGCCGCTGCGCGGCAAGCGCAACGAGCCGGCCAACGTCCTTCACACCCTGGCCGTCCTGGCGCAGGCCCGGGGGGAAGAGATTGCGGTGCTCGAGAGCCAGATCGACCGGAACGCAAGCGCGGCGTTCGGCCTCTCGCCGCTGTGAGCGGCCCCGCGCCGAAGAAGTCGCTCGGCCAGCACTTCCTGATCGACGACAACATCCTGGCCGTCATAGCGCGCCTGGCGGAGCTCGGCCCGGATGACGTAGCGCTCGAGATCGGGCCGGGACTCGGTGCGCTGACGCGCGTTCTCGCCGACCTCTGTGCCCATGTCCACGCCGTCGAGCTCGACGCGCGCCTCGAGCCTCATCTTCGCGCCCTCACCGGGGCTCCGAACGTCTCCCTTCACTGGGGCGACGCCATGCGGCTCGATCTCGCGCGCCTCGACCCGGCCCCGAACAAGCTCGTCGCAAACCTCCCCTACAACGTCGCCACCCCGATCGTGGCCGAGAGCCTCGCCGGGCTACCGACGGTGGAGCAGTGGTGCGTGATGGTGCAGCGTGAGGTGGCTGATCGGTTCTTCGCAGTCCCGTCGACCAAGGCCTACGGCGCCGTCTCCGTGCTCATCCAGCTCGCAACGACGCGGACGGGGTTTCATCCGGTCTCCCGCACCGTCTTCAGGCCGCCGCCGAACGTCGACTCGGCGCTCGTCGCGTTCCGCCGCATCCCATTGCCAGCCGACTTCGCCGGGATTCGCCGCGTCACCGAGGGCGCCTTCGCACACCGCCGCAAGACGCTCGCCAACTCGCTTCAGCTCGCCGGCGTGGCGACCCGCGAAGAGGCGGTGGCGGCGCTCGCCGCCCTGGGACGCGATCCGGCGGTGCGAGCCGAGGCGCTCGACCCGCCCGTGTTCGTCGAGTTGGCGCGGAAGCTGGCATGAGGCGTCTTCCCGCATACGCGAAGATCAACCTCTCACTTGTCGTCGGCCCGCTCGCCGCCGACGGCAAGCACGAGGTGGCGACCGTCCTGCAGCGCGTCGGCATCGCTGATGAGATCGGCCTCGAGGTGGGCGAACGGCTCATCGTCTCCGGCTTCGCCGGCGACACGATCGTCGCCGGGGCGCTCGAGGCGCTTGCGGTCGCTGCCGGCGTCGAGCCCAGTTGGCGTGTCGAGATCACAAAGTCGGTTCCCGTGGCGGCCGGTCTCGGTGGTGGCAGCTCCGATGCGGCGTGCGCCCTCCGGCTCGCAAACGAAACGCTCGCCGAGCCGCTCGAGCCTGCCCACCTCGCCCGGATCGCTGCGGGCATCGGCGCGGACGTGCCGTTCTTCCTCACAGAGGGCGCGCAACTCGGAACCGGCGACGGCACCGTCCTCGTTTCGCTCGACCTGCCGCACGAATACTGGGTCGTGCTCATCTTGCCCGCCGACACGGCGAAGCGGTCGACAGCGGACGTCTACAGCGCGTTCGACGCGCGTGCCGGAGCGTCCGGCTTCGATGCCCGCCGGATGGAGTTGCTCGATGCGCTGGCGGACGTCGGAGACGCCCGTGACCTGGCGCGCCTACCCCTTAACGATCTCGCGTCCTCGCCACTCTCGGAGTGGCTTCACGACGCGGGTGCGTTCCGGGCAGACGTCAGCGGCGCGGGCCCGTGTGTCTATGGCCTCTTCACCGAGCGTACCGAGGCTGACGCGGCGGCTCGGGCCCTGGAGGCGCTAGGCAGAGCGTGGGTCACGGCCCCTGTTTGAGAGAGAATGGCCGCGCTGCGCGAGCCGGTTGTCTGCGTCTACCGTAAGGGCTATGTCCGATCTCGTTCTCGAGCACGGCGAGAGCCAGCTCTCGCGCCGGTTGCGGCGTCGGCGAGCTCTGATCGCGATCGGGATCGCGGCTGCGGAGTCCGTGCTCGTCCTCGTCGGCATCATGCCCTGGTGGGCTGCGGTCGTCGCGGCAGCGATATCCGTCGCCGCGTACGTCTGGGTCGGCGGGCAGCGAACTTCGCCGGGCGTGCGAGCTGCGGCGTGGCTCGCGGCCGTGTCCCAGCTCATCGTGGTTCTCGTCCCCGTCGGGATCGTGCTCGTCGGCCTGCTCGCGGTCGTTGCCGTCGTCGTCCTCGCCGCGGTCGCGTTGACCGCGCTCCTCCTCGATCGGCGGTGAGCCTTCCGCCCGGGGCGACCGGGTGTCCGGGTACACTCGGCGTCCCGATTCACTGGGGCGTGGCCAAGTGGTAAGGCAACGGGTTTTGGTCCCGTGATCCCAGGTTCGAATCCTGGCGCCCCAGCCAACGTGCCGACCGTGTCCGAATCCCGCCCCAAGCTCGCAGCCGTCGTCATGGCCGGTGGCCGTGGGACACGCATGCGCTCGGCGACGCCGAAGCACCTACACCCGATCCTGGGGCGACGGATGGTCGACTGGATCGTAGAGGCGGCCCGGCCGCTTCGCGCCGAGCAGCTGGTCGTGGTCGTCTCGCCCGATACCGCGGATCAGTTCGAGGGACTCGCGGTCGCCGTCCAGGAACAGCCGCGCGGAACGGGGGACGCGGTGAGGAGCGCCCAGGAGGCCCTCTCCGTCGCGGACGAGGTGCTGGTTCTCTCGGGTGACACGCCGCTCCTCACGACGGCGCTCCTCGAAGCCCTGCTCGCGACGCACCGGTCACAGGCAGCGGCCGCGACCGTCCTCTCGTTCGTCCCCTCGGACATCCGGAGCTACGGCCGGATCGTGCGCAGCGCGGGCGGCGATCTCGAGGCGATCGTCGAGGCCGCCGATGCGTCCGCCGAGCAGCTCGCGATCGGTGAGGCGAACTCGTCGATCTACGTCTTCCGCGCCGATCTCCTCTGGCCGGCGCTCGACCGGCTCAAACCCGTGAACGCCCAGGGCGAGCTCTACCTGACGGACGCCGTGCGGGACCTCGTCGAGGCCGGGCACCGCGTTGCCGTGCACGTGGCGCCCGATCCCGACGAAACGGAGGGAGTGAACACACGGGTCGAGTTGGCCGCAGCGGCTGTCGCGCTGCGCGACCGGATCAATGTGGAGCACATGCTCGCCGGCGTCACGATCGTCGATCCGCAGACCACGTGGATCGAGCCGACGGTGACGCTCGAGGCAGACACCGTGGTGCATCCGTTCACGATGCTCCGCGGCGCGACGACCGTCGCCGAGGGCGCCGAGCTCGGTCCTCACGCCGTTGTGATCGATGGCGAGATCGGAGCGGCTGCGATCGTCGGGCCGTTCTGTTACGTTCGCCCTGGAACCGTTCTCGGCGCGCGAGCGAAGGCGGGCACGTTCGTGGAGCTGAAGAACACGCGATTGGACGAGGACGCGAAGGTGCCCCATCTGAGCTATTTCGGTGACGCGGAGGTTGGAGCTGGCACGAACGTCGGCGCGGGATCGATCACTGCGAACTTCGATCACCGCCCCGGAGTTCCCAAGAAGCGTACGGTGATCGGGCGGAACGCGAGGGTTGCCGTCGACACGATGTTCGTCGCCCCGGTCACGGTGGGAGACGACGCGTGGACGGCGGCGGGAACGGTCGTGACCGAGGATGTCCCGGACAACGCTCTCGTCGGGTTCCCGCCGAGGCAGACGATCAAGGAGGGTCGGGGTGGAAAGCGGGACGGTTGAGCAGACTCTGCCGGGGCTCGGGGCGCCCGACATGCCCGTGGCGAGCACGGTGATGGGGCGTGCGATCGGGCTGTCGCCGACCAAGCGGCTGATGCTCGTCTCGGGCCGCTCGAATCCCGATCTCGCGACGGAGATCGCCCGGTTGATCGGTTGCGACCTCGGCGAGACGACGCTGAAGACGTTCGCGAGCGGAGAGACCTACTGTCGCTACGAGGACTCCATTCGCGGCGCCGACATCTTCATCGTGCAGACCGCGTCGATGCCGGTCGACCAGCACCTGATGGAGCTCCTGATCATGATCAACGCCGCGAAGCTCGCGTCGGCGAAGCGGATCACGGCGGTGATCCCCTGGTACTTCTACGTCCGCCAGGACAAGAAATCCCGCCCGCGCGAACCGATCACCGCGAAGCTCGTCGCCGACCTGCTCCAGACCGCGGGCGCCGACCGGGTCCTGACGATGGACCTCCATGCGGGCCAGGTCCAGGGTTTCTTCGAGATCCCGGTCGACCACATGACGGCGATCCCGCTGTTCGCGCAGTACATCCGTGACCTCAATCTCGGTGAAGGCCTCGCGGTCGTCTCGCCCGACACCGGCCACGCCAAGATCGCGGGCAAGTTCGCGGAGATGGTCGCGGGCGATCTCGTCATCCTCAACAAGGTGCGTCCCGCGCACAACGAGGCGAAGATCACGACCGTGATCGGTGACGTCGAGGGCAAGGCCGCCGTGATCATCGACGACATCATCGACACCGCCGGCACGCTCGTCGCCGGTGCGAAAGCCCTCAGGGACGCCGGTGCGACGAAGGTCTACGCGTGTGCCACGCACGGCCTCTTCAACGGGCCGGCGCTGGAGCGGATCGCCGACAGCGAGATCCACAAGCTCGTGGTCACCGACACCGTCCCGCTCGACCCGCTCGCGCAGCCGGACAACATCCAGGTGCTCTCGATCGCCGGCATTCTCGCCGAGACGATCTCGAACGTGTTCGCGGACGACTCTGTGTCGGCGATCTTCGCCGGCGAGAACCAGCTCTTCTAGCACGACGGCCCGGCCCGGTCGATCAACCGGGCCGGCCGTTCAGGGTCCCGCTTGGGAGTCGAGTCGCAGGGTCAGACCTGCACGATCGCGTAGATCTTCCCACGCATGGCTTCGCTGCTCCCGGAGCCCTGGTCGGGGCAGAGCAGGCACACCCAGTCGAAGGCACCGTGCTTGTGGGCCGTAAACGTGACGACCGTCGTCGTGGGCGTGCTCCCGTGTGCGGGGCGGATCAGCGCGGAAACGCCGAGCCCGGGGGAGGTGAAGGTGTGGAACCTGCGGGTGTAGTTGGTGAACGTGAGGCGCACCGGGAGTCCGGGCTCGACGGCGAAGGCCGGCAATGTCACGTGCTCGTCGTGGCCCCTGCCGGTCGCCGGGCGAATGACGATCGCGAGGCCCTGTGGCGGCATGACGCTCGCACGCAAGTCCGGGGCTCCGTCCTGGGCCCAGGCGTTTGCAGAAACGGCAGCGGCCAGCGCAACGACGCCGGCGATGGTGAGGAGGATCCTTGGTCGCATGGTCTGTTCCTCCTTGCGTGGTAATTGTGACACACGATACAAAGTAGGGCCTCGGGCGCGCATCGGAGTGTCCCCCGTTCTCGCGTAGGGGAATTCACTGATCTTCTGGGTGTCCTCGGGCGCCCCGGCGCTCTCCCAGGCCCACGTGGCCCGCGGCTTCGACCCGTCTGCGGCCGGCGAGGCGGGGGTCGTGCCGGCGGCACCCCCTGAGAGTGCCGCCGGCTCCAGAGGGATTGTCGGCAGCTTCGGGCGTGAACTGAATCCCCATTTCCCGGAAGGGGGAGCGGCACGACCGGCGAACCGTTATGCAGGCCGGGTCGGCTCTCGGCGTCCGCACCCGTCCTCCCCTGAGGGGTGCGGGTTGCGCCCGCCGGCCCGGCCGCCCGCGGACGACCACCCTGTGCGGAGAGGTCAGGACCTCCGCCGGCCTGCAGTGCACCCCGTGGGGCCGGGTGCGCGAGGGTCCTTCGTAGCGTCGCCAGGGCATTCGCTACACTTCGCCGCCGTGTCCGGGGACAGAATCATTCTCGAGGTCAAGGAGCGTGGCGCCGACCAGCTCGGTACCCGCAACGTCAAGCGCCTGCGCCGTCAGGGCCTGATCCCTGGCGTGCTCTACGGGAAGGCCAACAAGGCTTTCGTCGTCGGTGAGCGGGAGCTCCGGATCGCTCTCACCGGGCCGTCCGGCCTCAACGGGATCGTCGACGTCATGATCGACGGCCAGAAGACCCCACACCACGCCGTGCTCAAGGACTATCAGCAGCATCCGGTCCGGGGCACGATTACGCACGTCGACTTCCACGAGGTGCGGCTCGATCAGCCGATCCAGTCGACGGTTCTCGTGCACTTCGTCGGCGAGGCGCCCGGAGCGAAGCTCGGCGGGGTCGTCCAGCAGGTTGCGCGCGAGCTCAACGTCGAGGCGCTTCCGTCGGACGTCCCGGAGTACATCGAGGTCGATCTCAGTGGCCTCGAGCTCGGCGAGAGCCTACGGTTGCAGGACGTTGCCCCGGTCAAGGGCGTGACGTTCCTCGACTCGGCCGAGATAGTGATCGCCAACTGCTCGAGCCCGCGTGGCCTCACCGAGGCCGAAGAGGCGGCAGACGAGGCGCTCGCTGCAGAGGCAGCCGCAGAGTCCGCCGCTGCGGCGGACGCCGCAGCACCCGACGAGGAGTAGTCCTTGTCGCTCTTCCGTCGGGGCGAAGTCGCCTCGACGCTCGACCTGCTCGTCGTCGGGCTCGGGAACCCGGGCCGGCGCCACGAGCGTGATCGCCACAACCTCGGGTTCATGGTGGTCGACGAGCTCGCGCGTCGGCACGGCGCCTCCTTCAAGGGTAAGTTCAGCGGCCACGTGGCGGATCTCCGCCTGGACGCAAGGCGCCTCGCGCTCCTGAAGCCGGATACCTACATGAACGACTCCGGCCGCTCGGTGCAGCCGGCCGTGGCGTTCTACAAGACGCCGCTCGAGAGCGTGCTCGTCGTTCACGACGAGGTCGACCTCGACGTCGGTCGCCTCCAAGCTCGCCTCGGCGGCGGCCTCGCCGGCCACAACGGCCTTCGTTCGATCGCGGGGCGCCTCGGCAGCCCGGAATTCCTGCGGCTCCGCGTGGGCGTCGGCCGTCCGGGGAGGGGTGACCCTCGCGACGTTGCCGATTTCGTGCTCGCCCCGTTCGCGCCCGAGGACGACGCCGAGGCGATCGTCGCGCGCGCCGCCGACGCCGTCGAGTCGCTCGTCACCGTCGGGCTCCACGAGAGCCAGCGTCTCTTCAACTGAGTCTCTTCGACTGAGCCTCCTCATGGACTGAGCCGCCGCGCGGGCTCGTCGCGGGACGAGATCGCGTCGGGCCCGGCCCCCGTAGTGTCCCGGCTGCGTCGCCGAGTTGTGGAGAAGACGGCACGAAGTCGGCCGAGAGTCGACACACGCCCGTCACGGCCGGGTCGCTACCGTGCCTGTAGGGGCCGGGGGTGCCCCTGGGGGACGTTGGGGCGAGACGGGAACTACCCTCGGGATGGGCCGCTACGATGGCCCCGCGGGGCCCGCTCCCCGCCATTTGCATGGACCAGACGCCCCTTCACGCTTTCATCACCGAGCTCGCCGCGAGCGACCGATTCCAGGCGTTCACGAAGGCTCTCCCGGGACGCGCGCGCGTCTCGGAGCCGGCCTTGCCGCTCGTGCTGGCAGCGCTCCACGAGGAGCTCGGCCGCGGCCTGTTGATCCTCCTTCCCGAGGATGCCGACGCGCGGGACGCCGCCGAGGGCGCGTCGTGGTACCTCGGGACCGAGCGGGTTGCGCTCCTCCCGAGCCGCGGCGTCTCGCACGCATCCGGTCTCGAGCCGCCGCCCCATCTCGTCGGCGAGCGTGCCCGCGCCCTGGACGTTCTCGCTGCCGGAGGGCTCGTCTGTGCCTCGGCGGCAGCCCTTGCCGAAGGGATGCCCCCGAAGACGGCGAGGCCGCAGCCGGTACGGCTCGTGATCGGCGAAGAGCCAGGCCTCGACGGCCTCGCGCAGGCACTCGCGAATGCAGGCTACGAGCGCGTCGACCGGGTCGACGAGCGGGGACAGTTCGCCGTTCGCGGAGGCATCGTCGACGTGTTCCCCTCCACCGGGCGCGAGCCACTCCGCGTGGAGTTGTTCGGAGACGAGATCGAGCAGGTGCGCTCGTTCTCTCCCTTCACGCAGCGCGCTTTGCACGCCGTCCCGGAGGCGAGCGTCTATCCCGCTGCCGAGAGGCGCAGTGAGAGCATCGAGCTCGAGGCGCCGGCCCATGACTGGGAGCGCGAGAGCGGAACCTCCGGGAGCCTCGGGATGGTGTCCGCCGACCTCGTCCCACCGGTCGATCGGCCCCCCGACTTCATCTGGCAACCGGACGAGGTGCGGGCGGTCTGGGAGGAGGAAGGCCTGTCGCCGGTCGCGCTCGACGGCGTCACGGAGCTCGACCCCTTTCCCCGAGGGCAGGCATTCCAGTTCGAGGCTCAACGGCCGGCGATCGCGGCCCGCGGCCTGGCCGAGGCCGAGAACGAGCTCGTGGGCTTCGTCCGTTCCGGCAACCGTGTCGTCGTCACCTTCCCCCACCGAGGCGAGGCGCTGCGGCAAGGAGGTCTGCTGCGCAAGGTCGAGAGCACGATCCATTCGGATGGTGCCCCGCTCCCGCGTGAGGCAGCGGTGCGGTTCGCGATCTCACCTGCGCGGCGTGGGCTCGTCTGGCGGGACCTCAAGCTCGTGCTCCTGCCGGACACACAGGTGTTCCGCAAGCGGCCGCCTCGTGCGGACGCCCGCCTCGGTCGTGCGCTTGCGTCCTTCGCCGATCTCCGCGTCGGCGATTTCGTCGTCCACGAGGATCACGGTGTCGGCAAGCTCCTTGGCTTCGAGACGAAGGCCGTCGCCGGCGTCACGCGTGACTACCTCTTTCTCGCCTTCCGCGGCGAGGACAGGCTCTACGTTCCTCACGAGCAACTCGGCAAGCTCTCCCGCTACATTGGCGCCGACGCAAAGGCGCCGGCCCTCTCCAAGCTCGGCGGTAAGGCGTGGCAGAACCTGAAGTCCCGCGCCCGCGAGTCCGTCCGTGAGCTCGCGGGCGAGCTCCTGGCGCTCTACGCCCAGCGGCAGCGTGCTGAAGGGTCCAGCTTCGACCTCTCGAACGAGTGGCTCGAGCGGCTCGAGGCGTCGTTCCCATACCGCGAGACCGACGACCAAGCGCGGGCGATCGAAGCCGTCAAGGAGGACCTCGAGTCAACGCGTCCGATGGACAGGCTCGTCTGCGGCGACGTCGGCTTCGGCAAGACGGAGGTCGCTGTGCGGGCTGCCTTCGCAGTCGCGGTGAACAGCCGGCAGGTGCTCGTGCTCTGCCCGACGACGATCCTCGCCGAGCAGCACTGGAACACGTTCCGTGAGCGGTTTCGCGACTTCCCGCTCAACGTCGAGATGGTCTCGCGGTTCCGGAAGCCGGCCGAGACGAAGAAGGTGTTGGCCGATTTCGCCGCCGGCAAGGTCGACGTCCTCGTCGGCACCCACCGCGTGCTTTCCCGCGACGTGATCCCCAAGGAGCTCGGTCTCGTGATCCTCGACGAGGAGCAGCGATTCGGTGTCTCCCAGAAGGAGCTCCTCCGCTCGCTTCGGCTCGAGGTCGACGTGCTCGCTCTCTCCGCGACGCCGATCCCACGAACGCTGCACATGTCGCTCTCGGGCCTCCGAGACATCTCGATCATCGAGACGCCGCCCGAGGGCCGGCGCCCGATCCGGACGAGCGTTGGGGAGTACGACGAGGAGCTGATCCGGGTCGCACTCGAGCGAGAGCACGCCCGCGGTGGCCAGGCGTTCTACCTCCACAACCGCGTCGACACGATCGAGGAGATGGGCGAGAAGCTCCGCCAGCTTT
>Ga0315287_10007634_pt1 | contig 10854 bp, 11 predicted proteins | sample YL17G11_0_MG_FD_205037 | JGI IMG/M metagenome (GOLD analysis project Ga0315287, IMG submission 205037) | Sediment microbial communities from Yellowstone Lake, YNP, Wyoming, USA - YL17G11_0 | ecosystem: Environmental > Aquatic > Freshwater > Lake > Sediment | place: USA: Wyoming | collected...
TAAGTGTAGGATTATTTCTGTCTACGGTAATATAATATTCCATATCGATGAGATCATAGGAAGGTAGAGGAATATCATCGATATTCTCAAAGAAAATCGTTCCCGGGTTGGTTCGAACCGTCCCCTCTTTGAGGAAAGATAACCCGGGGATATCGGTGATTTCCCGTTTTCCCTCCAAAAAATCAACTAAATATACAATTTTCTTCTCTCCATATCCATCGATTGTATAATCGCAGCCCACACTTTTCAGTAACAAATCTGTATTCTCAAGGGAAATGTGGCCTCCAATTACGATAGAGGTCTTTGGGAAGGCAGATTTTAGATCATGCACCAACCTATGAATAAATTTGTAAGCCGTGATAATGCCACTTATAGCGATTAAATCAGGTTGAAAATCATTTAACACAGCGATTGTGATATCATTAGTTTGCCGGGTTTTTGCAATGTCTATGATCTTGACAATATGATTTTTTTTATGTAAACATGATGCTAGATATATTATGCCAAGAGGGGGAACTGTATTCGGAAGATAAGTTCGCGTTGGCGTACTCAATAAAGCTATCTTCATTGAAAATTCATTTGTTATGGGACAACTATATACATTCGTAATTGTTCTTTGAGAAGAGTAACAATAATCACCTTTTTTGAGTAATTATTTGCTCTGGAGGAATCATGTGACTGAAGAAAAGAGTAGGCCCTCCCGGCGATGAACATGGAAAAACTCTTGATTGATACTTGGAGAAAACATCAAATTTCATTGTAAACCAGTTCCCCCAATGCATAAAATGGGATGAGTGATAACACTATACTATATGCCATCAGGTTTTGAAGGAAAAACGATTCTGGTCACCGGTGGCACAGGATCGTTTGGACAAAAATTTACAGAAATACTGCTCAAAGAATGTTCCCCTAAAAGTATCCGCATTTACTCCCGCGGTGAATTAATGCAGATGCAGATGAGCCAGAAATTCAACAATGACCGACTGAGTTTTTTAATCGGTGATGTTAGGGACAGGAACCGCCTTTACAGGGCGATGCGTGGTGTAGATATTGTGGTACACGCGGCCGCAATGAAGCAGGTTCCCTCCTGTGAATATAATCCGATTGAAGCAGTAAAAACAAATATTGATGGTACCGTTAACCTCATCGACGCAGCAGTTGATAATAACGTCACTAAAGTAATGCTAATAAGCACTGATAAGGCAGTGCATCCGGTAAATCTCTATGGTGCGACAAAAATGGTCGCTGAAAAACTGGGAATTCAGGGAAATTCGTATTCCGGTGGAAAAACACCGTGGTTCAGCTGTGTACGTTATGGGAACGTGATCGGTAGCCGTGGGAGTGTCATCCCCTTATTTAAGGAACAGCAAAAAAAAGGAGTCATCACCATAACTGATGAAAAGATGACCCGTTTCTGGATCTCGCTTGATCAGGGTGTTCGTTTTGTCATGAACGCGATTGAACTCATGAAAGGGGGTGAGATATTTATCCCCAAAATCCCAAGCATGCGTCTAACGGATCTTGCCAATGCAATTGCACCAAATGTCAAAAAAGAGTATATCGGAATCAGAGCCGGTGAGAAACTCCATGAAGTTTTGCTGACAGAAGATGAGGCCCGTCACGCAAAAGAATATGATCACGGTTTCGTTATTGAACCGGAACATCGATTCTGGAACCAGAATAACGTAATCGGGGGTAAGGTACTTCCTGAAGGCTTCAGGTACGCCAGCGATACAAATACTCTCTGGCTAAGGTCAGAAGATTTGAAAAAGATCATCGCAATGGATGAATTGATAACAAAAAAATAGTATCAGGTTCTATGAATCCGATTCCCTATGGACGTCAATCTATTGGTGAGGATGATGTTCGTGCGGTTATTGATGTTCTCCATAGTGACTGGCTGACGACCGGGCCGAAAGTCGAAGAATTTGAAAGATCGATCTGTGGTTATTGCGGTTGTCAGCATGCAGTTGCAGTAAATAGTGGAACCAGCGCACTCGATATCGCGATTCAATCCCTTGAACTCCCAAAAGGGACTGAAGTAATTACGACTCCTTTTACGTTTGCAGCAACAAGCAATGCACTTCTTTATAATGGTCTGGTTCCGGTATACGCAGATATCTCCAGGGATACTCGTAATATCGATCCGAAAGATATTCGTAAAAAAATCACTGATAAGACTGGAGCTCTCCTCTTCGTTGACTACGCCGGCCATCCCTGCGATATTGCTGGAATACGGGAAATCTGCCGCGAATATGATCTGTTCATGATCGAAGATGCGTGTCATTCATTAGGTGCAGCATATGATGGAAAAAAGACCGGTTCTCTTGCAGATATGACCATCTTCTCTTTTCATCCGGTCAAATTGATCACAACAGGTGAAGGGGGTATGGTTACAACCAACGATTCCAGCCGGGCTGATACGTTACGACTTCTCCGTTCGCATGGGATTGACAAGACTGCGCATCGTCTCTCTGAAACCGGTGCCCCCTGGGCATATGATATGGTAACTCTCGGACGAAATTATCGGATGACAGATATCCAGGCTGCACTTGGAGTATCCCAGGCAAAAAAAATAGACGTTTTTGTGCAAAAGCGAACCAAGTTATCTCAACTTTACCATGAATTGCTGCAAGATATTCCTCAGATAGAATTACCTGTGACATTGGAGAATGTGACCCATGCCTGGCACCTGTATACGATCCTTCTCAAAGGAATCAAAAGAGATGTGGTCTTTTCCTATCTCAAATCCCATAATATCGGGGTTAATCTCCACTATATTCCGACATATCATTTCAGCTATTACCAGAAATATTATCCACAAAATTTTTCACTGTTCCCGGTGACTGAAGACGTTTTCAAGCATATCCTTACCTTGCCCTTATACCCGGAATTAAAAGAAGAGGATATTCATCTGATTGTTGAGACTTTGAAAAAAGCAATCCACCAGAATTCTTAGTCGGATCGAGTATGACCGGAACACGACCAGAATCCAAATCGCGAAAAGAGATCATCATAATCGGTGCGGGATCCATTGGGAGACGTCATGCTGCCAATCTGGCAACGCTTGGTACAGATGTCAGTGTGTTTGACGTCAATCAGGAGTTACTCAATACGGTTTGTACTGAGAATAACTGGGAACCAGTTCATGATCTGGATTTTGCCCTCGACCAGAACCAGTATGATGCGGCGATCATCTGCACACCAACTCATCTGCACATCCCTTACGCACAAAAAGCCGTTGATGCGGGACTGCGCATCTTCGTGGAAAAACCGCTCTCGCACACCATGGTCGGTGTCGAAAACCTTATTGCAACCATTAAGCGGAAAGGTCTGATTGGAATGGCCGGATTCAATCTCCGTTTTGAACCCGGATTGCAGTACATAAAACAACGTCTTGATCCTGCCCGTGTTGCCTTTGCTCATGTGGAATCCGGTTCGTATCTCCCTGGGTGGCGACCCGGAACGGATTATACAAAAGGGTACAGTGCGAACAAATCGATGGGCGGGGGCATAATCCTCGATGATGTCCATGAAATTGATTATGCCTGCTGGCTTTTTGGATATCCTGAGTCTGTTCTCTCCACGTTTGGAACATTTGGGGGGCTCGATATCGATGTTGAAGACGTTGCAGATATGCATCTCCACTACCCGGACAAAATTGTGACAATCCATTCTGATTATCTCCAGAGGCGCTACACCCGAAACTGCAAAATCTGTTTCCGGGATGGATATTCAATGGAATGGGTTTTTGGGGATCATGTCACTGAATATACGGAAACAGGAGAAAATACCTATTCATACGGGGATCGTTTTAAACCGAATTACATGTATTTTGAAGAGATGCATTATTTCCTTGCCTGTATGGAGAATGGTACATCTCCGGATTCAAGTCTGGAGAATGCTGCTCATATTCTCAAAATTGCCCTCACCGCAAAAAAGGAGTTGCCTGGCCTGTGATTGCCGCTATTGTTCAGGCTAGAATGGGTTCGACGAGATTACCCGGAAAAGTCCTGATGAATCTTGCAGGAAAGCCTATTCTCTGGCATGTAATCACACGTTTACAGCACGCATCTCTTCTTGATCGTATCTGTGTCGCAACAACCATTGAGAATGAAGATGACCGTGTTGAAGAGGCATGCAGGATATGGAATATCCCGGTATATCGGGGTTCGCGTGATGACGTGCTTTCACGATATTATGAATGTGCAAAACGTATCGGGATGCAAAGGGGCAAGGAAGATTATATCGTTAGGATTACAGCAGATTGTCCCCTCATAGATCCCGCGATCGTTGATATCCTGATTGAAAAAGCGGTCCACGGTCATTATGATTATGTATCAAATACTGATCCTCCAACATTTCCAGATGGGCTTGACGTTGAAGTATTCAGATTTGAAGTCCTTGAAACCGCGATCAAAAAAGCCAAGCTCAACTCTGAACGGGAGCATGTTACTCCCTTCATCAGAAATAACAGATCATTTTTAAAATATAATCATGCCAGTACACCTGACCTATCTAACATTCGCTTAACCCTTGATACGTGTGAGGATTACAAAACGATAACAGCGATTTATGATGCTTTGTATCATGAAGGTGAGATTATTTCTCTGAAGAATGTCCTGAAATTATTAAATTCCCGATCCGATATCCTTGCGTTCAATGCCCAGTACAAACGAAATGAAGGATATGAAAAATCTCTTTGTCAAGATCGAATAATACAAGGTGATTCAGAACAATGAAAGAAAATTCCGGTGCAGATTTGTGGCGAAAGGCAAAAAAGATCATTCCCGGAGGAAATCAGCTCCTCTCTAAACGAAGTGAACAATTCCTCCCCGATTATTGGCCGGCATATTACCGGAAAGCCAAAGGAGTCGAGGTTTGGGATCTCGATAATAACCATTATTTTGATATGTCCATCATGGGAATCGGAGCCTGTCCTCTCGGATATGCCGATCCCGATGTTGATGAAGCGGTTAAAACCAGGATCGATAACGGATCCATGTGTACCCTCAATTCTCCTGAAGAAGTTGAACTGGCTGAAAAATTAATTCGTTTGCATCCATGGGCTGAGCAGGTGCGGTATGCAAGGTGCGGTGGGGAAGCCATGGCAATTGCAGTACGGATTGCAAGGGCATATACAAAAAAGGATATTGTGGCATTCTGTGGATACCATGGATGGCATGACTGGTATCTTGCAGCGAATCTTGCAGACGATCGAAATCTTGACGGGCACCTCCTTCCCGGACTTGCACCTGCAGGTGTTCCAAGGGGACTGAAAGGTACATCCATGCCATTCCAATATAATCATGAGGACGAACTAGAGGCAATTGCTGAGAAGCAAGAGGGTAGACTTGCGGTCATCGTCCTGGAACCAATACGGGATCACGAACCATCGGCCGGATTTCTTCAGGCTGTTCAAAAAATTGCAAAAGATAACGATGCGGTTCTCATTGTTGACGAGGTCTCTTCAGGTTTCCGCCTCACGACCGGAGGTGCTCATATGCTATATGGACTAAAACCTGATATAGCAGTATTTGCAAAGGCGATGAGTAACGGTTACCCAATGGCAGCAATTATTGGGAAGGAAGAAGTTATGCAGTCTGCCCAGGACACATTCATCAGCAGTACATACTGGACTGAGGGTATCGGACCTGTCGCCGCACTTGCAACGATTGAAAAGTACGAGAGCTGCAATGTTCCTGTTCATCTCGTTAAAACGGGAACTACCGTGCAGGAAGGATGGCGACGTGCTGCAGAAGATACCGGGATCGATATTGATATCGGGGGAATTCCACCACTCAGTCACTTTTCAATAAAAGGAGAGAATGGGCTTTTGGTTCAAACATTATATACTCAACTGATGCTCGAAAGAGGATTCCTTGCAGGAAAATCATTCTATGCCTGTTATGCGCATCAAAATAAACAGGTTCAAAGTTATCTTGAAGCCACAGAGGATATATTTGAACACATTGCAAACGGCCTGGATAATGGAACTCTTGGTGAAATGCTCAAAGGACCTATCTCAAAACCTGGTTTTAACCGCCTCACATGAAACCTCTCATAATTCGTGCAGATGCAAGCCCGGAAATCGGAACCGGCCATGTCATGCGGTGCCTTTCTCTTGCAGAAGCTTGGCAGGATACTGGAGGAGAGGTATTCTTTGTTTCTGCTTGTGATGCACCGGCACTGGAAGTTCGCTTGAAAAAAGAAGGAATCCAGATCCTCCATATCAGCCAAAAGTCTGGAACAATTGGCGATGCAGATGAAACAGCTCGGATAGCACATGAACATGGAGCGGACTGGATCGTCGTTGATGGATACCATTTCGGAGCGGAATACCAAAAAACGATCAAGGACTCCGGATTATCTCTACTTTTTATTGATGATTACGGGCATGCAGATCATTACTACGCAGACATTGTACTCAACCAGAACATTTATGCCGACATGTCTTTTTACCAACATTATGAACCATATACCCGGTTCCTCCTTGGAACGAAATATGCACTTATAAGAAAGGAATTCCTGAAATGGTCTGGTTGGCACCGTGATATTCCAAATGTAGCACGAAAGATCCTGGTGACACTTGGAGGAAGTGATCCTGCTAATGTTACCCTCAAAGTTATAGATGCAGTGAGAACAGTTGATCTTGATGGACTTGAAGTGGTTGTAGTTGTTGGGGGCACGAATCCACACTTTGATCTCATTCATGAAACGGTGAAGGATCTCTCTAACTTTACACTAATAAAAAATGCAGAGAATATGCCAGAGTTGATGGCGTGGGCAGATATTGCGATTTCTGCTGGGGGAAGCACTTGTTGGGAACTTGCTTTTCTCGGCACACCATTTATTACTATTTCCATCGCAGATAACCAAAAACCCGTTATGCTTACCCTCAGCACACAAAAAGCAGCAATTAATCTGGGGGATGGTCATACCCTAAATAAAAAAGAAATTTCAGACCAGCTAAAAGAAGTAATAAAATCAACTGATCTGAGATTAAATCTTTCTGAAAATTCAAAAAAACTTGTAGATGGTGAGGGGATGTCCCGAGTATGTATGAATATCAATTCTGACCCAATCAGATTAAGAATGATAAGACACTCGGATTGTGCAACTATATGGAATTGGGTGAACGAACCCCTGGTCAGAAAATCTTCATTTAATTCAACATATATTTCAATTGAAGAACACAAAGCATGGTTTTATCAAAAAATTAAGGATCCAAATTGTTATTTTTTTGTAGGATTGGATGCATATGATAATCCCGTTGGACAGATACGCTTCGATTTAATTGGGGATATTGCAACCGTGGATATTAGCATAGATAAAAACTGGAGAGGCAAAGGTTTAGCGAAAAGTCTCCTCAATCAGGGGATACATAAACTTTTGAAATTTCACAACATCAAAACACTAAAAGCTTGTATTAAAAAGGAGAACCTAGATTCCATAAGAACTTTTATGGCAAATAAATTTGAATTTTCAGAAAATAAAATAATTAAAAATTGTGAGACTACAGTACTTTCGAGGAAACTTCCATGAGATCGGTTGATCAAAAGTATGTTGTTATCGGAAGTAAAAAATGGAATCGTAGTATTTTTGATGAAAAAATATCAATGTTTCCCGGAACCTGGTTTTTTTTTGATGATGTGAAATTGCTTGATGAAGACCTTTTAGACACTATTAAACCGAGATATATTTTTGTTCTTCATTGGTCTTCTATGGTACCGGATGATATACTAAATGAATATGAATGCGTCTGTTTTCATATGACGGATTTACCCTTTGGGAGAGGTGGTAGTCCACTCCAAAACCTGATAATTTCTGGACACCGTAAAACAAAGTTGACAGCATTAAAGATGACTTCCGAACTTGATGCCGGTCCAGTTTACCTCAAAGAAGAGCTCTCTCTTGAGGGAAGTGCAGAAGAGATCTATATCCAGGCTACATATTTATCTGCAAAAATGATTAGAAAACTTATAGAGGACGAACCCTCCCCACTGCCTCAAGTTGGAGAAATCGTGAAATTCAAGCGTAGAAATCCCTCGCAAAGTAAAATTATTTCGTCAACATCACTTTGTGATCTCTTTGATTTTATCCGAATGTTGGATGCTGATGGGTACCCTAATGCATTCCTTGAGCATAACGGATTTAGATATGAATTTCGGAGAGCTACCCTCTATGATAAAAAAATTATTTGTGACGTGAAAATAACAAAAATTGAGGATTAAAATGAGGATATTAGTAATTGCAGCGCATCCAGACGATGAAGTACTGGGATGTGGCGGGACAATTGCCCGCATGTCAAATGAAGGCCATAATATTTCAATAGCAATTCTTGGCGAGGGAATAACATCGAGATATCTTCATCGAGAAGATGCAGATAAAAAAATGGTCCAGGATCTTCACGAACACAGTCATCAAGTAGCTAAAATGCTAGGTGCCAATGATCTTCAAATGTTTGATTTGCCGGATAATCGTTTTGATACTATCTCTCTGCTTGATATCGTAAAAATCCTTGAAAACTATATTGAAAAAACTAGTCCGGAATGCGTATATACTCACCATTCTTCCGATTTAAATTTGGATCATGTTTTGACTAACCGAGCCACGTTAATTGCGACCCGCCCTCTTGAAAATTCTTCGGTAAAAACAGTATTATCCTATGAAGTGCCTTCTTCAACTGAGTGGGCATTCCAGACCACGAGACCGGGTTTTCAGCCAAATGTATTTGTTGATGTAACTAAAACCCTTGGTACCAAAATTGAAGTAATGAAATTATATGATGGTGAAAACCGAGAATACCCCCACCCACGGTCATCAAAATCATTGCGGGCAATTGCATGCAGATGGGGAAGTGTTTCGGGCTTGAAAGCGGCTGAAGCATTTGAATTAATTCGACATATTCAATAGGCAACTGGGGAAAACAAATTGTCTTTGACATTTGTCATTAACCAAAGATCAATCGGTTCAGGAAAATCCGTTTATATTATCGCGGAACTCTCTGCAAACCACAATCATGATTTTAATCAAGCGGTGAAACTGATACATGCGGCAAAAGAAGCAGGTGCCGACGCTGTAAAACTCCAAACCTACACACCGGATACCCTCACCATCAATTGTGAAAATAAATATTTCAAAATTGGTGAAGGGACGATTTGGGAAGGAAAAAACCTCTATTCCCTATACCAAGAAGCATATACCCCTTGGGAATGGCAACCCGACCTGAAAAAAATTGCCAACGATCTCGGTATGGATCTCTTCTCGACACCGTTTGATTTCAGTTCAGTTGACTTTCTTGAAAAGATGAATGTACCCACTTATAAGATCGCCTCATTCGAAATTGTAGATATTCCCCTGATACAAAAAATTGCCCGGTCTGGAAAACCGATAATCATGTCAACCGGTATGGCATCGCTTGCAGAAATTGAAGAAGCGGTTGATGCCATTCGCAATGAGGGCAATGATCAGATTGCTCTCCTGAAATGCACAAGTGCATACCCTGCACTCCCTGAAGACATAAATCTTAAGACTATTCCCGATATGGCAAAGAAATTTAATGTCCCCGTGGGAATTTCCGACCACACACTTGGTATTACGGTCCCCATTGCAGCAGTTGCGCTCGGAGCCTGCATTGTGGAGAAACACTTCACATTATCAAGGAAAAACCCCGGGCCGGATAGCAGTTTCTCTCTTGAACCGCATGAGTTCAGGACAATGGTTGATTCAATTCGTGAGACTGAGAAGGCACTTGGAACGGTAAATTATTCAGTGACTGAACACGAAAAAGCCAGCAGGGTTTTTCGACGATCCCTGTTTGCTGTTGACGATATCGTTGAGGGGGAAATTTTTACTGAAAAGAATATCCGGTCAATTCGTCCTGGATATGGACTCCCACCAAAATATTTTCACGATATTCTTGGGAAAAAAGCAAAGGAGAATATTTCTAGGGGGACTCCATTACACTGGGATCTCATACAGTAATATCACTGAACTGTATCACACTTTCAGGATGGACTTGTTTTTCTGCAATCACCCCAATGTCATTGATTGAAAAAACGAACTTTGAACCCAAGCCTCAGCCGTGATTTGAACACGGGACCTGCTGATTACAAGTCAGCCGCTCTGCCAACTAAGCCACTGAGGCGCCATATACTATAGGAATTAACTGGTAAAAAAGATGGTGCTGATGGTGGAATCATTCACGGATAGAGTTGACACCCTTTCGCACACGATGGCAAGGGTCCGCACAAAATCGATAGATAATGCCGGAAACGTGTCAACCTTTTGACAATATCGTGTTGCAGACCGGAAGAATAATCAGCAGCACTCTATTTTCAAGAATGCGACGAAAAATGATAATTCATCCAAAGTTGGGAAAAGAACCTTTTTTTCCATATACTGCTGTATATTGTAGTATATGGCAGAGGTTACAACGGTACGGGTGCGAGCAGAGACAAAGGCCCTCCTGGATGACCTGAAACTGTTTCCCAGGGAGACCTATGATGATGTTGTCAAACGCCTGGCTGAAATGGCGTATGACGATAAACCACTCACCAAAGAAGAGCTTGAATCAATTCAGGATAGTGAGGAGGATATCAAAGCCGGAAGGGGCTATTCGCTCGAAGAAGTCATGAAAGAACTTGGCGATGAGGACCACATCAGGAAGATGAAAAAGAGGCGCTGATGCTGAAGTACACCGTCTCCTTCACCCGCCGTGCAAAGAAGGACCTGAGGGACATCACGGTTGAAATGAGACATAAGATTGAGGAAGACCTTTTTGCATTCGCATCCGATCCGAACCTCACCATGATGTGAAGAAGATGCGGGCGTCTCAGAAGGCCCGTCCAT
>Ga0315287_10007637_pt1 | contig 10852 bp, 15 predicted proteins | sample YL17G11_0_MG_FD_205037 | JGI IMG/M metagenome (GOLD analysis project Ga0315287, IMG submission 205037) | Sediment microbial communities from Yellowstone Lake, YNP, Wyoming, USA - YL17G11_0 | ecosystem: Environmental > Aquatic > Freshwater > Lake > Sediment | place: USA: Wyoming | collected...
CGAGGACGGCCGCCTGGTCGTCATCCGGCGGCCGGAGACCTACGAGGACCTGATCGCGTACGACGTCTGGCCCGCCGAGCCGGTCTGAATGGGCGGCGCTGGCGAAGAGGGAGGCCGGGGCGCGGCGGGCCGCGAGGCCGGCCGCGCCCGTCCGTGAGTCAGACGACCCAGAAGGCCGGACCATCGCTCGCCGCCGCCGCGGGCGCAGCCAGCAGGCCGGCCGCAGTCGCCAGCAGGAGCGCGACGAAGGCGACTGCTCTGGGCCTGAAACGCAGGTTCATGGGGATCCCTTTCGCTCGGGTTGTGGGCTCGTCGTCACGGCTGTGACCAGCCAGCCCCCCGTGGTCCGGTCCCTCCCGAGCGTGAAGAACAGCGTGTTGACGCCGTCGCGCAGCGGGCTCGGACCGCGCAGCCGGGCGTGCACCCGCGCCAGCAGCACGACATCACCCTGAACGCGAGCCTCTTGTACGCGCGCCGACATGAGGCGCAGCCGGGCGATCGGCGCGAGCTCGCGGCGAGGCCACACCCAAGGCCCCGCGAGCAGACGGCCGGCCGCATGCCTGTCGCCGTCGTCGACGAGGTCGCAGAAGCGCTTCAACGTGCGCACCGCCTCCAGCACCTCGCCGCCCGACGCCGCCGCCGGCGTGGCGCCGAAGCCGGGGAGCGTCGGCGCCGGCCGCGCCGGCGCACTGGTCGTCGAGGACGGCGCCGGGAGCACCGCATGCGGCCCGGCGAAGGACGTCTCGCCCCCGGGCCTGCCGAGGGCCGCCGCGACGATGGCCGCGAGGCCGAGGGCGGAGACGATCAGCAGGGCGATGAAGCGGCGCGAACGCATGTCCCCATGCTGGGCGCGAGGCTGCGGAGGGACAAGGAGGACGAACGGCCGCGGCGGTTGACGTTGCCGCGCCCGCCGGTTCACGTTGCGGCCGCGAGGCGTGCGAGAATCGGCGGCGCCATGCCCAAGGACATCGACAGCAGCGCCGCGCCCCCGGGACTGCGGGCGCGCCTCCGCCGCGACATCGTCCTCGGGCTCAAGGCAGGCGTCGGGACGTTCTGGCAGCTCTCGCGCTTCATGATCCCGGCGTACGGGATCGCCCTCGTGCTCGAGGAGCTGGGAGTGATCGACGTGCTGGCGCGCGCGGCCGCGCCGGTCATGTCCGTGCTCGGACTCCCGGGGGAGGCGGCCGTGCCCCTGGTCGTCGGCTACGTCCTCAACATCTACGCCGCCGTCGGCGCCATGGAGGCCCTGTCGTTGAGTAGCACCCAGATCACGGTCCTCGCGGTCGCCATGCTCATCGGCCACAACCTCATCGTCGAGGGCGCCGTGCTCTACCGGGCGGGGATGAACGGCCTCGCCTTCGGGGTCCTGCGCGCCCTCGTCGGCCTCGCCGCCGCCGCCGTGGCCAACCTTCTCATGGGGGTGTTCTGAGGGTGGGCGGGCTGGTGCGCGAGTTCCTCAGCGGGTCCTTCAGCCTGTTGTTCAGGGTGTTCGTCATCGTCGTGCCGATCATGGTGTTCCTCGAACTCTTCGAGGGGACGCGGCCGTTCCGCGCCATCGTGAGAGGCTGGTCGCGCCTCATCGGGCGCTGGCTGGGCATGGACGCGGAGACCGCGGCGCCCACGCTGGTCGGCTTCCTCTTCGGCCTCGCCTACGGCGGAGCGGTGATCGTGCGCGACACGCGTCGCCACAAGCTCGGCCGGCGCCAGGTCTTCCTGATGAGCGTCTTCCTGAGCATGGTGCACGCCATCGTCGAGGATTCGCTCATCTTCATCTCGCTGGGCGCCGGCGCCTTCTGGGTGGTCGTCTACCGCACCGGCTGGGCGGCGCTCGTGACCGTGATCCTCGGCGCCGTCGGGACGGCGGCGGTGCGGCGCTGGGGGCCGGGGGGGACCGCCGGCCATTGACGGCGGGGCGTCGTCCGGGTAATGTTGATAAAGTCGATAGACTTTCTGACATCGGACGACGGCGACGACGGGTGAACATCTCCTCCAAGAGCAGGTATGCGGTGCGGGCGCTGGCCGAACTGGCGGCGCTCGAGGCGGAGGGTGGGGACAGGGCCGTGCCGCTCGGCGAGATCGCCGAGAGGCGCGAGATCCCGCAGCAGTTCCTGGAGCAGGTCTTCGCCACGCTGCGCCGCTCGCACATCGTCAGGAGCCGCAGGGGAGTGAACGGCGGGTACCGCTTCGCCCGTCCGCCCGCCGACGTCACCGTGCTCGACGTCGTCACCGCCCTCGACGGGGCGCCGTCGCCGGCCGGCTGCGCCGACGGTCCGTGCGGGCGCGCCCCGGAGTGCGGCGCGGCATCGATCTGGTTCGAGGCGAACGAGGCGCTCGAGGCCGTCCTGGCCGGCACGACCATCGCCGACCTGGCCGAGCGCGAGGCCGGCGCCCGGCCCGGCTCGGCCATGTACTACATCTGAGAAGCCCGGCCCCGCGCGTCGCGGACGCGCGGCAGGGCTGACGAAGGGAGAGACCACGATGACCATCGCCCGCAGCATCACGGAGCTGATCGGCCGCACGCCGCTGCTGCGCCTCAACCGCGTCTCCGACGAGACCGGCGCCGAGGTCCTCGGCAAGCTGGAGTCGGCGAACCCCGGCGGCAGCGTCAAAGACCGCATCGGGCTGGCGATGATCGAGGTCGCCGAAGGGGAGGGTCTCATCGCCCCCGGGCGGACGACGATCGTCGAGCCCACGAGCGGCAACACGGGGATCGCACTGGCGATGGTCGCCGCGGCAAGGGGCTACGACCTCATCCTCACGATGCCCGAGACGATGAGCGTCGAGCGCCGGAACCTGCTCAAGGCGTACGGCGCGCGACTCGTGCTGACGCCGGGGCCCGAGGGCATGCGCGGCGCGATCGCGCGCGCCGTCGAGGTGGCCGGCGAGCTGCTCGACGCCTTCGTGCCGCAGCAGTTCGAGAACGCCGCCAACCCCGAGGTCCACTACCGCACGACGGGGCAGGAGATCTGGGACGACACCGGCGGGGAGATCGACGCGTTCGTCGCCGGCGTCGGCACCGGGGGCACGATCACCGGTGTCGGCGGGCTCCTGAAGGAGCAGAAGCCCGGCGTGCGCATCGTCGCCGTCGAGCCCATGGACTCGCCGGTGCTGTCCGGCGGACAGCCCGGTCCGCACAAGATCCAGGGGATCGGGGCGGGCTTCGTGCCGCCGGTCCTCGACACCCGCGTGTACGACGAGATCATCAAGGCGAGCGCCGACGAGGCGTTCGCCGCGTCGCGGGCCTTGGCCCGCGACGAGGGTGTCCTCGTCGGCATATCGGCCGGGGCCAACGTGTGGGCCGCGGCCGAGGTCGCGAAGCGAGCCGAAAGCCGCGGCACGACGATCGTCACCGTGCTCTGCGACACCGGCGAACGGTATCTCTCGACCCCGCTGTTCACCGAGCCGGGAGAGGCGGGCTCGTGAGCCTGTCGGCCGAGGAGCGCCAGCGCTACGCCCGGCATCTCGTCATCGCCGAGCTCGGAGAGGAGGGGCAGGAGAGGCTCGCCGCCTCCTCGGTGCTCGTGGTCGGCGCCGGAGGGCTGGGCTCGCCGGCGTGCTACTACCTTGCGGCCGCCGGCGTCGGCCGCCTTGGTCTGGTGGACGCCGACGTCGTCGAGCTCTCGAATCTGCAGCGACAGGTGCTGCACAGCACCGCCGACCTTGGACGGCCCAAGGTCGAAAGCGCGGCGGAGAAGCTGACCGCGCTCAATCCGGGGATCCGCGTCGAGCCGCACTCCGTCCGGTTCACGGCGGCCACCGCCGAGGAGTTGATTGCCTCGTACGACGTCATCGTCGACGGCGTCGACAACTTCCCGGCGCGCTACCTGCTCAACGACGCCTGCGTGCTGCTCCGCAAGACCCTCGTCGAGGGCGCCATCCTGCAGTTCATCGGCCTCGCCATGACGATCCGCGGCGGCGAGACGGCCTGTTACCGGTGCGTCTTCCCGGAGATGCCCGCACCCGGCCTTTCACCCAGTCCTGCGGAGGCCGGCGTCTTCGGCCCCGTGCCGGGGACCATCGGCAGCATCCAGGCGGCCGAGGCGATCAAGGTGATCACGGGGGTCGGCGAACCGCTCTTCGACCGCATGCTGCAGTACGACGCCGCGGCGCTGAGCTTCCAGGAGGTGGCGGTCGCGCGGGAGCCCGGCTGCCCCGTGTGCGGCGAGGCTCCCACGATCACGAGTCTCGTCGACACGGTGAGCGCGTGAGCGTGTCGCCTGACGAGGCGCGGGTGGCCGCCGGGCTGCGCGACGTGCGCTCCGCGTGCGTCGCGGCGTCCGGCGGCGTCGACTCGAGCCTCGTCCTCGCGCTCGCCGCGCGAACACTCGGCCCGGACGCGGTGGTCGCCGTCACGGCGCTGGCGCCGGTGATGGTCCCGGGAGAGCCGGAGGCGGCACGCGCTCTCGCGGCGACGCTGGGTGTGGCGCACGTCGAGGTCGAGGTCGCCCTGATGGATGAACCGGGTTTCGTGGCCAACCCGCGCGACCGCTGCTACCTGTGCAAGGGCATGGTGCTCGACGCGGTGCGGGCCGTCGCTGTGGAGCGAGGCTGCGAGGTGGTGCTCGACGGCGCCAACCAGGACGACCTCGGCGACGAGCGCCCGGGCATGCGCGCCGCCGCCGAGCGCGGCGTGCGGCATCCGTTGCTCGAGGCCGGGCTCGGCAAGCGCGAGGTCCGGCGGCTCGCCCGGGCGCTCGGCGTTGCCGTGTGGGACGCGCCGTCGCAAGCCTGCCTCGCCTCGCGCATCCCGTACGGCGACCGGATCACGCTCGAGACGCTCGCGCGGATCGGCGCCGCGGAGCGGGCGCTGCGCGAGCTCGGGTACCGGCGCTGTCGCGTGCGCACACACGGCGACATCGCCCGCGTCGAGGTGCCGCTCGAGGACGTCGGGCGCGCGGCCGGCGACGATCGCGAAGCGATCGCGCGCCGCCTGCGCGCCCTCGGCTTCACCTACGTCGCCCTCGACCTCGACGGCCTGCGTGCCGGCAGCATGAACGAGGCGCCCGCGGTGGCCGAGGTGGGAGCGTCCGCCGACGGGCCTTTTCCGGCAGACGCCGGCCCTCCGCCGGGCGCCGCGGACGTGGTAGCGTAGGTCGCTCGCGGGAGCGGCGGCGCCGGCGTGGCGGGGCGCCGTGGAACGCGGAAGAAGGGGAGGTGGACGTCGTGATGCGAAAGCTGCTCGCCGTGGTCGGCATCGGCGTGGCCGGATGCGTCGCCCTGAACCGGAAGGGCCGCGGCTGTCGCCTCGCCCCCATCGCCGTCGAGCAGATCCGCGAGGACATCCATGCAGTCAAGCAGCGCGACCCTGCCGCGACGAGCACCTTCGAGGTCCTGACCTCGTACTCCGGCCTGCACGCCCTCTGGCTGCACCGGCTCGCGCACAAGCTGCACGTCAACGGCGTGCCGCTGTTGCCGCGCTGGATCTCGCAGTTCAACCGCCTCCTCACGCAGATCGAGATCCATCCCGGAGCCCGTATCGGCAAGGGCCTCTTCATCGACCACGGGTCGGGAGTCGTGATCGGTGAGACGACCGAGATCGGCGACAACGTCACCCTGTATCAAGGGGTCACGTTGGGCGGCACGGGCAAGGAGACCGGCAAGCGTCACCCGACCCTCGGCGACAACGTCATCGTCGGCGCCGGGGCGAAGGTCCTGGGTTCGGTGAAGGTCGGCGACGACGCCAAGATCGGGGCCGGCAGCGTCGTCGTGCTCGACGTCCCCAAGGACTCGACCGTCGTCGGCAACCCCGGCCGCCCCGTGCTGCTCCGGGGTCAGAAGGTGGGCATCCCCGACATCGACTACCGGCACCTGCCCGACCCCGTGGCGGAGGCGGTGAAGTGCCTCGTGGCGCGCATCGTCGAGATGGAGAAGGAGCTCGACGAGCTGCACCCCGGCCGCGAGGGCCAGCGGCGGGCGGCCGTGGCGGAGACGCAGAGGATGTTGCAGGACCTGCTTCAGTTCGAGTCCGGTCTGGGCATCTGACCGGGCTCGCGGGCGAGCGAGGAGGGCGGCATGGCGAAGGCGAAGGGCGAGGGCCGGCTGGTCGAGGTCGACGAACTCCCGAGGCGCACGCGTCAGAGCAAGTACGCGCGCGTGCTCGACGAGTTCCTCGCCGGGGGCATGACCTACGCGCGCTACGAGTCGGACGGCAGGCCGGACGCCGTGGCGACGGCGCTGCGGGCCTCGGCGCGCAAGCGCGGTGTCGCGGTGAAGGTCACCGTGATCGCCGGCGAGGTCTACCTCGCGAAGATCTGACGGCCGCGCCGGCTACGCCCGGCGGCCCGCAACGTCCACCTCGCAGTCGCCGGCCGCGCGCGCGGGTATGCTACGATTGCAGCCTCGCAGCGAGCCGTGAACGGAGCGTGATCGCCACATGAGCCAGATCAGGCGTCTCGTCCTCGACGTCTTGAAGCCCCACCAGCCGACGATGCTCACCCTTGCGGACAAGCTCGGCGACCTCGAGGGTATCCACGGCGTCGACATCACCCTGTTCGAGATCGACAACAAGGTCGAGAACATCAAGATCACGCTCGAGGGTGACGACATCGACTTCCAGGACGTCGCCGAGGTCGTCCAGGACAGCGGCGGCAGCATCCACTCCATCGACAAGGTGTCGACGGGCCGCGAGCTCATCGAAGAGGCGGAGACGCCGCAGGACGCCGGCGCCCGCTGGATGCGCTGACGGAGCCCGCGCGAGCGCCCCGTCATCCGCTGATCCGCCGGTGACCCTCCCGTGAACGCCAGGCACAAGCCGGGCATCGCCGCGCGTCTGCGCGAGCATTTCGCGACCCTGCGCCACTACCACGAGGTCGCCGAGGTCGGCGAGATCGCGCGCCGCTACTTCGCCATGAACGCGTTCGATGGCGTGCTGACCACCATCGGCGTGCTGGCCGGCGCCTACGTCGGCGGCGTCGACTCCGCGCGCGCCGTGGTCACCCTCGTCGTCGCGACCGCCGTGGGCATGGGCGTGTCCGGTTTCTACGGGTCCTACCTGGTGGAGCGCGCCGAGCGCGACCGCGACATGCGCGAGCTCGAGGAATCGACCCTGACGAGCCTCCAGGACACGACCATCGCCTCGGCCTCGCGCTACGCCACCGTCGTGATCGCCTTCGTTGACGGCGCCTCGCCGTTCGCGGCCGCGATCATCGCGGTGATCCCCTTCCTCTTCGTCGGGGCCCTGGACATCAACGGCGCTTTCTACGCCTCGATGGGCGTCGCGCTGGTCGAGCTCTTCGGTCTCGGTGCGTTCCTCGGCCGCATCTCGCGCGACCGGCTCTGGCTCTCCGGCATCAAACTCATGGTGGCCGGCCTCGTCGCGCTCGGGCTAGGTCTGCTCCTCGGTGGAGGGCTCCACTGAGCTCGCGGCGCAAGGCGGGGGAGGAGGCGAGCCCCGCGGACGCGGGGGCGGGTGGTGACGCAGCCGTCCCGCCCGCCGTCGCCCGGCTGCTCGCCGGCCTCAACGAGCCGCAGCGCGAGGCCGTCACGCATGTCGACGGCCCTCTGCTGATCCTGGCCGGCGCAGGCTCGGGCAAGACGCGCGTGCTCACGCACCGCGTCGCCTACCTGCTGGCCGCCGGCCGTGCACGCCCCGACGAAGTGGTCGCGATCACGTTCACGAACAAGGCCGCCGGCGAGATGAAGGAGCGCATCGAGGGCCTCGTCGGCGGGGTCGCGCGCACGATGTGGATCAGCACCTTCCACTCGATGTGCGCGCGCATCCTGCGTCGCGAGGCCCAGCGCCTTGGCTACCGCTCGACCTTCTCGATCCACGACGAGGACGACCGCAAGCGGCTCGTGCGACGCTGCATGGAGACGCTCGAGTTCGACACCAAACGCAACCCGCCGGAGGCGATCGCCCGGCAGATCTCCGACGCCAAGAACCAGCTGCAGGACGCGGCCGCCTTCCGCGAGCAGACCGGCGGCCGTTTCGGCAAGGTCGCCGCCGACGTCTACGAGCTCTACGAGAAGGAGCTCCTGGCGATGAACGCCATGGACTTCGACGACCTGCTCATGCGCACGGTGCAGCTGATGGAGCAGGTCCCCGAGCGCCTGCGTCACTACCAGCGCGCCTTCCGCTACGTCCTCATCGACGAGTACCAGGACACGAACCACGCCCAGTACCGTCTGGCCAACCTGCTCGCCGGCGAACACCGCAACCTCGCCGTCGTCGGCGACGACGACCAGTCGATCTACTCCTGGCGCGGCGCCGACATCCGCAACATCCTCGAGTTCGAGCGCGACTACCCGGACGCGAAGGTGATCCGCCTCGAGCAGAACTACCGCTCCACGCAGGCGATCCTCGACGTCGCCAACGCGGTCGTCACGCACAACCGGCAGCGCAAGGGCAAGAACCTCTGGACGCCGCGCGGTCAAGGGGCGCCGGCACAGATCGTCGAGGTCAACGACGAGCGCGCCGAGGCCCAGTTCGTGGCCAGCGAGGTGCAGAAGCTGCTCGAGGGCGATGCCGGCGCCGAGCGCGCGTACGCGCCGCACGAGGTCGCCGTCCTGTACCGCACCAACGCGCAGTCGCGCGTGCTCGAGGAGCAGTTCGGGCGCTACGCGATCGCCTACCAGGTGATCGGCGGGCCCAAGTTCTACGAGCGCGCCGAGATCCGCGACGTGCTCGCCTACCTCACGCTGCTCGTCAATCCCGGCGACACGCAGCGCCTGCTGCGCGTGGTCAACGTGCCCAAGCGCGGCTTGGGCGCGACGTCGCTCGGCCGCCTGCAGGCGCACGCGGCCAGCGTCGGGACGAGCGTCTGGGAGGCGGCCCGGGACCCCGAAGCAGTCCCCGGGCTCACGCCCGCCGCCGTCAACGGGCTGCTCGGCTTCGCGCGCCTCGTCGAGGGCCTACAGGCGGGCGTCGAGAGCCGGCCGGTGGCCGAGGTCGTGCGCAGCGTGCTCGAGGAGACCGGGTACGAGGACGAGCTCAAGGGCCAGCGCACGCTCGAGGCCGAGGGCCGGCTCGAGAACCTCGAGGAGTTCCTCGGCGTCGCCGGCGAGTACGACCGTCGCGCCGCCGAGCCTTCGCTCGACGGCTTCCTCCAGGAGATCTCGCTCTACACAGACGCCGATTCCTACGTCGACACCAGCGAGCTCATCACCCTGATGACCCTGCACAACGCCAAAGGCCTCGAGTTCCCGGTCGTGTTCATCGCCGGGATGGAAGAGGGCGTCTTCCCGCACCAGCGCTCGCTCGACGAGCAGAACGTCGAGGAGGAGCGCAGACTCGCGTACGTCGGCATGACCCGGGCGATGGACCGCCTGTATCTGCTGCACGCCCGCGCGCGCAGCCTGTGGGGCAGCGGCCAGTACAACCTGCCCAGCCGCTTCCTCGACGAGATCCCCGAGCGCCTCGTCGAGCGGCAGGTCGTCGGCGGACCGTCAGGGGGCTGGGGGACCGGGAACGGCGGGGGCTGGGGAGGCGGATGGGGCGGCCGGGGCCGCCGCGGCGCCCGCGACTGGGACGAGCGCCCCGAGTCAGACGACGACCACGCCTCCCTCGGCAGCGGGCGCCGCTACTCGGCGGCCAAGCCGGAGGCGCTCGACGCCGAGGTCGTCGAGCAGTACTTCGCCGTAGGGGAGAGGGTGCTGCACGCGACCCTCGGCGAGGGCACCGTCCTGGCGGTCGAGTCCGGCGGCATCGTGCTCGTGCGCTTCGAGAACGACGGCTCCGAGCGCCGCCTCATGGCCAGCGTCGCGCCATTGCGCCGCCTTCGCGGCTAGCGCTCCACCTCGGGCTGCGACAGGCGCCGCTCAGAGCTCGGGGTCGAGCGAGAAGGCGACCAGCCACCACCCCGTGTCGGTCGTGGCGCGCTCGAGCGTGATGTACGCGGTCGCCCGCCGTCCGGTCACCGTCGCGCTCTCGTCCCCCGTTTGCCCTTCCGCCACCGTGACGTCCGCCGTGAGCTCGATCCTCGAGCTCCGGGGCACCCTTCAGTAGCGGTCCTGGAGCGCGAGCAGGCCCAGGCGGGCGACCGGCCGCAGGTGCGCGAGCGCCTCGTCGACGCCCAGCGGATCGAAGAGGGCGCGCATCGTCTCGCGGTCGCCCTGGTCCGCGGCGACGACGAACCGTTCGACGGTGACACGTGCCAGCTGCGGCAGCGACTTCTCGTCGGCGGTGGTGCGCTCGCACACCCCACCGGGGGACTTCGGCAGTCCTGGATCACCCTCCGCCGCCACGGCCGGCGTCGCCGCCCGGGCGCCCGGCGTGAGGGACGCGGTCGCGGCGGTGTCGGCGCCGCAACCCGCCGCGAGCGGCAGGGCGACGAGCGACACGGCGGCCAGCGCCGCGAGCCACGACCGTGCCGGTCCACGGCGAGCGGCGGCGGCATCCGTGGCGTCCTCGAGAGACCTCATACTCCCGTGGTACCCGGTGAGGTCGGTTTCGAGCCGGCCGGCACACTCATCCTCCGGACGCGGGCAGCGCCGCCTGCCGTCGCGGTCCGTCCGCCGGGCGTGCGATAGAGTGGCGGCAGCGAACCCCACCCTTCGCGAAGGAGGTTCAGACGTGGCCGTGAACGTGGACCGCGACGGCGCCGTCGCCGTCGTCACCGTGGACCGCCCCGAGGCGCTCAACGCGCTCAACGCCGAGACCAACGAGCTCCTGCTCGCCGCCGCCCGCGAGCTCAGCGCTGACGACTCCATCCGCGTCGTCGTGCTCACCGGCGGCGGCGACAAGTCGTTCGTCGCCGGCGCCGACATCGCCGCCATGAAGGACCTGAGCGCCGAACAGGCGAGACGCTTCTCGGAGCTCGGCCAGGCGGTGATGAGCGCGATCGAGGCGGGACCGCAGCCGTGGATCGCCGCCGTGAACGGCTTCGCCCTCGGCGGCGGTTGCGAGCTGGCTCTC
>Ga0315287_10007638_pt1 | contig 10852 bp, 9 predicted proteins | sample YL17G11_0_MG_FD_205037 | JGI IMG/M metagenome (GOLD analysis project Ga0315287, IMG submission 205037) | Sediment microbial communities from Yellowstone Lake, YNP, Wyoming, USA - YL17G11_0 | ecosystem: Environmental > Aquatic > Freshwater > Lake > Sediment | place: USA: Wyoming | collected...
TCCAACTCGAGGCGTTGCGCGCTCAGGTTCTCCTCCTGGATGATCGCGTGAACCCGGCCCGTGCCCTGATAGCGCAGCAAGAGGGGGAGGACGGCCGAAACGCAGCGAAAGCTATCGACCAACGGCTGAAGCTCGGGCACGATGCCGCCGTCGTCGCTGATGACTTGCTCGACAGCAAAAAAGGCGTAGCCGATGGCGTCGTAGTCGGCCAGCGCGCGGCACATGTTCCACGCGTTGGCGCCGCCTGGTCCCGATTCCGGCACAAAGAGCGGGTTGTCGCCGCGGGTATACAGCGCGCAGATCGCCTCATAGCCCCGGCTGTCAGCCACGTAGATGTCGGGCGCGATTAGATCCACGTGCGGCGCGCACCACTTGTAGATGTCGAGCACGCACCCCACCGCGCCGCCGGACGGGTAGGTCTCGCCCGGCAGCTTCCAGCCGCCCTCGCCTAGCCAAACGTTGATGTACATCGGGACGTCGAGGATCGCCTTGCCGGCCTCCGCAAGCCGGTCGATATACGCGGCGATGCTCCAGGCGGTCATCAGCTCGCCCGCGGCCGCGCCGAACAACTCGAGCCACGATCCGGACGCCCGCTGCCCAGCCGCCTGCCAGAGGTCGAACGCCCGGCCATCGCCCGCGGCGCGCATCGCCGCGAGCAGCTCGGCAGGCACGGGACGCTCAAAATCAGATTGGCCGTCCGGACCGTAATCGCGATCGCTCCCGAGGATGCCCGGCTCGTTCTCGATCTGGATGGCGATGACCGACCGTTCGACGCAGTCGGCCGCCTTCAGATGGCTACACAGCGCGATGAAGGCCCTGCGATCGGCCTCGAAGTTGGCGGCGCAATGCGATGACAACACCCAGCAATCCTTCCCAGTGGGCGAGATCACGCGATGGAAGCGCGCCGGATTCGTCTTCACCCAGGCCGGCGCGTAGTCCATGTCGCCATTCTTCCATGTGCCGAACCAGAGCAGCACGAGCTTCAGGCCGTGCCGCCGCGCGCTGGCGAGCAGCGCGTCAACGCTGGCGAAGTCGAAGGCGCCTTCCCGTGGCTCGACCTGATCCCAGTAGACCGGGATCTCCAGCGTATTGCCGCCGATCAGCTTCACGGCGCGAAAGGCCGTCTCCGATTCGGCGTCGTTGTAGCCGCTGGAGTTGCGTGCCTGCCCACCGAGCGGAAAGAACGGCTTACCATCGACAGTGAAGATGCGTTTGATATTGGATTGCATGTCTCAACTCTCGTGAGTGTGTGGGTGATTGTGGGCATGATCGTGGCTGTTCTGCGTCAGACGCCCTTGCAGGCGGGCGCGCGCCGACTCGAAGACGCCGCGGATGGCCGCCTGGCGCACGGGGTTGGCCGGGATCGAGAGCGTGTCGAGCCAGGTCAGCCCGCCGTCGATCAGGGTCAGCATGTAGGTCGCATCCGATGGGCTGAAGAGCTCCGCGCCGCCGCAGCGGACGTAGACCGGCGAGGTGTGCGCAGCGACGTGAATCGGCCAGCCGTGCCAGACCTTGTGGTGGCTGACGCAGCGCGCCGCCACCCATGCGCTGCCCGACAGGTGAACCTCGGCGCGCAGCCGGGTCTCCGGCGCGCCGGAGATAGCGGCTTGCCGCGCCACGATCTGCCCGTTGGCGACGATCTGGATCTCATCGAACGGCTGAACCGACTGCACCCAGGCCTCGACCGCCAGCGTCCCGCCGCCGGCAGGCAGCGCGATCGCCGCGCCCGGGGTCTGTCCTTCCACGGTCATCCCGATCAGCGGGCCGCTGGTGGTGAAGGTGCGGCCGGCGCGCACGGCTTTCGCCCAGTTGGCGAAAGTGAACGCCGCGTCACCAAGCTGGGCATAGGTGCGCACGCCGCCGACGGGCATCCCCGCCCACATCTTGTCGGTGCCGCCTACCGCTGCCACCCGATAGCCCAGGTTCAAGAAGCGATACCACTCGCGCACGTTGTAGCCGTCGAGCGCCGGGGTGAAGTAGCGGATCTCGGCAGCGTCCACTTTGCCCAGGACGATATCGGCGGCGACCTCGCAGAAGGGGTTCGGGAAATGCGGGATCACCACCAGCCCGTCGCGCTCCCGGCAGCGATCCGACCACTCGGCCAGCGTCGTCCAGGTCGGGTCGCCCAGGTAGCTTTCGTCAGGGCCGGCGGCGCACATCGGATAGACCGGTGGACCTTTCACCCCGAGCAGGCTCATGTGACCGAGCAGGTGCTGGCGGTTCTCCGTGCCGACCCAGATCAGCGTATCGTCGCGGCTGACGCCCGATAGGTCGCCGGTCAGATCGGCCACATTGGTGAAGAGATCGCCCCACTGCGACGCCAGCAGGTTGACCAGGTTGACTCCCTCGGCCTGCGCCTCCAGCCAGGCCGTCTGCGGCGAGATGAAGTGGACGTGCGTGTCGGCCGTGACCCAGCCCTGCCGCCGCCAGTCGAGCGGCCGCTCGATGGGCAGGGTCAGTTCGCGCTGGCCCGGCTGGATGACCAGACGCCGGCGCACGGGTCGATACTCGAAGCCTTTGGCGATCTCAACGTAGACCTCGCCGACGGGTAGCTCCGCCTGGAACTGGCCGTCCACATACGCGTACTGCGTCGAGCCGAGCTTCAGGTCGCCGCCGTAGTCCTCGAACCAGTTGTCGTTGACCTCGTGGCGGTGGCCGTAGGGCGGCAAGTAGCGGCCATCCGGTGCGCGGAAGTGGATGCGGGCGGCGGTTGGACGTCCCGTCGTCTGGTCTATCACCGACCCGTGCAGCCAGGTCTTGCCGGGCGACAGGATCTCGACGCGCACGCTGCCATCGGCGCTGACCGACTTGCCCGTCGCGTAGACCGCCTCCAGCGGAACCGCCTGCCCCGCCACGAGCAAGGTTGCGTCCGGGCTGGCGGTGACATCCACCCGCAGGTCTCCTGTTGGGCCGGGCGGTGCCGGCTCCTCGCCCCAGCCCTGGACCTCGCCCGCCAGCCAGCGGTCGGGATCGAAGGCGGGCACGGCATAGGTGCGGGCCACGACGCCCAGATCAACCGACACCGCGGCATCTTCGGGCGTCAGCGGCTCCGCCAGCGACACGCGCAACGATTCCAACTGCCGATGTCGCAGCGGATGCGCCGCGCCGCTGTACAGGGTGATGCCGGCCACAGCGAGACGCCCCTGCCCGCTCGATTCCAGCCGCACAGCCTTGAGCGGCTGCTCGGGGCGTGGGTTGGGCAAGGCGTACAGCCAATACACCACCCAGGCCTGCCCCGGTCCGAGGCTCAGGCTCCTCTGATTTCGACCCCAGGTGCGGGCCTCGTAAGGCCCCTCCCACGGGCGCGACTCCCATTCGATGTGGGGACGGGCGGCGAAGGCCCATTGGCCCCAGTTCACATGCGCTTCGTTGATCTCGAAGCGGCGGCGGATGGGCTGGCGGTGCTCGCTGCCGTCGGCGTAGACCAGCACGTAGCCGGCCAGTGGTTCCCCCGGCCGGGTGATGTCGCCTGGCGCGTAGTCAGCGGGCTGTGCCTGGCCCGTCGGATCGTGGGACTCGTCGCAGAGATGCGCGAAGACGAGATAGGATACGCGGCCAACTTCGGCCGAAAGCGGCACAGTCAGGGGATCGCCGGATCCCGGCGACAGCCAACAAGCCCCCTCGGCCGGCCCGAACTGGAACGGCACGCCCCACAACCGCTGCTCTCCAGCGGGCAGCTCGCGCAGCCTCTGGCCGATGGCTGGATGCCAGCCTTCCGGCTCGCGCCCGATGTTAAATTGTGATGACAGGTCAAGCGGCAGGAACTTCGTCATAGTTGCCTCCCAAGCCCCAGCGGTACCTCAGTACCTCAGATGACCTCAATGCCGAGCAACTCGCACAGATCGGTGAGTCGTGCGCGCTGGTCACCGTACGCGATGATGTAGTGCTGTCCGAGCACCTTCTGAGCGAAATCGTCGACCGGCACGTCGGGTTTGAATTCCAGACCGGGCAACTGCGGCGCGGGTGGCTCGCAGCCGGCCTCTTCCCACGGTCGCGGCATAACGGCCTCGCCGGTGACGATGTGCATCCGATAGCGATCGCCGCGGCCGGCCAGGCGGCAGAGGGTCGCTCGCCCGGTCTTCACCTTCGACACGTTCAAGATGCCCTCGGACAACTGACCGAACTTCGTTACGCGCACCTGAACCGGGCCGTCTGCCACGCGTGCGGGCACGTAGTCCGGCACGCCGAGCAAGACGCGATCGGCCATGAATTCGTAGAACTCGAAGTACGCGCCGACCTGTCCGGTGAGGTAGCGCACGATGAGTTGGGTGACCGCGCCGAGCCCATCATTTTCGGGGATGGTCGCCAGCCCGCCGAGATCGGAAAGCATCATCATGGCCGCGGCCGGCGTGAAATGCATCAGCTTCTTCACGCCATCGACGTCGATCAGCGAGACGCCATCATAGTTGCGTTCGCGCACACGCTCCATCACTGCGAGATAGAGGCGGATGCTCTTGTCCAGGACATCGGGCGTGAGCGGCGGGTCGCAATGCCACTGACCAGCGATCATCCCTTCCACGCGGCCCACCTCGACCGCATCCTGCGCCTCCATCCGTTGCGCAACTCCCAGGGTGTCAAAAACCTCGATCTCCGTGCCGACCACGCGTCTGAGTGAGAGGGCATCGAAGAGGGTCGCGTGGAGCTTCATGTCACGATAGCCCATCATACCGACGCGCGATCGTCTCAGGAGCGACGCGGCGCGCGCCACATTGCAGAACGCCGCCACCTTTCCGGCCGCCGCGTATGGGGCATCGGGGATGTCGTAGACGTACTTGAATGTGAAGCCGAGCGCCTCCATCGGGTCACGCAGGGCGCTGGTGCCCGCCTGATCGGCCGTCGTGATCAACCGTCCGCCCGCCATCTCCCCCGTGAGCCCCCACAAGACCATCGGCTTGTGCGCGAACGGGCTGATGACGTCGATCACGCTGTGCGAGGGAATCCAGCCTGCCACGCAGATCACCAGCGCGTCGAAATCGGCGCGCGCCAGCTCGGCGCGCGCGCGCGCCTCGTCTTGCCCAGCCGGGTCATCGCTCACGGGCGCGGTGGCGACCAGCTCCAGGCCGCGATCTTCCAGCGCGCGCTGAGCCGTCTGGCACTTGCGCTCGATGAGATCGCGCGGGCTATTGACCTCGCCGAAACCGACGAAGCCGGCCCGGATCTTCGGCAAATCGATCATTCTCCCTCCTGGGGTGGCGAGCGTAGCTGGGTCGAAACAATGATGGCCCTCGATACAGGTCAAGGACGGAATCAGCGCGCGGGGCGCGCTTCCGCGTGCGAGGAGTTGAACGACAATCAACAGTAACGAGGAGACTCTATCACGGCTGCGGCAGGGTGTCAAACCGTTCGTTTCGGGCGCCTCCAAACCGTGGGCCGACCGCTTTCTCCGTCATCCGATCGTCGGCCTGAGTCCCGAGACGTCGCAGGTACTGTCGGAATTCAAGGAAAACCTGGCGGACCGCATGGAGGCTGAGGAGTTGCGCTGGTCATGGAAGGGTGGCAGAGGAGCTCGCCTCACTTCTCCCACGGCCCGCCATCGATCATCGCAGAGAAGCTGTTTCAGGCGTTACTGGAACAGCCAAACTGGCAGCGATAGCAGTCGTTGCCTTCATCTGTTCCAGCCAGTAGCCGAGATCCATGTGAGCGATATCGTCCTGCGGCGTGTGGATGTATGGATTGTCCTCGTCATCGTAACTTTCGATTTGCAGTGCGGTTGTTATTCCCTTCTCACGGAAGGGGATCTCATCACCTCAGCCACAGCCGACAACGAGCGTGGGGACCAAGTCAAGCTGATAGGTCCTGATTGTTTCGCTCATCATCTCAGCCAGGGCCAGCGATGGCGAATGACCTCCGTGCCAGAGCTCCATCACCCTATCGCGGTCGCCGTCGTAGCCGACCATGTCAACGTCTACGACATACTGGATTGAGCTCAGTTCTTGCCGAGAAAGCTGAGCGAGATAGCTCTGGACTCCGAGCGTGCCTTGCTCCTCTCCGGTAGAGAACAGCAGAACCACCGTACGACCAAATGAATGGCTGCTGAGGATTCTTGCCAACTCCAGATCATCAACTGCACCACTGGCATCATCGTCCGCGGCAGGAAATCGCTCTTCTACGCCACCACCTACTCCATCCACGTGAGCTACAAAGTAGATCTCCTCCGTGGGAGAGACCACTCCCGTCTTCCTGGCAATAAGGTTGCGATCAGCTTCTCCAGAACGAGACCAATCCCAAAATTCAACCGAGTAACCCAGGCTGACAAGGTTTTCGGAGATGTAATCCATTGCTAGATGGAGCCCTTCGCTTCCAGTTAGCCGGTTGGTGATTGTGTAGCATCCGCTGCTGACGCAGATTGGCTCTTCACCTGTAAGCCGGCGGAGATCCTTCAGGGCCCTCTCTTTGTTGACCTCTCCAAGCATCTCCCAAATGACCTGAGTAGGAGCAATCGCCGTCGCCTGTCTCGATTCCTCACTGGCGACCTGTGTGGGAAAAGCCGGCGTCGCCTGTCTCGATTCCTTGCCGGCGACCTGTGTGGGAAAAGTCGGTGTCGCCTGGCTCAAGTCCCTGTTGGGGATCGGTGTGGGGAAAATCGCCGTGACCCGGCTCAACACCTCGGTAGAAACCGGCGTCGCAGAACTCACTGCGGCCTGGCTCAATTCCTTGGTAGGCGCCGGTTGCGCGTTTCTAGACCTTCCCGATGCTTGGCAGCCGGCCAATCCAACCCCAAGAACCAGGCCGAAAAGGATCGTGGAGAACAAAGCCAACGCTCCTCTATTCATATACTTCCTCCTCGTCTTCACCCATGAACGCGGCCATCGCCGGTCCCACTGTCAGGATCAGAATGAGCGCCATCAGCACCGCGGAACTCAGACACCAGATGCAGACAGCCAGGATGGTGACAGCCCACAATAGCGTGGAGTGAGGTTGACAAGTCGAACGCATCGAAAGCGTTGGGGTATGACAACGACATCCCTTCCACCAATGCGTCCCGAGTTGGTAGTATACCCCAATGCGAGTTGTGGCACAAGTGACCGCATCGGCATGGGCGCATCTCACGCTTGGGGCGAGTTGTAGACCTTTTGCCAGACGTCAGCGAAGCGCCCGCTGAGAATCGCCGTGCGAATCGGAATGAGTTGCTCAACTCGCGGTCGGCTCCAGCGCATGCCTGGGCCACACAGGCGCGCCTGGTACTGCTTGGCGCCACCCTCGACCGTGCCTGAGCCGATCACGTACTCCGCTTCGCGCATCTCCAAGTAATTCATGCGGTGCTGATGTTGGCGACAATAGCAGGTTTCGCGGCGCAGGTCATCGACTCCTTTGGGCAGTGCGTTGGCGGACTGTTCCAGTTCATCGGTGATCCGAGCGGCATGACCCTGATACAGGGCCGTCTCCCGGCCATTGAACCACAACTGGAAGGCGGTGTCCCTTTACCCTGGAAGAGCCGCGCCGCTTCGGCCAAGTGCAGCTCCGCATGATACCAGTCCACCAGTTAGTGACTGTGGCCGAAATGCAGATCGGCCTGGTCCCAGATCCAGGCTGCGCCGTCGGCCACCACTTCCGTGTCCTGCCTCTGCTCCCAGCCCCGGCGGCGCGCCGCGGCAAAGACCATTTTTCCAAAGACCTCGGGCCCGCCCAGACCTTGGCCCGCTCGGCTGCCTCAAAGGCCTTAAACTGCTCCCCCACTCTTGCACGCGGCGCCAGACGCTGCTGCACGAGATATTGAGATGCCCGATCCAAGGTTGCTGCGCGAACGTATGACAACGCATTGACACCCCGCCGGAGTAAGAGTACACTTCCCGCTTGAGAGGATACTCCCATCCCAGACCCTTTGACTCAACCCAATCCAAGGAAGGCGCCCACCCGATGAAATTCAACGACCGCGATGACATCATCCAGTTCACCCCCCTCTGGACCGGCGACCGCTTCGACGATGGCCGGCCACGTGTCTCCGACGACATCCTGCGTCGCATGCAATACGTGACCACCGAAGAAGCGTGGGGCGTTTGCTGGAACAAAGGCTACCAGTTTCAGTTTGAGGGTAACTGGACCAACCTGCACCCGGAACGCACGCTGGTGGGGCGGGCGGTCACCGGGGTCTTCGTGCCTTACCGTCCCGATTTGCACGATACCCTGATGAAGCTGGGCCATGAGCAGGAGAGCCGGATCGGCGCCATGAACTCGTGGGTGATCCAAACCCTGGTGCAGGACGACGCCATCGTCATCGATCTCTTCGGCAAGATCTACAAGGGCACCTACTCGGGCGGCAACCTCTCGACGGCCATCGCCACGCGCACCGGCCGCGGGCAGGTGATCTACGGCGGCATCCGTGACGCGCAGCAAATCATGGAAATCCCAAACCTGCTCACCTTCTGCAAGGGTGTGGATCCCACCGCCATTGCCGACGTGACGCTGATCGGCATGAATGTGCCGTGCCGCATCGGCGGCGCGACGTGCATGCCCGGCGATGTGGTGCTCGGCACCTATTCGGGCATCGTCTTTGTCCCGCCGCACCTGGCCCAGGAGGTGGTGGAGCACTCGGAGGAGATGCGGCTGCGCGAGGCGTTCGGCTTCCAGCGGCTGCGCGAGGGCATCTACAACTCCAGCCAGATGGATACCAAGTGGACGCCGGAAATCGAGACGGACTTCAGCGATTGGCGCGCAAAGCGCACACCTGAGGACGTGGAGCGCATCCTGTGGACTACGTCGGGCGCGGCACAGGTGTAGAGAGCGCGGAACGGGGGAATGGGCGAATGGGAGAGAGGGCGTCTTGCGGGCGCCAGCCTTCGTCCTCAGTCGGTCGTCCGTCGTCCGTAGTCCACCAAGGAGCAACACCAATGACCTGGGAATTCGAACGTATTGCCGGCCCGTTCTCGCTCGCAGAAGGGCCGGTTTGGGACGGAGAAGCGCTGCTGTTCACCGACATCCCCGCCAGCCGCATCTTGCGATACGACCCGCAGACGGGCCGCTGCGACGTGCATCGGGCCGACACGCACAGCGCGAATGGCCTGCGCATGGATGCTCAGGGCCGGCTGATTGCCTGCGAGGGCGGTAGCCGGAGCATCACGCGCTACGAGCGCGACGGCGCCGTCACGGTCCTGGCTGACAGCTACGAAGGCCAGCGCCTGAACAGCCCCAACGACATCGCCATCGACTCGCAGGGTCGGGTGTGGTTCACCGATCCACGCTACGAGGGCGGGACTGTTTTCGATGACGGCCTCGGCGCGTTGGAGCTCGCGCATGAGTCGGTCTTCCGCCTCGATCCCGTGCCTGACGGCGCCTGGGCCATCCGGCGCATGACGTTCGACACGACCAAACCGAACGGGCTGCTGCTGTCGCCGGATGAGAAGGTGCTTTACGTCGCGCAGAGCCACTACGGGGAGGGCAACCAACGCGAGCTGCGCGCCTATCCGATCCGGGACGACGGCACGCTCGGCCCACATGAAGTGCTGCACAACTTCTACCCGCATCGCGGCATCGACGGCATGACGCTGGATACGGGGGGCAACATCGTCGCGACCGCGGGCTGGCAGCAAAGCGGCCCCGGCCCGATGATCTATGTCTTCGCGCCGAACGGTCGCGTCCTGGAGACGCATCCGGTGCCCGAAGATCGCCCGACGAACTGCACCTTCGGCGGCGAGGACTTGAGCACGCTGTACGTCACCACCATCGACGGGTGGCTGCTGCGGGCGAAGACGCACCGCAGAGGGATCGTGATCGGCGGCGTGCGGTAATCGTAGAGACGTTTCATGCAACGTCTCTACCGTGGAATCATGTATAAAAAGGGCAGAGCCATGGCCGATAACCTCGCACCCCTGTTCGCACCCTTGCAGGTGAAAAACAAGACGCTGCGCAATCGGATCGTCATGCCGCCGATCGTGGTCAACCGGGGCCTCACCACGCCGGAGGCCTGCGAATGGTACGGCCGGCGCGCGGCGGGCGGCGTCAGCCTGGTGATCGTTGAGGCCAGCGACGTGATCCGCTTCGGCACCGAGTTCACGGGCGAGAATCTGCGTCCGCTGGTCGACGCGATCCATGCGGGCGGCGCGCTGGCGGCGATCCAGGTCTTTCCGGGCAGGCGAGGTCAAGCAACCGCCCCCGCCGACCTCTCCCCGGAAGACATCCAGGGGATGCTGGCGCAGTATCGCCTGGCCGTCGAGATTTGCGCGCAGGCCGGGTTCGACGGCATCGAGCCGCACGGCGCACACGGCTTCCTGCTGAACCAGTTTTTCTCACCGGTTCGGAATCTGCGAGCGGATGAGTACGGCGGCGAGACCGCCGGCCGGATGCGCCTGGCAATCGAGATCGTCGAGACGATCCGCCCCATCGCCGACCGGGCCGGGATGCTCGTGCTCTATCGCCACACGCCGCTCCGAGACGACTTCGGCTACGGCATCGCGGACAGCCTGATCCTCGCCGAAGCGTTGGTCAAGGCTGGGGTCGACATCCTCGACATCTCTCCGGCCAGCGGCATCGCTCCCGGCGATCGAGCGGCGCCGTTCACCAAGCTCGGCGTGCCGGTGATCGCCGTGAACGAACTCAACATCGTAGACCGGGCGTTGGAAGTGCTGAACTTCGGGCGAGCGAGCCTGGTTGCGGTCGCCCGCGGCCTGATCGCCGACCCGGACTGGCCGATCAAGGTGCGTGAGGGGCGAACGGACGAGATCGTGCAGTGCGTATGCTGCGACGAATGCCACGCCGACCTGCGTCGCGGCGTGCCGGTGCGCTGCGCCGAATGGCGCACCAGTTGAGCACCAAGAGGGTGGGACGCAGATAGGGAAGATAATCCACGCCAATCTGCGTGACTCAGCGTCCGAGATCTATCAACGACCGAGAGGAGCAGGAAATGGAGTATCGAAGG
>Ga0315287_10007639_pt1 | contig 10852 bp, 11 predicted proteins | sample YL17G11_0_MG_FD_205037 | JGI IMG/M metagenome (GOLD analysis project Ga0315287, IMG submission 205037) | Sediment microbial communities from Yellowstone Lake, YNP, Wyoming, USA - YL17G11_0 | ecosystem: Environmental > Aquatic > Freshwater > Lake > Sediment | place: USA: Wyoming | collected...
GCGCCGCGCCACCCACCAGTCGGGCACAACCGCCCCAGAGCGCCCCACCGGCATCGAGGAACTTGTGGCCCACCCGCGTATGGAACCGGTGACCGATCTTGGGGTGGGCCTTGCGAACGGGCTTGCCCCGCGCAGCCGCCTTCGCGCTGGGGGGTGAACCACGGGATCCGGACGAACCGGACTTGCGTGGCGCGGGGGAAGAGCCCAACTTCGAGCTACGGGCGCGCGAAGATCCGGGCGTACGAGTCGCCATGCTGGCAGGCTAGTCAGCCGGTCCGGCCACGCGCGTGCGCCACGCCCAAGTCGCTTCAGGGGATGGGCGTGGGCACGCGGAAGATCAGGCGTGAACCGGCCCACGTGAGGGGGACTGGCGACCCAGGGTGCGGGTGGCCATGACCGCGATCCCCGCCGCGACCGCGGCAGCCACCAGAGCCACCACGACGAACTGCCACAGCGGTGACGACGAGGCGTCGGCAGGCACGGTCTGAACCACCGTGGTGGAATCCACGGACGCAGGGTTGCCCACCGGCTTCTCGGGACCGGTCTGAGCGAATGCGCCACCGGGCGCGGCGATGAACGCGGCCAGAGTCATCGCGGCCAGCGTGAGTGTCCTCGTGATCTTCGACATGTGATCCTCCAGTTGGTGTGTCGGGCACCACCACAGTGAGGGGCCGCGCGGGTGTCCGTCGATACGACGAAACGCGTAACTGCCACGACCGTGGCAGCACCACTCAGCGTTCGACGTCACGCTGGTAGGACCGCGGACCCTTCGAAACGTCAGGCCTCGACGACGACCGGGATGATCATCGGGCGACGACGGTGGGTCTCGTTGACCCACTTGCCAACCTGCCGGCGTACCAGTTGAGCCAGTGGGGCTGTGTCGGACACTCCGTCGCGCAGCGCGTCCTCGAGTGCGCTGCGGATGCGAGGCAGCACCGGATCGAAGACGGCGTCGCCCTCGGCGAAGCCGCGCGCGTGCACCTCGGGGCCGGCGACGACCTTTCCCTCGACGATGTCGACCGCGACGAACACCGAGATGAAGCCCTCCTCACCGAGGATCCGACGATCCTTGAGTGAGGCCTCGGTGATGTCTCCGACGCTGGACCCGTCGACGTAGACATATCCGCACGGCACCGCTCCCACGATCGCCGCCACGCCGTCGGCCAGATCGACGACCACTCCATCCTCGGCGAGCACGATGCGGTCCCGGGGAACGCCGGTCTTCTGGGCCAGGGCGGCGTTGGCCCGCAGGTGACGCCACTCGCCGTGAACCGGCATGACGTTGCGCGGCTTGCAGATGTTGTAGACGTAGAGCAACTCCCCGGCGGCGGCGTGACCGGAGACATGGACCATCGCATTGCCCTTGTGCACCACGGTGGCTCCCAGCCGGGTCAAGCCGTTGATGACCCGGTTGACTGAGTTCTCATTGCCCGGGATCAGCGATGAGGCCAGCACGATCGTGTCGCCCGGCCCGACCTGAATCGCATGGTCGCGGTTGGCGATGCGTGACAACACGGCCATCGGCTCACCCTGGGACCCGGTGCAGACCAGGACGGCCTCGTCATCGGGCAAGTCGGGAAGTTGGTCGCTGGCCACGAGTACGCCGCCGGGCACGGTGAGGTAGTCGAGGTCCTTGGCTACGGTCATGTTGCGGACCATCGAGCGGCCCACGAAGGCAACCTTGCGTTGATGGCGCACGGCCGCATCGACCACCTGTTGAACACGATGGATGTGCGAGGCGAAGCAGGCCACGATGATCCGGCCCTGTGCCCGCGAGAAAACCCCGTCGAGGACCGGGGCGATCTCCTGCTCCGAGGCCAGGAACCCCGGGACCTCGGCGTTGGTGGAGTCCACCAGCAGCAGGTCTATGCCGCGGTCACCCAGCCGGGCGAACTGATTGAGGTCAGTCACCCGCCCGTCCATGGGAAGTTGATCCATCTTGAAGTCGCCGGTGTGCAGGATCGTCCCGGCCTTGGTCGTGATGGCCACGGCCAACGCATCAGGGATGGAGTGGTTGACCGCGATGAACTCCAAGGCGAACTCGCCGAGCTTCTCGCTCTGCCCCTCGCGCACTTCCATCGTGTAGGACTTGATCCGGTGCTCACGCAGCTTGGCCTCGAGAAGCGCCAGGGTCAGCCTCGAACCGAGAATCGGGATGTCGGACTTCTCGCGCAGCAGGTAGGGCACCGCTCCGATGTGGTCCTCGTGCGCATGCGTCAGGACGATCGCCTCGACATCGTCGAGGCGATCTCGCACGTAGTCGAAGTCGGGCAGGATCAGGTCGACGCCGGGCTGGGACTCCTCCGGGAAGAGCACACCGCAGTCGACGATCAGCAGTCGCCCGTTGATCTCGAAGACCGTCATGTTGCGACCGATCTCCCCGAGACCCCCTAGCGCCACGATGCGCAGGTCGCCGCGACGCAGGTCCGGCGGCGGGCCGAGTTCGGGATGGGCGTGGCTCACGCGGCGAACCCAGACACGTCGGCGTCGGCGAGGTCCCGGCGCAGCACGACGAGCTGCTCCGGGGTGGCGTCGACGAGTGGCGCGCGCACGGGTCCACTGGGCAGCCCGAGCTCGCCCAGGGCCGCCTTGACCAAGATGGCCGCTTGAGTGCGGAACAGCCCGGAGTACACCGGCAACAACGAGGCATGAATGTCGCGGGCACCCACGACGTCACCTGCGGAGTACGCCTGGATCATCGCGTGAATGCGCTCGCCCACCAGGTGTCCGGCCACACTCACGCACCCGACCGCGCCGACGGCCAGCAGAGGCAGATTAAGGATGTCGTCACCGGAGTAGTAGGACAGGTCCGTGCGACGCAACACCCACGACGTTGCGGACAGATCGCCCTTGGCGTCCTTCACCGCGACGATCCGCGGATGGTCGGCCAGCCGCACCAGCGTCTCGGTCTCGATCGGTACGCCGCTGCGGGCGGGGATGTCGTAGAGCATCACCGGCAGCGCGGTCGCGTCCGCCACCGCGCCGAAGTGCACTCGCAATCCCTCCTGGGGTGGCTTGCTGTAGTACGGCGTGACGACGAGCAGTCCATGGGCCCCGGCCTTCTCGGCCAGGATCGCCAGTTCCACGCTGTGCCGGGTGTCGTTGGTACCGACCCCGGAGAGCACGGCCGCGCGATCCCCTACCGCCTCGAGCACGGCACGCAGCAGATGATCCTTCTCCGAATCGCTGGTGGTCGGTGACTCACCGGTCGTGCCGTTGATGACCAGGCCGTCGTGGCCGTGATCCACGAGGTGGGTCGCGAGGCGAGCTGCGCCTTCGAGGTCGACGCCCCCATCGGCACGGAAGGGGGTGATCATCGCCGTGAGCATCGCGCCGAAGGGCGGCGGCGAGGCGGGAAACGACATGGGCTGAGGCTACCGGCAGATCGAGTCAGCGGGCGGGAGGGTCACGGTGAGACCGCGCGGCTCACGGGGAGACCCTGCCGGTGGCGTTGAAGGCATCGTGGGTGAGGGGCATCAGTCGAGCCCACTCGACCTCCATCTGCTCGGCAACCATCTCGATCTCGCGCTGCGGAAACGACGGGAAGTGGGACCCCTCGCGCTTGGTGCGCAGCGACAGGAAGTTCATCAGCGAACGCGCGTTCATCGTGACGTACATCGAGGAGTAGATCGTCACTGGCAGCACCGCTCGCGCCACCTCGCGAGCGATCCCCGCGTCGAGCATCCGCTGGTACGCGGCGTACGTCGAACGACACTGCTCCTCGATCTCCTTGACCGCCAGCGCATGCTGCTCAGGACTGCCTTCGACGAACACGTACGCACCCGGCTTGCCCTCCTGGACCAACGGACGATCCGGGCCAGGTACGTAGAAGACAGGACGCAGTTCACGGTAGCGGCCGCTCTCCTCGTTGTACGAGGCGATGCGGTGGCGCATGAACTCGCGGAACACGAAGATCGGCGCACTGACGAAGAACGTCATGGAGTTGTGCTCGAAGGGGCTCCCGTGACGATCCCGCATCAAGTAGTTGATCAATCCGATGGAATTCGACGCGTCGGTGTCGACGTCTTCTAGCGAGGACTCGCCCTTGGTCGACACCCTGGCGGCGAAGAGCACGTCCGAATCCGATGCGTTGGCCTTCACCAACTCGACGGTCATGTCGCTCCGGAATACGACATCGGCCTCGGTGCCGCTGCTCATCGACGCTCCAGGGGTTGAAGGGGGAGCGCCCAGGCTAGTCGCCGCCGAACCGGAGAATCCTGACCGGCTCGCGCTCGGAGCCCGGACTCGGTGAAGATAGACCCATGACACCCACCAGCTCGGATGCCAAGGCCGACGCATCCGTCCGTCCGGCCCGCATCCCGGACGCCCCCTCCATCGCCTCGGTGCAGGTCGACTGCTGGCGGAACTGGTGGCGAGACGCGCTCGGACCCGCCTTCCTGGACGCCCTGGACCCGAAGGAGATCGCCGAGCAGTGGGCGTACGGAATCCGGGTCCCTCCCCTGGGTCCGCACCGCGTCCTGGTTGCCGAGGCAGCGGGCAAGATCGTCGGTTTCGCCGCCAGTGCGCCGGCCAGCGATCCCGACCACCCGGCGGGTTCCCCCATCGCCGAGATGGTCGAACTGCTCGTCTCACCCTCGAAACTCGGTCGAGGGCACGGATCGCGCCTGCTGACCGCGATCGCCGACCTGTGTCGCCGGGACGGCATCGTCGAAGCCGTGACCTGGGTCTCCAAGGACGACCCCGCCAGAATCGCCTTCCTGGAATCAGCGGGATGGGGGCTCGACGGAGCCGAACGGGAGTTGGACATCGACGCCGAGCGCAAACTGACCCAGGTCCGCATGGTGACCCGACTCGACTAGGGCCCCGTCCCTCGCCCGTCCGCCCGCTCCGCCGCCCGCCCGGGCACCGCACCCCCTCGCCCCGCCCGAGAGGACCCAACGGTCAACACTGTGAACTCCGACGGTCCGAGCGCCGCCTGGGAGTCGCGACGCCGCGTCGTCCTCCGCGACTCGATCAGCATCGGCCTCGCGGTCGGCCTGTATGGCGCCTCCTTCGGCGCCCTCAGCACGATCAGTGGTCTCACCCTGCTGCAGACCCAGGCCCTGTCGGCACTGATGTTCACGGGCGCGTCGCAGTTCGCCTTCATAGGAGTGCTCGGTGGGGGCGGGGGTGTCACGTCGGCCATCACCACCTCGATCCTGCTGGGCATTCGCAACTCGCTCTACGGCCTGCGGCTCGCGCGGGACCTCGACGTCAGTGGGTCGCGACGGGTGCTCGCCGCGCAACTGACCCTCGACGAAACCACCGCGGTCGCGCTCGGACACGAGCACGTCGACGATCCGCGGGGATTCCGGCTCGGCTTCTGGGCAACGGGCCTTGCCGTGTATGTCTTCTGGAACCTCTTCACCTTCCTCGGTGCACTCTCGGTGACCAGTGTGGGTGATCCCCGGAAACTGGGGCTCGACGCCGCGATCCCGGCCGGTTTCCTCGCCCTGTTGTGGCCGCGGCTCAGGAGTGGCTCGGCCTGGGCGTTGGCGGCGGTCGCAGCAGCGACCGCCTTGGCGCTCACCCCGCTGCTGCAGCCGGGGCTGCCGGTTCTCGCCGTCGCCGTGGTGGCCGTCATCGCGGCCGGTCTGGGTGTCGACGCCCCGACGGTCGAGGCGGCCTCCCTGGAATCGCCCGCGCGGCCCACGCCGCCCACCGAGTCGACCGAGGCTCCGCCGCCCGAGCAGGATCCACCCTCATGATCTGGATCGCGGTGATCCTGGCCAGCGCCGGCTGCTACGCGCTGAAGTACCTCGGGTTGTCGGTGCCGGAGTCGGTTCTCGACCGACCCTTCGTGCGGCGCAGCGCCGACCTGCTTCCCATCGCCCTGCTGTCCGCCCTCGTCGCCGTCCAGACGTTCGCCGGCGGCCAGCAGTTGGCGGTCGACGCTCGCGTCGCCGGTGTCGGAGCCGCTGTCGTCGCCCTCCTGCTGCGCGCCCCGTTCATCGTGGTCGTCCTGGTGGCCGCACTGACCGCGGCGGGTCTTCGGGCCTTCGGACTCGCGTCATGAACTCCCGAGACCCCCGGCCCTCGAGCGGGTGGTCCTGGTTCCCTCGACGTGAGCATCGGGGGCCACTCGACGGCAAGTACGTGCAGCACGCCTGGGTGCGGCTGTACCGGCCCGGTCCCGGTCGCCTGGTCGCCACCGGGGGTTGCGCCCTCGTCACCATGCTGGTGGCGGCCCTGTCGATCACTCTGGCCACGCAGTCACGCGGCTTGGTCATGCTGGCGGTCGTCGGTGCGATCAGCATCCTGGCCATTGGATCGACAGCAGCGTTCACCGTGCGGGTCCTCAGCAGCAGCGTGTATGTCACCGACTTCGGCGTACGGGTGCTCACGTTGAGATCCGAACGCGTCCTGGCCTGGACCGATGTGGCTGACGTGCGTCGAGTCGGCGTCCGGTCACGCCCCTGGGGGCTGCTGCCCACGAGGGATGCCGAGCGCGTCGTCATGGTGGTACGCGGTGGTGACGATGTCGATGCCCACATCAACTCCGTCGACGGCGATTTCCTCGGCCGCCCCGAGGCGTACGACATCGCCGCCCTTGCTCTCGAGCGCTGGTGGCGGGACGGTCGCCGTCACGCCGAGACGGATCGGTCCCGGTAGAGGCGCCAGGCACGCCGCATGGCAGCCCGGGCCCGTCGTCGATCGCCGTTCCTCTCGTGAGTCACCGCGGCACGGAACCACGTCACCCAGTCGTCAGGTGATCCATCGGAGACCGACTCGATCCCGGTGGGGTCGGTGACGCCCGCGTCGAGCATCGCGCCCATCTCCTGGGCCCCGTTGCCGTACTGAATCTCGCGCCACACGAGGTAGGCGGCGATGACGGGGAGCAGCATGACCGACACCCCGACGACCAGACCGAGAGTCCCCGAGGTCCTCTCCAGCGAGACGGCACGGGCTGCCACCAGGCCGACGTAGACCAATGCGACCACAACAATGAACGTCGTGCCGCCTCGGCCCTTCACAGATCTCCCTAGTCGAGTCCAAGAATCGGGTCCAGCCCCTGCGTGAGACCCGGTCGTGCCGTTACGCCCCGCACTGCCGCCAAGACGCCCGGCATGAACGATTCGCGGTCGAACGAGTCGTGACGAATCGTCAGCGTCTCACCGACCCCACCCAACACCACTTCCTGATGCGCGACGAGTCCTCGTAGCCGTAACGAGTGAATCGGTACACCCGCAAGGGTTGCCCCTCTCGCCCCCGTCAGCCCGGTGCTGGTCGCGTCGGGCATGGCGCCGAGCCCGGCGGCGTCTCGGGCCTGGGCCATCAGCGCCGCAGTCGTACGTGCCGTGCCGCTGGGTGCATCGACCTTGTCCGCGTGATGCATCTCGATGATCTCCGCGGAGGGGAAGAACTTGGCCGCCTCGGCTGCGAATCGCATCATCAGGACGGCGCCGATGCCGTAGTTGGCCGCGATCACCACGCCGACCTCGGGAGCCTGGGCAAGCCAGTCCCGCACGTGGGCGAGACGCTCGTCGTCGAAGCCGGTCGTCCCGACCACGACGTGGATTCCATGAGCGACGCAGTACTCCACGTTGCCCATGACAGCGTCCGGCGTGGTGAACTCCACGACCACCTCGGCGGCCTCCTCGATCAACGCTCCGAGGTCATCGCCGAGATCCACGGCCGCCACGAGTTCGAGGTCCGGGGCAGCGTCGACGGCTCGGCACACGGTCTGACCCATTCGGCCTCGCGCCCCGATCACTCCCACGCGGATCGTCATGCTTCCTCCGGTCCAGAGTCGCTCGCAAGGCCAGGGTGCAACCTAGGCGATGAACGAGGCGAAGTCCTGATCGTCACTGAAAGGTCCCACCACCGCCAACGATGGCGGGGCAGCGAGCAGCGTTGCGGCAACATCGCGCACATCATCGGGTGTGACGGCCGCAATCCGCGCCAGGAGTTCGTCGATGGAAAGCAACTCCCCCGTGGCGATCTCCGACTTCCCGATGCGCGACATGCGCGAACTGGTGTCCTCCAACCCCAGCACGAGGGAGCTCCTCAATTGGCCCTTGGCGCGGACCAGTTCCTCATCGGTGATCCCGGCGGTGCTCACCTGGTCGAGTTGGTCGCGGCACAGCGCGAGGACTTCGTCGACCTTGCTGGGCAAACACCCGGCGAAGACCCCGAACATCCCGGTGTCGATGTAGTGGGAGGCGAAGGAGAAGACCGAGTACGCCAAGCCGCGATTCTCGCGGATCTCCTGGAACAGCCGGCTCGACATCCCGCCACCCAGGGCCGTGCTGAGGGTGGCCAGCGCGAATCGACGGTCGTCGTCGCGGGCCACTCCCGGAACTCCGAGGACCACGGTGGCTTGCTCGGTCGCCTTGTGCACCAGTCGAACCTGGCCGCTGCTCCGTCGCCCTGGTCGAGTGCTTCGAGGAGCGCACGGGCGCCGCTCGGCGGGTCCGAGCGCGTCCGAGGCGGCGAACGCCTTTCGTACCAGGCGCACCACCGCTGCGTGCTCGACGTTTCCCGCGACCGCGACGACCATGTTGTCCGCGGTGTAGCGACGCCTGTAGAACGCCCGGACATTCGCCGGTGTCAGGGCCGCGATGGTCTCGTGGGTGCCGAGGATCGAGCGGCCAAGGGGGGTGTCCCCGTAGAGCGCCGAGGCGAACTCGTCGTGCACCAGATCCGAGGAGTCGTCGTCGCGCATGGCGATCTCCTCGAAGATCACTCCTCGCTCGGCCTCGACGTCGACGTCGCGGATCAGCGCCGAGGTCACCAGGTCACCGATGATGTCCACCGCGAGGGGGAGGTCGCTGTCGAGTACGTGGGCGTAGTAGCAGGTGAACTCCTTGGAGGTGAAGGCATTCATGTCCCCACCGACCGCGTCCATCGGACCCGATATGTCCAAGGCCTCACGACGTCGCGTTCCCTTGAAGAGCGCGTGCTCCAGGTAGTGCGCGGCCCCCATCTGCTTCGGGGACTCGTCCCGCGACCCCACGCCCACCCAGATGCCGAACGACACCGACCGCACGCCGGGCATCTGCTCGGTGACCACGCGCAACCCACCGGGCAGCACCGTACGGCGGACGAGTCCGCCTTCCGATGCCCGTGTGAGCGTGAGCGTGGAACCGGGACGCTGTTCGCGTGCGGTCGGTGTCATCTGTCAGTCGTGGAGGTCGTCGCGATGATCAGACGTCGGATCCAGCCTCGTCGGCCTCTCCATCGTCTTCGGCGACAACCAGCGACAGCTTGCCGCGTGGGTCGACCTCGCCGATCTGCACATGGACCTTCTGTCCGACCTTGACGACATCGTCGACGTTCTCCACCCGCTTGCCCCCCGCGAGCTTGCGCAGCTGGGAGATGTGAAGGAGCCCGTCACGGCCTGGCATCAGTGACACGAACGCACCGAACGTCGTCGTCTTGACGACCGTCCCGAGGTAGCGCTCCCCGACCTCTGGCATCGTCGGATTGGCGATCTGATTGATCATCGCGCGCGCCGCCTCCGCCTTCGGACCATCGACAGCGCCGATGTAGATCGTGCCGTCATCCTGAATCGTGATGTCGGCGCCCGTCTCGTCCTGGATCTGGTTGATCATCTTGCCCTTGGGCCCGATGACCTCACCGATCTTGTCGACGGGGATCTGCACGGTGATGATGCGCGGAGCGAACGGACTCATCTCGTCGGGCACATCGATCGCCTCGAGCATCACGTCGAGGATCGCCAGCCGCGCGTCACGCGCCTGAGTCAAGGCACCGGCCAACACCGAGGCGGGAATGCCGTCGAGCTTCGTGTCCAGCTGAAGTGCGGTCACGAATTCCTTGGTGCCGGCGACCTTGAAGTCCATGTCGCCGTAAGCGTCCTCCGCCCCCAAGATGTCGGTGAGCGCGACGTAGTTGGTCTCGCCGTCAACTTCCTCGGAGATCAGCCCCATCGCGATTCCAGCAACTGGAGCCTGAAGTGGGACACCGGCGTTGAGCAGCGACATGGTCGACGCACACACCGAGCCCATCGAGGTGGAGCCGTTGGATCCCAGCGCCTCGGAGACCTGCCTGATGGCGTACGGGAAATCCTCCTTGCTCGGCAGCACGGGCAGGAGTGCGCGCTCGGCGAGAGCGCCGTGGCCGATCTCGCGCCGCTTCGGAGACCCGACCCGGCCGGTCTCTCCGGTCGAGTACGGCGGGAAGTTGTAGTTGTGCATGTAGCGCTTGCGCGTCTCCGGGGAGAGCGTGTCGAGTTGCTGCTCCATCCGCAGCATGTTCAGCGTGGTGACGCCAAGGATCTGAGTCTCCCCCCGCTCGAACAGGGCTGAACCGTGCGCCCGCGGAATGACCTCGACCTCAGCCGAGAGCGTGCGGATGTCGGTCAAGCCACGCCCGTCGATGCGGATCTTGTCGCGCAAGACTCGCTGGCGGACCAACTTCTTGGTCAGAGCCTTCAGTGCAGCACCGACCTCCTTGTCGCGCCCCTCGAACTGGCCCGCAAGCTTCTCGGCGACCACTCCCTTGATGCGGTCGAGGTCGGCCTCGCGCTCAGCCTTGCTGACGATCTTCAGTGCCTTGGCGACGTCGTCGGACGCAGCACCTTCGACCGATGCGAAGACATCCGGCTGGTAGTCGAGGAAAACAGGGAACTCGATGGTTTCCTTGGCAGCCTTGTTCGCCAACTGCGCCTGCGCCTCGCAGAGCACGCGGATGAACTTCTTGCTCTCCTCGAGGCCCTGCTCGACAAGCTCTTCGGTCGGGGCGGCCGCACCGCCCGCAACGAGCTCGATGGTGGCTGTGGTGGCCTCGGCCTCGACCATCATGATCGCGACGTCGTCACCGACGACGCGTCCCGCTACCACCATGTCGAAGACGGCACTCTCCAGTTGCTCGTGCGTCGGGAAGGCCACCC
>Ga0315287_10007640_pt1 | contig 10851 bp, 7 predicted proteins | sample YL17G11_0_MG_FD_205037 | JGI IMG/M metagenome (GOLD analysis project Ga0315287, IMG submission 205037) | Sediment microbial communities from Yellowstone Lake, YNP, Wyoming, USA - YL17G11_0 | ecosystem: Environmental > Aquatic > Freshwater > Lake > Sediment | place: USA: Wyoming | collected...
GCCAGGTAGAACGCATTGTTCGCGATGCCCGAGTTGCTGTGGACGCCGCCGTTGTCAGCGCTGCCGACATACCTCTTCGAGTAGTGATCGGGGTCATCGTAGACCTGCGGGTTCGCCATCGATCTGAAGGCGCTCTGGGGCGACGTCAGGTCCTCGCCCAGCAGGTAGTCGGCCTTCAGGTAGCCTGCACCGGCCTGCTGGAAGTAGAACTCGACGGATGTCCCCATGATGTCGGAGAACGCTTCGTTCAGGGCGCCGGACTCGTTCCGGTAGATCAGGCCCGACGTGTAATCGGTGACGCCGTGGGTGAGTTCATGCGCGACTACGTCAAGGGCACCAGAGAAGTAGTTCCACTGGACGCCGCCGACGATCGCACCGGGCGGCAGCCCTTCGCCGTAAACCATGATGCCGCGCCCGGCGTAGAAGGCATTCAGGTAGTAGAGGTTCAGGACCGAGATCGAAGCGCTCGCCCAGTCGTCCCGGCGGACCGGATGCACGATGCTCGACATGGTCAGGTTCCGGTTGTCGAGGCCCAGGCGGCTGAATCGCTTGTAGAAGTAGTCGTAGGTCCACCCGGAGTACGCATGGGCGTCGACCGCCGCCTGGTCGGCCCACTGGTTGTCGGAATCGGACGCGACGTCGGTGTCGTTCAGCGTCACCAGGCCGTTCAAGTACAGCTGGGTCCGCGCCAGGTTGCCCTTCAGGTCGTAGGTGTAGATCGCCGGCGGCCGCATCGGGTCGATCGCGAGGTATGTGCCGGAGCGAGGGGTCGTGCTCACCTTCTTGGTGTCGTTCAGCACGCCCGTGCCGGTACCGATCGTGGTCTGGAGGTCGCTGTACTGCATCGCGACGTCACCGCTGCCGGCGTCGATGAAGTACACGGTCAAGTCCGTTGGCGTCATGACGCGGGCGCGGTACGCGAGGACGTAGCCGCCCTCGTCACGCGGGAGCACAACCAATTCCGGCGCCAGCTCCGCGCCCGGCGCGATGCCCGCTATCTCTTCGACGATGTCCGTGACGTCTGACGGGCTGAGGGTCGGCTCGACGTCGATCCGGATTCCGGCATATAGCGCCCCGAACACCGAGACGGTCTGTCCTCCATCGGCCTGCCGAACCAGCTCTCCGCCAAAGACGCGGACGCCCCGGTAGAACTGGTCGAGCCGCTCGTGGGTACGCCCCGCCACGAGCAGGTCCGCGTCCTCGCCGCGCGGCCGCACCTGGTCGTCGCGCACCATGCGGGGGATCTGTGTGTCCCAGCCGCGCAGGTCCCGCGCGGTGGTGGCGGTCACGGCACGCATGCCGGTGACGTCCTGGGCGGACGGCTGCACAGGCAGAGTGAGACCGATCGCAACGATCGCCAGAATCCAGCGGCTGGGCCGCACCGTGGCATTCATGAAACCTCCAAGCAGACTCCTCGCCTGAGCCTAGGCGACGGCTGGGGTGGTGTCAAGCCAGCCAGCCAGGCCGCTCAGACGCAGGATTGAAGGACGCAGGACCTAAGCCCTGCGCCACGTACGGACCTCTGCGTCACAAACCGTTACCCGCGCCACCTTGCGGATACGCAGGGCCAGCAGACGGACGTAGGGCAGGACTTCAGTCCTGCCATTGCTGGCGACCCACGCTAGGCGTCGGTGTCGAGGAAGGGCAGCGGGTCGATACCGACGTCGGCGGGGTCGACAGGTGTCACGATGCGAGGCGGCGGTCTGCTCGGATCGTCATCGGCCCACAGGGCGAGATCTTGGGGCGTGGCCAGCCGCTGGCCGTCCGGGCCCACGATCACACGGACGGCTGGGCGAGAGGGATCGGGTGAGTGGATCTGGAGAACAACGGCGAGTGCGCCGGTGTCGAGCCGGACCAGGTTGCCTACCGGGTAGATCCCCATCAACTGGCCGAATCGGCGGACCAGACTCCGGTCGAAGCACATGCCGTCGTTCTGCTGCAGGACCGCGATGATGCGGTCGGTCGGAAACGCACGCTGATAGCTGCGCTTCGATCGCATGGCGTCGTACACGTCGGCGATGCTGCACAGCTGGGTCGCCAGGTTCAGCGACGGCCTCCTCACACCGGCCGGATAGCCCGTGTCATCCGCGCGGAGGTGGTGTTCGAACGCGACGACGGCCGCCAGGGGCGGCAACTCGAGGTGCCGCCGGAGCATCTCTGCGCCGTCGACGGGGTGCTTCCTCATGACCGCAAATTCGGACTCCGTCAGTCTGTCCGGACTCGTCAGGAGCTCGGCGGGCGTACGGCTCTTCCCGATGTCGTGCATCAGGCCGGCGAGGCCGAACTGGCGGAGGAGCGCCCCCTCGATCCTGAGGCTCCGCGCCTGCGCCATTGTCAGCACGCTCACGTTCACCATGTGCGTGAAGGTGTAGTTGTCGTACCGCGACAGTGCCGTCAAGGCCATCATCCCCCGCCGGTTCTGTGCGAGGGCGCTTGCCAGGCCCTCCACAAGCCCGATGGCCATCTCCGGGTCGGGGCTGCCCTCGGCCTGCGCCTGGTTCCAGAGGGATTCCGCGCCCGCCACGGCGTTCCGATAGCTTTGCTGGCTCGCGCCGATGCTGCCGTGCCCGGACTCCATCCGTTGCGGCAGGAGCAGCCGGCCGACGTGGACGTGCGGGGACAAGAGCGCCGCCACCCGCTCGCCATCGTCTCGGTCGCGCCTGGCTCGGGAGGCGGCCAGTTTCCGCACGAAGGTCAGCAGCTCCTCGCTCGTCACGCCGCGGTCGAAGGCGATCCGCTCGACGCCCATGGCCCGGAGGCGATCGACGGTTTCGGCCGAGCCGTGACCGCCGGCAAGCGGCACGCCGTCCACGATGACCTGATGATCGACGATGCCGATGACGACGTCCGTCGCTTCCACGTGCGCCCGCGCGAGGCTCTCGGTGAGCTGCGCGGCCGCTTGGGTCACGATGGGATGATCGCGGGCGTAGAGCTGCGTCGCCTTCACACACGTGGCAAAGTGCCGGAACAGTTCCTCGGCTACTCGAATCCGGTGTGCGTCGTCGCTCATCGCTGTGGTCCTTCGCGAGTGGCTGTGACCATCGCCCGGCCCGCTCGGGCCCGGGCGGCTGCCCGCGCCCAACGGGGGCCGTGCGACGCGACGGTCTCGATGACTGCCATGGCATCGGGGGTGCCAATCTGGCCGAGCGCGTCGACGGCAAGTTTGTGCAGCGAGGCCATCCTGAATGGCGACCAGAACTGACGCCGCTGCAGCACGGCAGCAAGCGCGTCTACGGCGTGGCGTCCGCCGAGGGCGCCCAGGCGCTGGATCGCCCGTTTGTGGACGACCCACATCACCCCGCGGTACGGCGCCGCCAGCACCACGTACGAGAGCACCTGCTCGGCGTCTTCGTCCGGCAGCGTCCACAGCACACCGAGGATCGACGTTCGCGCGGGCTCGGGGCCTCGTTCGAGGGCGCGGATCAGCGTTGTGTACGCGGCCTCGACGCCGAGCATCGCGATTGCGCGCATCGCCTCGCGCTGGACGTGCGGTTCGGCATCGTCCAGCAATGACTCCAGTTCCGGAAGGGCTTCACGGCCTCCGAACTCACGCAAGAGGAGCACGGCCGTGCGGCGGACGGCCGCATTCGTCGACTGGCGCAGTGGTTCCACGGACTGGCGGCCCGGCGCGCCGAAGCCAACAAGGATATCGATGAGGTGCCTGCGCGGGCGGTTGCGTTCCTCTTGTGACAGCAGCTCGGCCAGAGGGCCGATGCTGGCCGTGCCGAGCGCCATGCAGAAATGCTGCGCGGCGTGGACCACCGAGTGATCCGATGTGTCGAGGTGAGACGCAACGCCTCGCATGGTGGACGCCGTCGGGAAGTTCTGCAGAATCTCGGCCGCCGCCGCCCGGATGTCCGCGTCATCAGGGCGCTCGGATTGTGAGCGCACGGCCTCGACGAGGACGGTGGCCGCAGGGAAATCGCCCGCGACGAGCAGGACGCGCGTCCGCTGCAGCACCAGGTCGGCGAAATCATGCCAGTGCGCGATGTCTTGCTGCAGGCTCATCAGGCTTGCCAGCAGGCTCGCGTCCAGCAGGGACAGGTTGTCGTCGTCGACCGTGTCCCGCCAGGCCGACATGCGCTCGCCCGAATCGGGATCGTCCTTGTCGAGCTCGACCGCGCGACCATCGAGACGGCTCAGTTCGGCGTCGTACGCATCGGATACGTACGCCCTGTTGGCCGAGTAGTTCAGGAGCATCTCCTCGGATTGTTGCCAGGTCTGCGCCAGGGCCAGGTCGGCGGTGGCACACGTCTGCTCCGCCGCGCCGCGGGCCAGCGCGAGGATCCCCGAGCGGCGGACGGGGTCCGGGGCAAGGTTGCAGAAGGCATCGGCCAGGCGTCGCGACGACCCGCGGCCGTCGCGCACCTCGCGCGCGATGAGGTCGGCAATCGAGGCATCGGTGATGCGCCGGACCAGACCCTGAACGAATCGGTCCAGGCCCGGTCGGTTCGCGCCGCCCTGCCTCTCGACAATCGGACCCAGCGTGTCGATGGGCAGCCGCGCCGCAGCCTCGGCGAGAGCCGTCATGATGCGCTCGACCTGCTCCGGGGCGGAGGTCGCCACGAACTGGGCTACCGCGTGGAGCAAGCCGGCGAGGACCTTCGGGCCCTGTCCCTGCGACGCGCCCGAGGGCAGTTGCGCCTCGACGGACTCCAAGACGTCCAGGATCTTGTTCGGGTCGTCGAGCACGCCTAGGAGCAGTTCGACCGTCCGGTCATCGACGGAAACGGTGTGGCCCTCAAGGCACCCGGCGATGATCGCGGACCACGTGGCCTGTTCGCCCCGGATGCGCGACCGAAGCAGTTCGTTGTAGTCGAGGCTGCGGATCTCGATCCGCGGTTCACTCTCCGAGGCCCACAGCTTTCCCAGGCCGCCGCGCAGCCGGGTCCGGTCCGGCGGCAGGGCCAGCAGCGCCAGGAACCGGCGCCAGAGGTCGGCATCCGCCTGGGGATGAATCGACAACTGGCCGACCTGGTGGCGATAAAGGAGGGCCGCCAAATCGGTGACGGCCCCGTCCGGGCGGGCCATGGCGCGGCCATTCACGGTCAGCGCGTTCGGCAGTACGTCTATCTGCAGTGTCGTGGAGGTGGTCGCCGCCTCCGCTGCGGCCGTCACCGCCACGAGGGCGGCGGCCACCGCCGGGTGTTCGCCGGGGTAGAGCGCGACGCTGCGCGCCGCCGTTTTGCACGCCCGCGCGAAGGCGGTGACGCGCGCCGCGAGCTCGGGCGCCATCGGTTCTATCTCGGCGATTGGGCCGACAGCCGTGGATGTCATCGTGCAATCCTGACGACCTGGGCCAGTCCGGCCACGCCAGCCTGCGGACGCCCATCGACCGCGCGCGCCAATCCCCGGACGTCCCGCATCACGGGGGGTGGCGCAATGTACAGAAACCACATAGGCGTAGGCCTGGCCACTCGCCGGGAATGGCTCTTTAGGTAATATCGGCAAATCGCGCCGGGACTTTCGCTATACTTCTGGCTCCCATGCGCGCGGTCGACATCATCAGGACGAAACGCGACGGCAATCCTCTGGGCCGAGAGGCGATTGACATTTTTGTCGCCGGAGCCACGGACGGGTCGTGGCCGGACTATCAGATCTCCGCGCTGCTCATGGCCATCGTCCTGCGCGGGATGAGCGACGAGGAAACGGCCTGGCTGACCGAGGCCATGGCGCGTTCCGGGGCTCGCTTCGATCTCCGGCGCCTGCCGGGCCTGAAGGTCGACAAGCACAGCACGGGCGGCGTCGGCGACAAGACCTCCCTGATTCTCGCGCCCCTCGCCGCGGCCTGCGGCGTCGTCGTTCCGATGATGTCCGGCCGCGGGCTGGGCCATACCGGCGGCACGCTGGACAAGCTCGAAGCGATCCCGGGATTCCGCGTGGATCTCGCGGCTCCCGACATCGTCGACGCGCTGGCGGACGTGGGGTGCGTGATCGTGGGACAGACCCGCGACATCGCGCCGGCGGACCGCCGGCTCTACCGCCTTCGCGATGTGACGGCGACGGTGGAGAGCATCCCCCTGATTACCGCGTCGATCATGAGCAAGAAACTCGCCGAGGGGATCGACGGGCTCGTGCTGGACGTGAAGGTCGGCCACGGCGCCTTCATGAAGACCGTGCGCGAAGCCGAAGAGCTCGCGCAGGCCATGGTGCGGGCGGGGCAGTTGGCGGGCGTCCGAACCGAGGCGGTCCTGACGCGCATGGACGCCCCGCTCGGGCGGGCCGTGGGAAACGCCCTCGAAGTCATCGAGTCGATCGAAACACTCCGAGGGCAGGGGCCGCGCGACCTCACGGAGTTGTCGGTGCTCCTCGCCGCCCGCATGGTGCTCATCGCGGGGCGTGCCGACACGATGGCCGAGGCGGAGCGGCAGGTGCGCGATGCGTTGGTCTCGGGCGCCGGCTTCGACCGGTTCCGGCGGATGGTCGCCCGGCAGGGCGGCGATCCGGCGGTGGTCGATCGTCCTTCCGTCCTGGCCCTCGCGCCTGGGCGTGAGATGGTCCGCGCACCGCGGGCGGGATACGTCACGGGAGTCGAGGCGATGCTGATCGGGCGCGCGGCTGCCGCACTCGGGGCGGGTCGCGCAACGGCGGAAGACACGATCGACCATGGCGTGGGCATTCGGATCCTTGTCTCCCTGGGCTCGCTGGTTCGGGCGGGCGAGCCGGCGCTGGAGCTGATCCATCGCGACGGCCGGGGCCTTCGCGAGGCGAGTGAGCTGGCCATGCAGGCGATCGAGCTGGGCGGGGCGCCTCCGGCGCCGCAGCCGCTCGTAGTAGGCGAAGTCGTATGACGCCGGTACCTGGGGAGATGGGATGACAACGACAGCTGGAACGAATACGAACGGCGGATGGGGCCTGTCGTCGACGGAACGCTGGATCATTGCGGGCGGCGTGATGGTGGCTCTCGCGGCCGTGCTCCTGGCCGGCGTCGGCGGCGTGCCGCAGGCGCAGCCGGTGGCCGGGGCCGTGGTGATTCTGGGGATCGCGTATGCCCTGTCGAGCCATCGTCGGGCCATCGATCTGAAGACGGTGGTGTGGGGCCTCGGCCTGCAGGTCGTCTTCGCGCTGATCGTCCTGAAAACCGACATCGGTCAACGTGTATTCCAGACGCTCGGCGGCGCCATCACCCGTTTGCTGGACTTTGCGAACGTGGGATCCTCCTTCGTGTTCGGGCCGCTCGGCGACAAGCAGGCGTGGCCGCGGATCATGACCACGGTCCTCGGCGAGGAAGGGGCGCGGTACTCGATGATCTTCGCGTTCCAGGTGCTGCCCACGATCATCTTCATCGCGGCCCTCTTCGCGATTCTCTACTACTACGGTGTGATGCAGTTCGTCGTGCGAGGCTTCGCGTGGGGCATGCGGAAAGTGATGAAGGCAAGCGGCGCCGAGACGCTGAACGTCGCGGCCAGCATCTTCATGGGACAGACCGAGGCGCCGTTGACCATCCGGCCGTACCTGCCGAAGATGACGCAGTCCGAGTTGATGACCGTCATGACGTCCGGGATGGCGCACATCTCGGGCGGCATCATGGCCGCCTACATCCTGTTCGGGATCGACGCGAAGCATCTCCTGACGGCGGTCATCATGACGGCGCCCGGCACACTGATGATGGCCAAGATATTCGTGCCCGAGACCGAATTGCCAGAAACGATGGGCACGGTGAAGCTCGATGTGGAGCGGACCGACGTGAACGTCATCGACGCGGCTGGGCGCGGAACCGGGGAGGGGCTGCACCTGGCGCTGAACGTCGGGGCGATGCTGATTTCGTTCCTGGCGCTCGTGGCGCTGCTCAACGCGCTCCTCGGCGTCGCCGGGTCGCTGGCGGCCACCTACCTGGGCGCGACGTCGCTGGCGCACCTGAGCCTGCAGCAGATCCTGGGCTGGGCCTTCGCCCCTGTGGCGTGGTCGATGGGGGTGCCCTGGAAGGACTCGCAGATTATCGGGAACCTGCTGGGCACGCGCATGGTGCTCAACGAGTTTGTCGCCTACGCGCAACTCGGGCAGTACGCGGGCGCGACCGCCGTGAAGGCGGCGGGCCCGCTGTTCGGAGCCATTGATCCGAAGTCCTTCACGATCGCGACATTCGCCCTGTGCGGGTTTGCGAATTTCAGTTCGATCGGGATTCAAATCGGCGGCATCGGCGCCCTCGCCCCGAACCGGCGGCATGACCTGGCCAGGCTCGGGATGCGGGCGATGCTGGCGGGCACGCTGGCCAACTTCATGACCGCCACGATCGCGGGGTTCCTCCTATGACAGACGAGTACTCGAGCGTGACGGCCGCGGCCGCCTTCGTCCGCGAGCGCGTGCCGGCGACGCCGGACATCGCCATCGTGCTGGGCTCGGGGCTGGGCGACTTCGCCTCCCACGTCGCGGATCCTGTGGTGATTCCCTACGAGACGATTCCCGGCTGGCCCCGATCGACGGTGGTCGGACATGCCGGCACGCTGGTGGTCGGCCAGGTGCGAGGCCGCCGCGTGGCCGTCCTCGCGGGCCGGGCGCACTTCTACGAAGGTCACCCGATGGCGACCGTCGTGTTCGCCACCCGGGTCATCGCGACGCTGGGGGTGAAGACGCTGCTCCTGACGAACGCCGCCGGCGGCATCAACACGTCCTTCTCCGAGGGCGTGCTGATGGTGATCGACGATCACCTGAACCTGATGGGCACCAATCCTCTCGTCGGTCCGAACGACGAGCGCTTCGGCCTGCGGTTCCCCGACATGACCGAGGTGTACTCGAGACGGCTGCGAGCGGTGGCGGAACGGGCCGCGGCGACGAACGGCCTCACCATCGCCCACGGCATTTACGCCGGCCTGCACGGGCCGAGTTACGAGACGCCCGCCGAAATCCGCTACCTCCGGACGATCGGGGCGGACGCCGTCGGCATGTCCACGGTCGCGGAAGCGATCGTGGCGCGGCACATGGGGATGGAGGTCCTCGGGATCTCGTGCATCACGAACATGGCCGCCGGGGTGCTGCCGCAGCCGCTCAATCACGCCGAGGTGATGGCGACGGCGCAGCGCGTGCGCGGCGCGTTCATCGCGCTGCTCGAGGAGATCGTGGCGACGTCTTAGGCGCAACGAGCTACCCAGGAGCAAGTAGCCAGTAGCCAGTAGAAGAGCCAGTGAGTTGGACGCCGTCCCGCCCTGCTGACTACTGACTACTGGCTACTGACTACTGACTGAGGATGCGGGATTTGGGGGAGACGATGGTAGACGAGGCGACGTTGATTGCGGCGGCGCGCGAGGCACGCGAACGCGCCGTGGCTCCGTACTCGAAGTTCAAGGTTGGTGCCGCCCTCGAAACGGAGGACGGCACCATCATCACCGGCTGCAACATCGAGAACTCCACCTACGGCCTCACGGTGTGCGCCGAACGCGTGGCCGTGCTGAAAGCCGTTTCGGAAGGGCATCGTGCCTTCCGCCGCGTCGCCGTCGTGGCCGATACGCAGGACCCGACTCCCCCGTGCGGATCATGCCGCCAGATCCTGTGGGAGTTCTGCGGCGACATCGACGTGATCCTGGCCAATCTGACCGACGACAAGGGCCACCACCAACTCAAGGACCTGTTTCCGCTTCCCTTCGACGCGCGCCTGCTCGGCTGACTCGTACGTGGGGTCAGGTCCAAAATCCGGCATGTTGTCGTGTATGGAGCCAGGTCCAAAACACGACATTGCAATGGACCGGGTTGCTCTCTCGGGCCGCGGCGCGTCGAGTATCATGAGCATATGCTTCCGACGATTGAGTGGCAGGACGATGCCATCGTGATGATCGACCAGCGCAAACTCCCCTCGGCCGAGGTGTGGGTGCGCTGCCGGACCGCGAATGAGGTGGCCAGGGCCATCACGACGATGGTGATTCGCGGGGCGCCCGCTATCGGCGTGGCCGCGGCGATGGGGATCGCGCTGGCGATGAGGCGCAGCAAGGCCACGGGGACTCGGCAGTTCGCGGCGGAGTTCCAGAAAACCTGCGATCGCCTGGCCGCCACGAGGCCGACGGCCGTCAACCTGTTCTGGGCCATCGAGAGGATGAAGAAGACCTTCGCCGCCGTTGCGCAGACGGGCGCGTCGGTGGGCGAGATCCGGACCCGGCTCGAAGACGAGGCACGCGCCATCCACGACGAGGACGTCGCGAGTTGCCGCGAGATGGGCCGCATCGGCGCCGAGTACGTGCCTGACGGCGCGCGCATCCTGACGCACTGCAACGCCGGTGCGCTGGCGACCGCAGGCTACGGTACGGCCCTGGGCGTGATCCGCGCCGCCGCGGAAGCCGGCAAGCGCGTGTCGGTGCTTGCCGACGAGACGCGTCCGTTCCTGCAAGGCGCCCGTCTGACCGCGTGGGAACTGGTCCGCGACGGAATCGACACGACCGTCATCACCGACAACATGGCGGGCGCCATGATGCGGCAGGGCCTTGTGGACCTCGTCGTCGTCGGCGCCGACCGCATCGCAGCCAACGGCGACGTCGCGAACAAGATCGGCACGTACTCCGTCGCCGTGCTGGCGAAGGCGCACCGGATCCCGTTCTACGTCGCGGCGCCGCTGTCCACGATTGACCTGGCGACACTCGATGGGGACCACATCCCGATCGAAGAACGCCCGGCCAAGGAAGTGACGCACGTGGGGCCGACACGCCTGACCCCGGAGGGCGCGAAGATTCGCAACCCCGCCTTCGACGTCACGCCCCACGAGTACGTGTCCGCGATTTTCACGGAGCGCGGCGCCTGCACGCCACCGCTCGCCGAGTCGCTTCGCCGGGTCGCGGGGACGCAGGACGCGAGTACGCAGGACTGAAGTCCTGCGCCACGAAGCAAGAGACGTCAGTGGGGTCAGACTCGACCGGCTGTCCGAGTCTC
>Ga0315287_10007641_pt1 | contig 10850 bp, 9 predicted proteins | sample YL17G11_0_MG_FD_205037 | JGI IMG/M metagenome (GOLD analysis project Ga0315287, IMG submission 205037) | Sediment microbial communities from Yellowstone Lake, YNP, Wyoming, USA - YL17G11_0 | ecosystem: Environmental > Aquatic > Freshwater > Lake > Sediment | place: USA: Wyoming | collected...
GTCACAACCAAGTTCCACAACCGATTCTTCGACCCAAACCACCCGTAAGGAGCCCTTGGGCTTCGACGTAAAACGTGCGCACAAGAATTCGCCAGGAGGCCCTTGACTCCAGAAGCTCTTTCAGGGAGGATGGAAAAACCGGGGGCCTGTTGACCAACGACCGCTCGGCCAACAGCGTTCAGCGGTCAGTTTGGCGACTGGTCGAGCAAGGCCAAGTATATCCGCGCCGCCGGATCGGTCGGCAGTGCAGCGGCGAGCGACGTATACACCGCCCTTAGCGGGTCTTTCGCGGCAGACGAAAGCTGGCAAAGGCGCATCAGTGGACGGCTGCGCAACTCTTCGCCCACCAGATACATGATCAGCGTATTTGGCGCGTCGAAACCGATGTGAAAATCACGGGCCCGCGCCTGCCGGTCACTAATGTCGGGACGCATGACGGACTGATGCTCCGGCGAATGCACTGCCCCCAAGAAGTGCCCCAACTCATGCACCAGGATCTCCAACCGCTCCGCATCGGCGATCTGGCGGCCCCACTCGCGGATCAAGATGTGCGAGCGGAATGGGCCCCGTATCCCGCCCATGTGTTTATCTTCTCGCAGCGTCTGGTACTGGCCGGTGAAGCCGATCGCCAAGCGAGCCGGGGCCGGCTTGACTGTCCGCTCAAACTCCTCGATGAGTTGTTGCATCTCGCGGGCGCCGTTGTCGGAGGTCCAAGTGCCTACCGCCACCACCTCGAAGCGGACACGACAATGGCGCTCGATGATCTCAGAGGCGGCGGCCATCCGCTCCCGATACCGCTTCTCCCAGATACGCTGCACGGTCGGCTCCTTGTCGTCCACCAGAATCTTGACCGGGATCGTACACAAAGCATCCCGCGGGTCAGGGGGCGGTTTCAGCGTCGGCCGGCCGACCGGAAGGCCGGGAAGCGGGTATTGGACCAGATCGAGCTTATCGCCGGCGCTGGGGAAGTAGTAGACGCCATTAGCCTGGAGCAGGTATCGACGCGGTTGATCGCCGTCCTTGAAAACGATGGTGACGGTGGCGGCAACGGGCACGGGAACCACCTCCCCGCGATCCAAGCCGTATTGGGTTTGCCGGCCGTCGGGCTGGATGAGGGTGAACGCGACCTTGCCCTTCGCGCGGTTGGTCAATACGACAACACCCGCACTGGCCGGCCACGAGACCGCCCCCGACGCGACAACCAATCCTTTTGCGATCAACAACCCACGGACTGTCATCACCTTGACCCCGAGGCCCGGCCCTATACGTTGTCATTTCTCGTCATGAAAAACATTCTCATGGATCTGGCCCCTGGTGGGGTTCCTGGGCAGTTGCTCTTCTTTTCTTAGCCATCCCAGCCCAGTCTACCGGAGGTCGGCGGAGGGCAACCACCCGTCGCGTCACAGTGAACTGCCGTGTTTCAGCAGTCTTGAACTTCACACTACCACGGCAATCCATTTCTTGCAACGGTCTCATCCCGGCACCGTCAGCGGCTTGCCGTTGTCTTTCGGTCCCAGCCGCAGCAGCAGGGGAATGGCGCGCTTCGCCCAGGCGGCCGGGTCGGGATAGCACAGGGCCCCGTCGCCCCAGCAGGTTCGCAGCATCTCGGTGTTGATGATGCCCGGATTCAACGGCACGGCGGCCATTCCGGCGGGCAGTTCTTCGGCCAGCGCCTGGGTGAGTCCCTCGACGGCCCACTTCGTTGCGCAGTAGGGGGCGACTTCCGGCGCCACCGAGCGGCCCCAACCGGAACTGATGTTGACGATCACGCCCTGCCCGCGCCGGATCATCGCCGGCACGAAGTGGCGCACGACGTTGGCGACGCCCTTGAGGTTCACGTCGACGAGGCGGGAGAACTCTTCTTCCGGCACCTTCCACAACGGTGCGGGGCGGTTCATCAGCGCGGCGTTGTTCAGCAGCAGGTCGGGCGCGCCGCCGGCAAGCAGCCTTTTCGCCCAGGCAAACACTTCCGCATCGCGACTGACATCGACCGCCGCAAAATCGTGCGGCGACGGGAATTGGCCGGAGAGTTCGGCCATCGCTGCGGTCGATCGGGCGCATCCCAGCACCGTATGCCCGCGGCCGATCAGCCCATCGACCAACGCCCGGCCCAGTCCGCGGCTGACGCCGCTGATGACGATTCGCTTGGGAGCGTCTTCTTTCATGGCACGCGGTAGATCGCCTTTTCGGTAACCACCATGTCCATGCGGACATCGTGCGGCAGCAGCGGAATCTCGGGAAACATCTGGCACTCAAAGCACACCGCCGCTTTGACTGCATCCGCGCGAACCCGATGGAAGAGCCGGTCGTAATAGCCTTTTCCATATCCCAGCCGGCCGCCGCGGCGATCGAAGGCAAGGCCCGGCGTCACAATCAGGTCGATCTCCGCGGGCACAACATGCCGGCCGGGCTGATTGCGCAACTCGGGCTTCGGCTCCAAGACGTGCATGATGCCGGGCGCCAGTTCGTCGAGACTGTCGAGCCGGAACAACTCGATCTCGTGGCCTTCGCAATAGGGCGCCACGACCCGTTTTCCTTCGCCCCATGCCGTGGGCACGAACCAGCGCGTGCGAACTTCAGTGCGGATGTCGAGATAAAACATGACGGTCCGCGCGCGAGCGTACTCCGGCAGCGCGGCCAGTTGCCCGAGAATCCCGCGGCTCGCGTGCTCGGCGTCCTCCTGCTTCGCCCGCCGCGCAGCCGCCTCGGTTCGCATCTGCTGCTTCAATCGCCATACTTTGTCGATGTCGATTATCTCGGAAGCCATGCACTTTGGAATCATGGTCATTGTGCGTATCATACCCGAATTGGCGGGTTCCCGCAAGTCGTGTGGGGTAGTTGACAGGCGGCCGTCGCTGAGCGAAGATGGTGGTTGGCATGGGACATTGGGCCGGGATGATTCTTCGGCCCGATCCGGCCCATTGCTCCTACACCATACCGGTTGCCTCCAAGCCCACCTTGCGAATCGAGCCCGTCCTATCGGCTCTTGGCGGAAGTATCCCATCACAGGAGAAGGATCTATGTCTATGTCGGCTAAACTTTCGGTTTTCACCCGGCGGCGATTTCTGAAGACGGCCGCCGGAACCGGCGCGCTGCTGATGGCGCCGCAGGTCATTCCCGCCGCGGCCCTGGGCAAGGGCGGCGCGGTAGCGCCCAGCGAGAAAATTGTGCTCGGCGGCATCGGCATCGGCGGCCGAGGAGGTTACGACCTGGGATGTTTCTTGCAGGAGCCGGACGTGCGGTTTGTGGCCGTTAGCGACGTGAAGGCCGGACGCCGCGCGGCCGTCAAAAATATGGTCGATGGCAAGTACGGCAACAAAGACTGCACCACGTATCGCGACCTGCGCGAGTTGTTGGCCCGTAGCGATATTGATGCGGTGCTGATCGCCACGGGGCCGAACTGGCACGCGACGGCTTCGATGCTGGCGGCCAACGCCGGCAAGGACGTGTATTGCGAGAAGCCCTGTACGAGGAACATTGTGCAGAGCTTGGCGCTGGCCGAGACGTTCCGCCGCACCGGGCGGGTGTTCCAGGCGGGCACGCAGCGGCGAAGCATACCCCATTTCATGTTCGCCGTCGACTTGGCCCGCCACGGAAAGCTTGGCAAACTCCAAGCGGTTCACGCCCATCCCGCGGGAATGGGCACCGGCATGAGCGGCTGGGCGGCGGCCCAGCCCGAACCGGCCAAGGAAGAACTGGACTGGGATCTCTATCTCGGCCCAGCGGCCTGGCGGCCGTTCAACAGCGGAATCGCCTCCAATGGCGGCGGTTTTGAAAAAGGCGGGGGAATGGTGGGCGGAGGCGTGCTGGAATGGGGTTCCCATTGCGTAGACCTTTGCCAGTGGGCCGCCGATGCCGACGACACGGCCCCGGTGCAGTACAACCCGATCGAGCAGGGCCAAGCGACCGCCCGTTACGCCAACGGCGTCAAGCTGGTCATCCGCGAGGGAGGTTGGCTCCCGCTGGGTTCCTGCCCGGTGCGGTTTGAAGGAGATACGGGCTGGGTAGAGGCGGGCGACAGCGGCAAGCTGGTGCTGAGCTCGCCGGCCTTGTTGGCCGGCAGGAAAGTGGCGGAAATCGGCGGCTATCCGGCCACCTTCCACGTCCGCAATTTCCTCGACTGCGTGAAGTCGCGCGGGCAGCCGCGGGCCAACGCCGACGCGGCCTGCCACTCGCACATTGCCTGCCACGCCGCCAACATCGCGATCTTCTTGAACCGCACGCTCAGTTACGATCCTAAGAATAACGTCTTTCTCGGCGACGAGGAAGCCAACCGGTTGCGGTCGGAAGCGCTGCGGGAGCCGTGGCGGTCGTAACAGAACAAAAGCAAGTGAACTGAAATATCAACTTCGTTCCCATGCAGCGCATTGGGATGAGAACCATCAAGGAAACTTCAAGATGACAACCCGACGACACGTTGCGATTTGCTTCGCCCTCATTGCGGCTGTGACCTCCGCGCTGGCCGACCGTACGACTGCGGCCGACGCCAAGAACCCGGCCGGCGATCAGGAGCAAAAGCTGATTAAGGTGCTCCAGTCGAACGCGCCCCCGCAGGACAAGGCCATTCCCTGCAAGCAGTTGGCCCTCTGCGGCACAAAGGACGCCGTCCCGGCGCTCGCGGCGCTCCTGACGGACAAGGAACTTGCCTCCTGGGCGAGGATCGCTTTGGAGGCGATTCCCGACCCGGCCGCGGACGAAGCGCTCCGCGAGGCTCTCGGCAAGGTGCAGGGCCGCTTGCTGGTGGGCGTGATCAATTCCATCGGCGTCCGCCGCGACGCCAAGGCGGTGGACGCCCTGGCGCAGCGGCTCAGCGACGCCGACGCCGACGTGGCATCGGCCGCGGCCGTGGCCTTGGGCCGCATCGGCGGCGATGCGGCGGCGAAGAAGCTCGAACCACTGCTGGCCGGCTCGCCGGGCGCGGTCCGCTCGGCGGTCGCCGAAGGCTGCGTGCTGTGTGCGGAAAAGTGCCTGGCCGAAGGAAAACCGGCCGAAGCCGTAAAACTCTACGACCTCGTCCGCAATGCCGACGTGCCAAAGCAGCGGGTCCTCGAAGCGATCCGCGGGGCGATCCTCGCCCGGCAGTCCGACGGCGTGCCGCTGTTGGCCCAGCAATTGAAGTCGACGGACAAGGCGCTGTTCGGCATCGGCCTGCGCGTGGCCCGAGAGCTGCCCGGGCCCAAGGTGACTGAGGCGTTGGTGGCCGAACTGGGCAAAGCGACGCCGGACCGGCAGGTGCTATTGATTCTTGCCTTGGCGGATCGTGGCGACGCCACCATGTCGCCCGCGGTGTTTGAAGCGGCCAAAAGCGGCCCGAACAACGTGCGGATCGCGGCGATCCGACTGCTCCAGCGCCAGGGCGATGCTTCTTGCGTCCCGGTGCTGCTCGAGGCGGCGATGAACGCCGATGTGGAACTGTCGCAAACGGCAGCGACGGCGCTGGCGGGCCTGCCCGGCAAGGAAGTGGACGCCGATCTGGTTGCCCGCCTGTCGAAAGCGGCGGGGGAAATCCGCACGATCCTCATTGAGGTTGCAGGGCAGCGACGCATCGAGGCGGCCCTTCCCGCCCTGCTGATGGCCGCGGAGGATTCCGACGGGCAGGTCCGCGCCGCGGCCCTCGTCGCGCTCGGTTCCGTCGTCAGCTTGCGCGACCTTCCAGTCCTGATCCAGCGGGCCGTCAAGCCGCGGGATCCGCAGGACGCCAAAGCGGCTGAGGACGCGCTCCGTGCCGCCTGCATCCGTATGCCGGATCGGGAAGCCTGTGCGGAGAAACTGACGGCCGCCCTATCGCGGGCCGACGTGGCCGCGAAGTGCCGCCTTCTGGGCGCCCTCGGCGCGATGGGCGGACAGAAGGCCCTCCAGGCGGTAGCGGCGGCGGGCAAAGACGCCAGCCCGGATATCCAGGACGTCGCCAGCCGTGCGCTGGGCGAATGGATGAGCGTCGATGCCGGCCCGGCCCTGTTGGACATGGCCAAGACGGCAGGCGACGACAAGTACAAGATTCGGGCGCTGCGCGGCTATATCCGCCTTGCCCGGCAACTCAACCTCCCCGCTGAAACGCGGCTTGCCATGTTCCGCACGGCGATGGAGGTTGCCCAGCGAAACGAGGAGAAGCAGCTCGCCCTGGACATCCTCACCCGGATTCCCTCGACGGCGACGCTGCAACTTGCCGTTTTGCGCCTCGGCGATCCGGCGCTGAAGGACGCGGCAGCCGACGCCGCGGTGAAGATCGCCGGCAAGGTCGTCGGCCCCGAGCCCAAGGCCGTCGCCGACGCGATGCAGAAGGTAGTCGAGTCCGGCATCGGCGGCAACACCGGCAACCGCGCCAAGCAGCTTCTCGAACGGGCCAAGTCCGGATCGAAATAGTTGCCCCGGGCGGCACCCTAATCACTAACCCCTAACCGCTTGCCCCTCAATTTTACCAAGTACAGCAGCGCGAGAAAATCGTACAGCCCGTGGGTGGTAATCGGCGTCAGCAGATTCCCGCACCACAACCACAGCCAGCCGAGATACAGGCCGATCAGTCCGGCCAACACGGCGTACGTCGGCGTGATGGGATGCAGCAGGCCGAACAGCACGGCCGCGATGATCAGCCCAAGCCAGACGCCGCGCACCCCGCCGATCTCTTCGGCCACCGCCGTTTGGATCACGCCGCGAAAGAGCATCTCTTCGCCGATGCCGGCCAAGGCGGCGATGATCGCCAGTTCCACGAGCCGGCAGTCCTTGAACAGCGGCACGAGCGTCTCGTCGACAATCCGCGCGATGCCCTGAAACGGCCGCCAGGGGCACTTCAGGCTGATCAGGAACAGCCCGAGCGGCGGCAGCGTGGCCGCCAAGCCCAACAACGCGCCGGACCACTCAAAACGAAACGACCGCAGCGGCGGCTGCCCCAGCAGCCATCCCAAGGCGACCGCCAGCACCGCCAGGCTGCCCTCAAAAATCGCGGCGGTCAGGGCAAAGTGCTTCATGGGGATATAGAGCCGTGCAAATACCCAATCCACGCACGTTCCGGGAGCTGTTAGCTCCCGGCTATTCCGGCGACGGAAACCTTTCAAGAACCAACGACAATATACTCCTTTCTGGGATCGCCGCCAGCGCTTGACACGGTTCGCGTAAGATGATATCTTACTACTATGAGAACGAATGTCTCCACCAAAGGGCAAATCGTCTTGCCGGCGGAATTGCGCCAGCAGGATCACATTCGCCCTGGCCAGCAGTTCGACGTCGAGCGGTTGGATTCCGGGCAGTATCTGCTCAAAAAACTGCCGATGCCGGACCAAACCGGCGTACTCGATTGGCTGCTCGCCTGTCCCGAAAGAGACTGGTTTCACCCCATCCCGTCCGAATCGACGGACGAACTCTAAGAACTCACGGCGGTGAACTTTCTCGTCGATGCCAACATGTTGAGCGAGGCGACCAAGCCGCAGCCGGCGTCGTCTGTCGTCGATTGGCTTCGGGTCCACGAGCAACATCTGGTCGTCAACCCGATCATCTTGGGCGAACTCGAATACGGGATACTGCTTCTTCCGGCTGGGCGGCGACGAATGCGGCTCCAAAAATGGTTCGCCGACGGTGTGAAAAGGTTGCGAGTATTGGACCTGGATGTCGACACGGCGAAGGTCTGGGCCGGCCTTTTGGCCGAACTGAAAGGCAAGGGCCGCGCAATGCCCATCAAGGATAGTCTGATCGCCGCCACGGCGCGCCAGCATGGGTTGACCGTCGCCACGAGAAACGTGGACGACTACCGCCACGCCGGCATCGCGCTGGTGAATCCATTTCAGCACCGTTGACGCCCGTTGACGTCCCACCGACCTGCTGATAGACTTCTTGGTTTCGTTTTTCCCCACCGAGGTTGGCCGGATGCCGGGTCCGCGCCGTGGCACTGTATGTCGCGGCGGAGAAAAACGTAAACGAAGGATTTTTTCTGACATCCCGCAAAGGAAACCAGACATGACCAGCAAATACGTCTACTTCTTCGGTCCGCAGGGGACCGAGGGCGACGCCACGATGAAGAACACCCTCGGCGGCAAGGGCGCCAATTTGGCCGAGATGGCCAAGCTCGGCCTGCCCGTGCCCGCCGGCTTCACCATCAGCACCGGATTCTGCACGGTCTTTTTTGCCGAGGGGCGGCAGTTCCCACAGTCGCTCCGCGACGAAGTGGCGACCGCCTTGCGGAAGACCGAAGAAGCAATGGGCATGAAGTTCGGCGACCCCGAGAACCCGCTGCTGCTAAGTTGCCGCAGCGGCGCGCGGACGTCGATGCCCGGCATGATGGAGACCGTGCTCAACGTCGGCCTGTGCGAGAAGACGATCAAGGGCCTGATTAAGAAGTCGGGCAACGAGCGGTTCGTCTACGACGCCTACCGCCGGCTGATCATGATGTACTCCGACGTGGTCATGGAGAAGGCCGAAGACATCGAGCCGGCCGAGGGCAAGGGCATCCGCGTTCAACTCGAGCATCTCATGGCCACGGCCAAGAAGACCAAGGCCAAGTCGCTTGGCAAGTCCGTCAAGGAAGTCTCCGACACCGATTTGGAGACCGCCGATCTGAAGCGGCTCTGCACGAACTTCAAGAAGAAGGTTTTGGAAGTGCTCGGCCGCGAGTTCCCCGACGATCCCCAGGAACAACTGTGGGGCGCCACCGGCGCGGTGTTCAAGAGTTGGCAGGGCCGCCGCGCGGTTTCCTACCGCAAGATCGAAGGCATTCCCGGCGAGTGGGGCACCGCCTGCAACGTGCAGAGCATGGTGTTCGGCAACCTGGGCAACACCTCGGCCACCGGCGTGGCCTTCTCGCGCAACCCGGCAACCGGCGAGAACAAGTTCTACGGCGAGTGGCTCGTCAACGCCCAGGGCGAGGACGTGGTGGCCGGCATCCGCACGCCCAACCCGTTGAACGAGGGGACCAAGAACCCGCAGAACCAGCACCTCTCTTCGTTGCAAACCGAGTGGCCGGAGTTGTACAAGCAACTCGACGATATCCGCAGCAATCTGGAAAAGCACTACCACGACATGCAGGATATCGAGTTCACGATCCAGGAAGGCAAGCTCTACATGCTCCAGTGCCGCAACGGCAAGCGGACGGGCACCGCGGCCCTGAATATGGCCATGGACATGTTGCAGGAAGGCTTGATCGACGAGCAGACCGCCGTGACGCGCGTGCGGCCCGACCAACTCGACGAGTTGCTGCACCCGATCATCAACCCGATGTCGGAGAAAAAGGCCGAGGCGTTCGTCTCCGGTCTTCCGGCGGGTCCCGGCGGCGCCTGCGGCAAGATCGTGTTCACCTCGGTCGATGCGGTCGAATGGGCCAAGCGGGGCGAAACGGTCGTCCTCGTCCGCGAAGAAACCAACCCCGAGGACGTGGAAGGCATGCGTGCGGCCGAGGGCATCCTCACCGCCCGCGGCGGAATGACCAGCCACGCCGCCCTGGTCGCCCGCGGCTGGGGCAAGTGCTGCATCGTCGGCGCCGGCGATCTGAAGATCGACCTCGGCGCCAAACGCCTCAGCGTCGGCGAAATGAAGCTCAAGGAAGGCGACCTGATCACGCTGAACGGCACCAAGGGCAAGGTCTACGCCGGCGCCTTGGAAATGATGGACGCCACCGAGAACCCGCGCTTCCAGGGCTTTATGAAGCTGGTCGATAAGTTCCGCACCCTGGGCGTGCGCACCAACGCCGACACGCCGGAAGACGCCAAGGTGGCCCGGAGTTTCGGCGCCGAGGGCATCGGGCTGTTCCGCACCGAACACATGTTCTACGGGACGGGCTCGGACGAGCCGCTGTTTCTGCTGCGGAAGATGATCCTCAGCAAAACGGTCGACGAGCGCAAGGCCGCGCTGGCCGAGTTGTTCCCCTTCGTCAAGAATAGCGTGAAGGGGACGCTGGAAGCCATGGACGGCCTGCCGGTTACCATCCGCTTGCTCGATCCGCCGCTGCACGAGTTCGTGCCGCAGGATCCGGCCAGGCAGAAGGAGTTGGCCGCGTCGCTGGGCATCCGCCCCTTCGACATCAAAAAACGCGGCGAGGCCCTGCACGAAAGCAACCCCATGATGGGACACCGCGGCGTGCGGCTGGGCATCACCTATCCGGAAGTGACCGAGATGCAGGTCCGGGCGATCTTCGAGGCCGCCGCCGAACTGAAGAAGGCCGGCAAGTCGCCCAAGCCCGAACTGATGGTCCCCGTCACCTGCGACGTCAAAGAACTGGACGCCACGAAGGTGATCTTCGACCGCGTGAAGAAGGAAGTCGAACAGCAGATGGGCGTCGAAGTGCCCTGCCTCTACGGCACGATGATCGAGATTCCGCGGGCCTGTCTGCTGGCCGACAAGATGGCCAAGACGGCCCAGTTCTTCTCGTTCGGCACCAACGACCTGACGCAGATGACCTTCGGCTTCAGCCGCGACGACATCGGCGGCTTCCTGAACGATTATCTCGATCAAAGCATCCTCGAGGCCGACCCCTTCCAAACGATCGACCAGAACGGCGTGGGCCAGTTGATCCAGATGGCGGTGGTCAAGGGCCGCTCGACCCGCGGCGATCTGAAGATCGGCATTTGCGGCGAGCAGGGCGGCGATCCGGCCAGCGTCGAGTTCTGCTTCCGCACGGGGCTGAACTACGTGAGCTGCAGCCCGTACCGCGTGCCCATCGCCCGGCTGGCCGCGGCCCAAGCGGCGATCAAGGCGAAAAAGTAATCGCTGCGTTTAGCCCCGGCACGTTTAGCCCCTTCACCTGTGCCGGGGTTAACCCGCATTTCTCACCACACGGGGCCAATTGACAACAGAGTGTTCGGTGGGGCAGACATTCCTGTCTGCCCTGCTTGCCGACATTTCAAGGGCAGACAGGAATGTCTGCCCCA
>Ga0315287_10007642_pt1 | contig 10849 bp, 8 predicted proteins | sample YL17G11_0_MG_FD_205037 | JGI IMG/M metagenome (GOLD analysis project Ga0315287, IMG submission 205037) | Sediment microbial communities from Yellowstone Lake, YNP, Wyoming, USA - YL17G11_0 | ecosystem: Environmental > Aquatic > Freshwater > Lake > Sediment | place: USA: Wyoming | collected...
GAATGAGCACCGTGTCGATCACGTGGATGACGCCGTTGGACGTCTCGATATCGGCGGTCGTGACGGTCGCGTCGCCGACCATCACGGTGCCGTCGCTCTTGATGGTCACCGTGAGGGGAGCGCCGTTGACCGTGGTGATCACCTGGCCGTCGGTGAGATCACTGGACATGACCTTGCCCGCCACGACGTGGTATGTGAGGACATCCTTCAGGGCGACGTTTGGATCGGCCAGCAGAGCGGCGAGGGTCCCCTTCGGGACGGCGTCGAAGGCCGCATCCGTGGGTGCGAACACCGTGTAGGGACCAGCTCCCTTGAGCGTCTCGACCAAGCTGGCAGCCTTAACGGCGGTCACGAGGGTCCCGAAGTCCCCGGCCGCGACGGCGGTGTCGACGATATCATTGGCCGCCATTGAAGGTGACGGCGAGGGGGACATGGCGGCCGTGGAGTCGTCACTGCTGCTACCGCAGGCGGCGAGGACGAGCGGGACTGCTACGAGAAGTGCGATGACGATTGCGATGGACCAGCGCTTCATTGTGGACCTCCATAAATGTGTGTCCGCAGCGTGGGAAGCCTGGACCACCTGCGGTGGCGGGCTTGGCCGGGAGGACCGTGTCGCTGGATGCCTCTTGCGGCTTTGCCTGAGCGCGGTATGCCCGCAGGCGGACAAACTCACACATCTATGAAGTAGCTTCTGTGTAGAGTAGCTTTACCGTGGCGGTGCAGCGGCGCCCACGCGCTGCCGGGACGGCGCCTCAGAAGATCGGCGGCTCCCCGTCCCAGTAGCCGCACAGCTGGAGACGTCCGGTGACGCCGAGACCGCGAAAGCGCACCTTGCCCGAACGCGGATAGTACGTCATCTCGTCGCTGCGTCGTTCACCGTAGGCCAGGAGGGTGAGTCCCATGGCGTTCGCCAGGAAGGCGTGGGCGACCCCGCTGCCGGCGGGACGCACCACCAGGTCGCCGGCGCCCACCTTGTACAGCATCGGCGGCGCCTGCGGGATCGTGTCGCACTCGTAGAGCAGCAGGTTGCCCTCCCCCTGCAGCACGACGAAGATCTCCTCTTCAGCGGCGTGCACGTGTGGTGGGCAGTTCTGACGGTTGTGCACGACCTTCACGTGGTTGAGCCCGGTGGTGCGGGACCCGCCGGCGCGGCCGAGGGCGCGGTCCTTGCGATGCGTGTCGGTGTAGGCGGTCTCGACCTCTTCGACCGCGTCGACCGACACCACGTTCGCCGGCCGCTCGCCGGGCTCGGGCACCGCCAGTTCGCCGGCGGCCACTTCGCGTCCCCACGGGTGAGGTTCGCCACCGATCTCGACCCAGCTGCCCCCGAGCCAGGCGACGCCGGCGCGCGGCAGACGCGTCACCGCGGCCGGACGGCGCGTGCCGAAGGCGAGGACGTCCAGACCCTCGTCGCCGGCGATCAGCGTGTGCGCCGCACCTGCGGCGACGTGGACGATGCAGTCGCCGGTCGCGACCCTGCAGGTCTCGCCATCCTGCCAGCTGAGACCGTCGCCGCCGAGTACGTAGAAGATCTCCTCCTCGAGATCGTGCACGTGAGCCGGCGTCGACCGCCGGCCAGGCTCGATCTGGATGCGCTTGAGGCCGGTGGCAACGCTGCCGCCGGCCTTGCCGAGGTCGGTCCAGGTGGCGCACAGCGGCCCGACCTCGACCCTTCTGCCCGCGACTTCTTCCCACCGCACCAGAACACTCGCCGCCATCACGCCTCCTCCCGGTCGCGCATCGCCGCTGCCCCGTCGTCGCGGTCACCTAGCGCCCCGCAGTGTAGCAGGGCAGCCCCTTGGGTTCGGGAGCCCCTGCCGCTCGCGCGACCCTGCCGCCGCGGCGATCATGAGAAATCGAAAGGGGCGGCGGCGCGTCCGCGCCGCCGCCCCCCTTGGCATGCACTCGCGTGTCAAGGCCCCCGCAGGATCAGGTCGCAGGCTCTTCCGGCGGAGGCGGAGCGTCCGGCGCCGTCGGGGCGTCCGCGGCCGGCTCGGCGGCGGCTCTCTCGGCCACCGCCGGCGGCGCGATGGGCGAGGCAGACAACGGGTCGGCGGCGGCCCTCCACGCGTCGGCGTCGGCCACCCGCGGAGGCGGCACGGCGGCCACCGCCGTGGCGGTGGTCACGTCGCCCTGACCAGCCGGCGGCGCGATAGGCGGCGGCGCGGGCGGTTGGTACATCTGCCCGCCTGCGGGCGGCGTCATATACGGAGCGGCGCCGTAGGCCGGCGGCGCGGGCGCACCGTAGGCGGCCGCCGGCGCAACGACCGCCTCGCCGGCGGACCCCAGATACATCGTGCTGACGTAGCAGATCACGTACGGCGGCACGAGCACAGCGAACACCAGGAAGAGGACGAAGCCCAGCGCGATGCCCGCCCCCTCGCTGCCCCGAGCGACGAGAACGGCCAACAGGACGATGACGATCGCCGCCAGCACGACGGCCACGCCGAGCACGACCACCATACCGAAGGTGCGCCACCAGCCGACGGACTTCACCATCGCGTTGCTGCGCCTGGCGGCGTCGCCGAAGCCCACCCCTTGGTCGGCGATGAGAGGCAGCACGTACAGCCAGATCACGCCGATCCAGATGCTGATCACGAGGCCGATAATGCCGCCGATCAGCGGGATGATGCCGAGGACGCTGGTGCCGAGGGAGATGCCAAGCAGCGCCAGCGCGTACAGCGCGTACGCCCCGAACTTGCGGAAGCCCGCGAAGAGGTCGCGAAACTCGACGCCGCGATCGCCGCGCACGGCGCCGATCACCATCTCGAACATGCCGCCGTAGAACACCATGCCAAGGACCTGAAAGAGGAACATGGCGACGATGTAGACGATGATCCCGAGGACGATCATGCCGGCGCCGATCGCGCCGGGCGCCCCGGAGTCGTTGTTCAGCATGCCGGCGCCGAACGTGAGGCTTGCGCCGGCGAAGATCGCCGCGAAGATCGCGAACACCACCGCGAAGATGGCCATCATGATCAGGCCCACCACAAGGCCCGCGAGGATCAGCCACCCGACATCGCGGCGCCACAGCTCCCACGCTTTGGCCAACACATCGCCGATACTCATGCATCCCTCCCTGTGAGCGCGCCTGCCGGAGCAACGCTCCTCCGCTGCTGCTGCGCGCCAGCCTTACTTACTTCTGCCTCTCTGTCACGCATTGTGCCCCAAGCAAGCCGGCTGTGCCCACATCTCAAGGGCCCGAGATCGAAGCCGGTGGCTCGGGCGCCGCCGGCGCTTCGGGCGCCGCCGGCTGCGTCACGGCGGTCTGCGGCGCCGGCGATGCCGCCGCTTGCGCCTCGGCGGCAGGATGAGACGGCGCGATGGGCGGCGGCGCCGGCGCGTACGCCTGGCCCTGCTCGACGGCCGGTTGCGGCGCGGTCGCCGGCGAGACGTACGGCGGCGCCGGCGGAAGCGGCGCGATGCCATACGGTGCCGCCGGAGCCGAGTATGCCGGGGGCCCGGCCGGCGCCTGACGCGGCCAGCCGAGCACCGCGTCGATGAGCTGGCCCTCGTTGCGCACCTGGAAGTACATGGCGACCACGTACGTCAGCACGAACGGATACATCGCGATGGACGCCACGGCGCCGATGATCGGGATCATGCCGAGCGCGAAGCTCACGGCGCCGACCACGAGCTGCAGCAGGAAGAGCACGAGGAAGGTCCACCACCAGCCGCTGCCGTGCACCAGGCGGCGACTCTCGCTCATTGCCGCGGTCACGCCGAGACCACGGTCGACGATCACCGGGAACACGTACACCCAGGTGATCAGGAGGTACACGTAAGCGACCATGGCAGCCAGGAGGAGCACCACGCCGAGACCGACGACGACTCCGGAGTCGGCCACCGCGCCGCCGACGATCACGGCGGTGGGCACGACGAAGATGGCCGTGATGATGAGGCCGAGCAGCACCGCGGCCCATATCACCTTGCCAAACACGCCGAAGCCCGAGAACGCGTCGCCGTAGGCCATCTCACGACCCTCGCGAACGCGCCTGAACACCCCCATGAGGATGCCGACGTAGAGCGGTACCGACAGGAACAGCGTCACCACGATGAGGGCGACCGTGCCGAGGGCGATCAGCACCCAGTTCAGCGAATCCATGCCGGTCACCGCACCCTGCGCGTCGACTTGCAGACCGCTGATGCTGGCGCCGACCGTCGCCGCGGCGATCACCAAGGCGGCTATCGCGGGCACGATACTAGCGATCAGCATGCCTACGATCAGCGGGCCGATGTCTTTTACGAACAGCCCCCACGCGTCTCTGAACAGCTTGCCGATGTCCATGTCGTCACCCTCCGCCACGAAGCGTTTCGTGGTGCTCGTTTGCGCCCAGAAGGGTGTCTTCGCCCCCGGTCGCTGCTACCCTTGGCCCAGTCATGCGCGAGTGTACCCGGAGAGACTTCCTCAGAATCGCCGGCGTGGCGGCCGCGGGAGCGGCTCTGGCCGGGGCCGGTTGCGGCTCGCAGGCGGCCATCCCGCCGCCTTCGAGCGACCGCCTCTCGTCGTCCGCGCCGCCCAAGCGCCGCGGGCGGCCGCCGCTGGCCGTAGCCCGCGGCGGCGACGCCGCGGGCATCACGGCGGCCGCGATCGCAGCCCTCGGCGGCATGAAGGTGTTCGTCAAGCGTGGCGACGATGTGATCGTGAAGCCCAACATCTGCACGGGCTACCACGGGCCGGAGTATGCGGCCACCACCAACCCCGACGTGGTCGGCGCGCTCGTCGGGCTCTGCCTGGCCGCCGGGGCCGGACGGGTGCGCGTCATGGATTCGCCCTTCGGCAGCCCCGCCGACGAAGCCTACAAGAACAGCGGCATCCAGGCGGCCGTCGAGAAGGCCGGCGGCCACATGGAAGTCATGGCGCCGGCCAAGTTCCGCGACTACACGATCCCTGCGGGGCTCGACCTCAAGCAGTGGCCCATCTACTCCGACATCCTCAGCTGCGACGTGCTCATCGACGTGCCCATCGCCAAGGATCACGGCGCGACCAAGCTCACCCTGGGCGGCAAGAACCTGCTCGGCGTGATCCTCGATCCGGGCGCCATGCATACCAACCTCGGCCAGCGCACGGCTGATCTGGTCAGCGCCTGCCGCCCCACGCTGACCGTCGTCGACGCTGTGCGCGTGCTCACCGCCAACGGGCCCACCGGAGGGGACCTGAGCGACGTCGAGAAGCTGGACACCGTGATCGCCAGCCCCGACATCGTCGCCGCCGACTCTTTCGCGGCCACGCTCTTCGACCTGAGCGGCGCTGACATCCCCTACGTGCAGGCCTCCTACGACATGGGCCTCGGCGAGATGGACCTCGACAAGGTCGACATCCGCCGCGTCTCGGCCTGACACGCGCGGCCGCACAGGACCCGGCCCACATGTGCGACTCCCCGGCCAGGCGCCTCCACGACCTCGCCCACGAGCTGGCCGCTACAGCGCGTAGCTAGCCCGAGTCAGCCGGCGGCGTCCACCGCCGAGAAGTCGCGCTCACCCAGCCCCGCGGCGAGGGCGCGAGCGTAGACGTCGGCCACGGTCGTCGCGAGCGGCAGCTCCAGGCCCATGGCCGTCGCGGTCTCGCCGACCAGCCGCATGTCCTTGTTGGCGAGCGCCAGCGAGAACGCCGTGCGGACCTCCCCCCCTCCCAGGCTCTCGAGCTTGCCGAGCGCCCATGCCGGCAGGATGCCGGTGCGCGCGAAAGCGTCGAGCAGTTCCTCCCTGCGGACTCCGTCCGCGGACCCGAGCTTGAGCGCCTCCGAACCCGCCACCATGGTCGCCAGCAGAAATGCGTTGAGCGCCAGCTTGGTGGCGCTGCCGGCGCCGCTGGGGCCGAGGTGCAGCGTCGCGCGGCCGAGGACGTCGAAAAGCGGCTTTGCCGCCGCGACGTCCTCGGCCGCGCCGCCCACGAGGATCACAAGCATGCCTTTGACGGCCGCTCCCAGGCTGCCCGACACAGGAGCGTCGAGAACGTGTACCCCACGACGATGGGCTTCTGCGGCCAGGTCTCGAGACTCCGCCGGCGACACCGTCGACATGTCGACCCACAGCCGCTCGCCCGGAGCAGCGAGAAAGCCGATCTCGCCCTGCGCCGTGGCGCGCACGGCGGCCGCGTCCGACAGCATAGTGATGACGTACTCGGAGCCTGCGGCCGCGTCGCGCGGCGTGTCCGCGACGGCCGCGCCGCGCGCCTCCAGAGCGGCGGTGCGCGCCCGCGTGCGGTTGTACACGGCGAGCTCGTGGCCGGCGTCCAGCAGCCGGCCGCCCATGCGCTCGCCCATCATCCCCGTGCCTATCAGCGCGATCTTCATGGCGATCCACCGTCCTGTTCCTCGACGAGTTCGTGCCAGGGGCGCCGCGTGCCGATCTTGGCGCGCCAGCGCCAGGAGCGCGTCTTCGGCGCGTCCTCGATCTCCTCGGTCAGCCGTGCAAGCGCGGCCCTCACGTGCTCCTCTGCCCGGCGCTCCAGTCCGTAGCTCGCCAGCGACTCCGCGCAGTGCCGCAGGTTTCGCGTGACGTCGTAGTAGAGCCCCCAGTCGCGCGCGCACAGCCCGGCCACGTACTTCACGTTGACCGTGCCGGGAGCGTCCTCGTCGGCCAGCTCGTCGTCCTTGAGGAGCGTGACGATGTCGCGCAGGTCACGCTCCTCCGCCCTGAACACCTGGAGCTTGGTGAGCAGCAGATCGCCGGCCGACACCGTGTACGGCTCGATGGCCAGGCGCTCGCGAAAGTCCACCGTGTGGTCCATGCGAAACACGTCGAGAAACACGTCCACGTGATCCTCGGCGTGCACGGCGTAGGCGCCGTCGGCGCTCCCGTGAACGCAGGGGCGCCCGAACTGCGCCTGGCGGAGCCTCGTCGCCTCGCGCACGTGGAGGCGCTCGCGATAGCCCAGCGCCTCGAAGAGGCTCACGAGCCCCGGGGCCTCCCGCGTCAGGCCCACCATGTCCAGATCAGAGTGGTCGCGGCTGCAGAAGACCAACTCTTCGCAGTGATCGCGTACGGCGAGGCCGCCGATGAGGCGCAGCGTGAGGCCGCGCTCACGCGCGGCGTCGACGATGCGCCGCCCTTCGGCGGCCATCTCCACGCGACTCAGGAGGAGCGTTTCGATACGGTCCGGGGTACTCATCTCCCCCGTGTTGTGCCCCCAAGAGGCGGTGCCGAAGCCCGTGGGGCCGTCAGGCCGCAGGCCAGGGTGGCGGCGCGGCGATCAGCGCCCAGCCCACGCCATCTTCGAGCTCGCGCACAGCGGCCCAGTCTCCGTGAGTCAGCGCGCGCGCGGCGATCGGGGCCAGTACCTGTTCCTCTGTCGCCGCGAGTGCGTCGAGAAGATCGAGTAACCTGACTCCGTTCTCGACCGCCGACCCGGCGTCGTCGCGGGAGACCGCCAGACGCAGCCGACGGAGAGCCTCCAGCGTCTCGGCCTGGCGGTCGCGCATCAGCGCGGCAGGCCCGTCCGCGCCGAGCACGGCGAGGGCGGGGAACCACGCCTGCTGCTCGCGGCGTACACGCGACTCCACACCGGAGAGTCCCTCGACGAGGCGTGCCAAGAGTGGGCGGCCGGCGCGCCAGCGACTCCGCGAGGGCGCCCCCCCGAGGCTCTCAAGCTCCGCTCTCAGCCCCTCGCAGAGGACCCGTACCTGCACCGCCTCGCGACGGAGCGAGTCCAGGGGGTGACCCTCCGGCGGCGCGCTGATGACGGTGTCGGCGGGCAGGCCCACAGCCGTCTGCACGTTGCGATCGGCGGCGGCCCGCGCCTCCCCGGCGGCGGCGGCCAGCGCGCGGTCGAGCGCCGCCGCCTGCTTCGCGTCCACCCCTGCGGTCACGTCACGAAGCCGCGCGGCCAGCTCGACGAGCGAGCCTCCGTCCTCCAGCCGGGCGGCGATCTCGCGCAGCTCGGTGAGGCGCCGGTCGTCACTCGCGAGCGCGCGCCGCGCGTCGCTAACCGACGGCTCCGTGCCGCTGACCCGGGCCACTTCGGCGCAAACATCGCGCCCCAGATGGCGCCAGGAGACGTCCATCTCGAGGGCGACGTCGCCGAGGGTCGTCATGCGCGCCCACCCCGTGCGCCCACCCGGACTTGATACCCTGCTGAAGGCCGGGTGATAGGCGAGCAGGAACGCATCGAGGAACGGGTACGCCTGGAGCACGGCGAACACCGTGGTTCGCGGCCCCAGGCTGACCAGGCGCTGGTCACCGTGCCGGCTCACATGCATCTCCTCTCGCGGGTCATCGTCGTCCAGCTTAGCAGTCGCGTCTCGCCCGGGGTTCGCTGGCCGCGGCGCAGCGACGGTGGTATCCTGCCGCTCCCGTCCCCGCACGTACCCGCGAGCGCAGCCACCCATGAGCATCGTCACCTTCAACAACGTCGAGAAGTCCTTTGGTGGGCAGCGCCTGTTCACCACCGTCTCCTTCGCCATCGACGGGCACGACCACGCCGTGCTCGTGGGCCGCAACGGCACCGGCAAGACCACGCTGCTGCGCCTCATCTCCGGCGATGAGCACGCCGACTCGGGCACCATCGCCCGCGCCCGTGGGCGCCGCGTATGGCTGCACGAACAGACGCCAGAGCTCGAGCGCGACCGCCCCGTGCGCGACTACCTCCTGGAGGCGTTCGGCGAAGCCGTGCAGCTGGAGGAGGCGCTGCGCGCCACCGAGGAGAGCCTCTCCGGCCTCGCCGAGCACAGTCCCGGGCTGCGCGACACGATGAAGACGTACCAGCAGCTGCAGCGCCGCTTCGAGGCTGCCGGAGGCTACGCCTACCGCAGCCGCCTGAGCGGCGTCGTCGAGGGCCTCGGCCTGCCCGACGAGATGCTCGAGCGCAACCTGCTGTCTCTCTCCGGCGGCGAGCTCACGCGCGTCACGCTGGCGCGCGCCCTGCTCGCCGACGCCGACCTCCTGCTCCTAGATGAGCCCACCAACCACCTCGACATCGACTCGGTGGAGTGGCTCGAAGGCTTCCTCGCCGACTACCCGCGGGCCTTCATCCTGGTCACCCACGACCGCAGGCTGCTCGAGAAGGTGGGCCAGCGCGTGCTGGCCGTCGAGCACGAGCACGTCGAGGTCCAGGGAGGCGATTTCGCCACCTATCTCCGCGAGAGCGAGGCGCGCCTCGATCTCATGCGCCGCGAGTACGAGCAGGACCTCGAGAAGATCGCCCAGCTGCAGCGCTTCTACGACCGCTTCCACGCCAAGAAGAACAAGGCGACGCAGGCCAAGGCCAAGCTCACGCAGATGGAGCGCATCAAGCGCAGCCTGCGCGAGCCACCCAGACAGACGAGGAGCTTCAAGCTGGGCCTGCCGCAGCCTCAGCCCTCGGCGCGCGTGGTGCTCGAGATGAAGACGCCGGCCCTCTGCGTCGGCGCCGCCGACGACCCGGCCGGCGTCCGCACTCTCGTGCGCGGCGTCGACCTCGTGCTGGAGCGTGGCGAGAAGGTCGCGCTGCTGGGCGCCAACGGCTCCGGCAAGACGACGCTGGTCGAGACGGTGGCCGGGCTGCGCAGCCTCAGCGACGGCGCCGCACACCTGGGTCACAACACGCGCGTCGCCTACTACTCGCAGCAAGGCCGCGAGCTCACGGAGACGGACACGTGCCTGGAGACGGTGCTTCCCCTGGTCGGCCACGACGAGGAGCGGGCGCGCAAGCTCCTGGGCCGCTTTCAGTTCGGCGCCGATGAGGTGGAGAAACGCGTCGAGATGCTGTCGGGCGGCGAGCGCAGCCGCCTCCGCCTGCTGACCCTGCTCGTCGGCGACGCCAACTTCCTCCTCCTCGACGAGCCCACCAACCACCTCGACATGGGCTCCGTCGAGGCGCTCGCCGACGCCCTCGAGGACTACACCGGCACCATCCTCCTCGTGACCCACGACCGGCATCTCATCGACCGCGTCGCCACGCGCGTCCTGGAGATCCACGACGAAGAGCTGCTGAACCATTTGTCATCCGGCCGCTACTGGGAGGCCCGAAACGCACGCCTTCTCGGCGAGGCCGATCAGGTGGCCGAGGCCGGCGGCGAAGCCGATCAGGTGGCCGAGGCCGGCGGCGAAGCCGCCGCCTCCGGCGGCCGGCCCGCCGGCCGCACCGCCGCCGCGCCCGCCGGCGCCGCCAAGACTCGCCCGACGAAGGAGACCGCGGAGGAGGCGCGCCGCAGGCGCGCCCGTCTGCGCGGCGTGGAGGCCGCCGTGCTGCGCGCCGAGAAGCGGCTCGGAGAGATCGACGCCGAGCTCGCCGAGCCGCACACCTACGCGGATCGCGACGTGCTCAACCGCCTGCTCGACGAGCGCGGCAGCGTCGAAGGCCGCCTGCAGCGCGAGTACAAGGAGTGGGAGAAGCTGGTCGACGAGGCGGGCTGAGCCGCGGCACCCGCGTGCCGGCGCCGGGCGCTCCTCATGCTACGCTGACGACGATGGCCCGGCGCACGACTCCCTACGACCCGTATGTAAGCGATCCGGCGATCGTCGCCGAGCTGCAGGCGCGCATCCTGGACTGGTACGCCCACAACGGTCGCGACCTGCCATGGCGACGCACCACCGACCCGTACGCCATCCTCGTCAGCGAGATCATGCTGCAGCAGACGCAGGTGCCCCGCGTGATCCCCAAGTACGCGCAGTTCCTCGCCGCCTACCCGCGCCTCGAAGACCTTGCGGAGGCGCCTCTGGACGACGTCCTGCGCCTCTGGAAGGGCCTCGGCTACAACAACCGCGCCCGCCGCCTGCGTGACTGCGCGGCGGCGGTCACCGTCGCCGCCGCCTCGCGGCCGGCGACCCTCCCGCGGTCACTTGACGAGCTCCAGGCGCTTCCCGGGCTGGGCCCGTACACCGCGCGCGCCGTCCTCATCTTCGCGCATGACGACGACCTCGCGGCGGT
>Ga0315287_10007643_pt1 | contig 10849 bp, 9 predicted proteins | sample YL17G11_0_MG_FD_205037 | JGI IMG/M metagenome (GOLD analysis project Ga0315287, IMG submission 205037) | Sediment microbial communities from Yellowstone Lake, YNP, Wyoming, USA - YL17G11_0 | ecosystem: Environmental > Aquatic > Freshwater > Lake > Sediment | place: USA: Wyoming | collected...
CGCCCAGGCGGCGCCGCTCCGCCCGATCGGAGGCGGGAGCCTCCGGCTCCTCGGGCACGGTGTACGGCGGCGCCCCGAAGGCGCGGTCGACCGCCCGCTCGAGCGAGCCGGGCGTCGTCACAACGACGCGCGGCCGCCGCCCGGTGAGCGCCTCGGCGACGCCGAGCGCGAGCTCGATCTGTCCCGGCGGCGCCGCGGTCGCGAGGGTGAGCTCGCCCTCGTGGAGCGAGATCGGAAGGATCAGCAGCCGTCGGCAGACCGCCTCGGAGAAGGTCTGCGCCACGCTCGCGTTGACGGGATCCGGGCCCCCACGCGAGGGAGGGTCGAGGCTCACGAACGGGAGCCCGAGGCGGTGCGCGACCTCCTCGTAGTAGCGCGGCTCCTGCCCGCGCGGCACGAGGCCGGCGAGGCTCAGCTCGACGGCCCGCGGCCCGTAGACCCGCTCGAGCGCGCGGCCGATCGCGCCCGGTGAGGCGACCACCGCCACGACGTCCCGCCCCGTGACGGTGCGCACGGTCCGGAGCGCCTCCTCCTCGGCGGGGTCGGCCACCGCCACGAGCAGCGCCCCGTCCTCGATCGCGACCGGGATCGCTCCGAGCTCGCGCGCGAGCCACGGCGGCACGAGCCGCGCGGCCTCGGCGTCCACCGGGTCCGGCCAGTCCGGCGCGGGATCAAGGGCGAGGTATCGGAGCCCGGCATGCGCGGCGACGCGCTGGGTGAAGCGCTCGCCCTCGCGGTCGACCGGAGCGGAGGCCGGGCCCGTGGTCATCGTCCGGCTAGAGCCCCGGCGCCACGAGACGCAGCGCGTCGAGCAGCTCGTCGCGCGGGACGATCACCAGTCCGAGGTCGAGGTTGGGGAACCGGGTGCGGACGGAGAGCAGGTCGGGATCGAGGTAGGCGCTCGCGAGCTTCAGGGAGTCGTCGACGAGCACGAGCGGGCAGACCCGCTGCGCTACTGCGGTCGCCACGGGGACGTACAGGAACAGCCTCGGATCGGGGATGAAGCCGCGCAGGCCTCCGTACGGCAACCCGGAACGCAGCGCGAGCTCGAGCGCGAAGTCCCGGTCGTCGACGAGACCGAGGTCGAGCAGCACCTCCTCGGGCCGCTCGCCCGGGCGCGCGCGCCGGTCGAGCGCGTCGAGGATCGCCTCGGCCTGGAGGGCGCGTGGCGACTCGGCGGCTCCGGCGTGCAGCAGCTCGGTGCGGTGCGTCTCGGTCACGTCTCGCTCCCGACGAGCGGCGCCTGCCCTTCGCGCCCGAGCTCGGTCCGCCGCGCCTCGGCCTCGTGCGCGAGCAGGCGTCGCTGCGCGAGGTCCTCGCGGCGGGCGCTCCGCTCGCGCGTGAACAGATAGCCGAGGTAGAAGAGGCCAAGCGGGACGAGGGGCGCGAGCAGGAATACAAAGAAGAAGCTCAGGAACGCCGCGGTCACGAGCGCCACGAGGAGGAACAGCGAGGGAAGCCGATACCGGCGAATGATCCCCACGGCCGGTTACCTAGTGCCCCGGCCAGTGATGTTGGCGCGCTTCTGGGGCGCGAGCACCAAGCGCTGCAAGGACGCAGGGGGCGTCCATAGCTGAAGCTATGGGCGCCCCCGAGGACGCCGCAGCGCGCCGCGTGATCGTGTTCCAGAAGCCGGAGGACATTGCTGGGCGGGGCACTAGCGCGTCCCGAGGAGCGACGCCGTGTGGACGTGGATCCGGGCGCTGCGCGGGTCGGCGCGCTCGACGTCGAACTTGTACGGTAGCTCGCCGCGCAGACCGGCGACGAGGTCGATCTCCTCGGCGAGCGTCAGCTCGATCACCGCCTGCTCGCCCGAGAAGCGGCGCACGTAGACGTCCTGGACGCTCGGGAGGCGGCTGAGCGCCCGCTCGAAGGTCGAGAGCGCGGCGAAGTCGGTGAACGGCCCCACGTCGAGCTCGACGCGCCGCTCGAAGAGCAGGCCGGACGGCTCGACCGCCGGCGCGGGCGTCTCGGCCGCGGGCGCGGGCGACTCCGCCGCAGGCGGCCGGTCGGCAACGGCGTCCGGCCCGGACGGGGCCGGCTCGCCGCGCTCGATCCGGGCGAGCAGCTGGTCGACCTCCGTGAGCACGCCGCGGACGGAGGTGACGAGCGTCCCCTTCAGCTTGAGGATCTCGTCGAGCTGGCGCGCCGTGCTCTCGATCTTCAGGTGGGCGTCGCCTCGGGTCTTCGCCGCCTGCTCCTCGGCCTGCGCGACGATCATCCGCGAACGGGCCTCGGCGCTCTCCTCGAGCTCGCCGGCCCGGCGCTGCGCCGCTGCGAGCGCCTCGGTGATCTGCGTCTCACGCGCCCGGAACGCGGCCAGCTCGGCCTGCGTGAAGCGCAGCTCGGTCTCGGTGTCGCGAGCATGCACGCGCACCTCTTCGAGCTGCTCCTCGAGCCGGCGGACGGCGTCCTCGAGCTCCCGCAGCGAGTAATTGACGTCGTTGCGGTTGTACCCGCCGAAGAAGCGGCGGTAGCGGAGACGCGGGTAGTTGGGCGGACGGATCATCGGCGCAGGGGCTTCGGGGGGTCCGACCCCCTCTGATAGTAGGTTAGTTACAGAGAATAGGTGCATTCTCCTCCCTCCTCCGAGCCCGATCACGGCAGTGCGCCCCCCGGCGGCGGGGCGGGGTCGGGGCGGCGCTTCGACGGGCCGCGGCCGGTTTCCGACGCCTTCGTCGTCACGGTGCTCCTGCTCGTCGCGCTCGGGGTCGGCTTCACCCTGCAGGGAGGACGGCGGCACGCGCTCGAGCTCGTCATCACCGGCGTCGCCGCCGCGGTGGCCTACGTGTCGCCGTGGCGAGTCGGCTCGCTCGCGGCCGCCGCCGCCGCACTCGCCTACCTCGGGGTCGAGGCCTACTACGGCGAGCTCGGCCATCAGCGCTACTGGGTCAACGTCCTCTACGTGACCGCGATCCTCGGCGCGGTGCTCGCGGCCGCGTACGCCCGGCTCGCCGTCCGCGCGCGGGAGGCCGGGCTCGAGCGCGCGGTCGCCCACATCGACGAGATCACCACCGAGACCCAGCTCGAGCACCTGCTCTCCGGGGCACGCGACCTCACCTCGCTCGAGTACGAGATCGCGCGCTCGCGGCGGCACAACCACCAGTTCAGCCTCCTCCTCGTGCGCCCGGACGAGATGGACGACGTGGCGCTGCGCTGGGGCGAGGACGCCGTGCAGTCCGTCATGGGCGCGCTCGCCGAGACGATCGGCGCCCACGTGCGCGCGACCGACGTCCCGTTCCGCCGCGGGGCGTACGACTTCTGCGTGCTGCTGCCCGAGACGAAGGCGGTCGGCGCGCGCGTCGCGGCCGAGCGGATCCGGCTGGCCGTGCACGGTCGCCGGGTCGAGTTCGGCCCGGGCGAGCTCATGGACCTCTCGGTCGCGATCGGGATCGCCGGCTTCCCCGAGGACGCGGCCACCGACGAAGAGCTCACGCACGGTGCGGCGCTCGCGCTCTCGCGGGCCGTCGAGCTCGGCGGCAACCGCACCGTCCTTCGCTCGGTGCCGCCGGGCTCCCCGCCCGGCTGGGCGCTGGCCGAGCTCCCCGTCCCCGCTTCCCCAGCCTGAGCATGGAGCGGATCGGTCTCAGCGTCGTGGTCCCCCTCTACAACGAGGCGGCCGGGATCCGGGCGACGCTGAACTCGATCGCGCGCGCGCTCACTGCCGCCGGGCGCTTCGACGCCGAGATCGTGGTGGTGGACGACGGCTCGACCGACGACGGCGCGGCGATCGTCGAGTCGCATCCCTCCCCCGTGCCCGTCCGTCTCGTGCGCCAGGAGAACCGCGGCCTCTTCGAGGCCCGCCGGACCGGGCTCGACGCCGCGCGACGCGAGTATGTCCTGCAGCTCGACGCCGGGGTCACGCTCGAGCCCGACGCGCTCCGCTTCGTCGCCGAGCGGCTGGATCAGGGCGACGACGTCTGGAACGGACACACGGAGCTCGAGGGCGAGGGGCCGTACGTCCGCTTCTGGGACGTCGTCAGCCACCTCGCGTTCAGGGACTACGTGGACGACCCGCGCACGACGCGCTTCGGGCCGGCCGAGTTCGACCGCTACCCGAAGGGGGGCGGGTGCTTCCTCGCCCCACGTGCGCTCCTGCTCGACGCGGTCAGGGCGTTTCGCACCGCGTACGCAGACACGCACCACGCGAGCGACGACACGTTGATGCTGCGCACCCTCTCGGCGCGGCGGCCGATCAACATCGCGCCCGGGTTCGCGTACGTCTACCGTCCCCGCCGGGCGTTCCGCCCCTTCGTCCGCCACGCCTACCACCGCGGCACGACGTTCGTGGACGGGCACGGGCGGCCGGAGTCCCGCTTCTTCCCGCTCGTCGTCGCGTTCTTCCCGGCGAGCGCCGCCGCGATTGCGGTCGTCGCGCGCAAGCCCCTCGCGGCGCCCGCGCTCGCACTCGCCCTCGCGGCCGGTGCGGGGGTCGCCGCCCGCCGCCGGCCGACGGCGGACGCGCTCTCGTTCGCGGCCCTCGCGCCGGTGTACGCGATCGCCCACGGCGCGGGGATGTGGCGCGGGCTCGCGCTCGCCGCCAGGAGCCGACGGAACCGGTGATCTGCGTCGTCTACGGGACGACGGGGGAGTTGATCAAGCTCGCGCCCGTCCTGACCCGGCTGCGCGACAGGGGGGGCACCACCCTCACGGCGACGACGGGACAGCAGGTGCAGCAGATCCCCCCGCTGCTCGAACTGCTCGGCCTGCCTCAGCCCGACCTCTGGCTCGGGCGGGGCGCGGGCGGGCGCGACCTGATGCGCAACGCGGACATCCCGGGCTGGCTCCTCGACGTCACGTCGACGTTCGCGCGGCAGCGGCGCGGGCTGCGCCGGCGGCTCGGTGCCCACCCGCTTGTGCTCGTCCACGGCGACACGATGACGACCGTCCTCGGCACGCTGATGGGCCGCGCACTGCGCGTCCCCGTCGCGCACATCGAGGCGGGGGTGCGCACTTTCGACCCCCTCCACCCCTTCCCGGAGGAGCTGAACCGGCGCGCGGTATCGCGGCTCGCGCAGATCCACTACGCGCCGGGGGCAGCGGCCGCGGCGAACCTGCACCGTGGGATCGTGGTCGATACGGGCGGCAACACGATCCGCGACGCGGTCGCGCTCGCCCCTCCGGTGGAGCTCGAGCTCGAGGGGATCGACCGGCCGTACGGGATCGTCAGCCTCCACCGCTACGAGCTGCTGCGACACCGGGCGCTCCTCGACGCGACGCTCGAGACGCTGGCCCGGCACGCGGCGACGACGCAGCTCCTCTTCGTCGACCATCCGGTCACCGTCGCGGCGATCGAGCGGTTCGGCCTCGGCGACCGCTTCGCCGCGCCGGGGTTCCGCCGCATCGACCGGCTCGGCTTCTTCGGCTTCGTCGAGCTGCTGCGCGGAGCGGCGCTCGTCGTCACCGACAGCGGCGGGAGCCAGGTCGAGAGCTGGCTGCTCGACGTGCCGTGCCTCGTCCACCGCAAGGTGGTCGAGCAGCCCGAGGGGGTTGGTGAGAACGTCGTCGTCTCGGGTCTCGGCGTGGGCGTGCTGGACGACTTCCTCGCCGACCCGTCGCGCTTCCGCCGCCGTCACCCATTGCCCGCGGTCTCGCCGGCGGACATGATCGTCGCCGACCTCGAAGCTCGAGGGTTCATCTAGTCTCCGCCCGTGAGCGCGCCGCTGCAGACCGCCGTGATCGGGGCCGGCCAGATGGGCCGGCTGCAGGCGCGCGTCGTGTCGGAGTGCGAGGCGACCGAGCTCGTCGCCGTCGTCGACTCCGACCCTGCCGCCGAGCGGGTGGCGCGCGCCGCACGTGCCGAGTGGCTGCCCTCGGCGGACGGGCTCGGGCCGCTCGACCTCGCGATCGTCGCCGTGCCGACCGCCGAGCACGCGGCCGTCGCGACGCCGCTGCTGGAGGCAGGCGTGCCGGTGCTCGTCGAGAAGCCGCTCGCCGCCACCGTCGAGGAGGCCGAGGCCCTGATCGCCACCGCGGCGCATGCCGGCGTGCCGCTCGGGGTCGGCCACGTCGAGCGCTTCAACCCGGCCGTGCAGGCGCTCCAGGCGAAGCTCGCGGCCGGCGAGCTCGGCCGCGTCTTCCAGGTGCGCGCCGAGCGCCTCTCCCCGTTTCCTGTTCGCGTCGGCGACACCGGCGTCGCCTTCGACCTCGCCACCCACGACCTCGACGTGATGTGCGAGCTCGCCGGGACGCCCGTGCGCGTCAGCGCCGAGATCGACCGCAAGGCCCACCGCACCCACGAGGACCTCGTCGCCGCGACACTCCGGTTCGACTCGGGCATCATCGGCCTGCTCGAGGTCAACTGGCTCACGCCGACGAAGGTGCGCCGCCTGACGGTGACCGGCGAGGGCGGGATGTTCGTCGTCGACTACCTGAACCAGCACCTCACGCTCTACGAGAACGCACACGAGCGCGAGTCGTGGCGGACGCTCGACTTCTTCGACGGGGTCACCGAGGGCAACGTGACCCGCTTCGCGATCCCGCGCGAGGAGCCGCTGCGTGCGCAGCTCGAGGCGTTCGTTCGCGCCGTGCGCGGCGAGGCGCCCTCCCCGGTGACCGGGGCCGACGGGCTACGCGCGCTCCGCCTCGCGCTCGCGGTCGTCGAGTCCGGCCTCGCCGGCCACACCGTCGACCTGCCCGTCGGCGGACGCTGAGGCGAGCTCGGCGGCCCGACGGTCGTACCAGTGCCGGAGGTAGGTGCGGTACCAGATCGCCGCGGTGTCGAGCCCGACCATCCAGGCGTCTCGTGGCCCGATCCGTGGAAAGGCGCGCGTGCGCGTCACGACGACGGGCGCCTCGACGATCGTGCAGCCGTCGCGGTGCAGGTTGACGAGGAGCTCGAGGTCGTAGGCGAAGTGCTTCACGAGCAGGCGCGGCATCACGCGCACGAGCGCCTCCCGCTTGAAGAGCTTGAGCCCTGTCTGGGTATCGTGGACCGGCAGACGGAAGAGGACGCTCACGAGCAGGTAGTAGCCGACGGTCAGCGCCCGTCGCCCCGGGGGCACCTCAGTGCGCGACTCGGGATGGAGCTTCGAGCCGATCACGACGTCGGCGCCCGTGCGAACGAGGGTTTCGTAGAGGAGCGCGAGCTGGCGTGGGTACACCTCGAGGTCGGCGTCCATCGTGAGGACGAGGTCGCCGCTGGCCGCCAGCGCACCGGCCTGGATCGCCGACCCCTTCCCCCGGTTCTGCTCGTGGCCGAGCACGCGCACGTGCGGAAGCCGCTCGGCCGCCGCGCGCCCCAGCTCGAGCGTGCTGTCGTCGGAGCCGTCGTCGACGAGGATCACCTCGTAGCGGCAGCCGAACGCCTCGAGCGCCTCCACCGTCTCGCGCAGGCAGCGCTCGACGAGCGGCTCCTCGTTGAAGGCGGGGATGACGACCGAGATCAGGCCGGGGTAGTGCCGCAGGTCGGTGTCCACGCTCCCTTCCTACACCTCGGCGCGGCGGTCGTACACCTCGCTGGCGACGGCGAGCACCGCAGCCGAGACGATCTGCACCGCGATCAGCTGCGCCGGGCGCTGGTGGAAGAAGCCGTACAGAACGACCTGCCCGCCGAGGACGAGCACGGCGACGAGCCAGTAGCGCGTGCGCCCGACCGCGAGGAAGTGGAAGAGGTAGACGTAGGCCAGCGAGTACACGGTCATCGCGGCCGCGAGTGGCGCGAGCCAGCTCGCGGCGAGGCCGTACCCCTTGCCGAAGGCGACGTCGAGCAGCTCTCTCGGGGCGGCGGCGAAGACGAGCGTCATGAGCGTGCCGAGGGCCGCGGTCGTCGCCAGCGCGCCGAGCAGGGCGCGCCGCTCGCGCACGCGCTCGCCGAGCGTGACGACGTGTGGGAAGAGCACCGTCGTGACGACGGCCGGGACCAGCAGGATCGCGCGGGCCGCGACCGAGACCGCGGCATAACCTCCTGCCACGTCCGGCGAGAACGAGGCGCGCGAGACGAGCAGGTCGATGGTGGTGAGCGAGATGAAGACCCCGAGCGCGACGGCCGTCGACGCGCTGAACCGCGTGAGCAGCCGCCGCCGCGCGAGCGGGAGCGGGCGCGCCGCTAGCCAGAGCTGCCGCAGCGGCAGGCCCGCGAAGACGAGCGTGACGCCGGCGGCCGCAGCAAGGCCGAACATCACCCCGGCCACCCCTGCCCCGGTCAGCGCGAGAGAGAGGCCGAAGGCGAACTTCAGCACCACGTGGCCGAGCTGGCCCAGGCTGAACGGGACGAACCGCTCCTCCCCCTGAAGGCCGCCCCAGACGACCGAGAGCGCGAGCGAGAAGGCGATGACCGCAGCCGTGGCGACGAGCGGCAGCGGATGCTGGACGTTGAGCGCGAGCGCCGCGGGGATGGCGAGCGCGAGCGCCGCCGGGACGAGCGCGGCGGAGACGTAGAGGAGCGAGCGGGAGCTCTCGCGCAGGACGAGCCCGGCTCCGGGCGCGTCGTCGACGGCGAGCCGTTCGGCGACGTCGCGCGCGACCGCGGTCTGCACCGCGAGCGCCGGCACGCCGAGCACCATCACGGCCGCGAACAGGGTCACCGCGAGCGAGTACTCACCCGGCGTGAGCGCCCGCGCGAGCACGACCTGGAAGACGGCGTTGAGGATGTTGGCCGCGGCGATCGCGCCGCCGAGCCAGAGGCCCGAGCGAACGAGACGACCGGTCGTCCCGGCGTCGGAGCGAGCGGTCGCCGCCATGACGCTCGATTCTACGGGGGCGGTCGTACGTGCCTCTTCTCACTCTCAGGCTCGACTCGAGCTTTACTCCCTGGTTCGAGGGACGCGCCGGCCGGCCGGGCCGGCACGACCCGGCCGCCGCATGTTCGACAAGACCTGGCGTCCACGCATCCCAAAAGGGGGGTTTTGGGCCTGTGTTTCCGACTTCTGAACCATAAACAGCTTCAGAACAGGGGAACTCACGGCCGATGATCGGACTACAGCGCGCGAGGGTGCGTGCGCGAAAGAGCTATGGCGAGCTACCGAAACCTGCGGCGATTGGGTCGCCCGGCATTTGCCGAGGCGGGCCACGCGTTCCCCGGTACCCTCGTTGCCCTCCTGGTACTCCTCCTCGCCGGCGTCGTCCTCCTCGTCGCCGACGGCGGTCGGCGGACCGCGACCCCGCAGCTTCCGAGCTGGCCGCAGTCCAACACGCTCGTGCGGACGCCGGGCGTCAGCACGAGCCCACGCGCGTCGATCACCGTCCGCTTCCGCGCAGGTCTGTCGAGCGTCGAGCGGCAGCGGCTGCTCGCACGCTTCGGCGGAGTCGAGACGGGGTCGGTGCCGCAGCTCCAGCTGCACGTGATCGCCGTCGCTCCGTCGAAGGCGCAGGCGCTGCTCAGTCGTCTCCGCGCGAGTCGCGCCGTCGAAGCCGCGACACCGGACGAGGTCCGCGGTGTCGCCGGCGACACCGCGGCGTCGGCCCTCGCCGGCCAGTGGGCGCTGCGCAAGATCGGCTGGCCCTCCGCGTACCGGAGCGCGAACGTCAAGCGGAGCGTGAGGGTCGCGGTCCTCGACACCGGCGTCGACGCACGCCTGACGGACCTCGCCGGCAGGCTCGTCACCGGCTACAGCGCATTCGCCGGCTCGAGCCCGACGAGCGACCCGAACGGACACGGAACGTGGATGGCGAGCATCGCGCTCGCGGCCGATCCGTCCGCACGGATCATGCCCGTTCAGGTTCTGAACGCCGACGGGCTGGGCAAGGACAGCGACATCATCAAGGGAATCGTCTGGGCGGCCGATCACCGCGCCGGCGTGATCCTCATGAGCTTCGCGGGGAACGGGTACAGCCCCGCGCTCCAGCACGCGATCGACTACGCATGGTCGAAGGGCGCCGTCGTCGTGGCGGCGACCGGCAACAACGGCTCGTCGGAACCGACCTACCCCGCCGGCGACGCGAAGGTCGTCGGCGTCTCGGCGACCGACACGATCGACCGCCTCTGGTCGGGCAGCAACTACGGCGTCGACACGTTCCTCGCCGCCCCCGGTGTCGGCGTCCTCGCCGACGCGCTCGGCGGGGGCACGACCTCGGTGACCGGCACCTCCGCCTCGGCGGCGCTCGTCGCCGGCGGCGCGGCGCTGCTGCTCGGCGTCGACCCGAAGGCGTCGAACGGCGTCGTGATCGGACGGCTCGCACGGAGCGCCGACCGTGCGCAGACGAGCTTCCAGACGGGCAACGGGCGCCTGAACCTCGCGCGCGCGTTGCGCGACACGCGGACCAAGGCGCTCGTCCCGGCCGGCGCCGGCGAGCGCCGGCGCGGTGCTCCTTTCGCCGGGCCCTACGCGGCGGCCGGAGTCGCGACGGGACCGACGCTGCTGGGTACGGGGAACAACGCCGTTTCGCCGTGGCTCACGCTCGCCTACACGCTGACTGCCGGGCAGTCCGTCCCGCTCAACAGCACGCTCTTCATCATCGCCGGCCAGAACACGACGCTCGCGACGGGCAGCTTCGGCGCCTCCGACAACCACGCCTCGACGAACAATGTCTACACGGTCGACCGGGATGCGAAGAACGCCAGCGGCACGCGCGTGGCGATCATCCGCGCCGAGATCACGACCGCGCTCACCACCGGCGACACGATCAATGTCACGGTGCCCGAGGTCAATGGAAACCTCTGGTGGGGGATGACCGCCCTCTACTGGACCGGCATCCGGACCGGGACCCCGACCGACGTCGGGGCGACCGCGGCCCTCGGCAACGTCACGCCCATCACCATCACCTCGCCCGCGACGACCGCGGCCGCCGAGCTCGTGGTCGCGGGCATGGCCACCAAGAAGGCGTTCGGCGCCGCAAGCGCGTGCACGGCCTCCTCGTGGGGGGGCAGCTCCGGCGCGTTCCAGGAGGAGCCGATGTACAAGACCGTCAG
>Ga0315287_10007644_pt1 | contig 10847 bp, 8 predicted proteins | sample YL17G11_0_MG_FD_205037 | JGI IMG/M metagenome (GOLD analysis project Ga0315287, IMG submission 205037) | Sediment microbial communities from Yellowstone Lake, YNP, Wyoming, USA - YL17G11_0 | ecosystem: Environmental > Aquatic > Freshwater > Lake > Sediment | place: USA: Wyoming | collected...
TCCCAGGCGTACACGAGCGAGAACGTCAGCTCGTCGTGATGGAAACGGCGGTGCACCGGCTCGGTCCCGAGGTACGCGAGCGTGTCGTGCATCCACCCCATGTTCCACTTGAACGTGAAGCCGAGCCCGTCTCCGGAGGTCGGCCGCGAGACCCCGGGCCACGCGGTCGACTCCTCGGCGATGACGGAGACACCCGGCTCACGGGCGTGCAGCACCTCGTTCAGCTCGCGCAGGAACGACACCGCCTCGAGGTTCTCGCGGCCGCCGTGCACGTTGGGCGCCCACTCTCCCACCTTGCGCGAGTAGTCGAGATAGAGCATGGACGCGACCGCGTCGACGCGCAGCCCGTCCGCGTGGAACTCGCGCACCCAGTAGAGCGCGTTCGCGAGCAGGAAGTTCCTGACCTCGTTCCGCGACAGGTTGAAGATCAGGGTGCCCCAGTCGGGGTGGGCACCCTGGCGCGGATCCTCGTGCTCGTACAGCGCCGTGCCGTCGAAGCGGGCGAGCGCCCACGCGTCACGCGGGAAGTGGGCCGGCACCCAGTCGAGGAGGACGCCGATCCCGTGCCGGTGCAGCTCGTCGACGAGGAACCGGAAGCCGTCCGGGTCGCCGAACGTCGACTGCGGGGCGTAGTACCCGGTCACCTGGTAGCCCCACGACGGCGCGTACGGATGCTGCATCACGGGCATCAGCTCGACATGCGTGAAGCCGAGCTCCGCGACGTACGGGACGAGCTCCTCGGCGAGCCCGTGCCACGACAGCCCCTGACGCCACGAGCCGGGGTGCACCTCGTAGATGGACATGGGCGCCGGCAGCGGGTCGGAGCCGCGCCGCCGCTCGAGCCACGCCGCGTCGTTCCAGGAGTAGCGCGAGCGGTAGACAACTGACGCATTCGCGGGGGGCACCTCGGCATAGGCTGCGTACGGATCCGCCCTGAGGCGGGTGATGCCGTCGGCGCCTACGACCGCAAACTTGTAGCGGGAGCCCTCGGACGCGCCGGGAACGACCGCCTCCCAGATGCCCGAGGAGCCGACCGGAGAGAGCGGATCCGAGCCCTCGCTCCAGTAGTTCCAGTCGCCCGCGACGGACACGGCCCGCGCGTTCGGCGCCCACACGGCAAACCGGACGCCGCTGTCGACGGGGTGCGCGCCAAGGCGCTCGTACAGCCGCTCGTGCCTGCCCTCGCCCGCGAGATGGAGGTCGAGCTCGCCGAGGCCGCCGCTCATCCCCGCTCCCGTTCGAGCCGGGTCTCAACCACGGACGACCAGCACGTGTGCGCCACCTGCGGCGAGCCTGACGTAGTTGCGGCCGGTGCGCCACCGGAAGGTCGACCCGGCGAGAAGGTCGGCGGCCTCGAAGGCTGCGGGCAGGCCGAGCGTGCCCGGGACGATGCAGAGGCCCTCGCGCTCGGCGAACGGATCGAGGTTGACGACGACGACGACCGTATCGCCGGCCTCGACCTTCGCGTACGCGATCAGGTCGTCGCTCTGCGTCTCGAGCCAGACGAGGTTCTCGAACCGCTGGAGCGCCGGGTGGGCGCGCCGGATCTCGTTGAGCCTGCGGATCAGCGGCAGCAGCGGCCCCTCGAGCCGTCGCTGCTTCACCTCGTACTTCTCGGAGCCGAGGTACTCCTCACTGCCCGCCCGCAGTGGCACGTGCTCGCACGCCTCGTACCCGGAGTAGATGCCGTAGCTCGGCGACAGCGTCGCCGCGAGCACGAGACGGGCCTCGAACGCCGGCCGGCCGCCCTCCTGCAGGAACGCATGGAGAATGTCGGGGGTGTTCGGCCACAGGTTGGGCCGGTAGCAGGCCGACCAGGACCGCATCTGCTCGATGAGCTCGACGAGCTCGGCCTTCGTGTTCTTCCAGGTGAAGTACGTGTAGGACTGGCCGAAGCCGGCCTTGGCGAGCGTCGTCATCGGCGCCGGTCGCGTGAACGCCTCCGCCAGGAACACCGTGTCGGGATACTCGAGCCGCACCTGCGCGATCAGCCACTCCCAGAACGGCACGGGCTTCGTGTGCGGGTTGTCGACGCGGAACACCCGGATCCCGCGCCGGCACCAGTGCAGCACGACGTCGCGCAGTGCGTGCCACAGCCCCTCGCGGTCCGCCGTCTCCCAGTCGACGTTGTGGATGTCGTCGTAGCGCTTGGGCGGATTCTCGGCGACCTTGATCGACCCGTCCGGCCTGCGCTGGAACCACTCCGGGTGCTCGGAGAGCCACGGGTGGTCGGGCGAGCACTGGATCGCGAAGTCGAGCGCCAGCTCGACCTCCGCTGCGCGCGCTGCTGCGACCATCGCGTCGAAGTCCGCGTCGGTGCCGAGATCGGGGTGCAGCGCGTCGTGACCACCCGCTGCGGCGCCGATCGCCCACGGGCTACCCGGATCGCTCTTGCCGGCTCGCCCGGCGTTGTTGCGGCCCTTTCGGCTCGTCAGCCCGATCGGGTGCACGGGCGGAAGGTAGACGACGTCGAAGCCGAGCGCCGCGAGCTCGGGCAAGACGGCGCTGACGCCCCGGAAGCCGCCCCACGAGCGCGGGAAGAGCTCGTACCAGGCGCCGAAGCGCGCGAGCTCACGCTCGATGTCGACCCGCAGGACGACGCTCTGCGCGGGATCGTGACGCTGCTTCTGCGACAGCGCCGCTGCGGCCGCGCGCCAGCGCTCGACAGCGCCCGGGCCGAACAGCGCCTCGCCCTCCGCGAGCTCACCGGCGAGGTCGACCTGCCCTGCGGCGACCTTGCGGTCGACCTCGCCGAGCCACGTCGCGTACGGGTCGACCCACGCCTGCACGCGCAGCTCGTGGCGGCCGAGGAGGTCCGGCACGAAGCTCCCTTCCCACCGGTCGTTGCCCACCGCCTCGAGCGGGGCCTCGTGCCAGCGGCGCGTGCCGGCGGGCCGGTGGCGAATGCTCGCGCGCAGCACGTCGTGGCCGTCACGGAAGATCGTCGCGGCCACGGGGACGCGGTCTCCGAGGGTCGCCTTGGCCGGGTACCGGCCACAGTCGACCTGCGGCGAGACGTCCTGAATCTGGATGCGCGGCGCGGGCATGCCCCCACAAGGTAAACAGTCCGGGCCATGTCGTTGACGCGCTCCCTCGGAATCTGCCTCCACCCGACCTCCTTGCCGGGCGGTCGCCTCGGCCCCGAGGCGACGGCATTCGTCGATTGGCTGGCGGCTGCGGGGGCGCGCTGGTGGCAGGTGCTGCCCCTCAACCCACCCGACGAATTCGGGTCGCCGTACGCGTCGGCCTCGGCCTTCGCGAGCTGGCCGGGACTGCTGGCAGAGCCGGACGCGCGCGTCGAGCGGTCGGAGGCGAGAGCGTTCGAGCGGCGCCACGCCTACTGGGTGGGCGACTGGCTCGCCTTCGCAGGGGGAGCCGCGCTCGCCGATCAGGTGCGGTTCGAGCGGGAGTGGTCGGCGCTCCGCGCCTACGCAGAGCAGCGCGACGTGCGGCTGATCGGCGACGTTCCGATCTACGTCGCATGCTCGAGCTGCGACCACGAGGCACACCCGGAGCTGTTCCTCCCGGTCGACTTCGTGGCGGGCGCGCCGCCCGACCCGCTCACGGCGATGGGTCAGAAGTGGGGCAACCCGCTGTACGACTGGGAGGCGAACGCACGCGAGGGCTACCGCTGGTGGACCGAGCGGATGCGCCGGGTGCTCGGGCTCGTGAACGTGTTCCGGATCGACCATTTCCGCGGCTTCGCGCGCTACTGGGCCGTTCCCGCCGAGGCGGAGACGGCCGCCGACGGCCACTGGGAGAATGGGCCCGGTGCCGCCGTCTTCCGGGCGGCCGAGCGCGAGCTCGGACAGCTCCCCGTGATCGCCGAGGACCTGGGCCTGATCACGCCGGACGTGGTGGCGCTACGGGACGAGCTCGGGTTTCCGGGGATGGCGGTCCTGCTGTGGGCTTTCGATGAGCTGCAGGACAACCCTCACCGGCTGGCGAACCACCGGGAGAACCAGGTCGTCTACACATCCACCCATGACACCGACACGCTCGCCGGGCACTTTCCACATGACAGGCCGTGGCCACTGCTCGAGCTGGCCCTGTCGTCGCGTGCCGCGCTCGCCGTCGTGCCCGCGCAGGACGTGCTCGAGCTCGGCAGCGAGGCCCGCATGAACCGGCCTGGCGAGATCGGTGGCAACTGGCAGTGGCGGCTCGAGCCGGGACAGCTCGGCCCCGAGCAGGCGGCACGGCTGCGCGCCTGCGCGGAGGCCGCCGGACGTGCGTGACGACCTGCGCCGGATCGCCCACGCCGGACTGACCTTCAACGCTCCCCTCTCGGACGAGCGCGCGGGCACGCTCGTGCAGGCGCTCGCGATCGCGCCCGGCCGCCACGTGCTCGACCTCGGCTGCGGCTGGGGCGAGCTGCTCCTGCGGATCGTCGAGGCGCATGCCGCGACGACCGGCACCGGCGTGGATACCGACCGCACGTCACTCGATCGTGGCCGCCGGCTCGCGTCCCGGCGCGGCCTGCACGAGCGCGTCGACTTCGTCGAGGCCGAGTGCGCCCGCTTCGACGATCACGGGGACGTCGTCGTCTGCGTCGGCGCCTCGCAGGCGTGGCGTGGTGCGGACGCGGCACTGGCAGCCCTCCGCGGCAGGGTCGCCGGGGGAGGGCTCGTGCTCTTCGGTGACGGGTTCTGGGCGGAAGCTCCCGGTGCGGTCGCCAGTAGGGCGATCGGGCAGCTGCCGGGCTTCGACGGCCTGCTGCGGGGGGCGCAGGACGCCGGGTTCGAGATCGAGCAGGCGGACCGCTCGAGCCAGGAGGAGTGGGATGCCTTCGAGAGCGCCTGGCGCTCCGGCCTCGAGCGGTCGAGCGATCCTGACGCGCTCGCGCTCGCCGCGGAGCGCAAGGCCGAGTACGAGAGCGGCTACCGCGGCGCGCTCGGGTTCGCCTGGCTCGTGCTCGCGCCCGCCTGACCGTGGGAAGCGGACGTGCAGCAAGAGGCCGGAGGTGTGGCGGGGCGTGTACCCGTCGGGACCCGCCCCGCCTCTACGAGGTCAACGCCTCGACCCGGAGCTTCGCGGCGACGACCGGCTGGCCGTCACGCTGGTAGAGGACGTCGACCGAGTCGTTGCGCCCGTAGCTGCCCGCGATCCCGAGTGTGATCGAGGCCCAGCGGATCAGCCCGAGCTTTCCCTCCTCCTTCAACTCGCTCTCGAACACGAGCGCACCGCCGCGCACGACGTAGTCCGGCCCCTCCTGCTGGAGCACCCCGTTCAGGTAGACCTGGAAGGGCCTGGTCACGTCCGCCGGGAGCTGAACGCGGGTTCGATGTCGCGCGGTGCTTGTCACGCTCATAGAATGACAGCCCTCGTGCCCGTCAAGCTGCTAGCAACCGCCGGTGCGGCTTTCGTCGTGCTCGTCTGGGCCTCCCAGGCCCTGGCCGGAAACGGCGGCTTCGGGCCGGTCCCGCCCGAGTCACCGAACGCCGAGGGCATCAGCCAGAGCTACTGGTTCATCACGGCGCTCATCCTCGGAATCCTCGTTCTCGTCGAGGCGCTCCTGATCACGTTCCTGATCCGCTTCCGCCGGCGCGGCCGCGCACGGGATGCAGACGGCGCGCAGATCCACGGCTCGACGCGGCTCGAGACGCTGTGGACCGTCGGCCCCGTGCTGATTCTGTTCGCGGTCGCCGTGTTCGTGTTCGTCAAGCTTCCGGGCATCAAGGACGTCCCCACCGCGGCCGCCGGACAGCCGAACCTCGCCGTCCAGGTGACGGGCCGCCAGTACTACTGGCAGTTCGAGTACCCGAACGGCGTGATCGCGATCGACGAGCTGAGGGCGCCCGTTGGCGGCGTCGTCGAGCTCGCGGTCACGGCTCCGGACTACGACGTGATCCACTCGTGGTGGATCCCCGCGCTCGGCGGCAAGATCGACGCGATCCCCGGCCGGGTCAACCACACGTGGTTCAAGGCGGAGCGCGCCGGCGTCTTCTCCGGCCAATGCGCAGAGCTCTGTGGCCTCAACCACGCCACCATGCTGGCCAGGGTCGAGGCGATGCCGCAGGCGGAGTTCGACACATGGCTCACCGAACGCAGGGCTCAGCAGGACAAGGGCACCTCGCCCCTCGGCCGCGAAGCCTACGCCGGCGCCTGCGCCAAGTGTCACGGCCTCGCCGGCCAGGGCAAGGTCGCGGCCAACGCTCCACAGCTGCAAGGCTCCTCGCTCGTCAACGACCCCGCCGGGATCGCGGCGCTCCTCCGCGAGGGCAAGAACCAGATGCCGCCCGTCGGCCGCGACTGGAGCGACGCCGAAATGAAGGCATTGACCGACTACCTGAAGGAGAGCTTCGGCAGTGGCAGCTGACGTCGGATCCGCGCCCGCCGTCCCGGCCTGGCACCGCGGGCGCGTTGCCGGCTGGCTCGTCACGGTCGACCACAAGCGGATCGGGATCCTCTACATCGCGACCGCCGGCTTCTTCTTCGCGCTCACGGGCTTCCTGGCGCTGCTGATCCGGACCCAGCTCGCGCAGGCCGACCAGACGATCATCACGGGGAACTCCTACAACGAGGCCGTGACGATGCACGGCACCGGCATGGTCTTCCTCGTCGTCGTCCCGATCCTCGCCGGCCTCGCCAACTTCCTCGTGCCCCTGATGATCGGCGCCGGCGACATGGCCTTCCCGCGGCTGAATGCGCTCTCGTACTGGCTCTACCTGTTCGCGGGGATCGTGTTCTCGCTCTCCTTCTTCGCGAAGGGCGGCGCCGCCAACACCGGGTGGACCGCGTACCCGCCGCTGTCGTTGCAGTCGGTCGGCAACGGCCAGGACCTGTGGATCCTGTCGCTCCACATCCTCACGATCTCGTCCATGACAGGAGCGATCAACTTCATCGTCACGATCCAGAACATGCGTACCCGGGGCATGACCTGGACGCGCCTGCCCCTGTTCGTCTGGTCGATCTACGTGTACGCGTGGCTCCTGCTGCTCGTCCTGCCCGCGCTGTCGGCCGGCCTCACGGCGCTGCTGCTCGAGCGCCAGTTCCCGGGCACGTTCCACTTCTTCGCGCCCGGGGAGGGCGGCAGCCCGGTGCTCTACCAGCACGTCTTCTGGTTCTTCGGACACCCCGAGGTGTACATCATGATCCTGCCCGCGATGGGGATCGTGTCCGAGATCCTGCCGGTGTTCAGCCGCAAGCCGATCTTCGGCTACAAGGCAATCGCGTTCTCCACGATCGCGATCGGGTTCTTCTCGCTGCTCGTGTGGGCCCACCACATGTTCACGGTGGGCATGTCGACGCCGCTGAACATCTGGTTCATGCTCGCGTCGATGGTGATCGCCGTGCCGACCGGCATGAAGATCTTCAACTGGCTCGCGACGCTGTGGCGCGGCAATCTCAGCTTCGACACGCCGATGCTGTTCGCCGTCGCGTTCCTGTCGGTGTTCGTGTTCGGGGGGCTGACGGGCATCTACCTCGCTGCCTTCCCCGTCGACTGGCAGGTGCACGACACCTACTTCGTCGTGGCGCACTTCCACTATGTGCTGTTCGGCGGCGCCGTGTTCGCGATCCTGGGCGGGCTCGCCTACTGGTGGCCGAAGCTGTTCGGCCGGATGCTCGACGAGCGCACCATGAAGCTGTCCTTCTGGCTCACGTTCGTCGGGTTCAACCTGACGTTCTTCCCGCAGCACATGGCAGGCCTGCTGGGGATGCCGCGCCGGATCTTCACGTACTACGACACCGGCCTGCTGCAGGCGTACAACATGGCGTCGACGATCGGCTCGTTCGTGATGGGTGCCGGGATGCTCGTGTTCCTGTTCGCGATCGTCAGGAGCAGGAACGGCCGCCGCGCCGGGAACGACCCCTGGCTCGCGGACACGCTCGAGTGGTACACGACCTCGCCGCCACCGCCGCACAACTTCGACTCGGTGCCGTACGTCTCGAGCGCCCGGCCGCTCTACGACCTGCGCCGCAAGCTGAAGGAGTCGAATGCCCTCTAGGGCTTCCACGCAGGCGCCGGGACCGCTGTTCAGGATCACACTCGCTGCGGGTGCGGTGGCAACCGCCGCGATCGTCGTCAGTGCCGCTCTCGACCTCGGGCGGGCGCACTGGGGCGCCGCGCTCGTCGCGCTCCCGTTCCTCGTCGCGGCGGCCGTGGCCGCGCGCGTCGCGTACCCGAGGCTGCTCACGCCCGTCCTCGTTGCGCTTGCACTGCTGCTCGTCGCGATCGGCACGGGCGGCGTCGTAGCCTGGTCCGACGAGAGCCGCTGGGCCGTTGCCCTGCACGTCGCCGCGGCGGGCTCGGCCCTGGGCGCCGCGCTCGTCGCGCTGACGATCTCGTTCCGGGGCGAGACGCTGCCGCTCGGCCCCTGGAGCGACTACGTGACGCTGACGAAGCCGCGCATCATGACGCTGCTCCTGCTCACGGGAGCGGCGGGGATGTTCGTGGGGGCGCAGGGCTGGCCGAACGGATGGGACTTCCTCGCGATGATGGCCGGGCTCGCGCTCGCCTGCGGCGGCTCGAGCGCAATCAATCACGTCATGGACGCTGACATCGACAGGCTGATGGGTGAGCGAACGGCGGCGCGCCCGGTCGCAGCGGGTCGCGTTCCGGCCCCGCGCGCGCTCGAGTTCGGGCTCATGCTGATGGCGCTGTCGTTCGCACTGCTCGCCTCGACCGTGAACCTGTTGACCGCGATGCTCGCGCTCGCCGGGGGTTTGTTCTACGTGGTCGTCTACACCGGCTACCTGAAGCGATCGACCGACCAGAACATCGTGATCGGTGGCGCCGCGGGTGCGGTGCCGCCCCTCGTCGGCTTCGCGGCCGCGACCGGCAACCTGACTCTGCCCGCCCTGTGGCTCTTCCTGATCGTGTTCCTGTGGACGCCGCCGCACTTCTGGGCGCTCGCACTGATGATCAAGGAGCACTACCGGGCGGCCAACGTGCCGATGCTGCCCAGCACCCGGGGCGTCCGCGAGACGACCCGGCAGATCCTGCTCTACTCGGTCGTGCTGGTCGCATTCACCGTCGGCGTCGGCTGGTGGCTCGGCCCGGTCTACACCGTTGCGGCCGCGCTCCTCGGCGGCTACTTCCTGTTCCTCGCGTGGCAGCTCCGCCGCAGCAGCTCGCGCCGGAACGCCGCGGTACTGTTCCACTACTCTCTCGCGTACCTCGCCGTGCTGTTCGTGGCGGCCGCGATCGACCCACTGGTGGCCTGATGCTGGATCCGGAGCTCGAGCGGAAGAACATGGCCCTTGCGTGGGCCCTGTTCGCGCTGTTCATGCTGCTGTTCCTCGGCACGTTCGCCGTCGCGCTGATCTATCTGCAGTTCGACTAGACATCCCCCGATCGAGGGACGTCCTGACGACCCGCGCTGCCGACACTGGGAAGTAGCCGTGCGTCTCTTCCGCTCACTCGTCCTCTGCACCCTCGCCCTGACCCTCCTCAGCGGCTCGGCGCTCGCCCGCGGCGAGGCCTCCGTCGGTGCCCCGTCGTCGCTCAAGGCGTTCCTCCTGCGGGCCAACGAGCCCGTCACCCATGACTTCCCCCGCACACCCTCGTTCTCGTGGCAGCCGGTGCGTGGCGCCCGCTCGTACCAGTTGCAGCTCGCGAAGACCTCGACGTTCGGCGACGGCAGTGTCTTCTGGCGCGTGGCCGCGCTCCACAGCCCTGCAGCGGCCGTGCCCCTGACGCTGCCGTGGATGACCGGCAAGCCCTACGCCGTCTACGCCCGTGTGCGTGCCGTCGTCGAGAAGGGTGCGACACCCTGGAGCGCTCCATACGGCTTCAACATCCGCTGGTCGGGCACACCGTCCCCGCTCCCGGGCTATCCCGGCCTGTCGCGGTGGACGCCGGTCGAGGGCGCCACCGGCTACAACGTCTGGTTCACGGACATCGGCAAGGTCGTCGGAACCCGCACGAATGCCGTCGACCACCGCGAGTTCTATGCGTTCCACCAGACTCCGGCGTTCGCAGCCACGGTCAACTGGCGTGTGCGCGCCGTGAGAGCGGTCTTCGGCACGATCCCGAACGGTATTCCCGCCGTGAGCTACGGGCCGTGGAGCCCCATTCAGACCACGACGAACCCGGACATGAGCGCCGGGCCGCTGCGCGCCGTCGCGAGCATCGCTGGAACGACGACCAGCACCGGCGCGCAGCCTGCGGCGCACGACATCTCCCCCGCATTCGCCTACGAGGGCAACGCGAGCGCCTCGAACGTGAGCTACCCGCTCTACCGCATCTACGTCTTCAGCGACAGCGACTGCGTCAACGTGATCTTCCGCGGCGCGATCGTCGGCTCGCCCGCCTATGCACCCCGCACGACCGGGCCGCTCGACCTCCCGAAGGACGCGACTACCCTCGCGGAGGCTCAGACCGGGTACCTGCAGGACGGTGCCGAGGGCAACACCTACATGGCTGATCGCGCCAAGGTCGCAACGACCGAGTCCTCGCCGCCCCCGGCCGCACAGGTCGCGAGCGCCGCACCGCCGGCCGCCTCGACAGGCTCCGCCGGCAAGGGAAGCACCGCAGCACCGCCAGCGCCGCCAGCGCCGCCGACCCTCGATCCGGGCCTCCCCTCGACGCCCGGAGTCACCGGTGCTCCGGTCGACCTCTGGGACAGCGGCTGGCCGAACGGCCGGTTCTACTGGACGGTCGTGCCTGTCACGCCCGATCTCGTGAAAGCGTCTCAGACATCGCTTGCGGGCGCTGCAGCGCAGGGCGCCACGTCGATCACCGTCACCAAGGCGGCCAGTCTCGCAGACGGGACTCCGATCTCGATCGGCTCCGGCAGCAAGTCCGAGATCGTCACCGTCAAGGGGACGCCCGACGCGGCCACCGGTCAGGTCACCATCTCTACGGCCCTCGTCGCCGCGCACGCCGCGGGCGAGCTCGTCACTCT